>Ga0209373_10000611_pt1 | contig 54018 bp, 54 predicted proteins | sample Higcelweek5metaG_FD_187173 | JGI IMG/M metagenome (GOLD analysis project Ga0209373, IMG submission 187173) | Freshwater pond sediment microbial communities from the University of Edinburgh, under environmental carbon perturbations - High... | ecosystem: Environmental > Aquatic > Freshwater >... | reverse complement strand
GCTGTATGTACAAATTTAGATGACAATATATCTGAAATAATAAAAATAAATCAAAGAAGATGGGAAATAGAAGAATCCTTCAGAATAATGAAAACTGAATTTAAAGCTAGACCTGTTTATTTAAGCCATGATGATAGAATTGAAGCACATTTTACAACTTGTTTCATATCTTTGATGATATATCGTTATTTAGAAAAAAGATTAGATGAAAAATTTACAGTAAATCAAATTATAGATACTTTGAAAAACATGAACTTCTTTAAAGTTACAGGAGATGGATATATACCTACATATACAAGAACAGATTTAACAGATGCAATTCATGACAAATTTGGATTTAGAACAGACTATCAAATTGTGACTAATAAAGAAATGAAAAAAATTTTAACTTCCACAAAAAGTAAGTGAAAGTACTCACTTTTTTATAACTAAAAATCCTTCATAAACTTCGATTTTACGAGGTTTATGAAGGATTTCTCTTTTTTAAGTGTCAAAGATGAGATTTTAATATATTGAACTATGTTTGTCAAACAAAAAAATCAAAAAATAATTTTCGAATTTATGTAAATACCTATTGACAAAATTAAAAAAAAGTTATACAATACTATTATGATATCAAAATGATATCATAAATAAAAATCAAAAATTAAAGGAGTGTTTGTTATGGATGTTCAAAAAAATAATAAAGTTTCACAGGAAAAAGAGATTAATCCTAGTAGTGGAGGTTTGGTTTTAATTATTAATTTAATTGTGAATATACTTGCTATTTTAGCATTTATATTTATTATTATCAAAGGTGCAAATAATCAGATGAGTGTTGGATTGACAGTTTTCTTGTCAATTATAACTGGCTTAATTGGTTTTATCGTATGCCCAATTATTTATGGTGGATTAAAAATCATTCAACCTGGCGAAGCGGCGGTTTTAACCTTATTTGGTAAATATCAAGGTACTATAAAAAAAGATGGTTTTTACTTTGTTAACCCATTTTGTTCAACTATAAATCCAGCTTATAATCCAGTTGCAGCTTGGGGAAATATGGTTCAAAATCAAAATCAAAGTCAGGGTATACAAAAAACAGGTAGTGGAATGGTAGATAATAAAGCAAATACAAAAAAATTATCATTAAAAACAAGAACACTTATAAACGATAAACAAAAAATAAATGATGAATCAGGTACGCCTATAGAAATATCTGTAAATGTAGTTTGGAAAATTAGAGATACAGCAAAAGCGGTTTTTGATGTTGATAATTACGCAGAATATCTTTCTGTTCAAGCTGATTCAGCACTTAGAAATATTGTTAGAATGTATCCATATGATTGTTCAGAAGAAGATAATGAAAAATCATTAAGAGGTTCAAGTATTGAAATAGCAGAAAAAATATGCAATGACCTTCAAGAAAGAGTTAATATTGCAGGCATAGAAGTTTTAGAAGCACGTATAGTACATTTAGCATATGCTCAAGAAATAGCTTCTGCAATGTTACAACGCCAACAGGCAGCAGCAATAATAGCAGCAAGACAAAAAATAGTTGAAGGTGCAGTTGGTATGGTAGACATGGCTTTAAAACAGTTAAATGAAAACAATATTTGTACCTTAGATGAAGAAAGAAAAGCTCAAATGGTTAGCAATTTACTTGTTGTACTTTGTGCAAATAAAGAGGCTCAACCTATAGTTAATAGTGGCTCATTATATTAATTTATTGTTCAATGTATAACACCGTCAAAAATAACAGGAGGTGTTAAAATGGCAAATGAAACACAGGATAAAGGTAAAAAACAAGTGCTTTTGAGATTATCACCTGAACTGTGGGATAGTCTTGCAAAATGGGCAGAAGATGAATACAGGTCTATAAACGGACAAATTGAATTTTTGCTTTCCGAGTCTGTAAAACGGCGAAAAAGATCAATATCTAGAGATAAACAAACATATGAAGACTTTGCAAACGCAAACCGTTTATCAGATGAAGAATATAAAAATTTATTAAAAAAATATGGAATAGAAGAAAGTTAATAAAAAAATCCAGATGATTAATTCATTCTGGATTTTTTGTGCATATAATGTAAAAATAATATTGACAATTAGGTTTACATGTGTTAAACTTAATTTAAGGTTTAATACGTTTAAACCTTAGCTTTAAAAAATAATTTATTTAGGAGGAGTAGTATGGATAAATATAAATTAGGTCTAATGGAAACAAAATTTGCAAATTTAATATGGGATAACGCACCTATAAAATCAGGTGATTTAGTTAAATTGTGCGAAAAAGAGTTCGAATGGAAAAAATCAACTACGTATACTATGTTGAGGAGATTATGTCAACGTGATATTTTTGCAAATGAAAACGGAACTGTAAAACCTAAAATTAACAAGCAGGAATTTCAATCTATGCAAACAGAGTTCTTTATAAAAGAGAATTTTAATAATTCATTACCTAATTTTATAACCGCGTTTGTTCGTAGTAGAAAGTTAAGTGAAAAAGAAATTTACGAGTTAGAAAAAATAATAAACAAAAATAAGGGGTGATTAGATGTGAATTTGATTTTTTTAAATATTTTAAATATGAGTTTATTATCTATTTATGTTGTATTATTTATTTTACTATTGAGAATAATTTTCCGTAAATTCTCAAAATCATTTTTTTATTTTTTGTGGATTATTGTTTTTTTAAAATTAATAGTACCTTTTTCAGTACATGATTTTTTTAAAATTAATATTAAATCATCAACAGTAAATACTATTATCGATACTCAAACAAATATGAATTTAGATATATTAAGTCTAAACAAAATAAATATACCTAGTGTTGATATTTCAAATTCAGTTAGTCAAAATACAGGGTATTCATTTGAAAAATATATTTCATCAATTAGTTATTTATGGATTTTTGTTGTATTTATTATGATAGTTTATAATATTCTTTCTTACATTCGTTTGAAAAATAAATTAATAGGTGCAATAAAATTAGAGAAGAATATTTATCTTGCTGATTATATTAAAACTCCATTTGTAATAGGATTATTTAAGCCTAAAATTTATTTGCCGTCAATTATGAAAGAAGATGAAATAAAAAGTGTAATATTGCATGAAAAAGTTCATATTAAAAGATGGGATTATATTATAAAAATTATAGCTTTTTTAATAGCCATAATTTATTGGTTTAATCCATTTGTATGGCTTGCATATTTGTTTTTGGTTAAAGATATGGAAATGTCTTGTGATGAAGTAGTAATAAAAAAATCAAACTATGATATAAGAGAGGAGTATTCAAGTTTATTATTGAAACTTTCTATTGAAAAAAGTATATGTTCAAATTCAGTATTAGCTTTTGGCGAAAAAGACATAAAAGAAAGGATAAAAAATATTATGAATTATAAAAAACAAGCAAGGTGGATAACGGTAGTAGCAGTTGTTATTTTAGCAATAGTTGTAGCTGTTATACTTGTTATGAATCCAATAAAAGAAAAAAACAAAATAAATATAACTGAACATAACGTAGATATATCAGACATTGAAGAAATGTTTCTGGCTACTGACATGCCATATATATTATATGGTGATAACGAAAAAGTTGTAATTACAGGGTCGTTTGGGTTTGTTGTATATAATATGAAAAATAAAAAGTTAACCAATAGAGTGGCTTACGACCAAATTGAAATAAAAGGGATGGCTTTAGTTGCTTCTGTTTCTAAAGATGGTGAAAAAATATATTTTGCTGAAGCAGGTATGGATGTCAAACCTCCACATTATTATAAATATGAATATATAATCAAAGAAGATAAAATAAATGAAATAGAGCCTATTTTATTTGAAGAACTTGATGTGTTTGAAACCGAAAATATTGGAATAGGGGCGGCTTATAATAATGATTATGATAAATATCTTGATTCATCATATCATAGTACTGGTATAATTAATATGGGTGACTATTTTATATATATAAGACTACCTAATGGTGGTGATGGGTTATTCAAAAATCTTCAACTAGTCACATGTAAATATTCTAACGGAAAAGAAAAAGTATATAATATCTTTAAACAGTAGTTTTTTTTAAATAAAGTGGCTTTTTTAAAGCCACTTTATTTAATGAAATAGAAATTTTACTTATAATATCCGTTAAATTTAATTACTCGCCTACTTTTATTAGTGTAGACTTGTGATTGTCGGGTGTTTTTTTGAAAAGCACCAACAGATGATCTTCCTGTGACTAGTGCCTCAAGTGTAGTCGTTGATCCAGACATATATGTGAAGCCTGTGATTAGAGTTGTATGTATCCACACAGTACCACTGTGAAATTGCAACAAATCTCCTGCTTGATAAGGGCGATTTACAGAAGAGGCATTTATATTTGTATAATTAACATGTGCTCCAGATGGTCCTTTTGTTGTATTAGGTATTACGAAGTCATAAAATTGTATAACACCAGACCAACTAGATGCTCTATTATTAATAGAACGAAAATACCATCCTGTAGATTGGATTCCACTTAATCCCGTATCATAAACTGCTGATCCACCTGCTAGTATTGAATGTGATGCAAAATTAGTACAGTCATAACTTCCAGCTATAGTTGAAAAATCATAATATCCAGGAATTACTGTATAATTTCCGCTTGATGGATAAGTTTTGTCGCAATTATTATTTGCCCATGTAATCATACTATTTCTATTCAAACTATATAGAGTGGCTCTTGTAGAATTAACAAAATTTTCTTGCAAGGGACTTTCTATTTTGTTTTCTTGTAATTGAGTTTGTAGAGTTTCATAATAATTGATAATTTCATTGTTTAAATTTTCTTGTATTGTATTAATTGAAGATATATTTTTTGAATTGCTGCTCCAAAAATCATTATTCTTTATATTTAAAAATTCACCTCTAATTTCAACATCATACGGATCAGAACCTATATACCAATCTTTGATTTTATAATTTTTTGTATCTGTAGATATTAAAATTTGATTAACTTCTCCATAAGCAGATTCGATGTTTGTACCAATATAGTTGAATTCAGCTTTTACTGCAATTGATAATTTTAAATAATTGTTAAACTTTTCTCTGCTTAATAATTCAAAAGATAACTTATAATTTTGCATGTCGTTTTTACTATAAGCTATTGATTTTGAACTCTTGGCTTCTATTTTCTTTTGGCTGTATTTTAATAAATTTTCGGAATCAATATAGTTTGTTAAATCATATTGAGTGTATTGATCGATTGCGTTATAATATTCTGATAAAAAATTTACAGAAAATTGGTAATCCGCACTTTCTATTTTATCAGTTGTTGTTGCACCTACAATGCACAGGTTAGTACTTAATAATGCAAATAAAGAAACTAAGGTTAATAATAATTTTTTAAACATTTTCATATAGTTTAATTCTCCTTTTGTTTTTTTAGTAACGTTACTATTATTTATTTTACCACTTTTTTTTTTGTCAATATATTTTGTTAAAAAAATATCCTTTTATATTAATTTATTTGCATATATCTTATTGTTTTTGAATATTATGTTATTATATATTTTGGGTGTGGATTTTTCATTTAGTAAATATAAAACAGATGTTTCAGTAGAATAAAAATTATAAAAATCCAGATGATTAATTCATTCTGGATTTTTTTGTTCATTAAAAATCTCTTTACATATATAAATAAAAAATGATATAATAATTCAAACAATGTAAAAATTTTATTTAAAGGAATTTATTTATGCTTACACAATTTTCGAGAACAAGTCTAATTTATGGTGAAGACGCCATAAAAAATTTAAGAAAGTCAAAGGTTGCAGTATTTGGTATAGGAGGAGTAGGTGGATATGTAATAGAGGCACTTGGTAGAAGTGGGGTTGGAAATATCGATATTTTTGACAATGATGATATTTGCCTAACTAATTTAAACAGACAGATAATTGCAACACATAATACTATAGGTAAAAGTAAGGTTGAAGTTGCAAAATCAAGATTATTAGAAATAAATAAAGAAATCAATGTAAATGCATACAAAGTTTTTTATTTACCTGAAAATTCAGAACAATATGATTTTTCAAATTATGACTATATTGTAGATGCAATAGATACAGTATCTGCAAAAATAGAATTAGTATTACAGGCAAATAAGCACGAAATACCAATTATTTCATCTATGGGAACAGGTAATAAAATACATCCACAATTACTTGAGGTAGATGACATTTACCAAACATCTATTTGTCCGTTAGCAAGGGTTATGCGTAAAGAACTTAAAAAAAGAAATATAAAATCTTTAAAAGTAGTTTATTCAAAAGAAATGCCTATAGAGCCAAAAATAAATCTAAAAGAACTTGAAGCTAGTTGCTCAAAAAGACAGATTCCGGGAAGCACTGCTTTTGTACCAGCAACAGCAGGATTAATAATAGCAAGCGAAGTTGTAAATTATCTTGTAAAACAGGTGTAATATAAAAATTATTATATCTAAATAATTTTAAGGGGGAATAAGCGTTGAATAATGTTGTGTTAGCATTTGGTCTTACACTTTTTGCAGGGTTAAGTACTGGAATAGGAAGCTTACTATCTTTACTTACAAAAAAAACAAATACAAAATTTTTGGCAATAAGTTTAGGTTTTTCAGCAGGAGTTATGATTTATGTATCTATGGTAGAGATATTTTTTAAAGCTAGAGAAAGTTTAATAGGCGAACATGGTAAAAAATTAGGTTCTTGGATAACAGTTATAGCCTTTTTTTTAGGAATGTTTATTATTGCAATTATAGATAAGCTTATTCCAGAAAAAGAAAATCCTCACGAAATCCATAAAAAAGAAGATTTTTCAAAAAACAAAACACTTGATAAAAGTAAACTTTTAAAAACAGGCATGTTTACTGCATTGGCAATTGGAATACATAACTTCCCTGAAGGACTTGCTACTTTTATTTCTGCATTACAAGAACCAAAGTTAGCTATACCAATTACAGTAGCTATAGCAATCCATAACATACCAGAGGGAATAGCGGTATCCGTTCCTGTTTATTATGCTACTGGAAATAAGAAAAAAGCTTTTTTTTACTCATTTATTTCTGGACTTTCAGAACCTATAGGTGCTTTAATAGGATATTTAATTTTACGCCCATTCTTAAATGAATCTATATTTGGTATTGTATTTGCTTCAGTAGCAGGGATTATGGTTTTTATTTCTGTAGATGAATTATTACCGTCAGCTAGAGAATATGGTGAGCATCACTTATCTATATATGGTATGGTTTCAGGTATGATAATTATGGCACTTAGTTTACTTTTATTTATATAATTTTATAAATAAAAAATAGAAACGCTAAATGTACTTTAGTTAATATGCAGCCTCGAAAGGTAAAGTTTACGTTTTGCAAGGGGTTTCGACTCTGCGGAGTGTCGCCCTGAACCTTCGGTAAAACATCTTTGCCCTATACATATGGTTGAATAGTAACGTAGTTGATGAATAAACTATTAATTTTCCAAAAATCTATTTACAATTTATGTTTTGGGATATATAATAAAATAAGTATTATTTAACCGATAATACTTATTTTATATATGAGGTGATTTATATGAGAAAAGAAAAAAAAGTTATAGCTAGTGTTTTGTTATCGGCTAGTCTTTTGTTTGGAAGTTGTGTAATTTTTAATCAAGATGAAATAAAAGCAGATTATTATGATTATGAATTTACTACAACTACTCCAGCAACTGAAACTACCACTGAATTTTGGAACCAACCAGGTGAAGTGATGTGGGATGATTGGTATGATATTTTGGTAAGTGTACCAACAAAAAAGGTTTATTTTATTGGTGAGGAATTAAATTTAGAAGGATTGTCTGTACATCATGTATGGGCAAATAACTCTAATCCTCATCCTAGTAGTGGAAGAGATGTTACTGAGAGCTGCAATATAAATACAATTAAGTTTGATAAAACAAAAAAGGGGATTTATACTATTACATTAAATTCAAATAGTTATGGAAGACAAAATATATTGTCTTTTGATTTAGAAGTAATAGAAAAAGGTGATATTGATAAAAAAAGCAATATCACTATTCTAGACCTTGTAAAAATGAAAAAGAACTTGTTAGGAATAGAGAACATTGAAAACCAAAATGACATATGTGATTTAAACCGTGATGGTAGTTTTACAAGTGTAGATATTGTTGAGTTAATTAATATTTTACTTGCATAAAAAAAGAACAGTAACTTTTTATTAAAGTTACTGTTCTTTTTTTATGAGACATCGGGGATTCGAACCCCGGACCCTTTGATTAAAAGTCAAATGCTCTGCCATCTGAGCTAATGTCTCATATTTAATTGAAGCATAATAAAAAAGTGTAATCAAATTACACTTTTAAGTGAGACATCGGGGATTCGAACCCCGGACCCTTTGATTAAAAGTCAAATGCTCTGCCATCTGAGCTAATGTCTCATGCAACGAAAATAATTATATCATATATAAAATATAATGTCAACACTTTTTTGAAAAAAATAAAATAAATATTTTATTTTAAATATTTTATTGACGAGAATAAGGAAATAATGTATTATATATATGTATGTATATTTTATTAATTATTAGGAGAAGAAATGTGGAATATTTAGTTTCAGCATCAATATTAAGTGCAGATGTTGCACAACTTGCAAACGTTGCAAAAAAGTTGAAAATAAGTGGAGCTGATATGCTTCATTTTGATGTTATGGATGGTGTCTTTGTAGATAATATTACTTTTGGAGCACCTGTCCTTGAAAGTTTAAAAAAACATTCAGATTTATTTATGGATGTACACTTAATGATAATAGATCCTTTAAAATATATTAAACAATTTTCAGAAAGCGGAGCAGATTTAATTACATTCCATTTTGAAAGTGAAAGTAAAGTAGAAGAAACAATAAATGAAATAAAAAAATACGGAAAAAAAGTTGGAATATCTATAAAACCCAATACACCTGTTCAAGAAATATTTCCTTTCTTAAACAATATAGACATGATTTTAATTATGACGGTTGAACCTGGATTTGGTGGTCAAGGTTTTATATATGACACTTTAAGTAAAATAAAATATTTAAGAGAACATATTAACGAGAATAAACTAAATATAGATATACAGGTAGATGGTGGAATAAATTCCGAAACTGCATCTATTGTAAAAGAGGCAGGGGCAAATATACTTGTTTCAGGTAGTTATTTATTTAATTCAAATGATTTAAAAGAAGCTGTAGCTATTTTAAAAAGCTAAATAAGGAGACGTAAGATGAAAAAACATAAATCCAGAAAAATATATACTGCAAGAAGTGCAAGAAGTAGATATAAATCAAAAAACACAATGTCAATTATTTCAACTATAGCCGTTATTTTTGGTGTAGTTGTTTTAGGATATAATTTTTCTGAACCAATTACAAAATTTTTTCAAAATAATAAAGAAACACAGGTTTCAAATGAAGTATCTTCAAGAAAAGAAGAACTTATAACTGATTCATACACAAAAGTTACAACTGTCTATAAAAATAATGAAACAAAAACAGATGAAACAGAAAAAGTTACAACTGCAGTAACTACTGTGAAGGAAACACAGATTACAACTTCAAAAATAACTTCAGAAACTCCAGAGGAAACAATTTATATTCCTGAGATAAACTATATTGAAAAAAATAATAAAAGTTATTATTTAAATTCAGCACAAATTTCAAATATTGATGAATTAAATCGTACTTTAGGTGAATTAATTAATTCACAACAAGGTTATACTTCTGTAATTCTTCCTTTAAAGGTTACAGGTGGGAAGTTGAATTATAATTCACAAGTTAATACCGCAAAATTGGCAAATGTAATTAATTCTGATATATCTTTATCTTCAATGGTAGATGCAATAAAAAAAGTTGGATTTGAACCTATTGCTGAATTAAGCACAGTTACAGATCATATTTATCCAATAGTTTACAAAAAATCCGCATATCAATTTGATGATAATGTTACTGGTGAATGGCTTGACCATAGACCAGAAGAAGGAGGGAAACCATGGTTATCACCTTTTTCTGATTTAACAAAAGAATATTTAAAAAATTTATCTTCAGAAATAGCTGATGCTGGTATAACAAAAATTATATGTACTGATTTATACTTTCCTCCATTTAGAGAAAAGGATTTAAATTATATTGGTGACTTAGTAAAGAGTCCTGAAAGATATAAAGGATTAACTAATTTAGTTAATGAAATAAAATCAACTGTTGAGTCAAGGAAAGTAAATGTTTTAATATCTGTTTCTGCAAAAGAAGCTATAAATGGTACTGTGGAAGTATTAAAACCAAATGAATTAAATAATATAGGAATTGTAGTGGATATAGATTTTAGTCAATGCCCAAATCAAAATGTAACTCAAATAATGCAGGAATTAAAAGCGGTTTGCGGAAATTTAAACTTAATACCATGCATATTAAAAAATACAATAGAAGTTGAAAAAATAGATTCAATAGCAAAAGAACTTAAGGATGCAGGATATGTATTTTATTTGATTAAATAAAATTTTTGTGACTGAATTGTAAAATTCAGTCACATTGTATATTAGGAGATAATTATGGAAAATGAATATATGCAATTAATGAATGATTTAATAAATCAACTTACAACAGAAAATGGAATTGCTTGCATGCTAGCTGTTGCTTTTGTTGATTTATGTTTGTTAATTATAATTTTAAAAGCTTATAAAGAGAAACGAATAAATGATGTAAGATGGCTACATGAAATAAGAAACTATAACATAGAGTATGAAGAAAATCTTATACCTCTAGATGCAGCTGAAATTTTAATAGGAAGGCACTTTGCAGCAGATATAAAATTACATGATGCATCAGTTTCAAGATACCATGCAATAATAACTTTTTTTAATGGAGTTATTAGTATAAAAGATTTAAATTCTAAATCGGGGATATATGTAAATGGTAGAAAAGTTAAGTATGAGATACTTAGAGGTAATGATGAAATAAAAATAGGAAATGAAAAATTAATAGTAAGGAGAAAAAGACAAGTATGAGTTCTCGAAATACCAGTATTTCCTATTTTTCTGTAAAATCAATAATCTTATTATGTCATATTTGCTTACTTGGTGTGGTTTTTTTTAATGGCAAATATGAAAATATTACTTCGGTATTAATTTTATCTGTTATAGTAATTGCTACAGATTTAGGATATTTTTTACTGTTAAATATGATTTCCCAAAAAACATATACTTTGGATTATCTAATGATACTTCTTTTAAATATTACTGTCATATATCACTCTTGTTTTGGCGGTGTGAATTTTGCTACAAAACATTATATAATTACTATCATAGCTTTTTTAGCATGTCAATTTAGTTATAAGTTTGCCCAAAACCCATATAAATTAGAGGCTTTAAAGAAATTTTATTATTTAGCTATGGTTTTAATAATATTATCAATTATTTTTCTGACAGGTAGTCGTGGAATATGGATTGATATAAAAGGTTTATTTACAATTCAACCATCAGAACTACTAAAACCTTTTTTTGTACTTGTATGTGCAACCTCTATATATTTCCAACAAGAAAAAATAACGTTATTTGGCTTTAGATTTGTTCCTGACAATGTAATTTTATTTTTATTTGCTATAATTATATTGGGGTTACAATGGTGGAGTAGAGATTTAGGAAGTATACCAACTTTTTTTACAGTTGCATTCTGTGCTCTTATTAGTAGAATAGCATATCCAAAGGGTAAATTGCCTAAGAATTTACTTGTAACAGCTCTTATTTTAATTTTAATTTTAGCTTTTATAGCAATAATGATGGCACCTGCATATGTAAAGGATAGACTTTTTGTAGATATATGGGGTGATATGTATGGTAACGGATATCAGCAAACTAGGGCACTTATAGCTATAGCGGAAGGCGGATTATTTGGTAAAGGTCCTGGACATGGATTTTTACATAATGTTGCTGCATATCAAACAGATATAATATTTTCAACCATTGCCGAAGAATGGGGCCTTGTTTCCGTAATATTGGTAATATCAATTATACTTATTATGCTAACAACTGCTCTTATAAATAATCCAAAATGTTATTATCATAGCACACTTGCAGCTGGAGTAGTGGCTGTTTTTGTTGTACAAATGTCATTGAATATTTTTGGTTCATGTAACTTAATCCCTTTTACAGGTGTTACAATTCCTTTTATTTCAGAAGGCGGAACGTCTATGCTGACAAGTGGTATTTTATTAGGCTTTTTAAAAGCTACACAAACGCCCGTATTTAAGGATAAACCACTAAATAGAAAGGTAAAAAAATGAGAAATTTAAAAAGAAATTCAAGGGTTATTACAATGATACTTTCAGTTTTCATTATAGGTATGGTTGTTTTAATTGTTAAAATATACAAAGAATCATCTTTTTATATAGTGAATTCTGGGGAAGCGTATTTAGGTTATGTTTATGATAGAAAAGGCGATGTTTTATTTGATCAAAATGCTACTCCAGAAAAATATGATGTTAATCATTTTATAGATGTAGGAAATATAATAGGTGATGAAAGTCCGAATATGACAAATACTTTAGTTTATGCAAACAAAGAATTGCTAAACAATTATTCCTTTCTAAAGGGTGCTGTTAACAATGGTAAAAGCGCCATATACACAACGCTTAACCATGAGGCAAATAAAGCTGTATACAATGCATTTGGATATAAAAATGGCACAGTTATAGCATATAATTATCTAACTGGTGAAATTTTAGTTTGTGTAAGCAAACCATCTGTAAATCCTATGGTTGGATATGAAAATTTAGAAGAGGGTAGTTTATTGTGTAAAGCTTTTTATAAATATGTTCCTGGCTCAACTCAAAAAATAGCAACAGTTATAGCAGCTTTAGAAAATTTGGGTGTAGATAAACTTTATAACAAGTCATATAATTGTAGTGGTGAATATTATAATTTAAATAATCAAAGTATAAAATGTCATAAAATAGATGGTCATGGTGTTCAAAATATTTCACAAGCATTTGCAAATAGTTGCAATCCTTTTTTTGCACAATTGGTTGCTGATGTAGATTTGCCTCTAGATGGAATAATAAATTCATATACCAAAATGGGCTATGCTGTAAATAAAAAAGAATCTAAGAAAAACAAAATTAACGGCATTATATATAATACCGCTTCTACAAATTTAAAAGACAAAAATGACTTTGATACTCAATGGGGTTGTATAGGCCAAGGCGATACAGAAGTTAGTCCATGTCAACTTATGATATGGCAAAGTGCAATTGTAAATGAAACAGGAATATCTACAAATCCTCAATTAATTTCATATGTTACAGATGTAGACGGAAATAAAATAGAAAAGCTACAAACAAATTATTCAGAATTATTATTTTCAAGTTCAACAGCTATAGAAACTAAAAAAATAATGCTTGAAAATGGATTGAATTATACTTACTCTATTCCTGGATATAGTTTAGGCATAAAGAGTGGAACGGCTGAAATTAAAGATGGTAAAGAAACGAATTCTTTTTTAGTGGGATTTAATAACGATCCAAATCTTCCGGTAGCATTTTGTGTTGTGATTGAAAATAAATTAGAAACAGATATTACTACTGAATATTTGACTAATATTTTACTTTCTAGTTTAAAATGATTTGATAAATTTAGTAAAAACCCTCTAAAGAAATTTTCTTTAGAGGGTTTTTTCGTAGAATTTTAAAATAAAGAGTGACTAAGCAATAAAAAATATAAATGTTTTTATTTATAGCATTTAAATATTTCATCTGTATTTTTCTTGTCAAGTTTTTTTGTAAATAAACTAACTATAGGAACTATAGTTAAAGTGAAAATCATAGCAAATGCACCAGCATTTATAGGTGAAGCAACATTAACTGGCAACGACGCAGCCTGCTTAGTTAATTCAGGGAAAATACCCAAACTAAATACGAACATATGTGTTACAGTTATACCCACTCCAAAAATAAAACTTACCCAAACAGCAGCTTTTGTGATTTTCTTAGAAAATAACCCATATAAGAAAGGAGCAAGGAAAGAACCTGCAAGTGCACCCCATGAAATCGACATTAATGTTGATATATAGTTATTCTTGTTTAATGCTATTATAACAGAAATTAATAGGAATACTGCAATAAAAATACGCATAACTATAACCTCTTGTTTTTCATTCATTTTGTTTTTGGTCAAAGGTCTGATTATGTCTATAGTTAAAGTAGAACTAGATGTCAAAACAAGAGATGAAAGAGTTGACATTGAAGCTGATAAAACCAAAACTACTACAAGTCCAATTAATAATTCAGGTAATGAAGATTCTAAAAATCCTGGAATTATAGCATCGTAATTTAATTTTCCATTTGGTAATTTATCAATAAATATTTTTCCGCTTGTATCATTTGGATCTGCGGTGCAAAATAATCTACCTAAACTCCCCAAAAAGTACGAACCACCTGCAACTACTATTGCAAAAACGGTTGAAATAATAGCTCCTTTTTTTATAGCATCTTCACTTTTTATAGCGTAAAATTTATGTACCATCTGAGGCAATCCCCATGTTCCTAAAGATGTAAGTAGAACAACTCCAAGTAAATTTAAAGGATTAGGACCAAAAAGGGAGTTTAATGCATTTACTGGTGTGACTGAATCACTAATCAGACCTAATTCTGATAAAGAGTTTGATAATCCACCTTTTGAATTTAAAGAAAATATAACGACAGCAATTATACCAGCAAGCATTATAATTCCCTGAATAAAATCATTTATAGCTGTTGCTGCATATCCACCAAGTATAACATATATAGCAGTTAAAACAGCCATTGCAATTATACAAACTGAATAGTCGATTTTAAAAGCCATTTCGAAAAGTCTTGACAACCCATTATATACAGAAGCTGTATAAGGCATTAAAAAAATAAAAATTATTAATGCGGAAGTAGTTTTTAAACCTTTTGAAACATATCTTTTTTCAAAATATTCTGGCATTGTTGATGAGTTAAGATGATGAGTCATTATTCTTGTTCTTTTTCCCAATAAAAACCAAGCCAATGTGCTGCCAATAAATGCGTTACCTATACCAATCCAAGTTGCTGAAACTCCATAATTCCATCCAAATTGGCCAGCATATCCTACAAAAACAACAGCTGAAAAGTATGAAGTACCATAGGCAAAAGCTGTTAGCCATGCACCAACGTTTCTTCCTCCCAAAACAAAATCGCTTACAGAAGATGTTTTTCTAGAAGCATAAATTCCTATACCTATCATAGACATGATATAGACGATTAAAATAATTACGGTTGACATAAAAAAATCCTTTCATTTTTATATTTTTTTACTAATTTGAAGCTATGCAAATTAATAAATTCATTTAATTTTAACAAAAAAAATCTTATTTGTCAATGAAAAATTAAATAAAAAATATAAAGTTATTTTTTTGTCAGAAAAATCAAGATTTTCTGACAAAAATCTTATCAGAAAATCACAAAAAGGATATTATTTTATATAAAAATATGTTATAATCATTATTGTATATATAAATTAAATGAAAATAAATACTTAAAATATTTGTTTAGAATGGAGAAATTATGAAAGAATTTATAATAAATATAAATGATTCCGGACAACGTATAGACAAATTTCTAACTAAAGCAGTTAAAAATTTACCCAAAAGTATGCTTTACAAATCAATAAGAACCAAAAAAATAAAATTAAATGGTAAAAGATGCGAAATATCAACTGTATTAAAAGAAAAAGATATATTAACTCTATATATAAATGATGATTTTTTTACAGACGAATTTGATTATAGATTTTTAAAAGCAAATGCAGATATTAACATTGTTTATGAAGATGAGAATATAATCATTATCAATAAAGAAAAGGGAATAGTTGTTTATGATGATAATGATGTAAATGTAAATACTTTAATTAATAAAATGAAAAAATACTTATATGAAAAAGGAGAATACAACATAGAAAAAGAAAATTCATTTTCTCCAGCCATATGTAATAGATTAGACAGAAATACATGTGGATTAATAATAGGAGCTAAAAATGCACAAGCTTTAAGATTAATAAATGAAAAAATACGAAAAAGGGAAATTTCAAAAAAATATCTATGTCTTACTATAAAAAATCCACCAAATATTGAAGATACACTTACTGCATATATTTATAAAGATAGTGAAACAAATAAAGTGAATATTTCTGAAAAAATGCAAGAAAAATATAGTGAGATAATCACCAAATTTAAACTATTGAAAACAGTGGATGATTTATCTTTAGTTGAAGTGGAGTTAATAACAGGGAAGACTCATCAAATAAGGGCTCACTTGTCTTTTGAAGGCTTTCCTATTTTGGGAGATACTAAATATGGCGATTACAATACAAATGATAGGTATAAAGTATACCATCAGGCTTTATGTGCGTATAAAATAGAGTTTAAATTTCAAGATGAAAATTTTCTTTCATATTTAAACAAAAGAGAGTTCTTCATCTCTGATATTTGGTTTTTAAATATTGATAAGATTAAAGAGAGAAGATTTGGTATATGAGAGATTTGACCAAAGGAAATATATATAAGGTAATATTTTTTTACGCTATTCCTTTGATTATAGGAAATATATTTAATTTATTTTATAATCTTACAGATATGTGGATTGTAGGAGCAACAATAAATGAAGATGCTCTAGCTTCAATCGGAGCTACATCCCCAATAAATTCACTGGCAATTAGTTTTTTATTTGGACTAACAAATGGATTTTCAATTTTGACTGCAAAATATTTTGGTGCAAAGGATAATGGGAATTTAAAAAAATCAATTTCAGGAACTATAATTTTAAGTATAATGACTGCGTTTTTGTTTACAATGATCGGATTGTTTTTTTTAGAAGATATTATGAATTTATTGAATATTCCAAGTGAAATTTTTGATGATGCATATAATTATATTTTTATCATTATATCTGGATTAGTTATAATGACTATATATAATATTTGTGCTGGTATTTTGCGTGCAGTAGGAGATACAATTACTCCACTTATATTTTTAATTATATCTGCAGTGTTAAATATTTTTTTGGATTTATTTTTTATAAAAATTTTGAAATTTGGCATTGAAGGTGCAGCATATGCTACTTTAATTTCCCAAGGGTTATCAGCAATAATGTGTATTTTCTATATGATAAAAAAATACAAAGAATTAAACTTGAAAAAAGAGGATTTTATAATTTCAAAAACGTTCATGATTTCGTTGTTAACTTATGGATTATCTGTTGCATTTATGTTATCAATAGTAGGACTTGGTACATTAATTCTTCAAGGTGCTATTAATAAATTAGGTCCATCTATAATAGTTTCTCATTCTTCTGCTAGAAAAATAACAGAAATGTTTATGTTGCCTATAGGCGTTTTTGGTGTGTCCTCAGCAACATTCACTAGTCAAAACTTAGGTGCAAATAATATAAAAAGAATTCGTGAAGGTATGAAGAAATTCACTATAATTTTATTTTGTTGGTCCTTTGTTGTTATTATAGCAACTTACACAGTATCTCCAGTTCTTATAAAAGTAATTACGAGTACGAAAGATCAATTTATAATAGATACTGCTGTAAAATACTTGAAATTTAACAGTTTGTTTTATTTTGTATTAAGCATACTTATAATTTTAAGAAATTCTATGCAGGGGTTAGGTGATAAAATATCACCTTCTTTATCAAGTTTAATAGAGTTAATAGGAAAATTTATAGTTGCCTTTTATTTAACTGGTTTTATAAACTATAAGGCAATAATTATATCTGAACCCGCTACTTGGATTTTATGTACTATTTTACTTTTGTTTAGAATAAGGAAAAATAAAATACTTAAAAATACATAAAGAAGAATTGGTTTTAATATATTAAAACCAATTCTTCTTTATGTATTAAATATTCAAATAAAAAACCATTCATAATAAAATGAATGGTTAGAAACGTGCCTGAAGGGACTCGAACCCCTGACCTACTGGTTCGTAGCCAGTCACTCTATCCAACTGAGCTACAGGCACATTTATGAGACATCGGGGATTCGAACCCCGGACCCTTTGATTAAAAGTCAAATGCTCTGCCATCTGAGCTAATGTCTCGACAACGTTATTAATTATATCATACTAAATAATAAAAGTCAATAACTTTATTAAAACTTTTTTTAAAAAGTTTTAATACCGAAAATTTTCTAAATTTATCAATTGATTATTATTTTATAATATGTTATTATTAAAATATAACTTTTATTTTATTATACGAGGAGGGTTATCATGATCGCTTTAATTACAGGTGCTAGTTCTGGTATAGGTAGAGATATGGCTATCTATTTAGATAAACTTGGGTATAAATTAATACTAACTGCTAGAAATAAAAAAAATTTAGATGAATTAAATTCAAAACTTAATAATAAAGCTGACATATATGCTTTAGATTTATCTAAAGAGGGAGCAGCTTTAGAACTGTATAACCATTGTAAAGATAAGAATATTGATATTTTAATAAATAATGCGGGATTTGGTCTTTTTGGTGAGTTTCATAAAATACCTATTAATGATGAAATTGAATTATTAAATCTTAATATAATTTCTCTTCATTTGCTAACTAAGTATTTTTTGGCTGATTTCAAACAAAAAGATAAAGGATATATTTTAAATGTTGCTTCAAGTGCCGGATTTTTACCAGGACCACTTATGGCGTCTTATTATGCTTCAAAAAGTTATGTCGTAAGTATATCTGTAGCTATTTATGAAGAATTAAGAAGATCAAAAAGTAATGTACATATAAGTGTTTTATGTCCAGGGCCTGTTGCGACAAATTTTAATAATGTTGCAGGTGTAAAATTTAGCTTTAAACCCATAAGTAGTGAGTATGTTGCGAAATATTCAATAGATAGAATGTTAAAAAATAAATTGATAATAGTACCTGGCTTTAAAATGAAATGTTCAATTATTTTTTCAAAATTTGCACCTTATACTACAAAGGCGAATTTTGTATATAGTATTCAAAATAAAAAAATTAAATAAAAGGTGATAAAAGTGTATAAAGAAAGTTATAAAATAGCTTTGGGTGGCGTTATATCTTCGTTGTGCATTTCATTGATGTTTTTAACTTCGGTTTTTCCAATGCTAAGTTTTCTTTTGCCAATGATAGCTGGTGCTTTAATGATGATTGTTGTATTTGAAGTTAATTCTAAATGGGCATTTTTAACTTATTTGTGTACTAGTTTTTTATCTATCATTATAACATTTGACAAGAGTACAGCACTCACATTTATAGTTTTTTTTGGACATTATCCCATATTAAAAAAGTATATAAAAAAAATATCCAAAAATAGATTTGTATTTTTTGTTTTCAAAACTATTTTTTTTAATATATGTATGATTTTATCTTTTTTGATTTCAACATATTTACTAGGTATTTCAGATACACTTGATGAAATGAAAGATTGGGGAAAATATGGTGCATATGTTCTGTTATTTATGTCAAATATAATGTTTTTTTTATATGATTGTAATTTGAATTACCTTGTAGAATTATATCATAAATGGTTTAAGAAAAAAATACTATGTAAAAATAACAATTAATTTAATTTGGAGATGGTTTTATTGAAAAACACAATTACGACTATTAGAGAACAAAAAACAAATAAAGATAAAATTACGATGCTTACAGCATATGATTATTCTACAGCAAAATTGATGGATGCAGTTGGTGTTAATTCAATTTTGGTTGGAGATTCTTTGGGTATGGTTGTATTGGGCTATGAGGACACACTTTCAGTTACTATGGAAGATATGATACATCATACAAAAGCAGTTTCAAGAGGAAATAAAAACGCCTTTTTAGTTGCTGATATGCCTTTTATGTCATATCAAACTTCAGTATATGATGCTGTTGCAAATGCAGGCAGACTTATTAAAGAGGGACGTGCACATGCAGTAAAATTAGAAGGTGGCATAGAATTTAGTCCTCATATAAAAGCAATAGTTAAAGCGTCTATCCCAGTGGTTGCACATTTAGGATTAACACCCCAATCCGTAAATGCTTTTGGTGGATATAAAGTGCAGGCAAGAGATGAAGAAGCTGCTTTAAAGTTGATTAAAAACGCAAAAGCTGTAGAAGATGCAGGTGCATGTGCTTTAGTTTTAGAATGTGTACCAGAAAAATTAGCATCCTTAATCACAGAAATGCTATCTATTCCTACTATTGGGATAGGTGCTGGCTCTGGTTGTGATGGTCAAGTTTTAGTTTATAATGACATGATTTCTTTATTTTCTGATTTTGTACCTAAATTCTCAAAGTCATTTGAAGATGTTGGCAGTTTGATGAAGAGTGCATTTGAAAAATATATTTCTGAAGTAAAAGAAGGAAGTTTTCCTGCTTCAGAACATACTTTTAACTTATTAACAGATGTAGATATTGATAAACTTTTTCAATTTACTAAAAAATTTATATAAATATAGGGGAAGATATTTTTGGAAATTATTAAAACGATAGAAGAAGTAAAAAAAATAATAGGCAAATGGAAATCAGAAGATAAAACAATAGGATTTATTCCCACCATGGGATATTTGCATGAAGGTCATCAAAGTTTAATGAATGCTGCTTCCGAAAATGACAAAAAGGTTGTTAGTATTTTTGTAAATCCAACTCAATTTGCACCAAATGAAGATTTGGCTAAGTATCCTAGAGATTTAGAAAGAGATATTGAAATATGTAATGAAGAAAATGTAGATTTATTATTTGTACCAGAAGTATTAGAGATGTATAATGATAATTTTTCAACTTATATAAATGTAGAAAATTTATCTGAAAATCTTTGTGGTGAAAGTCGTCCAGGACATTTTAGAGGTGTTTGTACAGTTGTAAATAAATTGTTAAATATAGTTAAACCCAATAAGGCATATTTTGGTCAAAAAGATGCACAACAGTTAATTATAATTAGAAAAATGGTAAGAGATTTAAATATGGATGTAGATATAATTTCATGTCCAATAATTAGAGAAGAAGATGGTTTGGCAAAGAGTTCAAGAAATAAATATTTAGATACTGAGGAAAGAAAGGCTGCATTAATATTAAATTCATCATTAAAAAAAGCATTTAAAGAAATACAGTGTGGCGAAAAAAATCCAACTGTTATTATAAATAATATTAAAGCTTCAATAAAAAGTGAACCTTTAGCCAAAATTGATTATGTCAAAATTGTAGATTTGGATAAAATAACAGATATACCTGAAATAAAAAGTCCTGCTTTAGTTGCCATAGCAGTTAAAATAGGTAAAACAAGGCTTATTGATAATTTTATTGTCTAGTAAACTGTAAACGTTACTATTCAGCCATATGTATAAGACAGAGATGTGTTACCGAAGGTCCAGGGCGAACGGAAAGCCGGGTCGACTCCGCAGAGTCGAAAACCTTTGCAAAAAAGCAAACTTTATCTTTAGAGGCTGAATAGTAGCCTCTAAACAAACTTGACATAAATAATTTGAATATTTTATATAACGAAAGGTCCGATTATAATAATGATTACTTTAACTATGCTTAAAAGCAAAATTCATCGTGCAACAGTCACTCAAGCTGAGCTTAATTATGTTGGTAGCATAACTATTGATGAAGCGTTGTTAAAAGAAGCAGGAATTTATGAATATGAAAAAGTGCAAATTGTGGATATAAATAATGGAAATAGATTTGAAACATATGTTATAGCTGGTGAAAAAAACTCTGGAGTTATATGTTTAAATGGTGCAGCTGCAAGGTGTGTTCAAGTAAACGATAAAATTATTATAATGGCTTATGCACAAATAAACGAGGATGATATAAAAAAATTTAAACCAAAAGTTCTTTTTTTAGATGAACAAAACAAAAAAATTAATCTTACAAATTATGAAAAGCATGGATTGATGGAAAATTTTAATTAGTTGGTGTAAGTTATGTTAAAAAATAAAACTGTTATATTGGGCGTGACTGGAAGCATTGCGGCATATAAGATTGCAAACTTGTCAAGTATGCTAGTAAAGTTAAACTGTGATGTGCATGTTATAATGACAAAAAATGCATTGAATTTTATAAATCCAATTACTTTTGAAACTATAACCAAAAATAAATGTTTAGTTGATACATTTGATAGAGATTTTGAGTTTGATGTAAAGCATATATCTTTAGCTAAAAAAGCAGATTTAATTTTAGTGGCTCCAGCCTCTGCAAATATAATTGGAAAAGTATCAAATGGTATTGCAGACGATATGCTTTCTACAACAATAATGGCATCAAAAGCAACTACTATTTTTTCTCCAGCGATGAACACAAATATGTATGAAAATAAAATAGTACAAGATAATATAAAGAAGCTTATGGACTATGGATACAAATTTATAGAGCCTACTAGTGGCTTTTTAGCGTGTGGAGATAAGGGAAAAGGTAAATTACCAAGTGAAGAGCTTTTAGTTAGTTATATAATTAAAGAAATTGCACTTGAAAAAGATTTAGTTGGGAAAAAAGTACTCATAACTGCTGGTGCTACCAGAGAATCCTTAGACCCTGTTAGGTTTATAACAAACCATTCTAGTGGGAAAATGGGTTTTTCTTTAGCCAAAATGGCTAAGTTAAGGGGGGCGGATGTTTTACTTATAAAGGCAAATACAACTGCGAGAATCCCTGATTTTGTAAATATTATCAATGTAGAAAACGCTGAAGATATGTATAATGCTGTTTTAGAAAATTATAAAGAATATGATGTAATTATAAAAGCAGCAGCAGTTTCTGATTATACTCCAGTTTATAAAAATGAAAATAAAATAAAAAAATCAGAAGAAAATTTCATTTTAGAGCTTAAGAAAACTAAAGATATCCTTGCTTTTTTAGGTGAAAACAAGATAAAAAATCAATTTATATGTGGTTTCTCAATGGAAACTGAAAATTTAATTGAAAATTCTCGAAAAAAACTTATAAACAAAAAAATAAATATGATAGTAGCAAATGATTTGAATATTGAAGGTGCAGGTTTTTCTGTAGATACGAACTTAGTCACAATAATAACTGAAAAAACAGAAACAACTTTACCTTTGATGGACAAAGATGAAGTTGCAAATACAATTCTTTCGTTTATTATTTCATTTAATGAACAGTAAACATTACAATATAAACAAATTTATCAAATAAATTTGTTTTCTTAATTATTTAAATATTTATATTGACAATATAGCTTATTGTATGTATACTTAGTTAGTTAAATTTAAATACTTAAGGGAGATATTTATGGAATTTGAAGCATATTTTTCGTTGGCGGTTTTCTTAATTTCACTTATAATCATAATCAGTGAAAAAATAAACCGTACGGTTGTAGCTTTGTTAGGTGCTGCTGCTGTTGTTCTAATGCATTTTTTTAAAGAAAAAAACCCATTAGAATATATTGACTTTAACACTATTGGTGTATTAATTGGTATGATGATTATTGTTGGTATATTCAAAAATACAGGTGTTTTTGAATATTTAGCTATTTATTTTGCAAAAAAAGCAAAAGGAGATCCGTGGAAAATTTTATTGAGTTTATCTATTATTACTGCTGTTACATCAGCATTATTAGATAACGTAACTACTGTTTTACTTATCGTACCGATGACATTTGTAATTATTAGAATTTTAGAAGTGGACCCCATTCCATTTTTAATATCAGAAATTTTAGCTGCTAATATAGGTGGAACATCAACATTGATTGGAGATCCACCAAATATTATGATTGGTAGTAAAGCAGGCCTATCATTCATGGATTTTATTATAAATTTATGCCCAATAACTATTGTTATTTTTATTGTTACTTTTTTTATTTTAAAAATAATATATAAAAAAAAGTTAATTGTAACTGATGACAAAAAAAATAAAATACTTTCATTAAGTGAAAAGAAATGTATAAAAGATACGAAACTTTTAAAAAAATGTCTAGTAGTACTTTTGATGGTTATGTTGGGTTTGTTTTTTCATTCTCAATTACATTATGAGTCATCTATCGTTGCTTTATCAGGTGCTATTTTGTTGATTTTTATAAGCGGATTTGATATAGAAGAAACATTTCACTCAGTAGAATGGCCTACTATATTCTTTTTTGCCGGTTTATTTGTTTTAGTTGGTTCTTTAGAAGAATCAGGGGTAATTAATAAGTTAGCGGAGTTACTAATTGATTTAACAGGGAAAGATCCATTTTTAACAGGGGTAGTTATAATTTGGTTTTCAGCAATAGTTTCGGCATTTTTAGATAATATACCATTTGTTGCAACTTTAATTCCTTTGGTTAAAGTTATGGGGGATAGTGGAGTAGACATAGGGCCTCTATGGTGGGCAATATCTCTTGGAGCTTGTTTGGGCGGAAATGGTACTCTTATAGGTGCTTCTGCAAATGTTGTAGTTGCAGGATTAGCTGAAAAAAATGGAGTTAAACTTAGTTTTTTAAAATATTTAAAAATAGGCTTCCCTCTAATGATTGTTTCTATCGTTTTATCAACAATATATTTAATTGTTTTTTATTTACTATAAATAAAAGTGAGGTGTCACATGAATTTTTTATCCGCTGAACAAGATAAACTGGATATGATGCTAACCCAAATGGGAGCAGAAGTTAAAACCATACATGGATTATTATGTTTTGTTCGTTTTAAAATTAAAGATGTAGAATTATTTTATGTTTATAATATTAATGCTAAAAATCAGTATTATTTGCAAAAGGTTTTACCTTACCCAGTAGGTGCTGGCGTATTTAATTCTCCTGATGATATAGTTGATTATATTCAAAAAGATATAAATAAATTTATAAATGCAAGTGAGAAAGATTCATTTGAATTATTTTTAAATACTAATTCTGCACTGCATTCAACAATTCATAAAATAGAAAATACATTTTTTGAATTTGATTTATCTACAGAACAATTAAATGCTATATTACAAAAGTTAATTAAAATCAATGATATTTTAGGATAGTTAATATAAATTAAAATGGTTTGCAGAAAATGCAAACCATTTTAATTTATATATAATCATATTTTGTTGTAATAAAATATTGCAATTTGAGTTCTATCCCTTAAATTTAATTTATCAAGAATATTACTTATATAATTTCTTATAGTACCTTCACTTAAAAAAAGAATATTTGATATTTCTTTATTAGATAATCCTTTTGCTATTAAAGATATGATTTCAATTTCCTTATCAATAAGTCCAAAATCCATATTATAGTTTTTGTTTTTGTGTGTTAATAATTTTGGTATTTTGGACATTATCTTTTCTCCAAATACTATTTGACCAGAATAAACAGCTTCAAGTGAAGGAATAATACATTCATAACTTTGTTTTAAAATGTATCCTTTTGCCCCTATGTTTATTGCTTTTATAATATATTCATCATCTTCAAATGTAGTTAAAAATAATATTTTTGCATTTTTATCATATTTAATTATTTCTTCGGCAGCATATAAACCATCTTTTTCACCCATACGAATATCCATTAATATAATATCAGGAGCATTTTTTTTGTAAAGTTCTATTGCATCTTCTGCGTTAGAACCAATATTGAGTACTTCTATTTGATGCGACATTAATATTGTTTTTATTGATAAAGAGACTAACTTATCATCATCCACAATTGTTATTTTCATGTTACACCTCTTTTTTAAATGAAATAAAAATTTTAAAACCTTTTTCGGTATAAATTTTTAATAACCCATTAAAACTTTCTACTCTTTGAGTTATATTTTCTAGCCCCATGCCAGAATTATTATAAATATTTTTAGGATTTACTTTACCATTATCATGAATAATAAACTGGATGATTTTTGGGTGTTCTATTAAAGACACATTAACTTCGGTTGCATTAGAGTGCTTTATTATATTTGATAGTGATTCTTTTAAAATTGCGATAAGTGCTATATTAATTTTAGACGATAAAGAGATATCAAATTCATATTTTAAATTAATTTTACAAAATTTAAAATCATCTATAATTTTTTTTAAAGAAGTATATAAATCAATTGGTTCATCTCTTAAATTATGTACACTATTTCTTATAGAATCCATACAATCAGATAAAGTTAATTTTAAATCATTTAAATTATTTTTTATTTCATTTTCCTTTGAAACATAGATAATAGCACCTAGCTGTAGTATTGCACTAGATAACATATGTCCAACATTATCATGTATTTCTCTAGCTATTCTTGTTCGTTCTTCAAAAATTGAATTATTTATTTCCGAATCTTGTTTTTGTAAAATAATAGTTAAATTTTGCTTCAATAAATTCGAATTTTCTGTAAGTTCATCCCTAGTTTCTTTATATTTTAAAAGTAAATTATTGTAATTTATTGTTTTGAATTTTAAAATGTGCAATAAAATAAATATAAAGATAAACAATATTATTGATTTAAAATTAAAAATATCCACATTTGAAATTGTTAATATGATTAAAATTAAGTAAGGAAGATATTTGTTAATTACTTTATTGAAAATATAATCATAAAATATTAAAGGAAACATAAAAAGAAAATACGGAAACAAAAGAGTTAATATAGAATAAAGAATTAAAAAGACAAGTACAAAATTCTTTTTATAAAAATATTCAATAAAACAACTAAAAGAAATAGGCAAAATAATATATAAAATCAAATTTTGATCAATAATTAAAAAAATAAATAAACAACAAGAAATTAAGAATAGGATAGACTTATCTAAAAATTTATACATACTAAATACCTTGATTAATTTTTATTTAATTCGTCATGTGATAATGACTTTAAATATGCATTTATAAAACCATCTAAATCACCATCCATAACAGCAGTTACATTTCCAGTTTCATAAGAAGTTCTATGGTCTTTTACAAGTGTATATGGCATGAAAACATATGAACGAATTTGAGCACCCCAAGCAATTTCTTTTTGAACACCTTTTATATCTTCGATTTTTTCCAGATGTTCTCTTTCCTTTATTTCAATTAATTTTGCTTTTAACATTTTCATTGCATAATCACGATTTTGATGCTGACTTCTTTGCGTTTGGCATGACACAACTACTCCAGTAGGTAAGTGGGTTATTCTAACTGCAGAATCGGTTTTGTTAATATGCTGACCACCTGCACCGCTGGCTCTGTAAGTGTCAACCTTTAAATCTTCTGTAGCTATATTTATTTCGATAGAATCATCTATTTCAGGCATAACCTCAATGGCAGCAAAAGAGGTGTGTCTTCTCCCTGAAGAGTCAAAAGGAGATATTCTAACTAATCTGTGTACTCCAGCTTCTGATTTTAAAAATCCATATGCATTTAATCCCTCTATAAGTAAAGAAGCACTTTTAATTCCAGCCTCATCTCCATCTAAATAATCTAAAGTACTTATTTTAAAATTATGACGTTCTGCCCATCTCATATACATTCTATATAGCATTTCTACCCAGTCTTGTGCTTCTGTACCACCTGCACCAGAATGGAAACTTATAATAGCGTTGTTTGCATCATATTCACCAGTTAATAATGTTTCTAAAGTTGAATCTGATAATAGTTTAATAAAATTTTCTTTTTCACTTTCAATTTCTTCTATTAGTTCATCATTATTTTCTTCTTCATACATTTCAATTAATGTTAATACATCTTCAAACAACGCCTTTATATCATTATATTTTTTTATTTTATTTTCATACAGTTTAATTTCCTGCATTATCTTAGTAGAATAAGAAAGATTGTCCCAAAAATCAGGGCGTTCAACTTCAAATTGTAATTCTGATAATTTATCTTTTAATAAATTTATATGTAGAGCTTCTTCTAAATCTATTAGTTGTTTTTTATAGCTTAAAATTTCTGATTTTATGTTATCAACGATATACATGTATAGTTCCTCCAAAATTTAATATGAATAATTAATATAAACCCATAGTTAATTATACTATAATTTATATATAACTGCAAATATTTTAGATAATAATTGAAAAAAAAAATAAAGTATGGTATAATGTTTTTTATACTATTTTTTATTTTATATAGAAAGCGAGGTAAATTACTGTTTTATCATTAATAATTGCAGTAATAAAGTATTATGCCTAATTATATTGGTGAAAAGTGTTTGGAATGTAATTCGAAATTTACACATAACGATGATATTGTAGTTTGCCCCACTTGTGGCACTCCATATCATAGAGAATGTTATTTTAAAAATAATAAATGTATAAATGAGGAGTTACATAAGTCAAATTCATTTTGGAAATCTGAAAAAAAATTAAAGATGGAAATTGAAAAGCGTATTTGTCGAAATTGTGGTTATATTAATCCTGAAAATGTTTCTAGTTGTCAAAAATGCAATTTTAATTTAGATGACAACGAAGAATTAAATAATATTGAAGAATTAAATAGTAACGAGGAATTTGCCATTTATAATAATTTAGATGAGTATATAAAAAAATATTATAATGAAGAATTTGATAAAGAGCATCAAATTACCTTGTCTGAAATATCAGATTATGTAAAAAGAAATCAGGGTTTTTATATACCGATTTTTAGAAGAATAAAAGAAAATAAAATAAAAATTTCCTTTAACATTTTGGCATATATATTTCCTACTTTATATTTTGCCAATAGAAAAATGTACATATTTGCTTTAATATCTTTAGGAATAAATTTTTTGTTATTTCTGCCTGTTTTTATACTTTTTATAACAAATAAAGATATTTTTAACAATAATGGTACAATTGAAGAAATGCTTATTTTTGTTTCAAGTATAAGAAAAAATAATGTAGTTGAGTTTGTAGAAAACATAGGTATATTTATTAAATTTGGAATTTCTTTATTTGCTAATTGGCTTTACTATACAAGTGTTATTAAAAATTTAAAGAAAATAAAATCCAAACATGATGAATATGAAAAGTATAGAGAAGAAATAAAAAATGTAGGTGGAACTTCATTTGGTTCTGTTATTGTTTTTATAGCTGCAAGCCTCTTTTTACCTATTTTTATTAGCTATATGTATTTTTTTATTACAGCTTTGTTAACTATTTGATTGAAAATAAGAATAATAGTTATTATGCAGCCATATGTATAGGGCAGAGATATTTTATCGGAGGTCCAGGGCGACCGGACAATGTCGTCAACTTAAGCAAATTGCTGAGGCAATTTATGAGGCACTGCCTCAAACTCCGCTTCTTTTTCTATCGCAAAAAGAAGCAAAAAAGCTCTTAAAGCATAAGGATTTCGCTTTCTGCGGAAAGCGACCAAGGGCGTTGCCCTTTGGAAACCTACGATTTTTTTCAAAAAATCGAGTAAAACTTTAATTTTTTCACTAAGTTGACGACATTGGGCGACCGGAAAGCTCGGCTGACTCCGCAGAGTCGAAACTCTTGTAAAATCGTAAACTTTACCTTTAGAGGCTAAATAGTAACGAATAATAAGATTTTATCAAGATTTGCAAATGCAAATAATAACTCATTTGCAGGCTTTGAGTTATTTTGTTAGCATTTAATATACTATTGCCTGTAACAACACATAATAAAAATTGGAGGTTGAAAAATGAAAATTAAAAAAGCAATAATTCCAGCAGCAGGTTTGGGAACTAGAGTTTTGCCTGCGACAAAAGCAATGCCAAAGGAGATGCTACCTATAGTTGATAAGCCAGCTATTCAGTATATTGTAGAGGAAGCAGTAAAAAGCGGAATTGAAGATATAATGATAATATTAAGTAGGGGAAAATCAATAGTAGAAGATCACTTTGATAGAATGCCTGAATTAGAACAACATCTTATAAAAGGTGGGGAATCAAAAAAAGAAATTCTTGAAGAGGTTATTGACATTGCAAAGATTGCAAACATAACATATATAAGACAACAAGAGCAAAAAGGCTTAGGTCATGCTGTTTTACAAGCTAAACAATTTGTTAAAAATGAACCATTTGCAGTTTTATACGGTGATGATGTTATTATTGGTGAAGATCCTTGTATAGGTCAATTGTGCCGAGCATATGAACAATATGGGAAAGGTGTAGTTGGAATTAAAGAAGTTTCAGAAGAAGCCATTCAAAAATATTCTTCAATGAAAGTTAATCTTTTAAACAACAACCTCTATGAAATAACTGATATGATTGAAAAACCAAAACCTGATCAAATTTTATCTTTATTTTCTATATTGGGTAGATGTGTTTTACCATATGAAATATTTGAAATTCTTGAAAGAATACCTTATGGTGCAGGTAACGAACTTCAATTAACAGATGCAATGAAAGAATTAGCAATAAACAATGGTATGGTGGGTGTCGATTTTACTGGTAAAAGATATGACATGGGAAATAAGCTAGGTATTTTACAAGCAGCAGTTGAAGTGGGAGTTAAACATAAAGAATTTGGAGATGAATTTGTAAATTACTTAAAAGAATTTGTTAAAAATATTTAAAAATATGCTTGACATTATGCTAAAAATTTGATATAATTTTAATGTTATCCTTGTTCATAACTTATTTATGAGCGAAATCCAAAAGGAGGTGCATGCAAATGGCTAAATTAAGTGAAAAGTATGAATTAGTAGTTATCTTTAACACAAAACAAGGTGAAGAAAAAATTAAAGAAGAAATAGCTAAGTTCAAATCATTAATTGAAGAAAACGGTACTCTTATTACTTTAGATGAGTGGGGCAAACGTAAGTTAGCTTATGAAATCAATGATGAACTTGATGGGTATTATGTATTATTTAATTTTGAATCAAAACCTGATTTCCCAGTTGAAATCGAAAGAAGATTAAACATTGCTGAAGGCGTTCTACGTTTCTTAGTAACTGTTTTATCTGCTAAATAATTAAAGGGGGATTTTCAAGTGCTTAATAAAGTAATTTTAATGGGGCGTTTAGTTGCTGATCCAGAACTCAAACAAACTACAAGTAATATATCTGTATGTCGTTTTTCAATAGCTATAAATAGACCTTTTGTGCCTAAAGATGGTGGAGAAAGACAATCGGATTTTGTTAACATAGTTGTTTGGCGAAATACAGCAGAGTTTGTTAGCAGATATTTTTCAAAAGGAAAAATGATTATCGTTGAAGGTGCTTTAAGAAATAATAATTATACAGATAGTAATGGTATAAAACATTATTCTTTAGAAGTGCATGCAGATAATGTTTCTTTTGGTGAATCTAAAAATGCTTCATCTAGTGGTGGCGAATCTTTTTCTGAACCACCTTCTTATAAGCAAGAAAACAAACAACAACCCTCAAATGAATCACTTCAAATAGGTGATTTAGGTGATTTTGAAGAAATATTAAGTGATGGAGATGTTCCATTTTAATTAAAAAAATTTAAATGTGTTAAGGAGGGTCTAATCATGGAAAGAGATCGTGATCGTGATAGAGATAGTAGAAATCCTCGTAATTCAAAAAGACCACGCAAAAAAGTTTGTGCTTTTTGTATAGATCGAGCTGAAACTATTGATTATAAAGATATCAACAAGTTAAGAAAATGTATGACTGACAGAGCAAAGATTTTACCAAGACGTGTAACTGGTACTTGTGCTTTTCATCAACGTGAACTAACAAAATCTATTAAAAGAGCTAGACATTTAGCTTTATTACCATATGTTAGTGACTAAATATAATTAATATAAAAGGTATAAGCTATATGCTTATACCTTTTATAATATTTTTAGTTACTATTTAGCCATATGTAAAGTTTACGGTTTTGCAAGGGTTTCGACTCTGCGGAGTCGACTGGGCTTTCCGGTCTCCCTGGACCTTCGGTAAAATATCTCTGCTCTTTATCTTTAGAGGCTGAATAGTAATTATTTTTATATATTTATTAAGGAGTTTGTTTTATGAAATATGTTGTTATTTTATGTGATGGTATGGCGGATTATCCAGTGAAAGAATTACAAGAAAAAACTCCGTTAGAGGCGGCTTATGTTCCAAACATGGATATGCTAGCAAAAAAATCCATGATAGGATTGTTAAAAACAGTAGATGATAAATTAAAACCAGGAAGTGATATTGCAAATTTATCAGTTTTAGGATATGATCCTGAAAAATATTATACAGGGCGTTCTCCTTTAGAAGCTGGAAGTATAGGAATAGACATGAAGGATACAGATGTTTCATTACGTTGTAACTTAGTAACTTTGACCGACGAAGAAAACTATGCAGATAAAACAATATTAGATTATTGTGCAGATGATATTTCTACAGAAGAAGCGGAAATATTAGTTGATTATTTGGCTGAAAATTTAAATTCTTCTGAATTTAAATTTTATTCAGGTGTCAGTTATAGACATTGTTTAATTTGGAATAATGGAACATTAGATTTAGGGAATTTAACTCCACCACATGATATTACTGGAAAAGAAATCAAAGAATACATTCCAACTCATAAAAATGCTGAAAAATTATATGAGTTAATGAAAAAATCATTTGATTTATTAAAAAATCATCCTATTAATTTAGCAAGAATAGAAAAAGGACATAGACCAGCAAATAGTATATGGCTATGGGGCGAAGGTGTAAAAGCGAAGTTAGATAATTTTAAAGACAAATATGGATTAAAAGCTTCTATGATTTCCGCCGTGGATTTACTAAAAGGAATTGGAAAGTTCTCAGGAATGAATGTAATAAACGTAGAAGGTGCGACTGGATATATTGATACAAATTTTGAGGGCAAAACAGAGGCTGCAATAAAATCATTAAAAAATGATTCTGACTTTGTTTATATTCATATCGAAGCACCAGACGAATGTGGACATAGAAATGAAATTGAAAATAAAGTTAAATCAATTGAATTGATTGACAAATATATATTAGGTCCTCTTTTAGAGGAATTAAATAAGTTTTGTGATTATAGAATACTCATAACACCAGATCATGCTACTCCTTTAATATTAAAAACCCATACAAATGATCCAGTCCCATTTTTGATTTTTGATAGCCAAAAAGAACTAGGCTCTAATGAAGTATTTAATGAAGATACCGCCAAAAATTCGGGATTATACATTGAGCCAGGTTATACTATTATGGATAAATTTATAAATTTAAATTTTTAATCTAAAAAATTTCATTTTGAAAACATGTAAAATGTTTTCAAAATGAAATAATTATATAGAAATAAAATTTTTATATAGTTAAATTATTAAATTTTTCTGCCATTGAATATATTTGCTTAATAGCTTGTTCATCTTGATTTGATCGTAAAATATTTGTATTTACGGAATAGACTGTTGATATTATTTTTGTATTTATTTGATTTAATATTATTCTAATTGTTTTTTCAGCTTCTTGTGTATTTTTTGTGTCACCTCCACACGTTAATATTATTCCACCTTTTTTTTCTTTTATATTTTTCATAGATTTATTAATAAATTTATTAACATAATACAATTGAAGTCTACTTGCAAAGTTCAAAAATGAACCAGTGGGCTGCGAGTAATACAAAGGAGTTGCTACAATTATATTATCGAAAGTTTCTATGCAGTTGTAGATGTATTGCATATTATCGTTTATTTTACAGATTTTATTTTTATAACAGTAACGACAATCTATACAGGGGGATATGTTGTCATAATAAGTATTTATTATGACTTGATCACCTTTTAATAATTTGCATAAATTGTTTATTAAAAATATGGTGTCTCCATTTTTTCTTGGAGAACTATTTATAATTAAAGTTTTCATATTTATGACCTCATATTTTGTGATTTTAAATAGAATTTAAGGAGATGCATATGTGTAATTACAATAAAATATTTAAAAATCAGATGTTTTTAAATGCTTTAATTGAAAATGAAAAAGCAGAAAAAAATAGAAAGTATTGCTTACATAATATAAATCATTTTTTAGATACTGCGAGAATTGCATATATATTATCTTTAGAAAATAATTTGAAAATTCCTAAAGATAATATATATGCAGCATCTTTACTTCATGATATAGGTAGGTTTAAGCAATACAATGAGGGTGTAAATCATGTAGAGGCTAGTATTATTCTTACCAAAGAAATACTAAATGATTGTGGTTATAGAAAAAATGATGTCGATGATATAATTATAGCAATCAGAAACCATGGGAAGAAAAATAATGAAGTGAAAAGTTTGAGTGATATAATCTATTTGGCAGATAAATTATCTAGAAATTGTTTTCTTTGTAACGCAATTAATGAATGCTATTGGAAAGATGAAGAGAAAAATATGGATATTAAGTATTAGGAGATAAAATGAAAATAGGTAATAAAATTTTTAAAGACAAAACCTATATAATGGGTATATTAAACATTACACCAGATTCTTTTTCAGATGGTGGAAAATACAATTGTTTAGATAAAGCTTTATTTAAATGTGAAAAAATGATTTTAGATGGTGCAGATGTAATAGATATTGGTGGTGAGTCAACCAGACCTGGACATATAAAAATTTCATCTCAAGAAGAAATAGATCGTATTTTGCCAATATTAATCAAAATAAAAAATAATTTTGAGATCCCGATTTCTGTTGATACATATAAAAGTGAAGTAGCAGAAGAGGTTTTAAAAAATGGTGCAGATTTAATTAATGATATTTGGGGATTAAAGTGGGATGAAAAAATAGCCTCTATAATAAAAAAATATAATGCATCTTGTTGTATAATGCATAACAGAAACGACTTAAATTATAATGATTTTCTAAATGATATTAAACATGATTTAGAAAAAAGCATTAATATTGCAAAAGAAAATTTGATTAATGATGATAAAATTGTAATTGACCCTGGAGTAGGTTTTGCAAAAACATATGAGCAAAACATGAAAATAGTTAATAATCTAGCTTTTTTTAATGATTTAAATTACCCGATTTTATTGGGTACATCTAAAAAATCTTTAATAGGCATTAGTTTAAATTTACCAGTAGACGAAAGATTAGAAGGAACTCTTGTAACAACGGTTTTTGCAGTTTTAAATAAATGTTTGTTTGTAAGGGTCCATGATATTATTGAAAATAAAAGAACTGTTATTATGACTGAAAAACTAATTAAGGAGGGGAAATGATGCAAGATAAGATAATAATTAAAGATTTAGAAGTTTTTTCCTTCCATGGTGCAATGAAAGAGGAAAATATTTTAGGTCAAAAATTTTTAATATCTGTAGAGTTGTCTTTAGATACATATATAGCTTCAGTGGTTGATGATTTATCTAAATCTATAAACTATGCAGAAGTATGTAATTTTATTAAAGATTTTATGTTAAATAATACATTTAAATTAATCGAAACAGTAGCAAATCGTTTGGCTGAAAAGTTACTTATGAAATATGTAGAGTTAGATGCTATAAAAATAAGAATAAAAAAACCATGGGCACCTATTTTATTATCTATAAAATATGTAGCAGTAGAAATAGAGCGTAAGTGGAACACAGTTTATTTATCATTGGGTTCAAATTTAGGTGATAAGAAACAAAATATTGATAAAGCGATAGAAACTATTAAATATAATTCAAAGTGTAAGATTTTAAATATAGCTGATTTTTTAGAAACAAAACCTGTTGGATACCTAGACCAAGATGATTTTTTGAACACTTGTATAGAAATAAAAACTATATATGAACCTTTTGAATTATTAAGATTTTTAAAAAAGATAGAAAGTGATTTAGGTCGAGAAAAAACAGTAAAGTGGGGCCCACGTATTATTGATATAGACATAATTCTTTTTAATGATTCTATAATAAATACAACATACTTGACTATTCCACATGTAGAAATGCAAAATAGATATTTTGTACTAAAACCACTTTCACAAATAGCTCCTTATATTAAAAATCCTGTATTAAACAAAACTGTGATTGAATTATATAAAGAAATTAACTATAACTAAGAAAATAAGTTATTATTCAGCCAGAGATATTTTACTGAAGGTCCAGGTCGACCGGAAAGCCTGGTCGACTCCGAAAGAGTCGAAACTCTTACAAAAACCCATAAACTTTATCTTTAGTGGCTGAATAGTAACAAAAACAAATGATAAATGATGTATTTCTTTTATCATTTGTTTATTTTTAGTTATAGTTAATTAATTATTATTTTAAAAGCATTTGCTCCATTAATCCAAACCATTCTCTTACCCAATATGTTGGAAGTAACCAAAATTGAGTGTTTGCAGAATAGCTATATGGATTTAAATTTTCTTTTTCTGCTATTTTATGTGCTCTTAATTGATGAAATGCATCTGAAATAATAACGATATCATTTGTATTAAATTTTAAAATATACTCTTTTGAAAATTTAATATTTTCTTCTGTATTTGTTGATTTATCTTCCATTATAATTCTATTTGGATCGATACCTTTTTTAACTAAAGTTTCTTTCATACACTGAGCTTCAGAAATATCTTCATTTTCACCTTGACCACCAGAAACAATTATTTTTGAGTTTTTATTTTTTTCAAGAAAATCATATGCAGAGGATATTCTTTTGGATAACATTATACTTGGTTTGTTTCCTTTTATTTGACTGCCTAATAAAATGGCAACCTTTATATCATTATCTGGTTTTTTGAAGTATGCTGCATGGAGCATAGATGTAGAAAGTACAATTGATAAAAGAAAACATAAACCTAGACATATTGCTAAAAGATATATGAACACTTTTATGATAAAATTTGAAGACATATTCAATAAAACATTGGAAATTTGTTTGTTAAAGATCAAAAACAATAGTGCTGAAAAGGAAAATGAAGCACCAAATATGTTGCCCATGTTGATTATTTTTAAAGTGAAGGGTATCAAAAATAAAATAAAAACAGAAAATACAATAAAAATTAAGATAAGTTTAAGTATTGGGCTGTTAATTTGAAACATTTTTTAAAATCTCCATCAAAGCTTTTGATAATTGGTCAGGGCAGGATGTTTTACGAAAATCACAGGTTATTCCTTGTAACTTATCAATAATTTCTGAAAAACTTTCGCCTTTTACTAAAGAAGTGATCCCTTTTCCATTTCCGTTGCATCCGCCTTTAAATTCTACGTTTATAATTTTATCCTCATTATACTCTATGAGGATTTTTTTTGAACAAACACCCTTTGGAATATACTCGTAAATCATGTTTTAACCTCTTAATTATCATTTGTGTTACTATTCTATAGGGCAGAGAGATGTTTTACCGGAGGTCTGGGCAACTAGAAAAGTCTGGTGCCCTCCTCAGAGTCGAAACTCTTACAAAATTTAAAATTTATCCCTTAGCAGTCTAATAGTAACTCATTTGTACATATCCTTATTTTTTATTTGCAAGTTTTATTATTTTGTCCAAATTCTCCTTAGATGTTAATTCACTACCAATATGAGTTGGTTGAGCATTATATAAACCATGAAAATCAGAACCACCTGTAACTATTAGATTATATTTTTCAGCTATTTCTCTTAATTTTTTTCTATCTTCAGCCGTTGCAGTATAATGGTCTACTTCTATCCCATCTATGCGTTTTTGTTCTGCTAAATCTACTAGTAGTTCTAAATTATCATAGTGCATAGGATGAGCCATAACAGCAACTCCTCTTGCAGAGTGTATTAAATCAAGCACAAATTTTACATCTGGATATTCACGTTCTACTAAGCAAGTGCCATTTTTTAAATTAAATAATTGATGATTTAATTCCCCATAAAACTCTAAAGCATAACCATAGTCAATTAAAGCTCTCATAATGTGTTGCTTAAAAATGCTTTTACTACTAGTAGAATACTTTAAAACATTATCCATGGTAATCGGATACAATTGCATTACTTTTTCAACCATTTCCTTTGAACATGCTCTTCTTATTTCACAACTTTTTAAGCATAATCCTTCTAAACGATCAGGTTTTTTTGGCGCATAGCATAAAATATGAACTTTACGAGAACGTTCTTTATCCCATGCAGATAGTTCTACACCTTGTATAACCTTTACTCCATATCTTTCACCCAAAATATTTGCACGTGAAAATGATGCCAATGTATCATGATCTGTTATGGAAATAAAATCTATACCAGTACGTTTCGCTTGCAAAATAATATCTTCAATACCTAAAGAACCATCTGATAATTTTGTATGACAATGTAAATCAATTTTCATGTCGAGCCTCCTTGGATTTTATATTTATAATAGTAATATTTTCAATAATATTTGATATTAATATTTCTATTATACTACTTTTTATGTAAAAAATCAATCATTATTGTGCAAAATTTTTAAAAATTAATTTTTGCGTTATTTTTATTTCATTTATTTTTTTTATCATCTTGACAAATGTATATCAATTTAGTATAATTAAATAAAGAAAATCTGTATATTGAATTATATTTGATATACAGAACCTTAGATTTTTATTTAATCGAATTGAATAGGACGTTCTTATCAATTGGAGTAAAATATATTACTTTAAAATTATATTATATAAATATGAGTATAAATATTTTTACGTCTAGTTGCTTTAAGTAATTAGACGTTTTTATTTTGAGGTGAATTATGGAAAAAAGAATAGCGGTTATAGGAATAATAATTGAGAATAGCGATAGTACAGAGCAAATAAATTCAATTCTCCATAATTTTAGTAATATAATTATTGGTAGAATGGGACTACCTTATAAAGAACGAAATTTATCTGTAATTTCAATAATTATAGATGCACCTGTTGATGTTATAAGTTCTTTAACGGGAAAATTAGGCAAAATAAATGGAGTATCTGTGAAAGCGGCTATTTCAAAACATTGATATTATAGAAAAGAGGAATTTTTATGTTTAATAGTAAATCAGATAAAGCAGTAGACTTTATTAATCATGAAGAGATTTTAAGAACATTGAATTACGGAGAAGAAAACCAGAGTAATTCAGACTTAGTAAAAAAAATATTGGAGAAAGCTTCTACTTTAGTTGGGTTAAAGCATGAAGAAGTTTCTGTTTTACTTCATGCTTGTGAAAATGAAAAAGACGAAAGCTTAAAACAAGAAATTTTTGCTTTGGCCAAAAAAATAAAAGAAGATATTTATGGCAAGCGTATAGTTATGTTTGCACCACTTTACGTTTCAAATTATTGTGTAAATGGATGTAAATATTGTGGATATCATGCCGGTTCAGGAATAAAAAGAAAAAAACTAACTCAAGAAGAGGTAGCAATAGAATGTCAAGCAATTGAAGAAATGGGTCATAAAAGAATAGCACTTGAAGCAGGAGAAGATCCTAAAAATTGTGATATAGATTATATTTTAGAATGTATGAAAACTGCTTATGCTACTAAAAAAGATAATGGTGAAATTCGTAGAATAAACGTAAACATCGCTGCAACAACAGTTGAAGATTATAAAAAATTAAAAGAAGCAGGAATAGGAACTTATATTTTATTCCAAGAAACGTATCATAAAGAAACTTATGAAAAAATACATCCATTTGGACCTAAAAGTGACTATCAATATCATACAACTGCACATGATAGAGCTATGCAAGCAGGAATCGATGATGTTGGTATAGGTGTTTTATATGGTTTATATGAGTATAAATATGAAGTTATAGGAACCATGTTACATACTCTACATTTAGAAGATACTTATGGAGTGGGTCCACATACAATTTCTATACCTAGAATTAAAATGGCTGAAGACGTTGATTTGTCTTTATTCCCAAATATAGTTTCAGACGAGCAATTTAAAACTATAATTGCTGTACTTAGAATTGCTGTTCCATATACAGGTATTATAATTTCAACAAGGGAAAAAGCTGATTTTAGAGATGAAATAATTTCATTGGGAATTTCACAAACAAGTGGTGGTTCATGTACAGGTGTAGGTGGATATGCTCAAAGAAGTAGCTGTGAATCATGTCCTGCAGAAGAAAATACTGCTCAGTTCCAAGTTTCAGATGAAAGAAGTGAAGCAGAAGTCTCTAAAGCCTTACTTGAAAATGGATATATACCTAGTTTTTGTACTGCTTGTTATAGAGAGGGGAGAACTGGTGATAGATTTATGCAGTTAGCTAAAACAGGAAATATTTCTAACTGTTGCTTACCAAATGCTATGCTTACTTTGGCAGAATATGCTTTAGATTATGGTGATGATGAATTTAATAAATTGGCTTTTGAAGTTATAGAAAAAGAAAAATTAAATATTGCTGAACCAAAAGTTAAAAATAAATTTGAAGAATATATCAATTTAATTAAAAGTGGCAAAAGAGATTTTAGATTTTAGAAGACAATTACAAAATACAATAAAAGTATTGTGGATTTTATTATTATATAGTATAATATATTAGGTATTCCAAAATATTGATTAACTAAATGGGAGGATTTTATGTTATCACTATATTTAAATTATTTTCTATCTGCTCAAACTGGAGATGAAAGAAATATTAAACCTTTAATAATTGCCGTTGTAATTGCATGCGTATTTGTAGGTATAAGTGTTTTACTTGGTATATTATCAAAAAAGAAAAAATAGTTAAATCTTAAAACCATAGTTCTTTAAAGTGATGATATTTAACAACTTAATGTAAACATCAAAACAATAGCAAAATTAAATTATGGAGGACAGAATGGATCAATTATTTTATAATCTAGGGCGATTAACACCAACAGTTTTATTTGTTGCAGTAGTCATTTTGATTATTTCAAAAATAGCACGCAAGAAAAAATAGTTAATCATAAAACCACTTTTTTATTAAAGAAGTGGTTTTATGATGTTTAATTAACTTTAATTATTTACACTTGTTTTTAACATGTATAAATGATATACTTTATATTATAGAATAAAAGTAAGGAAAGAGATTTTTGTGAATAAAATAATATATAAATTTGATTTAAATGAAAATATGGATTTAAAAACTTTTCTTTTTTCTCATAAAGGCGTTTCAAAAAGACTTATTACTAAATTAAAAAGAACTCCAAATGGAATAACTAGAAATGGACAATTCATTCGCACTATTGATAAACTCAATTATGGTGATGAAATATCAATCCTTTTAAAAGATGAGAATTTTTTAGAGTCAAATGGAAAATTAGCTGTAGATATAGTATATGAAGATGAAAATTTTGTTGTATTTAATAAACCTGTAAATATGCCAGTTCATCCTTCAATAAAACATAGAGATGATACACTGGGAAACTTTTTTTCTTATAAATTCAATAATATGACTTTCAGACCTATAAACAGATTAGATAGGGATACATCTGGTTTATGTGTTGTTGCTAAAAATGCACATTATGCAAATTTACTTCAAGGTGGTTTTGAAAAAGTTTATTATGCTATTGTATGTGGAATAATAACAGAAAAGGGTACAGTAAAAGCACCTATTATGAGGGCAGAAGAATCAATTATTTTAAGAAAAGTTGATGAAAATGGTCAACATGCAATTACAAATTTTACACCTTTATTTAACAATAATAAATACACATTATTAAAAATTAATTTAGAAACAGGAAGAACTCATCAAATTAGAGTCCATATGTCACATATAGGCTATCCTCTAGCTGGGGATGAAATGTATGGCGGAAATACAAACGATATAAAAGTTCAAGCTCTTCATTGTGGTGAAATCCACTTTAAAGATTATATAGATTCAAAAGAAAAAACTATAAAATCAGACATAAGGCTTGATATGAAAAAAATATTAAATTTAAAGGAGAATTTTTTATGGAGAAAATAGCTAGTTTTACAGTTGATCACGATGTATTGGAAATAGGTATGTATATTTCTAGAATAGATGATGATATAGTAACATATGATTTAAGAATGGTAAAACCTAATCAGGGGATATTTTTAGACAATGATTCTTTGCATACTATAGAACATCTATTTGCTACATTTGCAAGAAATTCAGAATTAAACAAAAAGGTTATATATGTTGGACCTATGGGATGTAGAACAGGTTTTTATTTAATAATGAGAAATTGTTTGAATGTTGATGCAATTAATTTAGTTAAAAATTCATTTGAATTCGTTAAAAATTATGAGGGTGACATTCCAGGCAATACAAAAAAAGAATGTGGAAATTACTTAGAACATAATTTAGAAAAAGCAAAAAGAGATGTCGTTCCTTTGTTAAATAAATTACAAAACTATACAGAAGAAATGTTGAAATATTAATGGTTATTTGACCGTTATGTAATAATAAAGCCTGTAATAACGAACGTTTATATGTGTATTTTGTTGCAGGTTTTATTATTTAATTAACCAAGAGAATTAGTTGATAAAAAAGATCGGATTTTCTGAAATTATCGTTTAAACGTTAGTCATTATAATTCACTTCAACCCAATTGCACAAAATATGTATTTTGTGCAATTGGGGTTTTTTTTTATCTATTGTAGAAGTAAATCTTTTGTGTTATAATGTTTATAGAGGTGAATGAAATGTTAGATATATTGAAAGTAATAGAAAACTGGAACTGTATTTCTGAGCATGAAAAAACGTTAAATATAAATAACTTAATTAATGATATTTTATGTAATAATCAAGAAGAAATATTAAAAAACACAGAAGAAAAACTAAAAAGAATAGATATAATAAATGAAATAGCCATTGATGAAATAAAAAAAGATAAAAAACAAACTAATATTTTAAAATTTGAACAAAATAAAAAAATAAAAGGTAAAATAAAAAAAGTAATAAAAATAATTAATAAGTAACCACATCAAGATTATAATGTAAATTATAATCTTGATGTGGTTTTTTAATATATTATTTTTTCTCTTGATATATCATCAATTAGCCTGTCTACCTTTTTATTTAATAAGTATAGATAAGTTAATGCTATTTTGTACTCTTTATATATAACTTTTTTATCAATAAAATATCTTAAACTTTCTATATAAATCAATCTTTTTTCAATATCATTATTTTTTTTTGTATTAATTAAAAAAGAAATTCTACTTTTTATTTCTTTTTTTGATAGTTTTCTTAATATTTTTCTTATTGAAGTGTTTATATAAAAAACATTTTTTTCACTCAACTAAGCCACATCCTTTTTATTTGTTTATGGATTTTTTATAGTTAATGATTTTATCCTTGTTAATTTATTGTTTATCTCTTTATATATTTCTTTTTTTAATTCTTCATAAAAAAATACTTCTAAACGTTTAATAAATTCGTTAACTATATTAATTTTATTTAACAATTCCTTATATTCTAACTCTGTGTTAGGTACACTATATGTTTTGTATTCAGACATTTTTGAATCGAAAAACTTAATTATATTTTCTAAAAAAACCTTTTTTTCATTAGTTATATTAAAATTTAATAAATCTTTAGTATAATCTAAATAAAAATTAAGAACATCATTTATAATTGAGTAGTTCCCTGTAAAGTATTCTTGTTTAAATTTTTCAACAAATGATTTCCATATGTTCTTTGATTTTGAATGGTACATATAATCAAATATTTTTATAAATTTAGAAAATTCTTCAGGATGATTCATTGAACAAAAGAAATCATAAGTATTATCTAGGAAAATCTTATAATTTATTTCAAAACGATTTCTTATACTATAATCTGCTGAATTAAAATTTTTTGTAAAATAATTTTTATAGTATTGAGAATATCTTCCTTTTATTAAAAATAATTCTTTATTTAAACTTTTAGGTTCATAATGAACTATTTTTACATTTTTATTTCCAAAGTCTTTATTTGCCTGATTTATTATTGATTCCGAATCCTTTATATCAGTATAAGAAACTTTCTTAGGATCTTTATAAAGAACAATGTTTATATCTGTCGTATAAACTTTATCAATGATGTTAACAAGCATATTGTGAATACTATTTTTATTATACGGAAAATTTGCAAATAATAAAATTTTTCCTACTATCTTTTTCTTTTGATTTAATGAAACACTATAAACTTCGTAATCTGAAATTGGAACTTCTATTATTTTCCCTATAGGAACTTTTTTATTATATATATATATAAGGGAATCTTGTTCTATAACTTTTTCTTCTTCTGAATAAATAAATATATAACTTTTATTTATAGATAAAAAATTTGTATTTATAACTTGTCCTTTTGGCATAAGTTCTTGTGCAAAACTATATCTTGAATCGTCACCAATACAAGTAATAATTTCACATTTTTTTAAATCTATCATGTTAAATTTCCAGCCCTTCTAATTATATAGTTCTCTTAATATTTAAACAAACTGTAATTAGTCAGTATTAAGAACTTGATTTAAATAATTTGACAATTCATTTTTTAAATTAGATAATTCTTTTATTTGATTACTTAAAATCAATGTATTTTTATCTTTATCCTCTTGAGAATTATGTAAATTTGTCTTCAATATTTCTAAACTGTTGTTTTTTATATTTAAATCCTTGGCTAATTCATTTTTAATTATATCATTTATAATTATTATTGAATTTTTCATGTGTTTTTTTACTGAAGTATAAATTTGTGATTTATATGTTTTAACTGCATCATGGTATAGTCCTTCAATTAAAGACTTTTTCTTTATAAAAAGAGCTATATTTTCTTTTATATATCTTTCTTTAAAATCTTGTCTTTTTGCATCAAGATTGTTTTGAAGGAGTTGAAGATTTTTTAAATTTTTAGTTTGAATTTTTTCAAGTTCAATACTGGAAGGTCCGCTATAATCATAATTAGAAAGTAACTGCTTTTGGAACAATATATCGTCATTAAACTGCTTTCTTTTAGATTCAGTTTCTTCTTTCCATTTTAAAACTTCAGTATCGTCCTTATGTTCTATTGTTTCTAAAACCACCTTTTTAGTTGTGATTTTTTTCAAAAACCCAATAATGCCTTTTTGTGCCTGTTCATTGATTTCTTTTTTATAAACTCTTTCAATTTTAGGCTTTTCAAGTTCTAATTCAAAGGCTGATTTTGATGCATTTATACTTGCTATTACATCAGATATTTTCTTAACTTCTTTTTCTATATTAACAACATTAATTATTTCTAAATCGTTAATATCAATTTCACTTTGCAATTTATCTATTTTTTCAGTCAGTTCATTTATTTCATTTTGATATTCTTCTATTCCTAGTACAAAACCACTTTCAGAAGTGCTGTATTTTATTTCAAAATCAATTTTTTCAAATTCAATTTCGTTTATTTTTGACATAATTGACTCATGATAGTTTTTGGAATAATGGTCAATGATTTTAGAAATAATACCTAAATAATAAGTTTTTATTGTGCTAAATAGATTATGTAAATCAAATTTTAAAATAGTAACTATATTCTTTTCTAAGTCCTCTACGTCTATAATCGACTGTAAAATATTTAAATTTTTCAATAAATTTTCCTTAAAGTATTCACATTTTTCTTGAATAAAATCTTTAATATCTGTTCTTGATAAATCCAGTCTGCTTTCTATATTTAATAAAATAGCGTTAAATTTTGTATCTTGTTTAATTTTTTGATCTTCTATTTCAACGATTTTATTATTTATATCATCGAAATTTTCAGAAATTTTATATATATCAAAATATAATTCAAGCGATCTTAAAGAATATTCAACTAAATTTAAAGTTTTTTGTATAGGGGTGATTATTTGATTTTTTGCCTTCTCCCCTTCAATTATATATTTTACAACCCAGTCTTCAAATTCGTTTATATTTGAACGTTCTAATAAAATTTTCTTTTCTTGCTCTGAAAATTTTAATTTCCCACGATAATCTAAAGTGGACTTTGAACGGGAAATTAACGCTTGATATGCCGAAACACCAATTATATTTATGTCATCTATTTCATCAAAATATTTTTTATAATTGTCTTTTATTGAACTAATGATGTTATTTTTAGTTTCTTTTTCAATGGATTTGATTTCATCAATTTTATTTAGTACAAACGTAATTTTTGGATTTTTATTTTTTAATTTACTTATAAAATTAAAATCCGAACTACTTCCAGGTCTATCTGCACTAAACATATATACACATACATTTGCTCGTTCTATTTGTGATAAGGTCATTTCAAAATGATGTTCTGCAATACCATTTAAACCTGGCGTATCAACAATAGTAATGTTGTTTTTTAGAAATTTTGAATCATAATAAATATCTATGCATTTAACTTCTTTTGAAACATTTATAGAACTTTTTGTACTACAATATTCACTCAATATGTCTATATCAAATGTTTTTAAATTTTTTATAGTCTTATCATTATAATGAACATTTGCAAACTCATTATTTTTTGCTTTAGATGAATGTCTGATAAAATTTAATGTTGCTGTTGTTTCAGAAGTGAAAGAAGGTAAAATCTTTTCTCCTAAAAGTGCGTTTATAAAAGTTGATTTACCAACACTAAATTCTCCAGCAATTACTATGCAAAAGTCATTATTAAAGAGCAAAGTTGCTAAATCATTAACAACTTTGCTTTCTGAGTTCATTTTTTCATTTAAATAAAATTTTTCTACTTTATTTAATAAATTTATTGTATTTTTTTTATCTTTTTCATACTTTACTATATAATCGTTCATCTTTGAATTCCACCTTAAGATCATTGTAAATATTTTCTATTTTAGATATTTCATATTTTTTATTTTTATATCTATTTTGTATATCTATAAGATTTCCTTCTATAATAGCATCTAAAATATCATTTTTTTCTAAAAATCTTTTTTCAAATTCTTTTTCTACATATTCTTTTATTGTTTTTGCATTTTCAAGAGCATCATTTTTTACGGATTCTTTGAAAATGTTTAATATCGGATTTTCTCCTTCAAATAAATATTTGTAGATATCTTTTTTTAGCTGTTTTTTTCTTAAAAGCAAATATTCATTTTCAAGTCTATCTTCAAACATTTTTAGTTCATCATTTTTAGCATCTATCTCTCTTTGTACGGTTTCTATTCTTCTTTTACATGTTTCAAATTCTTTTTCAGAAGATATAGAAAGCTTTTCTATATCTATCTTTTTATTTTCTAATGAAAGAACCTCTTTATTTAATGCATCTCTTTCATTATCCAAAGAAATTTTTAAATCACGTTTTTGTTGATCCCAATTTAAACCTGCACTATCATCAAATTTAGGAACTTTTCTAGTTCCTTTTTTCTTACCAATAATAAACTGAAATACCTTACTTATACCTTTTCTGTCCTCAAAGTATTCTTCTAAAACATATGTAACTTGTTCAGAAGGTCTATCACCTAATTTGTCTTCTTTTTTTCTATATTCTGTAACCAGGTTATCTTTTTTAGTTTTGCTTTCCTTGATTTTTTTGTTTAAATTTTCAAGTTCAAGCATCATTTGTTTTTTGCTTGCTTCAAATTCAAGAATATATTTGTTGTTATCATATAAAGTTTTTTGTAAGTTTTTAATTTCATTTTTAATATTATCAGATGCTAATTCCTCTTGAATTACTTTAGAGATTTTAAATTCACTTCTATTATTGCTCATTCCGGTTATAATATTACTGTATTCATCAATTCTGAGTAAAACTGTTTTGTATATTAATTGGAAACAGTATTCTTTTTTATGATCAAGTTCATTTTGATATTCATCAATTTGCTTTTGCATTTCAGTTTTATAAAATCCAGCTGTAATTTTATTTTCAAATGATTCATAAATATTTTCAGTATTAATTAAAATTCCTAAATTACTATTTATTTTTTCAACATTTTCATAAATATCTGAAACTAATAATTTTCTATTTTCCTCAAAAATATCATCAATAAATTTATACAATTGAGATATAATTTTGTCTTTATTTTGAAGATAGTTTTGTTTTTGTAATTTAATGTGATTAATATCTTTAAATGCTCTATCCTGTAAAATAGATTCTTCAATTTCAGATTGTTTTTTATTTGCAGTTAATAAAACATACTCTAGTAAGTTAAGAATACTATAACAGTCGGAAAGATATCGGTTATTTTTAAAATTAGAGTCATTTATAATTTTTATTAATATATTTTCAAACTCAAAAAAATTTGACTCTTTTAAAATAATATTTCTTTGGATATCGTTTAAATCAAACCAATCATTTTCATATAATCTAGGAATTGAATAATCTTTTCCTACTAAAGCCTTTAATGCTGATATGGCACAATAATATGCAATTATATTTTTATTTTCTGCAAGAATATATCTGTTTATATTTTCTTTTATTTCTTGCAATTTTATATCAACAGTTTCTCCTTCAGAAGTTTTTAGTTCATCTATAAAATTACATGTAAAAATAAAAGTATTTTGATAATTTGTAAGATATTTTATAAATTCTATATCTGTTTGAGATATACCTCTTTTTTGGAATAAATATATACAAGCATGAGATTGCTTTATTTCTTGAACTGTCAATTCTCTATGTTTATCAGCTAATCCATTTAAACCAGGAGTGTCAACAATAATAAGCTCCTCTTCAATATTATCAATAAAATTAATATATATATCTACACTACTTATTTCATAAATAACATCTATTTCCGATTGAGTAGTTGTATATTCATGTAGTTTTGAAAGATCAGTCAAAACTTTATTTGTTCCATTTATAAAATTAACAATACAAGTATTTTTTCTTTTATCATTTTTATCAACGTTATGTATGTATGTTATGGTTGCTGTAGTTTCAAGTGTAGCATGTTTTAATAAATCTTGCCCAATGATAGCATTAATAAAAGTTGATTTTCCAGAACTAAATTCTCCAACCACTGCAATTTTAAATTCCTTTACATCAACACGCTCAATTAAATTATCAATGGTATCAACAATACTTGCACTGTCATAAACAATGGAGTATTTTTTGATATCTTCTAGAAGAGTTTTAAGATTAATATTTTTCCGTAACATAATGACTCCTTTGATTAATAAAAATATGTTTTAGGGTTTATAATGAGTGATATTTTTATATATTTTATCAAAAATAATAAAATAGTATAAATTCACTATAATATTTATTAAATTATATCATATTATGTGAAAAATATCAACTACAAATTATGTAAATTGATTTTTATTTTTTAAGTAAAAAAACCTCTATAATCAATAATACAAGCACATAAAAGAGTTGTTTTATTAAAATAAAGGTTTTTAATTTTATTTAAAAAGATTTTAAAATATATGTTCTAATTAAAATGGCATCTAAAATATTGACTTGGCCATCATTATTTAGATCAGCTCTTTTTTGAAAATCCAAATTATGAACATTTGCATTTTTCCCTAAAATAATTTGAATCATTAAAATGCAATCAACAGAATTAAGGTTTTTGTCATCATTTATGTCGCCTAAAATTTGTTTTGCTTCTTCTTTTATTTCGATAAACTGCCAATGTTGGTTTTCTCCATCCACGTCTTCCCATTGTTGGATGATAGCATTTTCATCAGTTGACCATTTGTATACATCAACTAATTTATTACTAGCTCTACTTATTATTTTAAAGTAGCCATCATTAATATTTACTATCTCCCAATGTTGATTATTTCCGCCATTGCTGGTATATTGTATTAATACTCCCCCATTTGCTGTTGATGCATCTTTAACATCAAGAGATTTTCCACTTTTTACGTTCGAGATTTTTTTGTAACCATCTCCAACATCTATGATATACCATTGTTGTGATTCATCATTTTTATCACTTAATTGAACTATTTCTGCTGCTTCTAAAGTAGAAAAATCCTTTACACTAAGTAATTTTCCACTATTTCTATTAACTATTTTATATTTTGTTTTGTCTAATATATTTTCGGATATTGTTCCCTTTTCAGCATCTATAGATATAGATTCATAATATGGTAATTCTAACTTTGTATCTGAGTCAAAAACTAATGGTAACCAAACATACTGAGAATCATTTACTTTTCCACTCCATGCACCAGCCCATCTATCACCAGTGTACAAAAAAGAAGTTGTTTCTGTACCCTGAACAGCTATAATATATGCAGGTTGAGAACGGAAAGTATTTGCATTTCCAAGATTTATTTGAGAAGACCAACCACTTGCTAAATCCTTAGAATATGTATATTTAGATTGATTTGGTTGCCATCCTGTACATCCGGAAGTTATAAGATAGTAATAACCATTTCTTTTAATTAAACATGGAGCTTCTCTTTGCATTCCTACAAATAATTTAGCTTTAAGCGATGCTATTTGCTTATAGTCAGAGGTAAGTTCATATAGGTGCAAGTCCATGTTTTCATTTGATGATGAAATAAAGTATCCTTTCCCATCTGTATCTACAAAAACACTACAGTCTCTAGACATATAACCTGGCAGATCATGATCCATAACACCACTGTTTACCATAGGTCTAAAACTTCCTTGATATGTAAATTTACCATCTGGTGAATTACAATAAGCAACTGCTGCACGTGCTTCACCATAATGAACACCGTTTTCCCAATGCATCCACATTACAAATTCTTTTGTATTTTTATTATACATGACTTTAGGTCTTTCTACATTGCATCTGTTTAATTCTGAATGAGAAGAAGGAGCTAAAACCTCACCTCTATATTCCCAATTAACCAAATCTTTCGACCTATAACAACGAACTCCTAAAAAGAAGTTAGAACTATCTCGATATTCCCCGTACCAATAATAATAGTCCTCATATTTAATCATTCCTCCACCATGAGCATGAATAACATTTCCTGAAGTGTCTTTAAATTGGGTTCCATTTTTAATATAGTTTCCTTCTGCAGAAACAACATTTTGAAAACACAAAATAAAAAGTAGAATAAATGCGATTGTCCATTTTAACTTAGAACTAATAATATTCAAAAAATCCGCCTCCCTATAAAATAAATTAATAAATAAAAATTTAAACCAATTACTTATTAATATTATTAATTATACTTCTAAATTATTGATAAATCAATAATTTTAGATTTTTTAAATATTTTTTTGTTTAAAATATAAGTATTATTGTATAATATTTATATAATATAATAATTAAAACGAATAAACTCACAAAATAATATGTTTATAATATTATTTTGTGAGTTTATATTAATTTAAATAATCACTTTATCAAAATATCCCAGAAAAGAATCTGATTTTTTTCAATTGCATGATTACTCGTCTGATTTATAATTATAAAGTGGCTTGATTATTTTATAAATCGTTGCAGTTGGATTGATGTTATTAATTATATCTGCCATATTCTTATATGCCATAGGACATTCATCAATAGTATTATAGTTAATAGATGTAGTGAAAATCCCTGACATAGAACTTTCAAACTCTTCTACGGTAAATTTTTTCTTTGCTGATGTTCTGCTGAAAAGTCTTCCTGCACCATGAGGTGCAGAACAGTTCCAGTCTTCATTTCCTTTGCCTATACAGATAAGACTTCCATCACGCATATTAATAGGAATCAGTAACTTTTCATCTTTTTTAGCTGAAACTGCACCTTTTCTAACAATATTACTATTCATGTCAATATAATTATGAACAGTATGATAATGCACAAAATCCGAAAGATTTTTTCCAAGCAACTTATCAATAATTATTTCTGCTATAGTAATACGGTTAAGGTTAGCATATTCTTGACAAATTTTCATGTCATGAATATATGCGTCTCTATATTTACCTGTCAAGTAGCAAAGCTGTTTTGGAATATCAGGAGTCATGTCCTCAAACGCTTTTTTTAATTCTTTTATAGCATTTTGTATTTCGCTTTTTCTGCCCTCAGCCTTATATTGTGTAATCAAATTTTCTTGAGTATCAAAAAGCTTATCTTTACCACTTAAAATATCAAATGCCATATTCTGATAATGTTCTGCAACTTGTTTTCCAAGATTTCTGCTACCCGTATGAATAACAAGATATTTATTACCATCATCATCTATATCAATTTCAATAAAATGATTTCCACCGCCAAGTGTACCAATACTTCTTTCCAATCTTTTTGTATCTTTTAAACTACGGTAACATTTTAAATCTAAAAGCTCAGAATATTTCTTGATTCTACCACTATGTACAGATTTACCACTTGGAATAAATTTTCTTATTATATCATTAAGTTTCTGAAACTCGAATTCAGTATCATTAAGTTCAACTGTCAGCATACCACAGCCAATATCAACACCGACTATATTAGGTATTACCATTTCACCTAGATTTGCAGTAAATCCTATAACGCACCCTGCACCAGCATGAACATCAGGCATAATTCTTAACTTTGCACCTTTGCTAAATTTCTGATTACATAATAATTCTATTTGTTCAGCTGCAGTATTTTCAATAATATCTGTAAATATTTTCGCATAGTTGTATATACCATTTATTTCAATCATAATTATTTCCCCTTTATAATTTTAGTTATTTCAGAAAGAATACCGTTACCGCCTGCAACAGTTATGTTTCCTACATTTTCACATATTTTTTCAATATGTTCAAGTTCTTTAAGTTTATACAGAGTTGTATTTTCGTCCATAAGCTTTGCTGTATTTAGAAGGCTACGTGTTGAAGCGACTTCTTCACGGCGTGTAATAACATTAGCTTGTGCCTGTTTTTCTGCAATAAGAACAGTATTCATAATATTGCGGATTTCACCTGGAAGAATAATATCCTTTATACCCGCTTCATAAACCTCAATACAGTATTCTGCTTGCTTTTCTTTAAGTTTATTGAACACCAACTCGGAAATTTGATCTTTATTTTCAAGTATGTCGTCAAGGCGGTGCTTTCCTATATGTTCACGCAAAGCAAGTTGTAGGGTTATGTGCATTTGTTTTTCGTAATCATCAATTTCAGTATGAATTTTAATATAATCAGTAATTTTATATTTACAAACAAAATTAATTCTAACAGCAACCTTATCAAGAGTTAGTATATCTTGTCCTGTAACATCCATCTGCATAATTCTTGAATCAACAAAATTCACTTCAACTTTTGTTCCATTGTTCCAGAAATAATAAGTACCTTCACCAAGCAATCTTATAAATTTTTTATCAAAATATAGTCTTGCTTTTTGATGCGATGCAACTTCAATTTTATAAAACAATCTATTTGGAATACAATTGAAAAGATGTTTGGGGAAATTTTCTGGTATATTGATATTACTTATGTCTATTTCCTTAAATTCATGCTTATTAAAAACGTTAAAATATGCATGCTTTCCACTTTCAATTGTGTTTTGAAATTTACCATTAACATAATGAAGAACCAAGGTCTGATCTTTTGCGTCAATAACTGAAAGCTGCTCAATTAATTCTTTGTCCTTAAGAAATATTGACAAATCAAAACCTTTAACTGAAAATTCATGATTTATATCTATTATTTCTATTTTATATGAATCATTCAAAAATATATGTTTTCCAGCATAAAGCATTTTTATATACTTTCCATTTTTGAATAGTAAACCTCTTTGATTTTCGTTAATAATTGTTTTCATAAAAATATTCCTCCTAATAAATGTATGAGCTTTTTTTGCAAACGGTTCACTTTTTGATGCGGCAGAAAGCTTGAGATATTCATCATATAAATCGGAAGCAATGCTTTGGATTTATAAATGAAATATCGGTATCCGTTCTCTGGCAAGGTATCAGAAAAGCTTGCAAATTAATGCTGAACTGTCTGCATATAACTCTAATTTGATAAAAATTTTGAAAATCTTAAAAATTTTCTTTGAGTGTTCATAAAGAACGACGTAGGTCTATAACCTACAATTTCAAACCATGAAAGAGTTCCTTAAACTCTTGCAGGAATCGAACCTGCAAAACAGTATGCTGGAATACCTTACAATAAAATTTCAGGCACCGCAAAAGCTTTAAAACTTTCCGCTGAAGCAACTCTGTGTATTTATTATAGGATAAAATAAAATCTTTATCATTAAAAAAAAGTTGCGAACTTAAATCAGTTCACAACTTTTTTGTTACTATTCAGCTTAAAGTTTACGGATTTGCAAGGGTTTCGACTCTGCGGAGTCGACAGGGCTTTCCGGTCGCCCAATGTCGTCAACTTAAGGAATATTAAAAAATTCATAAAAAATTTACAAAAAAACACTTGACAAAATGTAAAAAATATGCAAACTCGTTTTGGTTACAAAAATTTCTAAAACGAGGCGGTTTATATGAAAAATATTACTCTTTTATCAAGAATTCTGAAAATAACAAACGAGTTAATAACTTCTGAGGAGTTCAAGGCAAAATATCGAATT
>Ga0209373_10000610_pt1 | contig 54033 bp, 47 predicted proteins | sample Higcelweek5metaG_FD_187173 | JGI IMG/M metagenome (GOLD analysis project Ga0209373, IMG submission 187173) | Freshwater pond sediment microbial communities from the University of Edinburgh, under environmental carbon perturbations - High... | ecosystem: Environmental > Aquatic > Freshwater >... | reverse complement strand
AATTCGATATTTTGCCTTGAACTCCTCAGAAGTTATTAACTCGTTTGTTATTTTCAGAATTCTTGATAAAAGAGTAATATTTTTCATATAAACCGCCTCGTTTTAGAAATTTTTGTAACCAAAACGAGTTTGCATATTTTTAACATTTTGTCAAGTGTTTTTTTGTAAATTTTTTATGAATTTTTTAATATTCCTTAAGTTGACGACATTGTCCGGTCGCCCTTGACCTTCGGTAAAAAATCTCTACCCTATACATATGGCTGAATAGTAACAATTTAAATGTAAAATGAGGAGTATATGATGTTAAAGGAATTTTTAAAAAGGGATGTTTGTTCTAATTGTAAAACTTGCTGTTCTTTTGATGGATATGAGCTTTTAGAAACCCCTTATATAACTCCTCAAATTGCAGATAAAATGATCAGTATAAAAAATGATATAAAACTTTTATCTCAAAATACTTATTATAGACTAAAAATAACCAAGGAAGATTTAAATGAAGATGGTTTATTTTTATGTCCCATGCTTGATATTGACAAGGGATGTCTTTTAGGTGATGAAAAACCATTTGAGTGCAGTATATTTCCTTTTAAAATCATGTATTTCAAAGGAGAGAGAGTTATAGCTATTTCTAAATTATGTAAAGAGTTGTATTCTCGTTCTTTAAAAGAATTAGTTGATTTTTTAAAAAAAGGACTTGCTCAGGAAATATTTAATTATGCGTATATGTATCCTCAAATAATAACAAAATATGATGATATGAATATCATACTAATAACAGAATAAAAAAACCCATTTGATTATAATTTTATAATCAAATGGGTTTTTTTTGTTACTATTCAGCCATATGTTTACGGTTTTGAAAGGGTTTCGACTCTGCGGAGTCGACCGGTCAATTTCGTCAACTTAAGAAAATTGCTGAGGCAATTTATTAGGCTCTGCCTCAAACTCCACTTCTTTTTCTATCGCAAAAAGAAGCAAAAAAGCTCTTAAAGCATAAGGATTTCTCTTTCTGTAGAAAGCGCGACCAAGGGCGTTGCCCTTTGTAAACCTACGATTTTTTCAAAAAATCGAGTAAAACTTTAATTGCTTTTTAATAAGTTGATGAATTACTGAATAGTAATTATTTTTATTGAAAAGTAAAAAAAATAATTTCTGGTGGATTAAACAATCTTATTTTACCTAGTCCTCTATTCACAATCATTTTACTTTGATTTTTTGAATAAATTCCACCTGAGTATTTAGGAAAAAATTTTCGTTCTGGAGATAAAACTCCATTTAAAAATGGTAATCTTATTATACCTCCATGCATATGCCCAGACAAAATAATATCAGCTTTCCAGCTTTCGTATATTTCAAAAAACAAAGGATTGTGTGCGAGTAAAATAGTGAAGAAGTTTTGTTTTTTATCTAAATATTGATTTAAATCCTTTAAAGAAGGCTTATATAGATGACTATATTTATTTTTACCTTTATAACAATCATTTGTTAAAGTTAATCCATATATCATAATAGTCTGATTATCCTTTTTTAAAGATATATATTCATTATTCAACAATTTTATATTATTTTGTTGAATAATAGCGATCAATTTATTTAAACATTCTGGTGATAAGTCAGTTTCATGATTTCCAAAAGAATAATAAACCTCAGCTATTTTTGATAGGGATTTAAGTAAATATTCAAAATTTTCAAACTTTTTTGTTGAACGACTCACCATATCGCCAGATAAAAAAATTATATCAGGATTTAATTGCTTAATTTTATTGATTAATCTTAAATTTTTTTTACCAAAGGTTTTTTTATGTAAATCAGACAAATGTATAAATTTTAAAGATTTTAAGCTTTCAGGTATATTTGATTTAATTTTTAATCTTGTTATTTTTAAAGAGTTGTTTTCAATTAAAAAATAAGTAAAAAAAATAAGTAAAAAAATATAAATATAAATCATAAATGTCCCCTTTTATTATTGTTTTTTTAATCGCATAATAATAAATATATCATTATTATTAAAAAATGTAAAGTATAAAATAATTTATTTGTAGATTTTATTAAAAATAAAAATGGTATCTAGCATTTAATTAAATAAAGTGTTATAATGAAATGATAATAAAAAATTTAAATAAAATAAAAAATTTATTTAAACATGTGAACAATCGAGAGGTATAATATGAAAAATGAATTTTATTCTTTAGGAATAGACGTAGGATCTACTACAGTAAAAATAGTTATTTTAGATTTTGATAATAATGTTTTATTTTCAAAATATGAAAGGCATTATTCAAAAGTAAGAGAGACTTTGATAAATCAACTAAATTTAATAAAAGAACAATATAAAGATAAAAAAGTAAAACTATCAATTACAGGATCAGCTGGCTTGGGATTAGCTAATAATGCTAAATTACCATTTGTTCAAGAAGTTCATGCGGCTTTTGTAGGTGTAAATAAGTTATATCCTAAAACAGATGTTGTTATTGAATTAGGTGGAGAAGATGCAAAAATAATTTTTTTAACTGGTGGTATAGAACAAAGGATGAATGGAAGTTGTGCAGGTGGAACTGGTGCTTTCATTGATCAAATGGCAACACTTTTAGGTATAACAACAGATAAACTTGATGAACTTTCTTTAAAAGCAGAAAAAACTTATCCTATAGCATCAAGATGTGGGGTTTTTGCAAAATCAGATATTCAACCTTTATTAAATCAAGGAGCAAAAAAAGAAGATATATCTGCAAGTATTTTTCAATCCGTTGTAGACCAAACAGTTTCAGGTCTTGCACAAGGAAGAAAAATAGAAGGAAATGTTTTATTTTTAGGTGGCCCATTATCATTTCAAAAAGGATTAAGACATGCTTTTGTAAAGACTTTGAAGCTTGATGATAAACAAGCTGTTTTCCCAGAAAATGCACCTGTTTTTATTGCTGTTGGTTGTGCTATTCATGCGAAAGATATACAAGAAGATTATAGTATTGATGATGTTATAGAAAAATTAAACAATGCACCAAATACTGATAAAATAATTGTTTCAGAAAAGTTATTTAAGAGTAAGGAAAGCTATGAAAAGTTTATTGAAAGACATAAAAAATGTGATTTACAATATGAAGATATATCTAAATATAAGGGAGATGCTTATTTAGGTATAGATGCAGGATCTACAACAACAAAAATGGTTTTAATTACTCCAGAAGGAAAATTATTATATAAGCATTATTCTTCAAATAAAGGTCAACCTTTGGATAAAATCAAGAAAAAATTATTAGAGTTATATGAAATAAAAAATGATGATTTAGTTATAAAAGGTTCTGCGGTTACAGGATATGGTGAAGATTTAATAAAATCAGCTTTAAATATAGATTTTGGAATTGTTGAAACAGTTGCTCACTATAAAGCTGCTGCTTTTTTCTGTCCTAAAGTTGATTTTATAATTGATATAGGTGGGCAGGATATAAAATGTTTTAAAATAAAAAATTCCGCAATAGATAATATAATGCTAAATGAAGCATGTTCTTCTGGTTGTGGTTCTTTTATTCAAACTTTTGCTCAAGCTTTAGGTTATGAAATAGATGAATTTTCAAATTTAGGATTATTTGCGGAAAATCCAGTTGATCTTGGCTCAAGATGTACTGTATTTATGAATAGTAGCGTTAAACAGGCTCAAAAGGATGGTGCTACTGTAAATGATATTTCTGCTGGATTATCTTCTTCTATAATAAAGAATGCTATATACAAGGTTATAAGGGCAAAATCAATAGATGAACTTGGTGAAAATATAGTTGTACAAGGAGGCACATTTTTAAACGATGCCGTTTTACGTTCTTTTGAAATGGAATTAAATAAAAAAGTAATCAGACCATCTATAGCAGGATTGATGGGTGCTTTTGGTGCAGCATTATACTCAAAAGAAAATTCAAAAGAGGATAAATCCAGTATAATAACAAGAGAAGAATTAGAAAACTTATCTTATTCATCAAAATCTCTTCATTGTAAAGGATGTACTGCAAATTGTGCTTTAAATGTTATTACGTTTAATAACAAAAATAAATTTATATCTGGAAATAGATGTGAAAAAGGTGCAGGGATAAAGAAAATAAATGATATAGAAAATTTATTTGATTATAAGTATAATAAAATTTTAAGTGTCAATAAAATAAATCAGCCTAAAAAGCCTTTAGCTAAAGTTGGATTGCCTTTAGTGTTAAATTATTATGAGCAGTTACCTTTTTGGCATACTTTACTAACTGAATTAGGTTTTGAAACCGTTATTTCTGATGAAAGTTCTAGAGATATTTATTATAAAGGGCAACACACAATACCATCAGATACGGTTTGTTATCCAGCAAAACTAGTACATGGACATATTTTAAATTTATTAGAAAAAAAAGTAGATTTTATTTTTTATCCTTGTATGAGCTATAATTTAAAAGAAGAGGATACGGATAATCATTATAATTGTCCTGTAGTAGCTTATTATCCAGAATTATTGAAAGCAAATATTTCTGAATTAAATAGTGAAAATTTTCTATCTCCATATATGGATTTAAATAGAGAAAAAAACATAATTAAAACTTTAAAAAAGGAATTTGCTTTATATAATATTAAAAAATCACAGATATCAAATGCAATAAAAAAGGCTTTTGAATCAATGGAGTTATTTAAAAAGGATATTGAAAAAAAAGCAATTGAAATTATAGATGAGGCAAGAAAACTAAATAAGAAAATTATTGTTCTTGCTGGTAGGCCGTATCATATAGATAAGGAAATAAATCATGGTATACATAAGCTTATAAGTTCTTTAGACATGGCTATTATTACAGAAGATGCGATTGCTTCTTTGGGTAAACAACTAAAATTAGATGTTTTAGATCAGTGGACATATCATTCAAGACTATATAGAGCGGCAGAGTATGTTACTACACAGGAAGATATGAATTTAGTTCAATTAGTTTCTTTTGGATGTGGTATAGATTCAATAACTACAGACGAAGTTAGAAGTATTTTAGAATCAAAAGGGAAATTATATACACAGCTTAAAATTGATGAGATAACAAATTTGGGAGCTGCTAAAATTAGATTAAGAAGTTTAATAGCAGCATTAAAAAATAAAAGAGAACAAAAATAAAAGGAGCGAGAAAATTGACGAAATATCCTGTTTTTACAGAGGCGATGAAAGATACACATACTATTTTAGTACCTGATATGTTACCTATTCATTTTAATCTTATTATAAGCATATTACGCAATGCTGGTTATAAGTTAGAATTGTTGCAAACTTCTACTTCAACAGTTATAGAAGAAGGATTAAAAAATGTACATAATGATACATGCTATCCCGCCTTACTTGTTATAGGTCAATTTATGGAGGCATTAAAAAGTGGTAGATATGATCCAAACAAAACAGCTTTATTACTAAGTCAAACAGGTGGTGGATGCAGAGCTTCAAATTATATACATTTACTTAGAAAATCACTTCAAAAAACTTTTCCACAAGTTCCTGTAATTTCGTTGAATTTTAGTGGTCTTGAAAAAAATTCAGGATTTAAATTAAGTACGGTTACACTTATAAAATTTATTTTTGCTGTTTTATATGGAGATTTGTTAATGCTTTTATATAATCAATGTAAACCATATGAACTTATAGCAGGGAAAACTGATGAAAAATTAAAAAAATGGGAAAAAATCTTACAAGATGATTTTGATAAAGGAAGTTTTTTTCAAAATAAAAAAATTTACAATAAAATACTAGAAGATTTTGAAACTATTGAGAGAAGTGAAGTTAAGAAAATTAAAGTTGGAATAGTTGGAGAAATATATGTAAAATACTCTCCTCTAGCAAATAACAACTTAGAAAAATTTTTAATATCGGAAGGCTGTGAACCAGTTGTTCCCTCTCTTATGGATTTTGTACTTTATTGTGCTATAAATAACGTAAATGATGGTATAATATATAATTTTATGAGTAAATCTATTTTAGCATTTAAGCTGGGTTATAAATTTATTTATTCAAAACAAAAGCAATTGATAAATGTTATAAAAAAACACGGTGTTTTTGAAACACCGCATGATTTTGAGGAATTAAGGCATGAAGCAGACACATATATACATCAAGGTGTAAAAATGGGCGAAGGATGGCTTATACCTGCTGAAATGGCTGCACTTGCCAGAAGTGGAACAGAAAACATCATTTGTGCACAACCTTTTGGTTGTTTGCCAAATCATATAGTAGCAAAAGGAATGTCAAGGGTTATAAAAAATGCATTTCCAAATGCAAATATAGTTGCTATTGATTACGACCCAGGAGCTACAAAAGTAAACCAGGAAAACAGAATAAAATTAATGCTTGCCAGTGCAAAAAAATTAAAATAAAAATTTAAAATTTGTAAAATCATTTTCTGTGCTTAAAACATTTATTTTAATATTATGTTTGTTTGCTATTTCTTTTGCTATAGCTAAACCTAGTCCTGTTCCAGATTTATTATTTTCAGATTTAGTTTTATAAAACCTATCAAATATATATGGTAAATCGTCGTTATTTATTCCTTTTCCATAGTCTTTTATAGATATATATTTTTCTTTGTTATTTAAAATAATATCTATACTATTATTTTCATTAGAAAACTTCACAGCATTATCTAAAATTATCAAAAACATTTGTCTAAGTCTTCCATAGTCTCCTTTAAAGATAAATATATCTGAGTCAAATTTAAAATTTAGGGAGAGATTTTTATTTTTAGATATCTGTGAAATACTATGAATACAATCTTCCAAAAGATTTTTAATATTTAAACTATCCACTTCTATTTTAAAATCTGTATTTTGTAATTTTGTTAGATCTAAAAGGTCATTTACAAGCCTCTGTAGATAGATACTTTCATTTAGCATTTGCTTATAATATTTTTTTTGTTGTTCTTTTTCTTCTATAATACCATCATAAAGAGCTTCTAAAGAACCCCTGATTACTGTCACAGGGGTTCTTAATTCATGTGATATATTTGATATGAAATCTTTACGTAATTTGTCGATTTTTTTAGTTTCTTCAGAAGCAGTATATAATTTTTCTGAAAGAATATCAAGTGACTTAGCCACTTTACCTATTTCATCTTTTTGATTTATATTTGTTTTTATAGTGTATTCACCATGTATTAATTTATTTGTATGTTGTTCAATTTTTTTTATAGGTTTAACAAAATGAAAAGATAGGATTACAGAAGAAAAAATAGAGACGATAAAGGCTATAAAAATACTTATGACTAATATAGTGATACCATTTTCTACAGCTAAATTTATATCATCAAATGATTTATGAAGTAGGACAACAGCAATAGGGTTTTTATTTTGATCTAAAATAGGAGTACCTACAGAAATAGTTTGTTCAGAAAATAATCCACTAAAATTTTGGCTATGGGATGTTTTACCTTTTAAAGCTTCTTTTATAATAAATTCACTCTCTTTTGGAAGCGATGAAAAGGAGAGTTCTTTTTCATCTTGTCCCCTATAAATATAGTCTAAATCTTTATTTATTATCCATACTTCAGACATTGCTATATCATCAATAAACTTTAAATATGCACCATAGCCATTGTTTTTCTTACCACTACTAAAATCAGAATTTATAAATTCTGATAATGAATTTGCTATATTTATAGATCTTTTTTCTAAATCATTTATATTTTTTTCTTGAATATTTTGTTTAAAAATAAATATAAATATTATTCCTATTATTGTTGAAAAAATAATCAAAGAAATTGTAAAATATAAAATTAATTTTTTGGCTATACTATTCATTTACTTTACCTCGAATTTATATCCAATACCCCAAACGGTTTTAATTTCCCATTTGTCATGTGGATATTCATCTATTTTTGAGCGAAGTCTTTTTATATGGGAATCAACAGTTCTATTGTCACCAAAATATTCATAACCCCATAAACTATTTAATAAATTATCTCTCGTAAAAACTTTTTCTTTATTTTTGGCAAGAGTCCATAAAATCTCAATTTCTTTTTTTGTAAGTTCAATAGTTTTGTCATTTATTTTTACAATAAAATCATCTATATTTATTTCTAAATTATCAAAAATTAAAATGTTTTTTACAGTATCATTCGTAGTCGTTATTCTTCTCAATATTGCACGAATTCTTGCCATAGCTTCACCTGGAGAAAATGGTTTTACAATATAATCATCAGCACCTATGTCAAGTCCCATTATTTTTTCAAAATCCTCTCCCCTTGCAGTTATCATGATAATGGGAGTGTTTGAAACTTTTCTTATTTCTCTACACACTTCAAATCCATCTTTTTTTGGCATCATAACATCTAAAAGTATAATTTCAAATTCATGCTGTTTAAATAAGACTAAAGCTTCGTCACCATCAAAAGCATTATGAACAGTAAAATTTTCTTTTTTTGCATATTCTGAAAGAATAGATACTATTTGTTCGTTGTCATCGGCTATTAATATATTTGGCATAAAAATTTCTCCTTTTTATAAATTATATTTTTTAAATTAGTCATATTTGTGTCTTTAATAAAGATTATATCATAAAAACATAAAAAATAAAACACAAATAAGACACTAGGTTTTATTATTATATAAACATAGCTTAAGTTAAAAAATACAAAAACAAAAACAGGAGGAATTTATAATGAAAAAGTTCAAAAAAGTTATATTGCTATCATCCGCTATATTAGCATTAGGTCTAACTACAGGTTTAACAGCATTTGCAGCAGGAAATGGTGGAAGTTTTGAAGAAAAGAAAGCGATTTTAAATGAAAAGGTAGCTTCAGGAGAAATCACTGCAGATACTGCAGATAAAGTAGTAAAAGAATTAGAAGTAAATAAAGAAACTTGCAATGGTGATGGTGCTGCAGCAATAGGTAAAAAGTACAACATTGGTTTTGGAAAAGGTAAAAATCAACAGGGTTCAGGTAGAATGCAAGGACAAAGAAATCAAAATAAAACTTGTGATGGAAGTTGTCTTGAAGGCTAATGATAAATGATTAAAAAAATAAACAGCATCTTTTTAAAGATGCTGTTTATTTTTTAATTTACGAAAATATCATAAATGCATTTAATTGCATTTTTAAATTCACTCTCATCTATACCAACAATGATATTTAACTCACTAGAGCCTTGGTCAATCATTTTAATATTTATCCTTGAATGAGCTAAAGCTGCAAATACACGAGCAGCAGTGCCTCTTTTAGTGTACATTCCACGTCCCACTACAGCTAGCAAGGCAATGTTCTTTTCAATATATATATTGTCAGGGTTAACAGCAGTTTTAATTTGCTCAATTACAGTTTCTTCAACACTTTCGAGATTACTTGCATTTAAAACTATAGACATGGTGTCTATACCAGATGGCATATGTTCAAAGGATAAATTATTTTTCTCTAAAACTTTCAAAATCTTTTTAACAAAACCTATCTCACTGTTCATCATAGCTTTTTCAATATTTAAAGAGCAGAACCCCTTTTTACCAGCAATTCCTGTTATGGTATATTTGTTTGGTTCTTTTGTATCGTCTGAAACAATCATAGTCCCTTTTGCAGATGGGTCATTTGTATTTCTAATATTTATAGGAATACCAGCAGATCTTACTGGGAAAATAGCGTCTTCATGTAGAACAGTAGCACCCATATATGAAAGCTCTCGTAATTCTTTATAAGTAATCACATCAATAACTTCTGGTTTTTCAACTATTCTTGGATCAGCAATTAAAAATCCGGAAACATCAGTCCAGTTTTCATAAATTTCAGCATTTACACCTCTAGATATTATAGAACCCGTTACATCTGAACCACCTCTAGAAAATGTTTTTATTGTTCCGTTTAATGTCATGCCATAAAAACCAGGAATAACAGCGTGAGATATGTCTTTAAGCTTTTTGCTAATAGCTTCAATTGTTTCATTTAGTAAAAATACACCATTATCATTAAAAAATATTATTTCTGCAGCATCAACAAATTCAAAACCTAAGTATTTTGCTAAAATAATTCCATTTAAGTATTCGCCGCGACTTGCAGCATAATCTCTTCCGGATTTACCCTTAAGAAATGTTGAAATTTCATCAAATTCTTTTTCTAAACTCAAATCTATGTTTAATTCATTAATTATCTCGTTGTAACGATTTTTTATGATTGTAAAAATTTCTGTTATGTCCTCACCTTTACTTGCTTTTTCATAACAACTATATAGCATGTCAGTAACTTTTATATCATCATCAAATCTTTTCCCAGGTGCAGAAGGGACAACATAACATCTTTTTTCATCAGATTTAATTATTTCGGCTACTTTTTTAAATTGCTTAGCATCTGCCAAACTGCTTCCACCGAACTTAACAACTTTTTTACCCATATTATAATCTCCTTAAATTTTTATTTTGAAAAACATAAACAAATGTCCATTTGTATAAAGTTAAATATTGAATTAAATTATATTTCTTAAAAAATATAAGATTTTAATAAAAATAATTAAGAAAATTTATATTTTTAATAAAGACAATATTATTAGTATATTAAATTTTCGAAAATAAATCAATAGAAATACAAAACAAAAATAATAACGATAAAAAATGTGTTTTTGTGAAATACGACTGTTTTTGATTCGTGTACACATTTTTGCGGTAAATTTTTAAAATGCTTAGTTTAAAATATATTTTTATAGACACAATTATATATTTATGTTATTATTATTTTTGTAAGCATTAGCTTTATAGATTTAAATTAATGAAGTGAGAAGAGATTTATGGAAGAAAAAAATTACAATTCAAACAACAGGATAAATAGTATTGACTTTTTAAGAGGAATATCAATAATTTTTGTTGTTTTTTATCATTTAATTTTTGATTTAGTAGAATTATACGATAAAAAAATATTTTTTTGGGGTACAGATTATTTTGAATTTATACACTATTTATTTTTATTAGTTTTATTTATTGTTTCAGGAATATCGACGTCTTTTTCAAAGAATATATTTAAAAGATCTGCTATGGTAATACTATCAGCTTATACTATAACTTTTATTACAGTCATTTCTATGCCAGAACAGATAATTTTATTTGGAGTATTACATTATTTGGGGTACAGTATGATGATATATGGATTTTTTGAAAAAATTTCAAAAAAAATAAAATGGTATATAAAATTTATTTTTTATATATTTTTGTATATAGTTTTTTTCAACATTTATACAGAATCAAGTTTAAATTTTATATTTACAAAAATAAAAATTCCTTCTATATTATTAGAGTCTAATTTTTTATATCCTTTTGGAATAGTTAATGAAAACTTTACATCTTCTGACTACTTCCCTATTTTACCTTGGATTTTTATTTTTTTAATAGGAACTGCTATATCTGAGCCAATTTTAAACAAAAAGTTACCAGAAAAATTTTATAATTATAAATCTTCTTTTATAACATTTATAGGAAAACATACTTTGTTAATATATTTAATACACCAACCTATAATTATTTTTCTACTCTATATATATTCTAGGTACACGCTTTGAAATACCGCATACCACTTCATATCCTATAGTATCATATTTTTTGGCAACTTCATCGGCAGAAATTGAAGCTTTATTGTCTAAGCCTATTAAAGTTACAACATCTCCAGCATTTATATTATGTAGTTTTGATATATCTATCATGAGTTGATCCATGCATATTCTGCCTATTATTTTGCATTTCTCCCCCTTTAAAAGAACTTCACCTTTTGAAGAAAGCAGTCTAGAATATCCATCTGCATAACCAACAGTCACTGTTGCTACATTAATTTCTTGATTTGCTTCATAAGTTCTACCATAACTCACACAATCTCCAGGATAAATTTTTTTAACTTCTGATACTATTGCTTTTAGTTCCATTACAGGCATTAAAATATATGGTAAAGGTGTATTTATATCTGGATGTAATCCATACATTGTAATTCCTATTCTTGCTAGTGTGCTTTTTCTGCTATTATGATAACATGCTCCAGCACTGTTTAAATAATGCAAGTGCTTTAAATTTATATTTTTTGTTTTTAATAAATCATAAACGTTCTCTATGTAACTTTTTTGATTTTGTGTAAATGTAATGTCATTTTCAGTTTGGCTGTCCGCTACTGCAAAATGAGTAAAAATTCCCTCTATAGATAATTTGCTTATTTTACAAATGTTTTCTATTTCTTGAGAACATTCATGTATGCTAGAAAATTTTAATCCTAATCTATTCATACCAGTATCTACTTTTATATGACATCTAACTATATTTTTTGCATTTTTAGATATTAGTTCAGCATGTTCAGTTGAAACTATACTCTGTATTATGTTGTATTTTTCTAAATCATAGGCATATTCAGGTGGAGTGTAACCTAAAATTAAAATTTCACCTTGCGGGCAGTTATTTCTTACACTTATAGCTTCATCTAAATTTGATACTGCAAAATACTTAACGCCAATAGACCATAATTTGTTTAAAATTTTATCTTCTCCATGTCCATAGGCATCTGCTTTTATTACGGCCATAATGTTTGTTTCTGGGTATAGACTGTTTTTTATAGTATTTATATTATACTCAAGTCTCTTTAAATGAACTTCTGCCCATGCTCTTTTATGATATTGCTTCAAAATAAAGACTCCTTTTATTTTTTATTAAAATGTATATAATAAACAATTTACAAAAATATTAAATTTTAAATATTCTTTTTAAATAAATTGTAATGACTATTCTATTGAAATTTAATATAATATATGATAAAATTAAACATTGAGGTAATAAATAATTGAAAGTGAGAACGAGGATGAAAAACATTACAGTTTGTTTTTCAGGTCATAGGCCAGAAAAATTGCCTGGTGTAGGTAAGTGTGATAATTTTAAAACAAAATATATAAAAAAGTTATTAAATGAAAAAATTGTAGAAAGTATAGAAGATGGGTATACAATTTTTATGTCAGGAATGGCAAGAGGAATAGACTTATGGGCTGCAAATATAATTATTAGTTTAAAAAGTAAGTATGAAATTAAACTTATTTGTGTAAAGCCAACTGAAAATCATGGATATAATTTTCCAAGCGAAGATAAGTATGATTTAAATTATATACTTGAACATGCTGACGAAATAGTTTGTACATCTGATAATTACAGTAAAGGCTGTTATAATATAAGAAATAAGTTTATGATAGATAATTCCTCAAGATTAATTGCATTTGTTAATAACTTTAGAAGTGGAACAGGTCAGACTATTAATTATGCAAAAAAATCCAACAAAGATATTGTGTTAATTGATTTAAAGGAAATAGATTATGTTAACACTAGTAATAATTATACTACTCAAAATAGTTTTTTTCAAGAAGAAAATTAATTTTTAACATTTCAACAATTCTTTCAACAGATGTTGAAAACTTAATTTTAAATATGTTAAAAGTTTATAATATATTATGATTTTGATTTTACGTTGTTTTTTTAATATAAAATTAAAATTAAATGTGGTTTTACAAAAAAAATTTCGGAGGATTCAACATGAAGAATGTTAAAAAAGTTAAAAGTGTAAAAAGAAAAACGATAGCTATTCCATTTTTGATAACTATACTTATATCGCTTATATTAATTGGTATACCAGTTATGAAGTTTTATGAAAAAGTAGTAGAAAAAGATAAAATTAAAAATTTTGAAATAAAAGAAGAAGATGAATACAAAGCGAAGCCGGAAGATGATGCTACAATTTTATTTATTTTGGATACAAATGATACAAGTGACAAAAACACATATTTGCTACTTAGAACTTTAGTGGATAAAAAACAATTTGTGGTTGTTACACTTGCAAATGATACAATAGTTGATTATAAAAATAGTAAAAGTACAGTTGATAATTTATACTATAATGGAGGTGTGCCTGCGATAAAGACAGCAATTTCCGAATCATTAAATATAGAAATAGATAAATATATAAAGTTAAATGATGAGTCTTTTATAAAAATTTGTGATATTTTAGGCGGTGTAACTTATTACATTCCAGAAGGCATAAAAAACTTTAATGTTGGTATGCAGTATTTATCAAGTGAAAAAATAATGACTTTTTTATCTTATAAAAATATGCAAGAAGATCAAAGAGTTTTTGCTGTAAATGGACTTGTATCTGAAATGTTAAAACAAACCATTGGGGAAAGATTGGCTGAAATTTTAAAAGATTCATTTTTTAAATTAATTGATATTATGGAAACAGATATTTCTTCAATAGATTTTAACAATGGAAAAGATGCAGTTGCTCATGTTTTTAAAAATGATGATTATAATGTTTATTTTAGAGAAGTTAAGGGTGAAAGAGATGTAAATGGCTTTAATGTTGATAAGGATTTTATATATGAATTACAAATATTATTTGGATATGAGGAAGATTAATGTTAAATATTTTTGATACCCATGCACATTATGCAGAATACAATTTTGATGAAGATAGAGATGAATTATTGGCATCATTACCACAAAAAGGTGTAAAAAAAATTATGCTTGCTTCTTCTTGTATAAGTGATTGTGTTTTAAACATGCAAATTGCAGAAAAATATGATTATATATACACATCTGTTGGGGTTCATCCAGAATACGCCAACGAAGTTGAGGATGATTTTATAAAGAAATTATATAATTTTATTCCATATCAAAAAATTAAGGCTATAGGAGAGATAGGACTAGACTATCACTATGAGGGTTATGATAAACAAAAGCAAATATATATTTTTGAAAATCAGTTGGAACTCGCGAAAATAAATAATTTTCCAGTTATAATTCATTCAAGAAACGCTACTGAAGATACTTTAAAAATATTAAAAAAATATAGGTCATCTGGCGTGGTTCATTGTTTTAGTGGTTCAGCAGAAACTGCAAAAGAAATTCTATCTTTAGGTATGTATATAAGCTTTACGGGGGTAATAACGTTTAAGAATGCTGTAAAGGCCATTAAAGCACTAGAATCCATACCTATAGATAAAATACTACTAGAAACAGACTGTCCGTTTATGGCGCCTGTACCTTGGCGTGGTAAGAGGTGTGATAGTTCTATGATAATAAGTATAGCTGAAAAAGTTGCAGAAATAAAAAAAATTACAGTTGATGAAGTTCTTGATACTACATATAAATCAGCATGTGAGCTATTTAAGATATAGAATTTTATAGTCACTATCCAGTCATTAAAGGTAAAGTTTACGATTTTGTAGGAATTTCAACTCTACGAAGTAGACCAGGCTTTCTGGCAGCCCTAGAGCCTCGGTAAAACAGCTCTTTCTATATATAGCTGAATATTAACATTTTATAAAAATAAAGCATATCAAAATATATAATATTTTGATATGCTTTTACATTTCATTTCTATTTTCTAAAGCTTTATATAAGGTAACTTCATCTGCATATTCAAGTATACCACCTATAGGTAAACCAAAAGCTAATCTAGTGACTTTTATCCCAAGAGGTTTAAGTAATCTTGAAATATACATAGCTGTAGCATCACCTTCAACCGTTGGGTTTGTAGCCATTATAATTTCGTTTATATTTTCATCTGACTGTATTCTTGATAATAATTCTTTTATAGTTATTTTGTCTGGTGTTATTCCATTTATAGGGGAAATTAATCCATGTAAAACATGATATAAACCATGATATTCGCCTGTTCTTTCTATAGCAGAAACATCTTTTGGACCTTCTACTACACAGATTATATGTTTATCACGTTTTAGATTATCACAAATAGAACATACATCTTTTTCAGTGAGATTTTGACAATTTATGCACTTTTTAATTTTGATTTTAGCATTTATAATAGCATCGGCAAACTTTTGTACATCTTCCTTTGGCATAGACATTACATAATAAGCTAATCTTTGAGCTGTTTTCATGCCTATACCAGGAAGTTTTGCAAATTGCTCCGCTAATAAAATCAATGGTAATGCGTTGGGTTCTGCCATAAATTAAAATAGTCCTGGTAAAGAAACACCGCCGGTTATTTTTGACATTTCCTCTTCAGTAGTTTCTTCTATTTTAGCAATAGCTTCATTTACTGCACTTATAACTAAATCTTGTAACATTTCAACGTCATCAGGATTTACAACTTCAGGTTTGATAGTTAAAGATTTGATATTTTTCTTGCCAGATAACAATACTTCTATGGCACCGCCACCAACTGAAGCAGAAAATTCACGTTCTTCAATATCATCTTGTAATTTTGTTATTTCATCTTGCATTTTTTGAGCTTGTTTAATCATAGCGTTCATGTTTTGTTGACCGCCACCTGCATTTTGCTTTGGAACTCTTGCTTTCATATAAATAATTCTCCTCTTTGTATAAATTTAATATTTTATTTTATGCCGATTTAAGGCTAGTTTTCAATGTGAGATTCAATATTTGCGTTTTTAGCCTTTTCTATCAGCTTTAAAGCGGGTTTTTCTTCTTCACTATTAGATTCAGCGTTTTTTGCACGTATAGCATATCTTTTGCCTAGAATTTTTTCTATAGCATCACCCAATGAACTTGCATGGCTTTTGTTTTTAAACAATGTTATAAAAAAAGGATTGTTTGCTACTATTAAAATTAAATTACCATTTACATACGCTTTAGAATTATTTAAACTAGCTGAAACTGCGGGGTTGATTTTATTAAATTCATCTAATACATCAATCCAATTTTCAACTAATTTGAAATCAGCTTTGTTTAATTTTTTCATATCAACATAGGGTTCTTCTTTTTCATTAATCGTCTCTTTTTGTTGATTTATAATAACATTTTTGGTTTTAGAGTTTATGTTTTTTTCTAAATTATTTAATTTTTCAAGAATAAAATCTATGTTAGAAATTTGAGGAATGTTGGTTTTGTTGTTTTTAGATGATAAATTTATAATGCACATTTCAAATTCTACTCTTTTGTTTGTAGCAAAAGTAAGTTTATCATTGCAATCTTGCAAAATACTTAATTTTCTTAAAATATCCTCTAGGGATAGTGAATTTGACATTTGTTTTAGAATTTCCAATTCACTTGGAAGGCACATCAATAAATTAGTTTCGCTGGGATTTATTTTTAACAACATTAAATTTCTAAGTTGAAAAATCAAATCATCACATAACTTTGAAATATCTTTTGACATTTCATAAAGTTTTGAAACAGTATTTAAAGCTTTTGAAATATCATAAGAATTTATATATTGAAGTATTTCAAAAATAGATGTTCTATTAGCGATTCCAGCAGCATTTGCAACGGTTTCAATATTTATGATATTTGAAAATGCTGAACATTGATCTAAAATAGATAAAGCATCTCTCATACCACCGTCAGATAATTGAGCAATTAAAAAAGCGGCTTCTTCATCTAATGTAATCTCTTCTTTTTCTGAAATAAAAATCAGTCTTTTAGCTATATCATCGGATAATATTCTTCTAAAATCAAAGCGTTGACAACGAGAAGTTATTGTAGCGGGTACCTTATGTATTTCGGTAGTGGCAAGTATGAACTTTACATAAGATGGAGGTTCTTCCATGATTTTTAAAAGAGCGTTAAACGCACTAATAGATAACATATGTACTTCGTCAATAATATAAATTTTATATTTACATCTTTCAGGAGTATAAATAGTGCCGTCTCTTAAGTCTCTTATATCATCGACGCTATTGTTAGAAGCAGCGTCTATTTCTATTATATCAGAAAGAGAAAAATTTTCAGCATCATTACATATTGAACATGATAAACAAGGGTTTGAATCAACTTTTTCAGTGCAATTTATTGCTTTAGCAAAAATTCTTGCACAAGTTGTTTTTCCTGTTCCCCTTGAACCAGTAAATAAATATGCATGAGCTGTTTTTTCGTTTTTAATTTGATTTTTTAAAGTTGTAGTAATATGAGGCTGAGAAATTACATCGTCAAATGTAAGTGGACGCCATTTTCTATATAAAGCCTGATACATAATACAACCCTTCTTAAATAAAATAAAAATTCCGAAACATAGGTGTGCAGGCTTACTGCGGCACATAAAACGGTCCGCTTAATGCTGCTCGGTTCCCCGCCTGACATGGTTCACGGTGTTCCATTGCACAGGGCCCGCACACCTATATTTCGGAATAGGAATCAATATTGATTAGATGTTTAAGGCTTGGAAGGAAAAAATCCCTCACAAAACTTATTACATTATAGCACAAATATATAAAAATTGCAATACTTAATTGAAATTTTTTTATAATATTTTTTATCCGAAAATTTTCAAAGTAAATGCAACTTGGAAAATAAATCTTGTTGCGTTTACTTTGAAAATAATAGTATTGCATTTAGTCTGAAAGTAATCACCGTCAAATTTATAATTAATTAGATATTTGCGTCGTTTTATCATATTGCATTTTATTTGACTATTAACTTTAGTATATTTTATGACCCTTGTATTTATAATGTATAAATGATATAATTTACATAATAGAAAGGAGCTGAAACTATGAATAATTTTAAACCATTGCCTATAGGTGTAGAAGATTTTAAAAAGCTACTGACTAAAGGATATTATTATGTTGATAAAACTTTATTTATAAAAGAATTGTTGGATAAAAAGGGTGATGTTAATCTATACACACGCCCTAGGAGATTTGGAAAAACCTTAAACTTGAGTATGTTACAGTATTATTTTGAAAAAACAGAAGAAGATAATTCGTATTTATTTAAAGATTTAGATATAGGAAAAGCGGGAGATGAATATGCTGAATATGTGGGTGAGTATCCAGTTATAAATATATCTTTAAAGAGTATGAAGCAAGCTAGTTACGATGAAGCTTTTTATATATTTAAGGAATTAATATCAAATGAATTTGTAAGACATATAGATTTAATTAGTTCAGACAAGTTATTAGAGAAAGATAAGGTTAAGTTTGAGAAAATATTAAATCAAACAGAGAATGATATGGTATACAAAACATCATTAAAGTTTCTTTCGGACTGCCTATATAAAGCATACAATAAAAAAGTAATAATACTAATAGATGAATATGACGTGCCGCTTGAAAATGCGTATTTTGAGGGTTTTTATAAACCGATGGTTGATTTAATCCGTTCAGCTTTTGAAAGCGCACTTAAAACAAATAATTCATTAGAGTTTGCAGTAATTACAGGATGTTTAAGAATATCAAAAGAGAGTATTTTTACTGGATTAAACAACTTGAATATATATCCTATTACAGAAAGTCTTTTTTCTGATAATTTTGGATTTACAGAATTAGAAGTTTTAGATATGATAAAATACTATAAAATAGAGAATAAATTTAGTGAAATAAAAGAGTGGTATAACGGATATATGTTTGGAAAAACTGAAATATATAATCCTTGGAGCGTAATAAAATATGTACAGGCGGTAAGTCATGATAATACTAGCTTTCCAAAACCATATTGGAGTAACACCAGTTCAAACAGCATAATAAAGGACTTGATTTCAAAAGGCGATAGCGATACTAGAGAAAAAATAGAGCTACTTATAAGCGGTGGTAGTGTAGAAAAAATAATATATGAAGACATAACATATGAAAATGTAAATATAAACACTGATTATATTTGGAGCTTTCTTCTTTTTACAGGATACTTAAAAACAATCTCCCAAAGGCTTGACGGAGTGCATATACAATATGAAATGGTAATACCAAACCTAGAAGTTTTAAGCATATACAAAAATAAAATCATGGAATGGATGAACGAAAATATACGAGCAATAAGTAGAGATGATTTATTTAACGCTATGTTAAAAGGTGACATCGACAAGTTTAAAAGTATTTTAGCTGATTGGTTACAAAGATCAATAAGCTACTATGATACAAAAGAAAACTTTTATCATGGATTTTTGGTAGGCTTGCTTTCTGGCCTTGATAATTATTCAGTTAAATCAAACAGAGAAACTGGAAATGGTAGAAGTGATATTTTTGTTTTAGAACGAAGAGAACGAGAACTTGCAGTTGTAATAGAAATAAAAGTTGCAAGTAAGTTCAATGATATGGATACTAAATGCGATGAAGCCTTAAAACAAATAGATGATAAAAACTATGAAGCAGAACTAAAAAATGATGGTTATCAAAAGGTTATGAAATATGGTGTGGCTTTTTATGATAAGTCATGCAAGGTTAAGTTAGAGGAGTAAAGAAAATTAGTTATAGTGCTTTAATTTAAATATTTTAAAGAGTCAAAATATTCGTAAAATGTGATGATACTGTAAAATCATTTTAAACTATTTAGGATGATGTTTATAACTATTTTTACGTTAAAGAAAATTAATTTAAAGCACTATAACATTTAGATATTATTTATTATTTAAAAGTTTTTGTTAGGAATTTCGACTCTGCGGAGTCGACCGGGCAATGTCGTCAACTTAAGCAAATTGCTGAGGCAATTTATGAGGCACTGCCTCAAACTCCGCTTCTTTTTCTATCGCAAAAAGAAGCAAAAAAGCTCTTAAAGCATAAGGATTTCGCTTTCTGCGGAAAGCGAAAAACTTTTTATTTGTAGAACAATATCATTTACAGTATTTTAATGGAAAGGAATATTATTTTTTATGTGTAAAAATGATGAAAATGAAAAGTTAATAAAAATGCCAGTAGCTAAACGTTCCTTGTTTCTTACTCTGATAGGAGCCCCTATGATGTTTTTAGCTGCGTTTGGTAGAGAAAATGTTGTATGTCTTATTCTTTCTGCAGCATATGTAATTTTGCTTTTTATAAATGGAATTACTTGCTTTCCTTTTATAGTGAAAAATATATGCAAAAAAGATAAAACAAAATAAGTCTTACTTTCCACACCAGCACTTTTCAAAAAAATCTGAAAATTCAGAAAAAATTAAATATGATATCTCTTTTTATGGTAAGTTATGCAAGTTTAAAGAAGAAAGTTAGAATTACAAATTAATAAATAAGGCAAGGAAGAAAATAAGATGAATATAAGTTTATTATCAAAAATTCAAAAAAACAAATATAAAATAAAAACAAAATCTCCATTGATGATTTTCAATAATATTGTTTTAATAGTTCAAATAATATTGAGCTTATCTTTTTTATTTTATAGATATTTTATTAATTATGCAGATAATTATGTTCATATAGGAAATATTTTTGCGATTGTTACTTTAGCAATCTCATATTTATATATTTTATTACAGATAATATATATAAAATTTAGGAAAAAAAATTAGGTTTAAAATCTGCACAAAATCATCATGATTATGTTAACCGAAGTTTTTTAGGTATTATATTAGTAAGCTTTTTAATAGTGGGGTTGATTTTGTTTATTGTAAATAATGGATATTTATACACCGCTAATCATGAGACGGGAGTATATTACTGGTTTTCAATTATGTATATACTATGTTGGATTGGAGGATATTATTTAAAAAGTATAGTTTTGTTTGGAGAAAAATCTTATTATAGTGGAAAGTATATATAGATTATAGTTTTGTAAATTAAATAAAAATAGTAAAAGAATACAACACTTTGGTACAACTTTATTTAGTAGAAGTACATGGTAAAGATTCTTTGATAGGTATGGATAAATTGTTTTTTGAAGAATATCAAGTTTTGATATGTAAAATACAAAATTCTCAAAATTAAATTGAAGGGGGAACAATAAACCTCTTGGATTAAATTGCAAAAATTGTATAGACAAACAAAATAAAAGATAGTATAATTTAAATATAAAAAGGAGTGTGGAAATTAGATGAAAAATTTTTTTGTAGCTCTAGGAAAAGGTTTGCTTTATGTATTATTGTATTTTGGTGCTCAAGTAATAGTGTCTATTGTTGCTGCGTTCATTATTTCTTTTCAAATAGGTTATCAAAACGCAAGGTTTGGAATAGAATATGATGCTATGAAGGTTGCAGAAACAATGACTCAAAGGCTTCTTGGGAAAACGGTTATTATTACATTGGTTGCAAGTATAATAATATTGTTAGTTCTTATTATAGAATTTTTAATTAGGAAAAAAAGCTTTTTTAAAGAAATTAAATTTGAAAAAATGAATCCCGCTTATATAATTCCAATAATATTTTTGGGAATAGGAATGAATTTTTTAACAAGCTCACTAATGGAAGTTTTGCCTATTCCAGAAAAGTTGATGGAACAGTATATGGAGCAATCCAGCATGTTAAATAGCGGAAATATGGCTTTTAATTTCATTTTAATTGTGTTTGTAGCACCACTTGTTGAGGAAGTTGTTTTTAGAGGACTTGTATTTACCAGATTTCAAAAAGGTATTCCTACAGTATTGTCTGCAACGTTAAGTGCTTTGATTTTTGGTTTAGCACATGGACAAATTATATGGATGACATATGCTTTTATTTTAGGATTAGTTTTAAGCTTGGTTTTTGTAAAAACAAAATCATTGGTTGGGAATATCTTGCTACACTTTACATTCAATCTTATATCAGGAATAATGATGTTGATGGAAATAGAAGAAACAAGCGAAAATACAAATTTAATTTTCTTAATAGTAAGTATTGGGGCTACTATTTTAAGTTTAGTTGCTATACTTTATTTAACAAAAAAATCGAATCAAATTATTGAAGAAAAGCTATCTTGACTTAAATTAATATTAATAAACTTGCTATTAATTAATAATTTACTTTAGTAGCAAATTAATAGCAAAATTTAATATTTTTTATTGTCAAAAGCTTGATTTATATAAAAATTCGTGCTATAATTAAAAAAAGTATTATAATCTATTATGAAAGGCCGGAACATTCCGGTCTTTCATTTATGTATGGAGGAATTTAATGAAAATTAAAAAAATAGGCAATACAGAATCCAAGGTTTTTGAACTAGTAAAACCAATAGCTGAAACCGTTGGGGTTGACATTTGGGATGTTTCTTATTTAAAAGAAGGTGCTGAATGGTATTTGAGAGTATTTATTGATAAAGAAGAGGGAATTTCTTTAGATGATTGTGAAGCGGTAAGTCGTCCATTGAGCAAAAAATTAGATGAAGTAGATCCAGTACCAAATAGTTATATTTTAGAGGTTGGTTCTGCAGGTTTAGAAAGAGATCTAATTAGAGAAAATCATTTTACAACTTCTGTTGGAAAATTTATAATTGTAAAATTTATAATCGCTGAAGACGGAATAAAAGAAATGATTTGCGAACTTTTAGGCTTTGACAAAGAAAATATTAAAGTTATTTATGAAAATTTAGAAAGAACTTTGAAGTTATCAAATATAGCAAATATTAAATTATATGTAGAATATGAAAATTAATTTATTAATAATATAAATATATTAGGTTACTATTCAGCCTAAAAAGGTAAGGTTTACGGTTTTGCAAGGGTTTCGACTCTTGCGGAGTCGACCAAAGCTTTCCGGTCGCGCCGGACCTTCGGCAAAACATCTCTTCCCTATACATATGGCTGAATAGTAACTATATCAGTTTTATTGATTTTAATTTAAGTTGATTTAAAATAAAAATTTACGGAGGTAGTAATAAAAAATGAACAAAGGTTTTTTTGAGGCACTTTCATTATTAGGAAATGAAAATAGTGTTTCTGTTAATACTTTAATTGAAAAAGTTAAAGGTGCTTTAATGAAAGCAGTAAAGAAGGCATATCCAGATTGTGAGAATATAAATATACACATAAATCCTGAAACCAATGAATTTGAAATAACTATTTTAAAAGAAGTTGTGGATGATGAGCCATTGGACGATAATGAAATCAATATTGACGTTGCTAAAACAATAGACCCTCGTGCATATGTTGGTGGAAATATTGCGATAAAAATTGACACCGCAAAATTCGGCAGAGCAGCGGCACAATCTGCAAAGCAATCAATAAAAACTGATTTAAGAGAAATAAATCGTGAAAATTTATTGAACCAATTTCAAAACAAAGAAAATGAATGTATATCTGCATATATTTCACAAATTGAGCCAAGTAGAGGAACTGCAACTTTAATATATGATAAAACAGAATTATACTTGTTTAAGAGTGAACAAATTCCAGGAGAAGTTTTAAAAGAAGGCAAAAATATAAAGATTTACATAACAGGAATAACAAATAAAGAAAAGAAACCTATTATAAAAATATCTAGAACCCATAGAGATTTAGTAAAGCGTTTATTTGAAATAGAAGTTCCTGAAATATATGATGGAACGATAGAAATAAAATCTATATCTAGAGAAGCTGGCTCACGTACAAAAATTGCAGTTTGGTCAAAAAATCCAGATGTTGATGCTGTGGGTGCATGTATTGGGCCAAAACGCTCTCGAATAACCAGTATAGTTGATGAGCTAAGTGGTGAAAAAATAGATATAATTAACTACAGTGAAAACCCTGCAGAATTTATTTCAAAATCACTTGCTCCATCTGAAGTGGAAAAAGTTATCTTATCAAAAGATGATTCAAAATCATGTGTTGTGGTTGTTCCGGATTCACAGTTATCCCTTGCTATAGGAAATAGAGGACAAAATGCAAAATTAGCAGCAAAGCTTACAGGTTTCAAAATAGATATTAAATCTAGCTCCGAATATCATTTAAATGATAGTAAAAATTTAGTTGAGGATACAACTATTTTAGACGAATCTGTAAATGAAGAATTAATAAATATATAAAATTAAGGGGTGATATTATGCAGAAAAAAATACCTATGCGAATGTGCTGTGGCTGTAATGAAATGAAACCCAAAAGAGAACTGATTAGAATTTTAAAAACACCGGAAGATGAAATTTTAGTAGATATGACTGGGAAAAAAAATGGCCGTGGAGCATACATATGTAAAAATTTAGACTGTTTAAAAGCCGCCCGTAAAACACGACGACTTGAAAGGGCTTTTTCTTGTTCAATAAGCTCTGAAATATATGAGGGGTTGGAAAATGAACTTTCAAAACAAACTGATTAATCTTTTAACTATATGCCGTAAATCTGGAAACTTAACTTTAGGATTTGATATGGTAAAAGAAACTATAAAAAACAAAAAAGCAAAAATAATATTATTATCAAGTGATTGCTCACCAAAAACAATAAAAGAAATAAAATTTGCTATTGGTAGTGAAAATATTGAAATAGTTTCGTTAAAAGAAACCATGGATGAATTAAAGATATTTTTAGGCAAAAGAGTAGGTGTTATGTCTATTTGTGATAAGGGTTTTGCCGAAAAGATTTTAACCTATAGCAAGGAAATATAAGATTATTGCAAATATATTTTGCATTTACATAGAAAATTTTATGGATTAACAAGGAGGGTTTTGTACCTATGACAAAAAAAGTTAAATTAGCGGATTTAGCAAAAGATTTAAATGTGGCTAGTCAAGAAATAATTGATTTTCTTTCTCAAGTTCAGGAAACTGAAACCAAGAAAAAAGTTGGAACAGTTTTGACAGAGGAAGAATTAAATATAGTGTTAGAAAAATATACTCAAAAAAATGAAGTAAAAGATTTTAATGATTATTTTAATTCAAAAAACGAAAAAACAAAAAACAATGTTAAAGAAGTTGCCGTTGAAGAAAAATCAAATGTAATTAATCAAAAAAATGAAGTTATTGAGCCTAAAAAACCAGAAATAAAAACAGAAGTAAAAAAAGAAGTTCAAATAAATCAAGCACAAAATAAATCAAATTTCGTTAGGAGTGAAAAGCCATTGATAAAAGAAAATAACAATGACAAAAAAGAGGTAAAAATAGAATCGAATACAGGTTCAAAACCTCAAAATACAAGTGATAAAATAGGTAAGTTTAATCAAAAAATAGTTTCAAGAGATAATGCAAAAAAAGATCAAAACCTTGTTCAAAAAACTGAAAACAAACCTCAAAACAACAATAATCAAGCTAAAACAGAAAAAACAAAATTAAATGTTAATCTTGCAAACTCAAAAACTGAAAAAACAGTTAGAACAGTTGATACAAGAGGAAGCTATGTTGAACTTGATAAGTATAACGAAAAATATGAGCAAATAGCATCATCAGGAAAGCAGCATACAAAAGATAATTATGCAAAAAAACAAAAAATAAATCAGAAATCGGCACAAAAAAATAAGCATGTAATGAGTAAAAAAGAAACAGAAACAGAAAAATTACGTCGTTTAGAGCTTGAAAGAGCAAGAAAACAGCAATTAAAAGTATATATTCCGGATATAATTATGGTTGGAGAGCTTGCAACTAGATTAAAAGTAACTGCAACAGACGTTATAAAAAAACTTATGGGCTTAGGAATAATGGCTACAATAAATCAAGAAATTGATTTTGATACCGCTGCACTTATTGCAGAGGAATTAGGTGCAAAAGTAGAAAAAGAAGTTATAGTTACCATAGAAGAACGTCTTATAGATGATAGTGATGACGAAGATGGCTACTTAGAAGAAAGAAGTCCTGTTGTTGTAGTTATGGGACACGTTGACCATGGTAAAACATCACTTCTTGATAGAATAAGAGATGCAAATGTAACTGCTTCTGAAGCAGGTGGAATTACTCAACATATAGGTGCGTATAAAGTAAAAGTAAATGGTAAATATATAACTTTTCTTGATACACCAGGACATGAAGCTTTTACATCTATGAGAGCTAGAGGTGCTTCTGTAACAGATATAGCTATACTTGTAGTAGCTGCAGATGATGGTATAATGCCTCAAACTATAGAAGCTATAAATCATGCAAAAGCTGCAAATGTATCTATAATCATTGCTATAAACAAGATGGACGTTGAAGGTGCAAATCCAGGTAGAGTAAAGCAAGAACTTACAGAACATGGCTTGGTTATAGAAGAATGGGGTGGCGACATAATATGCGTACCTGTTTCTGCGAAAACTGGAGAGGGTATGGAAGATTTACTTGAAAATGTTTTATTAGTATCTGAAATAAAAGAATTAAAAGCAAACCCAAATCGTCTTGCAAAGGGAACAGTAATAGAGGCTAGATTGGATAAAGGGAGAGGAACAATAGCTACATTATTGGTTCAAAATGGTACATTACACCAAGGGGATGTAATCATTGCTGGTTCTTCTGTTGGTCGTGTAAGAGTTATGACAAATGATAAGGGCAAAAAAGTTAAAACAGCTGGGCCTTCAGTGCCTGTAGAAATAACAGGATTGACAGAAGTTCCTTCTGCTGGAGATATATTTAACGCCGTTGAGGATGAAAGACTAGCTAGAGAACTTGTTGAGCAAAGAAAACATGAAGCTAAGCAACAACAATTCCAATCATTCCAAAAAATAACCCTAGATAATCTATTTAGTCAAATTGCTGAAGGTGATATAAAAGAACTACCTTTAATAGTAAAAGCGGACGTTCAAGGTTCAGTGGAAGCAGTTAAGCAGTCACTTGAAAAGCTTTCAAATGAAGAAGTTAGAGTTCGTGTTATTCATGGTGGTGTTGGGACTATTTCTGAAAGTGATGTTATGCTTGCAAATGCCTCAAATGCTATTATAATCGGATTTAATGTTAGACCAAATCCAGAAGTTACTGAAAGTGCTTTTGATTCAGGTGTAGATATAAGATTATATAGAATTATATATGATGCAATTGAAGAAATTCAAACAGCTATGAAGGGTATGTTAGCACCTAAATTTAAAGAAACTGTATTAGGACGTATAGAAGTAAGACAGGTTTATAAAATAACAAATGTAGGAATGATTGCTGGTTGTTATGTTTTAGATGGTAAAGTTAATAGAAAATGTGAAATTAGAGTTGTTCGTGATGGTGTTATTGTAGCTGAAGATAAAATTGATAGTTTAAAAAGATTTAAAGAAGATGCAAAAGAAGTTGCAAAGGGTTATGAATGTGGTATAGGCTTAGAACGTTTTAACGACATAAAAGACGGAGATATATTTGAAGCATTTATAATGGAAGAGTGTAAAGAATAAAAACTTAAAAGGAGTATTACTATGTCTAGTTTTAAGGCAGGTCGTATGACTGAAGATGTAAAAAGAGAATTAACTGCTATTTTAAGAGAGTTAAAAGATCCTAGAATAGATAAAATGCTTACTATAGTTCATGTAGAATTATCAAATGATTTATCTCATTGTAAGGTATATGTTTCTTGTTTTGAAGGAATAGATAGGGCAAATGAATCAGTAAAAGGACTTACAAGTGCCAGTGGATTTATCAGACGTGAACTTTTTAACAGATTAAAAATGAGAATAAGCCCATCATTACATTTTATTGCTGACGACTCTATAAAAAGAAGCTCAGACATAAATCTTACAATAAAAGGTTTTGAAAAATAGGAGGATACTATGAAAATTCAATATTTAGAAGCGTCCGATTTTATAAAAAAAAGCAAAGATGTTTACATACTATCTCACCAATCTCCAGATGGTGATACTCTTGGCTCAGCATTTAGCTTATATTATGCCTTTAAAGAATTAGGCATACGATCTAGAGTTATTTGTCCTGATAGTTTTCCAGAAAGATATGAACTTATTTATGATGACTATATTGACGAAGAATTTGAGCCACATAATATAATAGCTGTAGATATTGCAGATACTACCTTGCTAGGCTCTTTAGAAAGCATTTATAAAAATCGAGTGCAACTATGTATTGACCATCATGTATCAAATGTATTATATGCTGAAAATACTTTGCTTGTTGCTGAAGCATCAGCAACTGGTGAGGTTATGTATGAATTATATTCAAAAATGGGATTAAAAATAACTAAAAAAATGGCTGAATGCATTTATGTAGGTATAGTAACTGACACTGGGTGTTTTAAATATTCAAGTACAACATCTAGAACGCATCAAATAGCCAGTGAATTGATGTCTATGCATAGTGATTTAAATTATTCAAAAATCGCTAGAGATATGATAGATGTAAAAAGCAAAAGTAGATTAAAAATGGAACAACATGTAGTTGATTTTATGGAATATTATTTAGAAGATAAATGTACAATTATTGCAATTACTCAAGATGTAATGGATAAAACAGGAGTAGAACATTCTGAGTTTGAAGGGATATCCGGATTGCCGTTACAAGTTAAAGGCGTTGAAGTTGCAGTTACCATAAAAGAACGTGCGGAAAATGAGTATAAAATATCCATGCGTTCAGCAAATCATGTAAATGTATCAGAAATATGCAAAAAATTTGGCGGTGGTGGACATGTAAAAGCAGCAGGATGTTTAATAAAAAAACCACTCGAAGAGACAAAAAAACTCATTGTTGAATCTATACAAAGTGCATTGGAGGGTAAAAATTGAATGGTATAATTTGCGTAAATAAGCCAGTAGATTTTACATCTTTTGATGTTATTGCGAAATTAAGAGGAATATTGAAAATAAGAAGAATAGGGCATGCTGGTACTTTAGACCCTATGGCAACAGGCGTTTTACCTGTTTTTGTAGGAAAGGCTACTCGTGCTTGTGATATAATTCCTATAAATGAAAAAAGCTACTGTGCAAAATTTATGTTGGGATTAACGACAGATACGCAAGATATTACTGGAGAAATAATATCAAAGTCGAAGGTAAATGTAACAAAAAAAGATATTGAAAATGAGTTAAAATTTTTAGAGTCAAAAACCACTCAAATTCCACCTATGTTTTCAGCAGTATCTGTAAATGGTCATAGATTATATGAACTAGCTAGAAAAGGAATAGAGATAGAAAGACAAGCAAGAGAGATTTTAATAAATAAATTACAACTAGATGACTTTGATGAGAGTTCAAATCAAGGAAAAATTCTTATAGAATGTTCAAAAGGCACATATGTCAGAACTTTGATACATGATATGGGTCAAAATTTAGGCTGTGGTGCTACAATGATAGAACTACAAAGATTATCTTCAAATGGTTTTAAAATAGATGAAAGTTATACTCTAGAAGAAATAATTGAATATAGAAATAAAAATTTATTAGATAAAATAATAATACCAATAGATAAAATTTTTTCTGTTTATCCTAAAGTTGTTTTAGATAAAGAAAATACTTACTTATATAAAAATGGTGTAAAATTAAATTTAAATCAAATTATTTTAAATCAAGTTAAAAGTGATGTTTACCGAGTATATGGATATGAAAGCGAGTTTATAGGTTTAGCAAGAGCAGATTATGAAAATGAGATTTTTAGAGTATATAAAAATTTTTAAATGAAATGGTGGTGTTGTTTTGGAAAATTTAACAGGTTCTAATAAAACCCCTCCTTCACCAACTTCTGTAGCACTTGGTTTGTTTGACGGAGTTCATTTGGGTCATAGAGCAGTTTTAAATAAAACCTTAGAATTTGAAAAAGAAAATTTAACATCAGCGATATTTACATTTTCTACAAATTCTATTCCAAGCAAGCACAACAAAAAATTTGAATATATAGTGGATAATGAAACTAAATTAAATATAATACAAAAATTAGGTATAAAATATGCTTATTCACCAGATTTTTTAAATTTCAAAGAATTAAGTGCAGAAGCATTTGTAAAATTAGTTTTAGTTGATAAATTAAGGGCTAAAAAAGTTATATGCGGCAAAAAATTTCATTTTGGAAAAGGTGCTGTTTGTGGATTTGATGAACTATATAATTTAGGTTTAAAATATGGATTTGAAGCGGTTGTTGTTCCACCTGTTATGAGCGGTGGTAAGCCTATTTCTTCTACAATTATAAGAGAATTAATAAAAAATGGTGAAATAGTAAAGGCTAATAAATTATTAGGATACAATTATTATTTTGAACAAATTGTTTCTCATGGAAACAAAATAGGACGTACCTTAAATTTTCCAACAATAAATCAATATTTCAAAGAGAATCAATTGGTACCTAGATATGGTGTATATGCATCTTATACATATATTGAGGGTGAAAAATTTTTATCTGTAACAAATATTGGTGTAAAACCAACTGTTCAAAATGATAAAAGACCCCTTGCTGAAACACATATTTTAAACTATAAGGGTAATTTATATGGCAAAATAGTCAATGTTGTTTTATATGATTTTATTAGATCAGAATGTAAATTTAACTCTTTAGAAGAACTAAAAAGAGTTATTTCAGAGGATATAGAAAATGTTAAAAGTAGATTAGTAAAATTTGGAGGAAGCCTTAATTATGAGTACAAAAGTTAGAACAAGATTTGCCCCTAGTCCTACAGGATATATGCATATTGGAAATTTAAGAACAGCCTTATATACATATCTTATTGCAAGAAAAAATAGTGGCGACTTTATTCTAAGAATAGAGGATACAGACAGAGAAAGATTTGTTGAAGGTGCTATTGATGTTATTTACAATACTCTAAGAAAAGCCGGACTAACATGGGATGAAGGCCCAGATATAGGAGGACCAGTCGGTCCTTATATTCAGTCTGAGAGAATGGGTATGTTTAAAGAATACGCATTAAAGCTTATAGAAGCTGGACATGCTTATTATTGTTTTTGTGATAAAGAACGACTTGAAGAAGTAAGAAAAATTCAAGAAGCCTCACATATTTCACCTATGTATGACAGACATTGTAGAAACTTATCAAAAGAAGCAGTTGAAGAAGAATTAAAAAAAGGTACTCCATATGTAATTAGACAAAAGATGCCTCTAGAGGGAACAACAGTCTTTCATGATGAAATATATGGTGATATTTCAGTTGAAAATAATACTCTTGATGATCAAGTTCTTATAAAAGCAGATGGTATGCCAACCTACAATTTTGCAAATGTTGTTGATGACCATACTATGGGTATAACACATGTTGTTAGAGGAAATGAGTATTTATCCTCCACACCAAAGTATAATTTATTATATCAAGCATTTGGCTGGGAAGTTCCTACATATGTTCATTGTTCTCCTGTAATGAAGGATCAAACTACAAAATTGTCAAAAAGAAATGGTGATGCATCTTTTGAGGATCTTCTAGCAAAGGGATATTTAACAGAAGCAGTAATTAACTTTATTGCTCTTTTGGGATGGGCACCAAAAAGTGAACAGGAAATATTTAGTTTAGACGAATTGATCAAGGAATTTGATGTAAATGGTGTTTCAAAATCTCCTGCTATTTTTGATCCAGTAAAGTTAAGAGCTATAAATGCTGAGTATATAAGAAGATTTAACATAGACGATTTTCTTAGCTATATAATGCCTTATATAAAACAATCAGTCAAAAGGGATGATATAAACTTTAAACTATTGGCAGAGGTTCTTCAGCCTAGAACTGAAGTGTTTACAGATATTCCAGAACAAGTTGACTTTATAGATGAATTGCCTGAATATAGTTCAGATTTATACTGTCATAAAAAAATGAAAACAAATCAAGAAACATCTTTAATTGCTTTAAATGAAATTTTACCTATATTAGAATCTATTGAAGATTGGTCAGTTGAGACTATTCATGAAGAATTATTTAAACTGATTGCAAAGATGGAAGTTAAAAATGGTTATGTATTATGGCCACTTAGAACAGCGGTTTCTGGAAAACAGTTTACTCCAGGAGGCGGAATAGAGTTATGCATTATTTTAGGTAAAAAAGATACAATAGAAAGAGTTAAAAAGGGCATATCAAAATTATCTTAAAATTATCATTTTACTATCACATTATATAACTATAATTTGATTTGTATTTGTTATTATTTAAATAATTGCTAAATATAAGCTTTTATTATTTGTAAAAATGTATTACTCTTCAGCCTCTAAAGGTAAAGTTTACGATTTTGAAAGGGTTTCGACTCTGCGGAGTCTGACCGTAGGTAAAATATCCGCTACCCTACATATGGCTGAATAGCAACATAAAAAGGCCTATATTTATGAATATTAAATAATCAAAATTTATTAGAGAAGGTGAAAAAATGATAGAAGTTAAAAATCTAGTTAAACATTATGGTGACAAAAAAGCTGTGAATAATATTTCTTTTACAGTTGAAAAAGGTGAAATTTTAGGCTTTTTAGGACCAAATGGTGCTGGAAAATCAACGACTATGAATATTTTAACAGGTTATATCTCTTCTACATCTGGTGAGGCAATAATAAATGGTGTAGATATTATGAAAAACCCCATAAAAGCCAAATCATACATAGGTTATTTACCCGAAATTCCTCCGTTGTATATAGATATGACTGTAGAGGCTTATTTGGATTTTGTATTTGATTTAAAAAAGTGTAAATTACCTAGAAATGCACATATTAAAGAAGTGTGTGAGTTAGTGAAGATTACAGACGTTAGAAAAAGAATTATAAAAAACCTTTCAAAAGGGTACAAACAACGTGTAGGATTAGCACAAGCACTTATAGGAAATCCTCCAGTTTTAATTTTAGATGAACCTACAGTAGGTCTTGATCCAAAACAAATAATTGAAATTCGTACATTGATAAAGAAGTTAGGGAAAACACATACTGTTATTTTATCCTCTCATATTCTTTCTGAAATTCAAGCTGTTTGCGATAAGATTATAATTATAAACAAAGGTGAGGTTGTAGCAAATGATACAGCAGACAATCTTACAAACAACGTTTCTAACGATCATAAACTAATAGTTAGAATTGAAGGACCTAGAGAACAAGTTTATAAACATATTCATGCTTTAGATGGTGTAACATCAGTTATTGCAGACATGAATAGAGGCGAAAATATATACGATTATGAAATAGAGGCTACACCAGATTTAGACATCAGAAGGCCATTAAATACTCTTGTATACGAAAAAGGATTTAATATTTTAATGATGAAGCCAAATGATTTGACTTTGGAAGATGTATTTTTGAAAATCACTATGGGCGAAATGGTTGAGGATACTTTTAAAACAAAAGACAATAAAAGAACAGCAGTCTTAAATGACTTAAATATTTCTTTTGAAAATAAAAAAGAAGAATTAAAAGAAGATGATAATAAAAAGGGCAAGGATGAAAAGGCAAAAAAAGAGGCAGTTATAGATGATATACTATCAGATGTCGAAAGCAAAGCTAAAAAATCTGAAAAAGATGTATCAAGTAAAAACAATAAAAAATCAAATGGGGGTAAAAAATAATGGGTGCTATTTTTAGACGTGAAATGGGTGCTTATTTTTCGTCACCTATTGCATATATTTTTTTAGCGGTATTTTATGCTTTTTCAGGGTTTTTCTTTTTTACAACTTCAATTATGTATTCAATTTCAGATATGTCAGGTATGTTTGGTTCCTTATTTTTAATAATTGTTTTTTTGATTCCCGAAATGACCATGAAACTTTTTTCAGAAGAAAAAAAGCAAAAAACAGAACAAGGTCTTTTGACTGCACCAGTTAGTTTAAATGCTATAGTAGCAGGCAAATATTTAGCTGCATTAACATTATATACAATTGGAATAAGTATAATATTTTTATATGCTTTAATTATAGAATATTTCGGAAATGCAGATTGGTCAGTAATTCTTTCAAATTATTTAGCACTTTTTTTAGTTGGCGGAGTATTTATTGCTATAACAACATTCATTTCTTCATTGACAGAAAATCAAATGATAGCTGCTATAGGTGGTTTTATTTCTCTAATGTTTATATATATGATTGATTATATTGCTGAAATAATACCTTGGAAACCAGTATCAGATGTAGTGTCAAAATTATCTTTTATAGACAAATATAGTGAATTTACAATGGGTCTTTTTAACATAGGAAGTATAGTCTTCTTTTTAAGTGCTATTGTTATTTTTAACTTCTTGACTGTAAGAGTTTTTGAAAAACGTCGTTGGAGCTAGGAGGAGAAGAAATGAATAAAAAAGAAAAAAAGATGAATTTTAATATAAGACGTTTTAAATATGGTACATTATCGACGTTAATAACCATAATTTTCATATGTGCAGTTGTACTTTTTAATATAATTGTAGGTATGTTAGTTGAGAGATATCCAGTAAAACTTGATTTAACTAAAAATAAAATATATGAAGTTTCTGATAAAACAATTGATTATTTAAAAAAATTAGAAAAACAAGTAGAAATAACTGTGTTGCTTCCAGAAAAACAATTGAATTCTTCTGTTTATACGAAACAGGTTTTAGAAACAATGAAAAAATATAAACAGTATACCGACAAAATAAAACTTGAATTTGTTGATATGGATAAAAATCCAGAAAAAATAGGCAAAGTACAAGAATTATACAAAGGTGAAATAACTGAAAACAACATAGTTGTTACTTGTGGTGAAAGAATAAAGGTTTTAGATGTAAATGACATATACGTTAAAGAAAATGATGGTTATAGCACAACTATAACTGGTAGTAGAACAGAACAAATATTAACTTCTGCTGTTATGAATGTTACTGATGCAAATCCTAAAAAAGTTGGATTGGTGAAAAAAGAAAGTGCTTCATCTGTTGAAATTTCAAAGGAATTCTTTAAAGAGGCTTTGGATTTAAATGGTTATGAAGTGAAGGATGTAGATATGTTAACTGAATCAATAGAAGAATATGATTTAGTAGTTGCAATTGCTCCTTTAAATGATTTCACTCAAACAGAAATAAACAAGTTTTCAGACTTCTTGTATAACAACGGTCAATTAGGTAAGAACATGATTTATGTAGGTGATTATACACAAAAGGAAACTACAAATATAGATGTTTTTCTTAAGGAATGGGGTGTATCTTTGCCTAAAGAATATATACATCCAACTGACGAGAACTCAACTCAATCTGTAGGTGTATATGGCTTAAGTAATTATTTCCCTTCTCCGTTATTGAATTTCGCAGATGAGGATTCAAAAAAATTAGTATCAGACGCTTCATTGCCATTGGTTGCACCATTGTCAAGACCTATAGATGTTTTGTTTGCATTTAATAATGACAGATCAACAAAGGTAATTTTATCAACACCAGATTCTACTGTTGCTATCGATAAAAATGTTACTAAAGATACTGATATAAATACTCTAGAAAAAAAATCATTCAATGTATTTGTAAACTGTGAAAAATTCTTTTTTGATAATAAAAATGATAGCAGTAGAAAAACTAGTAATTTAACGGTTTTAGGTTCAGCTTACACTATAGATACAAATATTTTAAATGATACTGCATATAATAACTCAGAGTTTATAATTAACTATGTAAATAAGCTTACTGGTAAGGAAAGTAATATTTCTATTGTTCCCAAAAATCTAGAGAGTGTTACAATAACAATGACAGATCAACAAATTGCAATGGTTAGAAATATAATTGTTGTTATAATTCCATGTTTAATAATATTTATAGGTATAATTGTATTTGTAAGGAGAAGAAATCGATGAGCAGTATGATGAAAACTCTAATTGCGGTGACAGTAGTTTTACTTCTTTTTGGTGGTGGATTTTTAGCTTTGAAACTAACCGAAAAAAAAGAAGTGCACGAATTAGAAACATCTATAGAAACTTCTGAAGGAGAAGAAACGCCCATCTTGATTTATGAACATGACTCAAACAATGTAAAAAGTATAAATGTAAAAAATAAAGAGGGTAACTATACTATAGACAGGACAAAGAAAGGCTCAAATTCAAGTCCAGAAGATGTAAGTAAATATGAAATAGGTGAATTGAAAAATTTTCCCATAGAAGAAGCTACAATAAATAATATAGCTCAAAATATATCCACTATAAATGCAACAAAAATCATTGAAGAGAATAGTAGCGACTTGTCGAAATATGGTTTGGAAGCCCCTTTATCTGAAGTAACCATGACGCTTGATGATGAAAAAAATTCTGTAGTTACATTTTTATTAGGAAATGATACACCTAGCGGTGAGGTTTATCTTTGTCTAAAGGGTGAAAAAAAAGTATATTCTGTAAGTGATGATATATTTAAAGTTTTAAGAAAAGGTAAAACATATTTCATAAGTCTAGAAATAGTAAAGAAATATGGAGAAGATGAATATCCTCTCGTGAAAAAAGTGGAAATAGAAAGATCCGATTTACCATATAAAATAAATGTAGATGAACGTGCGATTTATTTAGATGGTAAAAGTGGTTATGGTGGAGTAGCTTCACCGCATGTTTTAACATCACCTATATTCTCCTATTTAAATGTTGAGAAATCACAAGCGACAACACATGGTGTTTTTGGATTAACAGCAGAAATGATATTAGCGTTAAATCCTACAGAGGAACAATTAGCTGTAGCAGGTCTAGTAGAACCTCGATGTAAAGTTTCGATTACTTTGGGTGATGATATACACTATGTACTTAAAATAGGTAATGAAATTGAATATGATGGTAAAAAGAGCTACAATGTTTATTTTGAAGGTGTGGATATGATATACATTGTTTCAGAGGAATCATTACCATGGTTGAATTTAAAAATATCCGATATAACATCTCAAATAGTCGTAGCTAAGTTTGTATATGATATAACTAAATTATCAATTACAGTAGGTTCCCAAACTCGTACTTTTGAAGGTACTGGAGATGATAAAGATAACTATAAAGTAAAGTTAGATGGACAAGATTACGATACAGAAAGATATAGAGACTTTTACCGTCAACTTTTAAAAACACCAGCTGAAGAAATATATTTTGAGTCAGAGCCAACAGGAAAATTGTTGGCCAAGATAGAAATACAAACAAATGATGAAACTTTTAATGACATAATAGAATTTTATGAATCAGAAGAAAGAAAAGTAATTATAAAAGTAAATGGTGTAACAAGTTTTAAATGTAGAGCATCATTTATAGAAAAATTTCTAATACCAAACGTGGAAAAGCTAGACTCAAATGAAGCCTTTGTAGAAAATTGGTAGGATTAAATTTTTAAATCAATATTAAAAATAATACACAAATTTTCTTTAGTTACTTGATTAAAAATATATATTATGTTATAATAAACTTCTAGTGGATAAGTTCATAATGAAAATTACTATCTTAATTTTACATTTATGATTAAGATTTTCATTGTGTTAAAGAAAGGGGTTTAATAAATGAGCGATAATTTCAAAAACAAAATAGGGTTTTTTTCTTATAAAGGATATCCTTTAGTTAGATGTGGAGATACTCTTTATTATGGAAATATGGCAGATGAATATGTTACGATGCTTAAAATAGAGAAAACTACAAAAGTATTTAACATGGATGTAGCCGATAAGATAAAAATTTATCTTATGTCAACAAATACAGAGTTAAACCCTATAGAAGCCATAAAGAAAACCAGTGAAAAAGATGGTCTTTATGAGGCGCTGGATTTAGCTAGTGCCTGGCTACAAAGAAGTATAGATTAAAAAAAAGATGTTGCATTATGCAACATCTTTTTTTTAATCTATAGAAAAATCAACTTGACCACTATTTATATTGGCTTTTGTACAAGTAACAGTAATTGATTCTCCTAAGCTGTATTTTTTACCTGTTAAATCATCTGTAATTGATAATGCACCATCAAAAGAATAGTTTCCTTTTGGTAAAGAATTTATATGAACAAGCCCCTCTACTGTATTTGGTAATTCAACATAAAATCCAAATTCAGTTACTGAGGAAATAATACCATCAAATGATTCCCCTATATGCTTAGACATATATTCGGCTTTATAGCAGTCCTCACAGCTTCTTTCCACTTTCATTGCATTTAGCTCAGCATGCGTAGAACGTTCAGAGGCATGAGTTGCAAAAGTTTCATATCTTTTAGTTAACCATTCTTTATCATAGCCAGAAATCATATCTGTCAATATACGATGTATAGCTAAGTCTGGATATCTTCTTATTGGTGAAGTGAAATGAGAATAGTCTTCGAGAGCTAGTCCAAAATGTCCTATAGGAGAGGCAGAATATTTAGCTTTTGCCATAGAACGTAAAATTATCTGATTAATAACCGGGAATTTTTCGCTATCTTTATTGTTTTCTAAAATTTCAGCATAATGTGCAGGCTTAATAGATTTTGCATCTGGAATAGTTATATTTAGCTTGGTTAATATAGCTTTCATATTTGTAACTTTTTCTATAGAAGGATTTTCATGCACACGATAAACAAAAGGAACCTCTTTTTCTTTGGAGAATTTAGCGGCACATTCATTTGCATACAACATAAATTCCTCTATTATTTGCTCACTTTTACCACGAGTTCTTGGAACAACATCAATACAAAAATCTTCTTCATTTATAATTAGTTTACTCTCAGAAGTTTCTAACTGAGGCGAACCTCTTTTTTTCCTATTTGCTATTAGAATATCTGCTAGTTCATTCATTATAAAAATACTTGTAATTGTCTTTTCATATTTTTTTAATAATTCTGCATCAGCTTCGTTTTTAAGTATTGTATTTATTTCAGAATAAATACCTTTTACTTCAGAACAGATTACACTCTTATAGAATTTATAACTCAATATCTCACCATTAGATGATACTCGTATATCAACACTAAAAGTTAGACGATTTTCTTGTGGGTTTAGAGAGCAAATACCATTTGAAAGTTCTTTAGGGAGCATAGGTACAACTTTATTCGCATAATAAACACTAGTACCCCTTTTTAGAGCTTCATTGTCAAGATTAGAATTACCCTTTACATAATGAGAAACATCTGCAATATGTACGCTTACGAGATATCCATCCGAAGTTTTTTTTATAGATATAGCATCATCTAAATCTTTTGATTCAGCACTATCTATAGTGAAGATAATTTCATTTCTCAAATCTACTCTATTTTTAAAATCATACTCATGAATGTCAGTCAATGCAATTTTTTTTGCTTCATCAAGTACATCCTGCGGGAAAACAGGATTTATATTATTTAATGTTAAAACAGACATTGCACAGCTAGAAGCCTTTTCAGAACTTCCAAAACTAATTAATACCTTTGCTTTATGGTCAGAATGTCTAGCACCTCTAGAAACTATTTCTGCTAAAACTTTATCCCCAATATTTAAAGTGGTTTTTTTATCATTAATTAATCTAATAAGGTTTTTAGTTAAAGTATCTGGTAATATGAAAAAATCATTGTTTTCCTTAACCACAACACCTGTTATTTGAGACTGGTTTTCTTGTAAAACTGAAACCACTTCACCTTCTGGACTTCCCGTTCTAGATACTATTAATTTAACTAAAACTTTATCACCAGGAATAGCACCCATCAAAAATTTACCTGGAATAAAAACTTGGGATTTATCATCTATTCTTTCTACAAAACCAAAAGTTTTACTTAATCTAGAAACAACAGCAGGAAAATATTTTAATGCAGAAGATAAAACTAATCCCCTCTTGTTTCTAAATACTGTGCCATCTTGAATTAACTCATCAAGTGCCTTACTAAAAATGAAAGCATCTCTTTTTTTAATTTTAGATTTGCCTAAAATATCCTTATAGTCACTTGGCTTTTTACCGTTTTTAGCTAACAAAAGCATTATTTTGCTTTTGTAAGATTTTATATTGTTTAGAGTTTCCATTTTGATCGCCTCTTTTCTATATTTTAAACAATATCCCCTGTGAATTGGTAGTAAAACAAATCCACACATTTCTTAAAGGTGGAAAGTTGTATTACCGAAACACAGGGGATTAATCAATTACATAAAAATAAATGAATTTGATTACCTTATTATTATTTTAGTTAACAAATAAAGGAATTATATTTAGTGCTAAAGTTATACCAAAAAATACAAAAGTAAAAATTTTAGTTACTTTTATTAATTTAGCCTCTTTTGATCTACCTTCATTTTTCCCATAAAACGAATCTCCAGATCCGCCTGTAACTGCAGAAGTCATATTGCTTTGAGATTTTGTATCTTGAGACATACATAAAAAAATAAGACAAATACAACTTAATAATAAAAAGATGGCACCCACGGTTTCCATAATATGCATTTCATAAACCTCCTCAAAAATAATGAATAATTAATTTTTTGCATCAAAAATTAATTTGTACAAAATTATTATAACATGCATGAGCTATAAAATCAAGAGTTTTATAACTATAATTCATCTTATTTTTCAAATAAAAAAGATACAAGTTCAAAAAGTAACCTATCATCAAACATTTTCACAAAATCACCAGAAAAAGGTGCTTCTATAACAAAATAAATAGCATGTGTACCAGTGACATTTTTAACTCTACAACTAACTTGTGCGTTATCTTCATTTACATAGCAACAACCTATTTCTTCACCATTTTCATTGTCTATTTTTATGTGGATTTTAGCTTTTGCACCTAGTCCATTTACATATGCAAAAAAGTTCATGGTTTTACTAGAATAATCTTCACCAAAATCAAAATACTTGTATCCTATGACAGCACCATTTTTGATGTTGGTTATGACACGTGTAAATTTATTTTTTTCTGTTATTATACAGCCTTCTTTTAAAACGCAAGCTATATCTGCAGGAGTGATTTTATATGGTGAAAGTGAGTTATCAAAGCCTAGCGATGTCATACATACTTGAGGTATAGTGCCGTCTGGTAAAATATTAATTTTATCCACACAACCACGTCTAGACATGATAGTGCCATTTGTCATTCTATGGTAAAAAATGTACCACTGATTTTTAATTTTACATATTGAGCCATGGTTGTTACCGCCAGGGTAATCTACACCGTTATCAATAATAACACCTCGATATTCAAAAGGACCTGTTGGTGATTTACTTGTTGCATACACCAATGTGCTACCCCTTTTAGGTGAATAAATCATATAGTATGTATCACCGACTTTTCTAGGAGAACAAGCTTCAAAGAAATTAAAAGGTTCTTCAACTGGAATTATATTTTCTATATATGTGTTATCGATTACTTTGTATAAATCGTTAAAATCCAATTCGACCATATAAGAATATAGATAACCACAATAAACATAAGCCTTATTATTGTCTATAAGAACACCTGGATCTATAAATGAACCATGATTTACAAATGATTCGTCTTTATCAATAGGTTTATTGTACAAATATTGAGAAAGGAGCTTAAAAGGACCTTCAGGTTTATCACTAACTGCTATACAACCTTTTGTACCTACTATATACGCAAAAAGATAGTATTTACCGTCCTTCTCTACTACATCTGGTGCAAATAATTGATCTGTTGACCAATCTATATCTGCTTTATGATCTTCGTCATCTCTAGTATGAAATATATCACCATGACAAACCCAATCAGAAAGATTTTCTATAGAAGCAGACCAAACTTTTAGTTTATAGTCACAAAATGAATCTGATCCAGATAAGTCATGGGATCCATATATATATACTCTATCTCCAAACAACCTTGGCTCTCCGTCTGGGATATACTCATGATTTGGTAAATAAGGATTTGGCATAAAAACCTCCTTCAAACATATTTAAATGGAGTTAAAATTTATGTGTACCACAAAATTCAACTCCATTAAAATGTCAATTTTCAATTTAAAATAAAAAAATGATTGCTATTTATCTTTGTTCGCATATCAATTTAATTGCGGTTCTTTCTTCGCCATCAATAGTAATGTTGGTGAATGCAGGAATACATATCAAATCTACTCCTATAGGTGCTAGATATCCTCTAGCTATAGCTATAGCTTTTATAGCTTGATTTGTAGCACCAGCACCTACTGCTTGAACCTCAACTATTTTTTTCTCTCTTATAACGCCTGCAATTGCTCCTGCAACAGAATTTGGTGATGAATGTGATGAAACTTTTAAAATTTCCAAAATTAAAACCTCCTACAGATTATATAGTAAAAAAATGCTCGGTTATGTTTACATTATACAATATATATTTTTTAATTGCAATAGAGGTTATTAATTTTTGTTAATATTAACATATAAAGTATATTCAATATTCAGCATAAGTGTCAGTTTTGAAGGGAATAATAGGGTTTTAAATGTTTAATTTAAAATAAAAGGATTTATCTTACAACCAATCTTTCTATTTTTAAACTTTTTCCTGTCTTAGTATCAAAATTTACTACCACGGCATTTAAAAAACATGGTGAATTTGATTCGTAAAATTTGAAGGGAGTTTTATATTTTAATTTTTTTATGGCTTCTGCAGTTTGCACTCCTAAAATAGATAACTCAGGACCTGTCATTCCGACATCGGTTATATAAGCAGTGTGGTTTTCGAGTATTATTTCATCTGAAGTTTGTACATGTGTATGAGTCCCTAAAACGGCAGTTACTCTAGTTGACAAATAATGCCCCATTGCTTTTTTTTCTGCCGATGCTTCTGCATGAAAATCTAAAAAAATATTTTTTGTGTTTATATCCTTTAAAATATTATCTATGCAAAAAAAAGGATTGTCCAAGGGTTCCATAAAAACAGTACCCATTAAGTTAACAATTGCAACTGTGAATCCACCAAAGTCTAATGTACACACCCCTGTCCCAATACATCCTTCGGGATAATTGGCAGGCCTTAAGATGGTGCTTTTTTGAAATATATCATATGCATCTTTCTTTTTAAAAGCATGATTACCGGTAGTAATTACATCTGCACCGTAATTCAACAGTTCATCTGCTGATTCTTTTGAAATTCCATTTCCTTGTGCAGAATTTTCACCATTTATAACTGTAATGTCTATTTGATATTTGTTTTTAATAGTAGGGAGTTTTTGTCTTATAAATGCACATCCATTTTTTCCAACAACATCTCCAATAAAAAGTAAATTCATTTTATAAATATTCCTATCTAAAATTAATATAAGTGTATAAATTTTTATACACTTATATTTTATCATATTTTTCAGTAAAATCAATGGTAATACATTGTAAAAAACTTTTAAATATGATATAATTATTTTATTCTTAAATATAAATTCTAAAAAATTCAAAAGATAAATGTTTATTGTTAAAAGAGGAGGAGTAGCCATGATTTTTGTTGAAAATCATATAGGAAAAATTAATATTTCAAACAAGTATATGATTGATTTAATTTGGGATGTTGTATCAGATTGCTATGGTGTATCAGATATGAGTTTTTCTAATTTAAAGGAGAGTATAAAATCAATATTAAGCAAAAATGAAGCACAAAGAAAAGGTGTTATTATAAATACTAAAAATAATTTTCTGCTCATTGACCTTCACATAACTGTAGTTATGGGTGTAAAAATATCTGCTGTAGTAGAAAGTGTTACAAGTAAGGTAAAGTATGCAGTTGAAGAAGCAACTGGAATTAAAGTGAAAAAAGTAAATGTATTTATAGAAAATATATATATTTAACAAATAAAGATGAGGTGGTGAATAAATTGTTAACTGGGAAAATATTTCGTGATGCTATTATTTCAGCAGCGGTAAATATTGAAAATAATAAAAGACAAATAGACGAACTAAATGTATATCCTGTTCCAGATGGAGATACGGGAACAAACATGTCTATGACTATGAAAGCAGCAAAATCAGAGCTTGAACTATTAAACAATGATTTGCCATTATGTGAAATTGCTGACATAACAGCTTCGGCATTACTTAGAGGTGCTAGAGGAAATTCAGGTGTTATTTTATCATTGCTTTTTAGAGGTTTAGCAAAAGGATTTAGTGGCATTGATATTGCAGAAACCGAAAACATTGCAAATGCTATGGAGCTAGGTGTAAATGCGGCTTATAAAGCTGTTATGAAACCAACAGAAGGTACTATTTTAACAGTTGCAAAAGAGGCTGCTATAAAAGCTCAGGTTATTTCAACAGAAATAAAGGATTTAAGCATGTTTTGGACTGAAATATGTAAAGAAACAAAAAAATCTCTTGATAATACTCCAGAATTACTTCCTATTTTAAAAAAATCCGGTGTTGTAGATGCTGGTGGAATGGGACTTTTAGTTATTTATGAAGCTATGTTGAAAATATTTAATGGGGAAACTTTAGAAAACTATAAAAGTAATAAAGTAGAAAAAACCATAGTAGATGCAGTTGAAATAAACACTGAAGAAATTAAATTTACATATTGTACAGAGTTTTTAATAACTAAAAATAAAAAAAATCTGGATTTTTTAAAACTCCGAGCATATTTTGAAACAATTGGGGACAGTGTAATAGTTGTAGATGACGACGATATAATAAAGGTACATTTACATACAAATAATCCAGGGAAAGCTCTAGAACGGGCATTAAATTATGGTTATGTGAATTTACCTAAGATTGAGAATATGAAAGTACAACATGATGGAAAAGTTAAGGAGATTAAACTGAATAAAAACCAAGACAGCCCTTCCGTATATCCTGAAAACAATTATGGATTTGTAGCAGTTGCAGCTGGGAAAGGTTTAGAAGAAATGTTTAAAGACTTAGGTGTTGATTTGGTTGTATCTGGTGGACAAACTATGAATCCTTCTACCGAGGATATATTAAAAGCAATTCAGCAAACACCAGCAAAAAATATTTTTGTTTTACCAAATAATAAAAATATAATTATGTCTGCCGAACAAGCAATAAAACTTTCTGATAGAAACGTTTGTGTGTTGCAGACAAGGACAATTCCACAAGGGATATCAGCAATGCTAGCGTTTAATGATTCAGTTGATTTTTCTGAAAATAAGATCGAAATGACAAAAGCTTTTGAAAAAGTTTCTACCGGACTTATAACATTTGCAGCAAGAGATTCGGAATATGAAGGAAAAAATATAAAAAAAGGTGAATTAATTGCTTTAGATAACGGGAAATTAGCATTTTCAGATAGTGATTTATCTAAAATAGCATATAGATTGGTTAAAAAACTGGTTAAACACGATACTTCTTTTATAACTTTAATTTATGGGTCGGATGTAACTGAAGATAATGCAGAAAAATTAAAAGATTTTTTAAATCAAAAATTCAACAACAAGATAGAAGTAATGTTGATAAATGGTGGCCAACCAGTATATTACTATATTATTTCTGTTGAATGATAGTTTAATAAAGGATATAAACCAAAAATGACAAATTTATTTAAAAATATAAGTATATTAAATGGAGTAGGTAAAAAAAGAAAAGAACTATATGAAAAAATAAATATAGACACACCATTTGATTTATTATATTATTTCCCTAGAAATTATATAAATTATTCAAAGCCTATTCCTATAGCCGATTTAAGTTTAAATGATACAAATGTTGTAAAGGCTAAAATAGTGAAAAAACTTCCGGAACAATTTATTAGGAAAGGGTTGGTTATATATAAAGCTATTGCTGAAGATTTTTCAGGAGAAATTACTATAGTTATTTATAACAACAACTTTGCTTTTGATAAACTTAATGAAAATGATGAGTATTATTTTTATGGGAAAACAATGGGCAATATATGGAGAAAGGAGCTGGTTTCTCCAAATATACTGGATGTAAATTCGGAATCTTTAATATTACCTATTTATCCGCTAATTTCAGGTTTGACCAGTACCATGATTCAGACAAATGTAAAGGAAGCTTTAAATATACTGGATAAAGAAAAATTTGAAGTACTGCCTGAAAAAATAATTTTAAAATATAATTTAAATGATATGATATGTGCGTTAAAAAACATACATTTTCCAGAAGATGAATTGAAATTAGAAATGGCAAAAAAAAGACTGGCTTTTGATGAATTGTTAACTTTACAATTAGGAATGAAAATGTTTAAAGTTAGAAATCATTCGCAAACAGGAAGTATAATGAATAAAAATATATCTATAGATGAATTTTCAGAAAACTTACCTTTTACAATGACTACTGCTCAAAAAAACGCTATCAATGAAATATGCACAGATTTATGTAATGAAGTACCTATGAACAGATTACTTCAAGGTGATGTGGGTAGTGGTAAAACTGTAGTTGCAGCGGCTTCAATGTATTTTTCTTTTAAAAATGGATACCAAAGTGCACTTATGGCTCCTACTGAAATTTTGGCAATTCAGCACTATAATACCTTAATGAATTTTTTCAAGAATTTTGATATGAAAATTTGTCTTTTGACGGGTTCTATAGCAAATTCAAAAAAAAAGCAAATCACTAAAAGCATAGAAAATGGCGAATATGATATTATTGTTGGTACCCATGCGATTATTCAAAAAAATGTTCAATTTAAAAATTTAGGTTTAGTAATCACAGATGAACAACATCGTTTTGGAGTTTCTCAAAGAGCAAGTTTGGCACAAAAAGCAAACTTCCCTCATAAATTAATTATGTCTGCTACTCCTATTCCACGTACTTTAGCACTTATTATATATGGTGATTTAGAAATAACTATTTTAAAAGAAATGCCTCATGGAAGAAAACCAATTGAAACTTATGCTGTGACAGGTAAATTGCGTGAAAGAATTTATAAATTTATTAAGTCAAAAATAGATGAGGGAAGCCAAGCGTATATTGTTTGCCCAATGATTGAAGAAAATGAAAATGATATTAATTCTGTATTATCATATGCTCAAAATATAGAAAATGGATTTTTTAAGGATTATAAAATTGGTGTTTTGCATGGACAAATGAATTCTGTTGAAAAAAATCTGATAATGCAAAATTTTAAAGAAAATAATTTAAATATTCTTGTAAGTACAACAGTAATTGAAGTGGGTGTAGATGTTCCTAATGCAGTTGTAATGATGGTAGAAAGTTCAGATAGATTTGGACTATCTCAGTTACATCAGTTGAGAGGAAGAGTTGGCAGAGGAGATAAAAGTAGTTATTGTGTACTAGTGACTGATAATCCAAGTGAGGAGACTACCAAAAGATTAAAAATCATGAGTACAATGTTAGACGGTTTTGAAATAGCAGAGCAAGATTTAAAATTAAGAGGACCCGGTGATTTTTTTGGTAACAAACAACATGGATTACCTAAACTAAAAATAGCGGATTTATTAAATGATATAGAAATGATTAATTTAACCAAGGAACTTTCTGGGGAAATTATCAATATGGATGAAAATTTAATGAGCGAAGAAAATAAAGGATTGAGATTTGAGGTTCAACGTTTGTTCTCAAAGGTTTCAGAGGAAAGCTATAATTAACATGATTTTGATTTTGAGGGTTAATATTAGGACATACGTATAAGGTGTAGGTGTTTTACTGAAGGTCAATATCGTACACTTAGAAAAAAGTTAAAGTTTTAATCGATTTTTTTCAAAAAATCGTAGGTTTCCAAAGGGCAACGCCCTTGGTCGCTTTCCACAGAAAGCGAAATCCTTATGCTTTAAGAGCTTTTTTGCTTCTTTTTGCGATAGAAAAAGAAGCAGAGTTTGAGGCAGAGCCTCATAAATTGCATCAGCAATTTGCTTAAGTTGACTATATTGACCGGAAAGCCCAGTCAACTCTGCAGATTTGAAACTCATGTAAAATCGTAAACTTTACCTTTGGAGGCGGAATTTTAACATTTTAGTTCATTGTATTTGTTTAAATTTCCTATAAATTGCGTGCTAATTTGTGATGAAACTATGTTTTTAAATAAACATAAATTTTATTTAAAAAAACTGTTGACTTTATAAATGATATATGTTAAAATAATTAAGTCGCTGGAAGTCATGGTGCTAAACGATGACTGAAAGTTTTTAAATGTGGGAGCATAGCTCAGCTGGGAGAGCATCTGCCTTACAAGCAGAGGGTCATAGGTTCGAGCCCTATTGTTCCCACTTTAAATGGCCTGGTAGTTCAGTTGGTTAGAACGCTAGCCTGTCACGCTAGAGGTCGTGGGTTCGAGCCCCATTCAGGTCGCTTTCCTTGTGGCATATGCCTCTGTAGCTCAGTCGGTAGAGCAGAGGACTGAAAATCCTCGTGTCGATGGTTCGATTCCGTCCGGAGGCACTTTTAAAGTGCAAATAGAGATAGAGTAATTTTATTGCTTATCTCTATTTTATTCAAAAAATTTAATATTTTGCGGATTTAGCTCATTTGGTAGAGCGCCACCTTGCCAAGGTGGAGGTAGCGAGTTCGAGCCTCGTAATCCGCTTAAAAATAAACGTGTGATATTTTATCGCACGTTTATTTTTTTTTAAAATTAATATAAAGGAGTTTTATTTAAAATTGTAAAGATATAGGATGTATGAAATAAAATATGTATGTATTGGGTTTTTGTTTAAAATAGTGACAAATGTCATATTTACAGTAAAGAAAAAATCTGTTAAAATAAAAAAATAAATTAAAAAGAAATGGAGATTAATTATGAACAAAATTAAAATTATAGCATCAATTATGGCGTTGGCAAGCATTATATCAACAGTTAGTTGTGGAGTAAAAACAAATAAAAATGGTTATAGCGAAAAAGACTTGGAATCCTCTAAGAAGTCTTCTTTAATTACAACAGTAGAAGAGAAATTGGTTATTGATAAGGAAATAGTAAAATTAAATCCAAATGGAAATTGGAAATCAGAAAAAGATGGTCTTTTATTGACATTGAACGAAAATAATTCTTTTAAATATTATAGGTCTTTTGAAGATTTAACAAACAACTATTATGAAGGTAATTACAAATTTTATATGGGTGAAGAGGCTAAGGCGTATATTACAGAAGAATTATCAAGTTATAATGTAACAGACGAAGAATTAGAAAAAATATTTGAAATGAATGAAAAATTTGATGTATCAAATTTTGTATGTCTAATATTAAGTAATGAAAAATGCATGGTAGATGGAGCAAATGTATTGAAGGAAAAAAATGAAGCTCCATATATGGGCTTTTACTTTGAAGAAGAAAAATATTTGGATATAACAAATATGAATTCAGTTGAAAAATATATATTTGAATTTGAAGAATAAATTTACGTGTTAAAAATATAGTGACAAATAAAACAATATTAAACAAGTCACAAGTATTTATAATAATCGGTTTTATATCAGAAATGAACTTGTTTTATAAAAAAGAGTAAATGTGACAGTTTACTCTTTTTTATTTTCACAACAAATTATTCAAAATCGTGACAAATGTCATATTTACAATAAAGAAAAAATCCAATATAATTATTAAGCAAGCAAAAAAATGAAAAAGGAGCAAAAACATGATTAAGGGAAAAAATATAAGTATAGTTGCAGTGATTATAATAATGCTAGTTTCTTTTACCAGTTGTGGTAAGAGATTAGATGGAAAAGAAATAGTAAGGTATATGGAAAAAAAGTATGATGAAAAGTTTAAATATGTAGATGTAACCGGTGGACAACTAGGTGGAAAATCTATAACACTGAAACTGGAACCAGAAAAATATCCTGGTGAAATAATATTGGCAAGATGTGAATTAAAAAAAGATGGAGATAAGACGTGGAAAAAGTTTAATGATAATTACATGGGGTTGGTGTTTGAAGAACAAATGCAGGAAGTGTTAGAGAAAATTACTAAAGAAGTTTATGGTGAATGTAAAGTTTTTTACAGTAGGAATGAATCTGTACTATTATCCACAGACATAGGACCCAAAACAAAGTTTTCTGAATATACTTCTTATGGAGTATCGATATCATATTCTATATTATTAAATAATAGTCATGACTTAAATAAAAAGGATGAATTATCATCAAAACTAGTTAAACTTTTAAAACAAAATAATATTAAATGTGCTGCTAATGTATTTTATCTAAAAGATGATAAATTATATAAAGAAATAAAGGAACGATCAGAATTTCCTTTATTTGCAGAATACTATTATAACGAGGGCAGTGTAATCATAGGGCATGATAACTATAATGATATGTTTAAATGGAGGGATTAAAATGAATTTAGAATTAACAAAAGAACAAAATATATCCATGTTTTTAGATACATTTGTTTATATGGATCAAATCAGTGAAGAGTGGAATAAACAAGATATTAATTATATAGTAAATAATATAGATATAAGTGATCTAGAAGAAGACCAAAAAGTAGCATATGATGCAGTAAGGGCATTTATATCTAAAAACCCCGAATTGGGAGAATTAAGAGTAGCATTTCAAAGTGAAACTATGGGTGAAGAGTACATAGGTGCAAAAGCAACAGCTTTTTATAGTGTCGATGAAAACGAAAATCCTTTAGATTTATATGTAGCATATAGAGGAACAGGGGATATGAGATGGTATGACAATGGTGAAGGACTTGCATGTGTATCCACACCATATCAGGAAAACGGAAGTAAATTTTTTGATTATGTAGCAGAAAACTTTAATAATGCTGGTGGTATAGAGGATTTAAATGTTGTAATTACAGGGCACTCAAAAGGTGGTAACATTGCACAGTTTACTACTTTATTCGCAAACAACGCATACCTTATAGATAGTTGTAATTCTGTAGATGGTCAAGGATTTTCACCAGAAGCAATAGATTATATAAAAGATAAATATGGTGAAGCATATTACCAACAGCAAATTCAAAAAATGACATCCATATGTGGAAATAATGATTATGTAAATGGTTTAGGAATTACTGTAATACCACAAGAAAAAACTATTTATATAAATAGTCATACAGAAATGCTTGATTTGGTAGGAGGGCACACCATAACTGAACTTTATAGTTATGAACTGGGTGAAAACAATGAAAAAATTTTTAATGGAAATATAAATGAGATAGTTGAGGAACAAGAAGAGTTGGCTGTATTTGTAAAGAAATTAAGTGAAAATATAATGAAGTTAGATCCAGAGAGTAGAAAAAAATCCTGTGTTACAATAATGCAGGTTATGGAGAATATGGATGGTGGTAAAACGGGACTATTGGGTGAAAAAGCAAATATAGATGATTATATTTCATTTTTAAAATTAGGTTCATTTAGTATACTATATACAAATACTCAAGAAGAATTTTCAAAAGTAGTAATAAGAGAACTTACAGAAAAGGAAATAGAAAAAGCATTAAAAGATATGCCTGAATCTGAGATAAATGCATACTTTACAGTTTCAATCTTGTTGATGAAGATAATGGCTTTAAATAAAGTTGAGGGAAAAGTGAATGATACGCTTGCTTACATCACATGTATAGGAATTAATCTTGAAAAGACAAAAAATAAGATAGATGAGTTAGTAGCTGCAAATGTAGAGTATGGTATGCAAACTCTAAGTTATTGCATAGAAGTACATAATATGAGTATATTAATTCTTGAAGTAGCAAAGTTAATGTTAGATAAAAATTATGCATCACAAAAAAAGTATATTTCAGACAATCCAATAATAGAGATAGATACAGAACTTATGGATGAACTTGCGGATAGGTTAGAAAGAGTGAATATGAAACTATTGGATATAGATTTTAAAATAGATGGACTATATAAAAAAGTGGGTTTTACAGATTTTAAAAGATTATTAAACTTGCTTAGAGCAGATATTGGAGTTTCGTATGATTTAACTTTAGAAAGATGTGTTGAATATATGCGAGGAACTGCAGAAGAATTTAGAAAAGTAGAAAGCGAAATTGTGAACATGACTTCATAATAAAACTACAATATGCAATCAAAAATAGTAAAGTCTTAACTTTGCTATTTTTTAATTATACAAAAAACCTCTTAAAATTAATTACTACTCATCCATTAAAAGTAATGTTTGCTATTTTGTAGGGTTTTCGACTCTGCGGAGTCGACCGGGCTTTCCAGTCGCCCTGGACATTCGTCACAACATCTCCTTCCATAATATAGCTGAATAGTGGGCTTTTTTAATTATACAAAAAAACCAATAGCAAATAAAAAATCGCTTAGAATTATACATAAATATAGAAATAAATTCGAAAATATTGAAAGAAAGAATAAAGTATGTTATCATAAAAAGGAATGTATTTTGAAAGGAAAGAATAAAATGAAAAATAAAATAATAATAACTATATTAGCATTATCCATGTTAGGAATGATAACAGGATGTGATAAAAAAGAATCAGATAAAACGATAGAAAGACAAACAACAAAAGTAGAGAGTACAACAACAGAAAAAGGCTCAAAAGAAAAAGTTGTAAAAGGTACAGAAGAGAAAAAGACAACAACTAAAAAAGATAATAAAAATGGCGAAGAAGAAACAAAGGAAGAAAATAAGAATAAAACTACTGAAACTAATTCAAATAAAGAAGATGTAAAAAAAGAAACCGATAAAACCAATTCAAATAATAATAATAATAATTTAAATAACAACACCGGAAACACCAATAATAGTGACCCACAAAATAATAATAAACCTAATCCAACTACTACAAGCAAACCAAATACACCAGCAGTAACAACAAAAAAAGAAGCAGTCCCTGTTGCACCACAAGTAGTAGAAGTTTCATCGGTAAATATAAGCAACGGAAGTTTAAGCATAAAAAAAGGTGATACCATAGGTATTTCAGCAAGTGTTTCACCAGAAAATGCAAATGATAAAACAATAAACTGGAGTTCTAACAATGATGCTGTTGCCACAGTAAACGAAGGAAATATAGTTGCAAAATCAGCAGGACAAGCCGTTATAACAGCAAGTTCAGTAAATGGAAAAATCGCAACTTGTAGTGTTCAGGTGAACGCAATAGATTTTGATTATACTATTCAAAATGGAGAGGCAAAGATAATCAGTTATGTAGGACCAAACGAGCAAATAGATGTTGTTGTGCCTGCTTATTTAGAAGGATGTCCCATTACTGAAATAGGTGCAAATGCGTTTAAAGAGAAGAGAAATATTTCTTCAGTCATACTTCCTGAAACTATGAAGGTCATAGGAGAATTAGCTTTTCAATATTGTGTAAATATGAATTCGATAAATTTACCAAACAACATTAACTTTATCGGAAAATCGGCTTTTATCTATTGCGAAGGATTAAAATCAATTAATATACCTACTAGCATGAAAGTTATAAGTGACAGTACTTTTGATTATTGTAAAAATATATCTGAAATATACATACCAGACAACATAAAAAGAATAGAGGATGCTGCATTTGTAAATTGTATGGGTGTAAAAAATCTTATTATAGGCAGTGGAGTGGAGTATATAGGTTTTCTCACTTTTGCAGGAGTAAACGCAGAAGAAATAATTATACCTGGAAATGTGCAATTAGTTGATGATTCTGCTTTTAAATGGTGTGAAGATTTAAGAAGAATGGTTTTTAAAAATCCTAATATTACATTTGGTAAAAACATTTTCCAAGGGCTTAGAGTTGAAAATATAACTGTAATAGGTTATGAAAATTCTACAGCAAAAGCATACGCAGAAGAATATGGATATAAATTTGAATTAATACAATAAAGGGGATAAAAAATGAGTAGAATTAAAGTAAAAAATACGGTAATGTCCTAAATTAAATTAAATTAAATGGTAGATCTCTGCCAAATAATCGAAAATTTATAATCAAACCAATAACAATACGATGCATTTGATGCGATTTTGAAAAACGAATACCTTTTCTGACTAATCTGCTGCACCAAGTACGTAATGACAGATGTTTACGTTCGATACGCT
>Ga0209373_10000609_pt1 | contig 54120 bp, 54 predicted proteins | sample Higcelweek5metaG_FD_187173 | JGI IMG/M metagenome (GOLD analysis project Ga0209373, IMG submission 187173) | Freshwater pond sediment microbial communities from the University of Edinburgh, under environmental carbon perturbations - High... | ecosystem: Environmental > Aquatic > Freshwater >... | reverse complement strand
ATAAATGGTAGGTGATATCTCCTTTGTAATACTGAGTTTGACCAAAAACAGCACTGATCGATTTATTTCCAAGGCTACTGCCATCAAAATAATAGTTATTGTTTTTTATTGAACTGGGTTTTGGATCAAGATATGCAGGTACGGGAAAATTATTTGGTACCGTAATCACCACTGTTCGGCTGGTGATGTTTTCGTCCGATTCAAGCCGGGGAATATTTACCTGCCAGGTATTGCCAAATTTAGTGGCAATATCGGTTGTATCGTACTCAATGATAAAAGAGTGAACTTTGTCTTTTCCGACTACTTTGTTGGCAAATGAAAATGATATCGTTGTCTGATTTAAAGTTTTGACGATGTCCGGAATGATGATTGTGCCTTCGTCGGTTACTTTTACGTTACTGACCTTTGTTTCGTTGATATTTAAACCATAGTCGGTGGCATAAACGACAGACAAGTTATTTTTTTGATTTATTAAAAAAGAAACGTGTGTAGTTCCGTCAGGATTGACTCTGTAATAGCTTTGAAAATCGGTACTAAACTTGACAATCGCGAAAGTTTTGGGTGGAAATATTAGACAAACAATAAAAAGAAGAGCTACATAAAATAAAGCAAAAAATCTCTTCATCAATTGATATTACAACAGATGTTTTTTTAATTCCTCTGCAGTTGGTGTATCAAAATGATCCATGATTTTATATGGACTTCCTATGGCGATTATCTCCCCTCCTTTTTCACCACCCTCCGGACCCATATCAATAATGTGATCGGCATTTTTTATGACGTCTAAATTGTGTTCGATAACGATGACAGTATTATTTTGGTTTACCAGATCAACTAGTGTTTGAACCAACTTGTTTAAGTCGTCAAAGTGGAGTCCTGTAGTTGGTTCGTCTAAGATATAAACAGTGTGCCCATTACCGGTTTTTGCCAGTTCTGTAGCCAGTTTAACGCGCTGAGCTTCTCCTCCGGAAAGTGTGGGGGCGCTTTGCCCTAGTTTGATATAACCCAAACCTACTTTTCTAATGGTGTCCAGTTTTTTACTAATTGTCGGAATATTCTTAAAAAAGATTGCTGCTTCATCCATAGTCATGTTTAAAATATCGGCAATATTTTTTCCTTTGTACTCAACTTCTAAGGTCGGCTCATTGAACCGGGCTCCTTTACAGGTTTCGCAGGTAATATAGATATCTCCCATAAACTGCATCTCAATTTTTATCTGACCATCTCCCTGACAGGTTTCACAACGTCCGCCTTTGACATTGAAACTAAATCTGCCCGGTCCATATCCCCGGAATCGGGCTTCTTGAGTGTTGGAGAATAGCAGACGGATATGATCAAAAACTTTTGTGTATGTTGCAGGATTACTACGCGGTGTTTTGCCGATTGGACTTTGATCAATCAAAGAGACTCTTTTGAGTACATCCGGAACAAGAATAGATCCATAATGAATATCTTGTTTCCGGTGCATAGGATTTAGCTTTTGTGATAGAGCTTCGTATAGTGTTTCGACAACAAGAGATGACTTTCCAGATCCGGACACTCCGGTGACGGCGATGAATCTGTTTAGAGGAAACTCCGCATCAACATCTTTTAAATTATGAAAATCGCAACCCGAAAGCCGGATAGACCCCTGACTTTCAGGAGGATTTTTTGGTTTTAGGGCAACTATTTTATTTTCACCGGACAAGTATTTTCCGGTAATACAGTTGGCCTTTTTCATCTCATCGATTGTTCCTTCGAAAGTAATTTTTCCTCCGAAGTCGCCGGCATGCGGTCCAAATTCAACGAGATGATCGGCTGATTCCATTGTTTGCTGATCATGTTCGACAACAATGAGCGAGTTTCCAAGTTTTACCAGATCACGGAGAGTCTTTATGAGCTTGGCGTTGTCTCTTTGATGTAGTCCAATTGTTGGTTCATCGAGAACATACAGGATTCCGGTCAGTCTGGAACCGATTTGACTGGCAAGACGGATGCGTTGAAGTTCGCCGCCGGAAAGAGTTCCCGATTCCCTGCCCAAAGTAAGATAATCGAGTCCTACTGAGACAAGAAAACTTAATCTGTCTTCAATCTCTTTGACGATCGGCTCACTAATTTGACGTTCCGATTCAGTTAACACTTTATTTAAATCCTTGAAAAAACTGACATTTTTTTCGATAGACATAGAAGTTACTTCGCTGATTGATTTTCCATCTACGTGTACGGCTAGAACCTCCGGCTTAAGACGGGTACCCTGACACACGGGACAGGTTTTCTTCATCAGATACTTTTCGATCTCTTCCTTAAACGCTTCCGATGAAGACTCCGTATATCTGCGTTCGAACTCTTTTGCCAGTCCTTCATATTTACTTTTCCAGGAAACATTTTTTCCATGCCGGTTGATTCCTTTAACCGAGAAAACTTTGTCACCGGTTCCGGAAAACAGGGCATTTTTTTGTTCCGGAGTCATTTGGCCGAGAGGTGTGGTTGGCAGAAAGCCAACAGACTCCATCGCCGTGGTAATCAGTTTGGCCAGCCAAGTGCGCATTTCAAACTGAGAGGCTAAGGGAATGATGGCACCTTCATAGAGGGTAAGCGATGGAGAGATAATACTTTCCGTGTCGAGCACCATTTTTGTTCCCAAACCGGTACACTCGGGACAAGCACCATCTGGGGCATTGAATGAAAAATATCTTGGTTCCAGTTCCGGTATGGAGATATTGTCGATTGGACAGGCGAGCTTTTGGGAGAAAAGATGATCTTCCATCTGTTCCGGATTATCAGGAAACGACAGAGACGGATCGGTGACAATACTGATAATGCTTTCGCCATCGGCAATTTTAATTGATTGTTCAATCGAGTCTATTAATCTTTGTTTTTCGTACTCGGTTCCACCATTTACTTGTCCTATGACAAGCTTATCGATAACTGCTTCGATGTTGTGTCTATTGTTTTTAAATAGAGTGAGAGTTGATTGGGTTGAGAGTATTTTTCCGTCAACTCTTACTTCTACTATTCCCTGTTTGTAAAGACTGGGGAACAAATCGGCAAACTCACCCTTTTGGTTTTTGACAATTGGAGCAAGAATCATAACTCTAGTCCCCTTTTGTTTTTTATATGTTGGATGAGCAACAGCCAGTTCAACAACCGCTTTGTATATCTGATTGATGTCTTGGGGCATAATTTCACGACCACATTTTGGACAGTGCGGATGTCCGACTCTGGCGAAAAGGAGACGGAGATAGTCATAAATTTCGGTAACGGTGCCGACGGTGCTTCTGGGATTATGGCTGCCTTGTTTTTGGTCTATGAGTATTGCCGGAGACAAACCTTCTATTTGATCGACATCCGGTTTGTCCATGACACCTAAGAACTGACGGGCATATGAGCTTAAAGACTCGACATATCTTCTCTGCCCTTCGGCGTAGATGGTGTCATGAGCCATGCTGGATTTTCCGCTTCCGGAGACACCGGTAAAAACAACCAGTTGATTTTTGGGAATAGTAAGATCAACATTTTTTAAATTATGTTGACGAGCACCCCGAATAATGAGATGGGTTGAGGGTGATGTTTCCGGCATAACGTTATATTTTACCATTTATAGCCCAAGAATACCCGAAGAAAATATGTGTGATAATGATGTTATGACAGACTATTCTGAGTTCGCACCAACTAAAATTGCCCACGAGGGCATACAAGATGAAGTAAAAAGATTAATGAAAGATGAGGGTATGTCAGAGTCGGATGCTTTAAGAGTGGCTGCTTCTACGATGAGTGGTGCTGGTGATAATCCGGCTGGTACGGTTGAGTCTGTACAAACCTGTACTGATTTAGAAGGTCGTTCCGTTCCGGGTCTGACAGGTGATGATGTGCCAAGTAAGAGAACTGATCCGTATGCAGAGACGGAAGGAATACGCCATAAAAAGGCAGAGGCAGGGCAGGATGAAGCGGATGAGTGGTTAAAGAAGAATGATCCGAAATATAGTAACCCCTTGTCAATAAGCTAGTTAAGAATTTTTGGCTACTGAAGTTTTTTGATAGTGTCGCGGTAACGTGCTGCCAGCTCAAAGTTCCATGAGTTTGCTGCTTGGTTCATCATTTTTTTGAGTTTAATGATGAGAGCTTTTTTCTTTTGCGGAGTAAGAGACTCCGGATTTACGTCTTCAATTTCAGTCCAACCATACTCGGCAAACTCTTTTATTCTTGGCGTAGGGTTTATGGAATCTCTATGAAGAAGCGCTTCCCGGATGGGCTTGATGATTCCTGAAGGAGTTATGTTGTGAGTTTTGTTGTACTCCGCTTGAGTGATGCGTCTTCTGGCGGTTTCTTTGATGGCGATATCCATCGAAGCAGATATTTTGTCGGCGTATAAGACAACTTGGCCGTTTACATGACGGGCAGCCCTTCCCATTGTTTGGATCAGGGCAGTTGGTGTCCGTAAAAATCCTTCTTTATCCGCATCCAGAATGGCAACGAGAGATACTTCCGGAAGATCTAAGCCTTCACGAAGTAAATTTATTCCCACAAGACAATCGAAGTTACCCAAACGGAGATTTTCTAAGATATCGGCGCGGTCTAGGGTTTTTATATCCGAGTGAAGGTACTCAACGTTTATTTTGTATTTTTCTTTGAGATGTTCCGATAAGTCCTCTGCCATTTTTTTTGTCATGGTAAGAACCAGTGTTCTTTCTCCTTTTGCTTTTCTTTCCAGCACTTCTCTACTGATGTCTTCAATTTGTCCTTTTACCGGCCGGACAAAGACTTCAGGGTCAAGTAATCCTGTGGGTCTGATTAGCTGTTCTGCGACAGTCGGTATGGCACTTGAACGGGAAAGTGAAAGTTCGTATTCGTTGGGAGTAGCCGAACAATAAAGCTTTTGCGGAGTACGCGAAAGAAACTCGGTGAAAGTCAAAGGACGGTTATCTTTGGCACTTGGGAGACGGAAGCCAAAGTTTATAAGATTTTCTTTCCTTGCCTGATCGCCGTTATACATGCCTCTTATTTGAGGCAGACTAATGTGTGATTCGTCGATTATCGTTAAAAAGTTTTTCTTATTGAATTTTTTGACGTTGTAGTGGAAATACTCCATCAAGGAGTATGGAGGGTCTCCTGCTTTTCTGCCGTCGAAATAGCGGGAGTAGTTTTCAATACCATTGACATAACCAACTTCTTCAAGCATCGAGAGATCGTAGTTTACTTTTTGTTCAAGACGGTGACTCTCCAATGTTTTTCCTTCAGAGTTAAATTTTTCTATCTGAGTCTTTAAATCCTTACGGATATTATCGATAGCGTCTCCCTGAGTTTTTGGATCGGTGATAAAAAGCTTTGCCGGACTAATAGTAATCATACCGGTGTTTTCGAGATCCTGACTGTCAATTTTGGTAAAGTTGTAGGGATCCAATACATTGATGTCCTTTAGGACAGTTCCATCAAAGGTTAGAGAAATAACAATGTCTTTGTATGATGGATATAGCTGAACCGTGCTTCCAATGGCTCTAAACGTTCCTCTAGATAGTTCGGAGTTTGTTCTTGTGTACTGAAGGTCACCTAGTCTCATCAATACCGTATCACGGGCAATTATCTGACCCCTTGCCAGTGTGAGAAGGTTTTTTTCTTGGTCCATAGGAGAGCCAATGTTGTAAATACAGGAGACCGAGGCAATAACGATACTGTCAGGTCTTGAAAGAAGATTGGCTGTCGTGGTTAATCTTAATTTATCGATTTCCGGATTGATGTCTGCTTCTTTTTCGATATAGGTATCTGTCTGAGGAAGATAGGCTTCGGGCTGATAGTAGTCATAGTAACTGACAAAATAACTGACGGCGTTTTCCGGAAAGAAGTCCCGGAACTCTTGGTAAAGCTGGCTGGCTAAAGTTTTATTGTGGCAGATCACGAGAGTTGGAAGCTGTGTTTTCTCTATGACCTTGGCCATAGTGAAGGTTTTTCCGGATCCGGTAACGCCCAGAAGAGTCTGATGGGGATTGCCCTTGGAAATGGCTGTGGAAAGCTTCTCAATTGCTTGAGGCTGATCACCCGTAGGTTTATATCCAGAGACTATTTTGAATTCCACAATCTGTATTTTACCCGAAAAAAGCCCGATCATGTGACCGGGCGTGTAAGACTAGACTTTTTTAGATTGTTCCATAATCATCTTTTGTTTTCTTTCAATTGCTTCAATCACCTGACTCACCTCCAACTCAATAACTTGAGGGATAAGAATGTCGAGAATTTGCTCGTCTTCTGGGGTTTTTGCGTTTATGATCAACGGAGTAAGTTTTTGTATATTGTTGGAACTGAAGGTTAATCCGTTTTTCGTATATGGATATTCGTAGACGAAGCCTCCGGCGAGGATCTCTGTCCTCGGTTCACTATCAGGCGCTTTCTCCTCTTTTTTCAAAGGGATAATATTTGGGGGTCCATTAAAGAGCATTTTAATTTTATTGAACACTTTTCCTCCTGTTAAGTTGCGATTTTAGAAACTTGAGTGTGATTATAACACTTAAGATTATAAATTTTGGACGCTTGACTTTTGGGTATTCTTTGGTAATAATGAACTCATGACCGTAACACTATACAGAAGACAAAGACAAATAGTTGAGTTTATTTCCCAGTTCATCCAGAAAAACGGATACTCCCCTACTCTTTCGGAGATCGCCGGAGCAATTGGAGTGTCATCCTTGGCTACGGTTCATGAACATCTCCAAGCACTGGAAAAGAAAAATATTATCAAAAAATATGAAGGTGCTATCCGCGGAATCTCTTTAGTCGACAGAGGAAACACCGAAACTTGCTCAATTGAGTTGCCTATTCTTGGCTTTATTGCCGCAGGCAGACCGATCGAACCTTTGACTGACCCAAATGCTTCAATGAAAGTGGCTTCGTCAATGGTTTCGGGAAAGAAAAGGGCTTTTGTACTGCAGGTCAAGGGTGACTCAATGATTGAAGAAGGCATCTTTGATCACGACTATGTAATTATTGAGGAGTGTGATGCAACCGGCGTTAAAGACGGCGATATCGTAGTCGCCTTACTTGAGAATGGACTGGCAACTTTAAAAAGATTTTTCAGAGAGAGAACGAGAGTCCGTTTGGAACCGGCAAACTCTTCTATGTCCCCTATTTTTGCAATCAATGTTAAAGTTCAAGGTAAGTGTGTCGGAGTTATCCGGAAGTTTTAATCAATGAAAATTAATATCGTAGGTCTTCCAATCGGTAATATCGAGGACATATCTCTCCGGGCTTTGAAAACTATTCAGGAAGCCAGATATTTGATATGTGAAGACAGCAGAATGTTTAATAATTTATGGAGCAAACTGATGCAGTTGGGTTTAGCTCAAAAATTCACAGGAACAATAAGGTTTGTTAACGATTTCAATGAAGAAAAAATATTACCAAGAATACTGGCAGAGATATGTTCTTTGGAATCGATTGTCTTAGTTTCCGATGCGGGCATGCCTCTAATTTCCGATCCGGGATATAAACTAATCAGAAAAGCTATTGAGATGAACTGGGATGTTGATGTAATCCCTGGACCTACAGCCGAAAGTGCTGCACTCGCCGTTTCCGGTCTTCCTACCGACCGCTATCTTTTTGTCGGATTTTTACCTAAAAAAATCGGCAAAAGAACAACAGTACTGTCAACTCTGAAAGATATAGGTAAACAATCAAAAATGACAGCGGTAATTTACGAATCACCCATGAGACTTTTGAAAGTATTGCCTGAGATGATTTCTGTTTTTGGAGAACAGTTACCCGCTTGTTTGGCTGTAGATCTTACAAAGGTTTCACAAAAGGTATTTAGGGGCAGTTTGAGTGAGTTATTTGATCACGCAAAAGAAAAGAGAATCAAAGGAGAGTTGGTACTGTTGGTATCTGTTGGAGGTTAGTTTTTTGTTCCCGGATGATTAGATCCTTACCGTTCATTTCAGGTGGTATCGGCAGACCAAGAAGATTTAATATTGTTGGAGCGATGTCTCCCAACTTTCCGGGATGAAGTTGAAAATGGATGTCTGTCGGATGATAAACAATAAAAGGAACAGGCCTGCATGAGTGCTGAGTATTTACCTTTCCGGTTTTTTCATCCAGAAGCTCTTCGGCGTTTCCATGATCGGAAGTAACAATCAAATAGTAATTTTTTTCTTTAGCTAAGTTTATTAGTTTTCCAACAGCGTCGTCTGAAGCAGTAATTGCTTCAATTGTCTTGTCAATTTTCCCCGTATGAGCAACCATGTCGGGACAGGCAATATTTATGATGGCAAAAGAAAAATTTTCCTCTCTGGTCTTCCGGGAAAATTCTTCAACTAATTTGTCTGAAGACATACGGGGAGTAAGGTCGTAAGTAGTTACTTTTTGAGAATCAACAAAAAGATGGGATTCACCAGGGAAGGTGTCTTCGTTTTGTCCATTAAAATAATATGTCACCATGGCGATTTTTTCTGTTTCGGCTGCTCTTAGCTGATTTAGATTATGTAAAGAAATTACTTCGCCCAAGGTGTTTGTTAGGGTGGAAGTGGAAAACAAAACCGGATTTTGAAAATCTTTTCTATATCTGGTCATGGTAATAAATCTTAGATTTGGAATTCCCGATCTTAAAAATATCTCCGTAAGTTGTCTTGGGCGGTCGGTTCTGAAGTTGAAGAAGACGGCGGCATCTCCGGGCTTTATTCTGGTGTTTTCGGTGTTTTCTCCAACAGGTGATGGTGTTATAAACTCATCAAAAACCTTATTGTTATATGAGTTTTCCAAATAGGAAACGCAGTCTACTGTTGTTTTTTCAATCGTCCTTGTAAGACAATCAAAAGCCTTTTGAGTTCTATCTAGACGTTGATCTCTATCCATGGCGTAGTATCTTCCCATTACTGAGGCAATACTTCCAACTCCAATTTCTTTGATTTTTTCTTGAACGGCCTTGATTTGCTCCAAAGCATTATCCGGTGGACTATCTCTGCCATCGGTAATCAAATGGAGATAAACGTTTTGGATATTTTGTTTTTTGGCAAAAATCAGCAAAGCATAAAGATGCTCATTGTATGAGTGAACTCCGGAGTTTCCAATCATTCCGATAAGATGCAAATTTGATTGAAAAGTGGAAATATGTTTTACGGTATCCAGCAAGCTCCGATTGGTAAAAAAACTGCCGTCGGCTATTGCCATATTTATCAAGGAAAGGTCTTGAAAAACAACTCTACCCGCACCAATATTTAAATGGCCGGTTTCACTGTCGCCTTCCTGCCCTTCGGGTAAACCAACAGCCATACCGGATGCAAGAAGTTGGGTGGATGGATAGTTATCTAAAAGATATTTATATATTTTTGGATTGGCCTCCGTAATGGCATTACCAACACCGGGAGGTGCGATTCCCCAACCATCCAGTACACAGAGAATTACATTCTTATCCATGGAGACTTGCAAGATATTCTTGAATGAATGATAGCCGGTTGTATTTTGCAACGCGTTCTCCCCTACCCGGTGCCCCGAATTTAACGAAATCAGCACCGACACCTACGGCAAAATCCGCCAGAAAGTCTTCGTCCGTATCACCTGAACGGTGAGAGACTACTACAGAGAAGTTATTTTTCTTTGCCAGTTTAATAACCGAGACTGTTTCGGAAATAGTACCAATTTGGTTTGGTTTGATAAGAACTGCGTTACAGGCATTTTTTTGAATTGCTTCTTCAAGGCGTTTCTTATTGGTAACCAACAAATCATCACCAACGATCATTACTTGTTTACCGATGCTAACGGTTAGGTCGGTCCAGTCCTTCCAATCATCTTGATCAAATGGATCTTCAATGGACAACAAAGTGTATTTTTTATTGAGGTCGACAATAAAATCTCTTAGTTGTTCACCGGATAGGTTTTCTTTGATATCGCTAATTTTATATTTACCGTTTTTTTGTATACAAGAGGCGGCAATGTCTAAACCAATAAAGACATCAGTGTTGAGTTTATAAGGACTCGATTCAATGGTTTCAACCAGCAACTCAATGGCGTCGGTATTACTAAACAGATTGGGGGCAAAACCGCCTTCATCTCCAATCGAATGAATGGCTTTTTTTTCAATCAAGATATTTTTTAAATTATGATAAAGTTCACTACCGATTTTGAGAGCTTCAGAAAAACTTTTTTGACTGCTGGGAATAATATGAAATTCCTGAAAGTCAAGATTGCCGGCACCATGTTTCCCTCCATTTATGAGATTAAAAATGGGTGTTGGTAAGTGTAGGGCAGTTGGTGTAGCCAGCCCATATTTTTCGGCCGTGTATTGAAAGGTGGGTTTGTCTTCACAGGCGGCTCCCAACTCAAAACAGGCTTGTGAAACCGAAAGAATAGCATTAGCTCCGAGTTTGGATTTATTTTCCGTACCATCGAGATTAAGCAGAATCTGATCAATATTATTTTGTTTTGTAGGATCCTGACCAATGATGTACTTACTGATTATTTGATTAACGTTAGCAACAGCTTTCAGCACCCCTTGACCATTGAATCTTTGGAGGTCACCATCTCTGAGCTCAACAGCTTCAAGTCTTCCTGTCGAAGCACCGCTGGGGATTGAAGCAACTGCACCATGATTGTTATCGGTCCAGATAGTAGTTTCTATTGTTGGATTGCCCCGTGAGTCTAGAATTTCTCTAGCGTAAACAGATTTTATTTTTGTCATTTTATTTAAGAAGCCGTTTTTCAATAAGTGCGACAACTCTTCGTGTATTGTCTACGGCATCGGGACTAACAGAGACGGAAGTGATTCCCCAAGAAACCAGTTTATCGACCAGATCCGGATACTGACTTGCGGCTTGACCACAAAGTGAGCAGGTAATGTGATGTTTAATTGAGGTTTTGACAACATGTTCCAGTGCCCATAAAACGGCAGGATTCCTTTCGTCGAACTCCGGAGCGACGGTTTCATTATCTCTGTCGGTGCCGAGAATTAACATGGTCAAGTCGTTTGAGCCGATTGAAACTCCGTCTATACCAACATTGATAAAATCTTCCAACAGAATTACGTTTGAAGGTATCTCCACCATCATCCAGAGTTTAAAGGTGTTTGACCGTGACAGTCCGGAAGTAGCAATTATTTTTTTTACCTTTACCAGTTCGTCTACCGTTCTGACAAACGGAATCATCAGATGAAGATTTTTATAACCATACTTGTTTCTTACCAATTTGATGGCTTCAAGTTCGAGGTTAAATACAGACTCGTCTTTAATATAGCGGTAGCAACCTCTGTATCCCAACATAGGGTTTGACTCTACCGGTTCGTAATTTTGTCCGCCTATCAGATTTTTATATTCATTGGATTTGAAATCTGTAGCCCGGTAGACAACGGGTCTGTCTCCAAAACTGTGAGTGAATTTCATTAGTCCTTCCGCGAGCTTGTTAACAAAGATCCGGCTTTTCCCATCACGGATCATCTTCTTTGGATGAGTACCGATCTCGGCCATCATAAACTCGGCACGAAGAAGACCTACACCATCAGAGTTCCCTTGGGCAACTACAGACGCAAGATCCGGTTCTCCCAAGTTTACATATATTTTTGTAGCTGTTTTAGGAAATATTTCCTCTTTAAATTCCTTAACGGCAACAGGTTTTCCTTTTTCGGGAACACCATTGTAGACAACACCGGTGGCTCCATTTACCGAGACTACTTGATTGTTGTTAAGAATCTTTGTGGCAATTTTGGCTCCAACTACAGCAGGGACACCCAACTCTCTTGAGACTATAGCAGCATGAGATGTCTGACCACCCTTGTCGGTGACTATGGCTGCGGCACGTTTCATGGCAGGTACATAGTCCGGAGAGGTCATCTCTGTTACGAGTACATCCCCTTCCTTTACCTTGTCGATTTCTTTAGCCGATTTTATTTTGATAACCTTTCCGTATCCAATTCCGAAAGATGCCGGTTCACCTTGAATTATTTGTTTTAACTTGAGTAGTTGGCTTTCCGATATTTGTTTTGTGCCCTTTCCCATGTCCAGAGTGGTTATTGGGCGTGTTTGAACGAGGTAGATCTTTCCGTTTTGTATGGCGAACTCACTGTCTTGAGGAAAGAAATAATGCTGATGGATTTTTATTGAAAGTTTGGCTAACTCTACCAACTGATCGTCCGTAAGTTTAGGAACATCAATTTTTTTCTCGGGAACTTTAACCTTTTTTACTCCGCTCGGGTATTCATGAACTTCCATTATTGTTTGCGGAACATTCTGACGTGAATGGATTGACAGATCGGATTTATTTACGATATAGTGATCCGGATTAACAACTCCCTGAACCATAAAGTCTCCCAGTCCCCAGACAGCTTCGATAACTATCTGGCCTTTATTTCCGGTTACGGGATTGACGGAAAACAAGACTCCGGAAATTTCGGACTGGACCATCAGTTGGATGGGAATAGCAAGTAAAACTTTAAAATGGTCATATCCTTTGGTAGCGCGGTAAAAGATGGCTCTGGCGCCCCAGAGAGAAGCCCAAGCACCCCTAACGGCTTGAATGAGATTTGACTCTCCCTTTATATTCAAAAACGATTCCTGCTGACCGGCAAATGAAGCGTCGGGTAGATCTTCTGCTGTAGCGGATGAACGGACGGCAACTAACGGATTCGGATCACTTGGTTTGAGATGCGAATAGCTTTGGAATATTTCTTTTACCAACTCTTGGGGAATGTTGGCAGTATGGATTAGTCGCTGGATTTTTATAGCAGCTTTTTCCAGTTCTTTTTGGTTTGAAATTTCGGTTTGTTTTATGATCTCCCGGATCACCGGTTGCAGAGCATTGTGGTCGATCATCTTTTGATACGCTTGGGCAGTTATGACAAAACCATTAGGAACAGGAATACCAAAACTAGCCATTTCACCAAGATTGGCACCTTTTCCTCCAACTAAGGGAATATCTTCTTTGCGGATTTTACTGAATGGTAATACCAGGGCAGGCATATTTGACGTTTAGGTTAATTGTTTTTTAAAAAAGTTCACCCAAGGGTTAGTTCCGGGGTCTTGCTTGTTGACTATACTTAAATAATAGCTAATCATGACAAAAAAGACCAGCGATTCGAACACCTGCGACACGATATCCGCTGATTCCGGTTTGATTACCGAGAGCTGATAGTTTTGTTTTATCAGGATTTCTTTGGTTATTTGGAATCTTTTCTGAATTATTTCCGGATAAAGAGATGAGTTTAATAAAACAAACCGTGTCTGATCCTTTAAGGTTGTAGGAAAAACAAGCCCGTCTAAAAGATGGTGATTAAGATTAGGAATAGAAAAATGGGCGGAAAAAGTTTTTGAGGTTTCGTTGAGATAGTTAACGGCTATTTTACCAACTCCGGATAAATGATTGGCTGAAAATATTATGATTGAAAGCCCGTTGTTTTTAACAGCGAATGATTTTGCCGGATTATCGCTTGTAGATTTATCGATACCAAGATTATCAAGTGATCTTTCCAGTGTTTTTACAATTTCTTTTGGATCAACATGCCGAAAGGCCTCCGGATTTATACGGATCATTAATCCCATTGCTGCCCCCAACATTAAGCCCAGCCCATACCGTGAATCATGAGTCCGGTTTAATTTTTCTTCAAGTAAAATAAGGGGAAAATGTCCGTTGATGGCAAGTTGTTTTAGTTTTCCATTGGTGGTGATGACAACGGTTTTACATTGCCGTTTGATGGCGTCTTGACCGCAAGATAAGACTTCTTCCGTGTTTCCGGAGTAGCTTATGAGTACAACCAGAGTATCTTTGGACGCAAACTGCGGCAGACGGTAATTGGAAACAATGACAGTCGGAATTTTAAGAAGTAATGGCGAAAGAGAGTTAATGATCTGAGCCGGTAAATTTGACCCTCCCATTCCGACGAACACTATATTTTTGATTTTTTCCGGTTCAAAATTTAAACTGACAAACTGTGAATCATGCCAAGAAGACTCAAACTGCTGCCCGATCATTTTTATGGAACTATAGACATCAAGCGAGTCGTACTGACCAAAAATCTTTGGATTATCTAAAACGGATTTCATTTCTGTATTTAAGTATAGCAATTTCCTACAGACCAAGCATTTTTTCGAGTTCGTTTAAAGCACTTCCCCCATGAGGATATCTAATGTTTTCAAGTTTTTCAAATAGAGACCCTGTTATCTCGCTTGACGTTTTTATCAGTCCAGCATCTTTTAGATAAAGAAGGGATTGATATGCATAAAGTAGATTTATTTTTCCGGATACTTCCGGACTGCTAAAAAATGTAGCGCAACTTGTTTTTGCTATGAGTGAGGAAATTTTGGCGGAAACAAGAGCTTTAACGGGACTGTTTATCAATTCCGGTTGTGAAAGCAGACTGTAGAATTCACCGGAAACAAGATCCTTATATTTTTCTCCCAGTTCCTGAAGAATAATTTTTGAGACTTCTGCGTTAAGATAATCCATGGTTTTGATGAATGGCTGTTTCCATGTTGTATCGTGACCGGTGGCACAGTCACAGGAGCCGTTCCATCTAATTAGATTTCCGTGAGGGCAACTCCAGGCAGATCTTTCAACAATTGTTCCCCCCGGCATGTTTGATCTATTGATTGTTAAGTCATTTATTGAGATTGGATAGAGACCAATGCCGGGCAAAGATGATTCAAGCAGATATTTTAAAAATTTGTCCCCATTTTTATAATGATGACCGAATGTTTCCGCGTCCGTCCAGGCAATTAGTGATTGGTTACCGGAGATCTTGTCTAATTTGTGTTTTACAAACATATGGACAAAACTATCGGCATTTAGTTTTCCGTCAAAAGCCAGCCCGTTACTAATTGATCTATCGAACGGGTAAGCGATAATCTGCCTATTATTTGAAAGGTTTATTTGTGTGAGCTTATTATCTGAGGCAGATCCATCTGATTGATTAAGTTGCTCCGGAGCACAAACAAATCCCAAATATCCATTTTCGGACAGAACTTCCAAGGTTTCGGTGTCTATGGCAGTTTCGGGTGGCCAAAAAATCTTGGGCATTTTTCCGGTAATATCGTAAAATCTTTTTACTCCTGCCGAAATTACGATCGATTTATCATCGCGGGAGAGATCGGGAAGAATAGGATGGATAAAAGACTCTCCTATCCCATTTTCTTTCATTGCACTCTTGTAAACAGATGCGGTATCGGGATTGATTTTTTCCAGCTGAAGAAGAAGTGACTGGTAGATATCAAACGAAATTTTTTTAAGAATACTTTCTTCCGCCAATGGTTCATAACATTGCTTTTCAATGATTGCAGTCCAGTTTCTATGTTCCGGATCGGTAGAAATTTTTTGTAACTCTGGATGGATAGCCTCACGAGGTGGTTGATAGAAATGCAAACCGACAACAATTTCTCTGCCCATCAGACCACTATATACAGGATACCGGCACAACTCAATAAGCTATTACGAAAGCGCTTCAATATTGGATCCTTCCGACCAGTCTATCTCGGGATATTTTTTAAATATCCGTGCTATTTCCTGTTTTAATTTGTTATAACCATCCTGAGTTTTGCTTTCAAATTTGGCAGTCAGGTACGGTCCATTTTGGGATGCCCGGATAACCACCATTGAGTCTGCAGTATCGATACGTACGCCATCGACTTCATTTATTTCTCCGTTTGGTAAAAGCTCAACAAGATCTTGTTTTATCGGTCCGGATATAAATTGAAACTTGATGTCATCAGCCAAACCCAGTTTTATTTCCGGACTGCTTATATATTTTGGTAACTTTTCTACCGCTTCATTTAGGGTTTGATCTGTCCGTTCGAGATAACTTAAAAGACGGAGAGAAGCGTAGGCTGCGTCATCGTGACCGTAGAAGTTGTCCATAAAGAAGATGTGCCCGGAGAGTTCACCTCCAAATGGAGACCGAACCTCTTTAATCTTGGCTTTTACAAACGAGTGACCGGTTCTGGACATTACCGGCCGGCCTCCATAAGCGGATATTGTTTCGGACACGACCTTAGAACAAAGGTTGTTGTAGACAATCGGTGCTCCGGGGATAAAATCCAAAACATCTTTGGTGTATAAGGCAACGATAACATCCATCCAAAGAATTTTTCCTTTATTGTCGACAACGGCAATCCGGTCACCGTCGGCGTCATAAGCAAAGCCGATATCGGCACCGTGTTCTATAACCGATTTTGAGATTCTTTCAAGTACCGATGACTCTGTCGGATCCGGATTCCCAAGAGGATAGTTCCCATCCGGTTTGCAGTTTTGTTCGATTACCTCACAGCCTGCTTTTTTGAGGATCTGCGGATAGAAAACTCCCGATCCCGTGTTACAGCCGTCAATAACAACCTTCCATTTTTTAGTCAGATTAAAGTATTTGTTTATTTCGGACAAATAAATGGGAAAAATATCTTTTTGTGAGTTATTTCCTTTGCCCTCCGAAAACTCACCTTTTTCGACAATCTTTCTAAGTTCCTGAATTTCCTCCGTAACCATAGTGTCGGAGTAACCGACCGACAGTTTAAGTCCGTTGTAGTCTTTTGGATTATGTGAGGCGGTGATCATGGCACCTCCCTTTGTCAGGTATTCATATGAGCTGAAATAGACAACTTGACTCATGGACAGACCAAGATCAATAGTGTCTATCCCTCCATCATTTAATCCCTTTATGAAGGATTTCTTATATTCTTCACTGGTTAGGCGGTTGTCACAGCCAACAGGACAAAGAGAGATGCGCCTGTTGGAGAGAAAAGTGGCGTAGCCTCTTCCGAGTGTGTAATAGACTTCCGGAGACAGGTCAGTACCGGATACACCACGGAGGTCGTATCCACGATAGATATTTGGGTTTATCTGCATATTTAAAGTATACCAATTTGGTTATATATAAAAAAAAGACCCTCGAGTGAGGGTCTGTTTAGATCTATTGAGGTTGATTTATTTCTCCGAGTGCCAGTTTGATAGCTTCCGGATTACCGATGATTTTTCCTTGGTCGTCAGGAATCTTTACCACATTTCTTTCGATTCCATTTGGCAGAGTTACCGACCAAAGTTTCATAACTAGCTTCATCTTTTCGGCTCCAACATCGTTTGTAATATACTGGCCGATGCCAAATGACGAAAGGATATTTCCCTTACAGTATCTGGCAATCCTTATCGGCATTTCAAGATCTAAATCATTAGAAAACACGATCGTCTTGTAGAGGGGATTAACACGGATTTGTTTGTAATGATTTACAAGTTTATCTGCGTAGATAAACGGATCACCGGAGTCTTGACGGGTACCATCAAACAACTTAGCGTAGTATGCCGAAAAACTTTCCAAAAATTTATTGGTGGTGTAGGTGTCGCTTAGGGCGATACCCAAATATGCACCAAATTCATCTGCCCAAGCCTCCATCGCTTTTTCATTGGCCATGGTAATGCCATAAAGCGCAGCATGGGTCATAACCCATTCATGGGCATAAGTGCCGATCGGTATCAGATTATAGCGTCTGGCAAGATCAATATTACTGGTACCGTTTAGAACACCCCCCTCCCTAATCGATCCGGCATACTCGCGAAGAATTTTTATTACTTCTTCTTGAACCGCTTGAGAAAAACGTCTTCTGGTACCAAAGTCTGCAAAATGGACATCGTTTTCCTTCCAACGTGTTGCTTTAATAACCGTTCTTTCCTGCCATAACGAATCGGGTATTACGCCAATCGTGTTGTAATAAAGTTCTGCTATGGTGGCGAGTAAGGGAACTTCCCAGTAAGTGATACGGTAAAGATGTCCATTCACAAAAACTTGAAGTTCACCTTCAAATTGATCGATGACGACCTCTTTTGGATTAAACCGATAATGAGAGAACCAGTCAATATATCCGGGTTTTAGATAATAAAATGTATCGCTCCTGAGATACTTTTCTTCTTCTTCGGTCAGTTTCAAGTCCGCCATCATACCTACCTGATCACGAAGAGCATTGGCAAAGCCTTTGGGAAAAACAATATTTCCCCGATCGGTAAGCCCAAACTCACCCTTGAGACGGTCGTATTTGTTGAAATACCCCTGCCCCATGGTGATTTTGTACGTGTCGGTATCGAGAACAGAGTTGATGATCCTCTTCATTCTTCCTCCTTTGTAGATTAAAGTGCTCAGCACGAATGTGTTGATTTGTGGCCTATATTATACTAATTAATGTTTGCTATTTCAAGTACGGCAAATAGCCGTAAAAAACCCTCCTTGCGGAGGGTATTATTCGTTCTCGCCTCGTGTGCAGCTACCCCATAGAGGGGCGAAGGCTTGACGTTTCATCTTCTGATACTCTTCTTCATACGCGGAGGCTAACGTTTCATCTTGAATGATAAGTAGATTTTCATCGTTGTTTTCATCGGCGTTGTCGGTGAAATTGAATGAACCCACGATTACAGTAGTTCCGTCAACGATGATGACTTTATGGTGAAACGTTCTGGGGTTTCCGTCGATATAGATATCTGCTCCGGCAACGAGTAATTTTTGACACTCCGAATACTTTGTATTGGCTCCTCTGGACTCAAAAATTCCGCCCAGATAAACACCTTTATTCATCTCCAGAAGCATGGCGTCACCAAGTTCATCTTTGGTAAAGGAATAAGCCATGAAGTGAATATATTTTTGTGCTCCCTTGATGGTCTCGATAATTTTCTCCACAACATCGTCTTCCGGTGCAAAATAGTTTGCGATTAGAACACCATCTACCGTGAATGTCGGGTATGGAGTATCTGAGGGAGAACTAGATCCAAACTGTTGAAAAAACATTTCCGAGAACTCGGCCGTATAGTTGGCGACAGCTTCCGGTGAGCAAAAATATAACGCGTTTTCGTTATTTCTATAAGCGGCATTAACACTGGTATTGAACGAGCCCGTCCAGACACACTCATCGTCAAATACAAAAAATTTGTTGTGCATGAAGGTAGACCTGTTGTCTGCGACTGAAGGTATACCGGCTCTTATCAACTCGTCCATTTGAGGATCAGGATCGGTATATTCATCATCGTAAACGACTTTAACATCCACATCTCTTTGCTTAGCCTTTATCAGAGCCTGAGCCACGTTTTCCAAATCGAATTCGTAGACTGCCAGATAAATAGATTTTTGAGCGGCATCGATTTTGTCAATTAGATGTTCTTCAATTCCACCGATAGTGACATAGTCAAACGGAATGGTTGGTGATGTGAAATACACTTCGTACCAGTCTCCGCCCGAGTTTTCCATTACCTGAGTTTCTGCAAGAGTTGGTGTTGTCTGTGTTATTTTTTGCTCTACTTGCCCGGTTGAGACACAGGCGAAAGAAACAACCAGTAGTGTCAAAACAGAAAGAACCCAATGAATTCTTTTGAAAGAGATACCCATGCGCCTCCCGTTTCCTGAAGTTTTTAATTTAACGTGCGACCGAAATTATATCAAAACAGGATCAATCAATGAAAGTGAGTGCAGTTCCGGATTTTCCGGCTCTGCCTGTACGGCCGATTCTATGGATATAGTCGTCATAGGTAGCCGGCTGATCGAAGTTGATGACGTGAGTGATGTCCTTTACATCAATTCCACGGGCGGCAACATCGGTGGCACAAAGAATTTTGATCTGATTTTCTTTGAATTTTCTAAGAACTGTTTCACGCTGATTTTGACGTTTGTCTCCATGAATTGAGTCTGCGTTAAAACCCGATCTCTGTAAACTGACGGCAATTTCTTCGACTCCGTATTTGGTACGGCCAAAGATAAGTACCTTTCTAAAGGTTTCTTTGGTGAGTAAATCGTTTAAAACGGCAATTTTGCCTTGTTTACCTGAAGCTCTGATGACGTTTTGTTCAACGTTTAAAGAACCGGCATTTGTTTTGACGGAAATCTTAACCGGATTGGTCATGAATTTAATGGCAATTTCTTCAACTTTCTGATCGATTGTGGCTGAAAATAGCAATGTTTGATGTTCTTTGGGTAAGAAAGAGAGTAGTTCGGTAATTTCATGGACAAATCCCATATCAAGCATTCTGTCTACTTCATCGAGTACGATTGTGCGGGTATTGCTTAAGTTAAGGGCACGGCGGTTGTAGAGGTCTCTGAGGCGTCCTGGTGTGCCAATATAGACGTTGGGACGGCGTCTTAACTCATCCAGTTGTCTACGGATATCCGAGCCTCCAATAAACAAACTTGCACGGATCTGTGTTCCGGTTGAGAGTGATCTGATTTCGTCCCTAATTTGAACTGCAAGTTCTCTTGTCGGGGCAACAACCAAGGCTGTTTCTTCGGGATAAGCGGAAAGATTTTTAATCAAAGACAAAGCAAAAACGGCGGTTTTTCCTGTTCCCGTATCGGCTAGTCCCAGAACATCTCTACCGGAAAGAGCAGCTTCCAGAGCCTGATCTTGAATGGGAGTTGGAACGGTGTAACCTTTGGCTTGAATATTGTCGAGCAGTTGTTTTGAGAGATCAAAGTCCGTGAAACTGTGTTTGACAATGACTTCATCATTCATCTCGGGCATGGCAGGACGCACAAACATGCGTGGATCAAGGGGTTTTGGCATAAAACGGACTCTCTTGTTTCCAAAAGAACCTCTACCAAATGAGTGGCTGGCACCACGATTGAAACCGTGACCGGAATGACCATGGCCGCCAGAAAAGCGACGATTAAACATAATTTATGGGGATTTTTCCCCGATTGTCCTATGGAATATACTGGCTGGACAATCGTGAGAGCGTCAAGCGAGACGAGGTAACTCCTCGGCCTAAGAACAATATGGGATATTGTAACACACTTTCGTGATAATTTTCAGCTTAACTCATTCCTCCTCCGCCTCCCCCACCGCCTCCTCCCCCACCGCCTCCGGAAAACCCTCCACTTCCTCCCGTGCCCGAAGCGCCGTAACTGGCAAATGATGTACTTACGGATTCAATACCGCTTCCGATTGAAGAAATATCAAAAGAATTTCCGGATGAGTTTATTCCCGCAAGATATAAATATGATTTCTGAACATCGTCGCCAAATTTTATTGGAAGTTCGGAAAGAGCTTTAAGAGATATCCCTAGAACCGTTCCGTATACAAGGAATTTTTCCCAGATAATTACGGATTCCAATGGTGAGTTTTTTGTAACCGAGTAGTCTTTGAGATACTTTTTAAAAGCAAGCCACGATGCTTTTTCTTTAGAACCTTTAGGGGTGAGTCTGTCCATGTGGTGGTAAAGTATGACGGCGATGACGGTAAACGCTATTAACGGAGCCAGAATAAAAGGAACGAGTAGGGGAACAAAAATAATGAGAGCTATAAAAATAACAACCGCGATAATAATGTCTATAGTGAGTTTTGCCTGTTCATCGTGGCTGGCTTTGTCCAGAAAGTTATTTTTTAACAAGACGTTTTCAAATCCTGATTTCCATGACTGATAGTGACCACGTGCTCCCGTATCGGATCTTAGCTTTCTGAGCATCTCCGTCTTCGATATTTTTGGCTGTTCATCAAAATAAAGTAGCTCGATGATATCCTTTTCGTTTCCGGTCAATTTTTCTTTGTCTTTTGCTATTAGTTCAAACCAGATTTCAGGATCGCGGGAAAATATTCCAAGTACAGGTGATTGATTTTCCTGAGTAATCTTAAGTTGTTTCTTGCGGCATAGTTCAAGAATGGTGGCGGTGATAGATTTAGAGCTTGGAGAGTAGCCGGAACTCACCAGTGCTTCAACCAAAGCAGGTTCCATATTTGATGGAGGTTCATGTAAACTACCTGCCAGATTTATCTCCGGCAACGGATAATCTTTTCCGATTATTCTCCATCTATTAATCCAGTAGAGAAGGCGCGCCAGAAGAAGGAGTGAAAAAATCCCGACCGAGATTAATAACCATTTCAAATTTATGACCGGTTCTTTTGTTTCTTCTATTGTTTCATTTATCCAGTTGGCTTCCTCTGTTGTTATTCTTTCCAGAGCATTTTCATTTTCTACAGTAACTCCTGCAAGTTTGGGAAAAATTATTCTTCCTTCAACAAAAGTGTTTGACGGAATACTATTTGCGGAGTAAATTATTGTTTTATCGTCTTGTATCAAAACATTTCCCGAAAGTGGTCCGTGCCCCCATGCCTTAAGAGACTCACTTGGTGCCGGGTAAGGCAAGTGCACTGTCGCTTGCATGCTATTGGTACCGATATCCCAGCCATCTTGAATCAGTTGCCAGTAAAACTCTGCCGTATCGAGATAGTTATTGACGGCGTTTTCAACTTTGTAGGATACGGTAAAGTCTTTTGTTTCGTCATCTGCCACATAGTTCCACCTGACAACCAATTGATTACCTTCGGTGGATATCTTTGAGGTTATCAATTTACCATCTTCTTTGACCTCTATATTTTTGATAATGAGATTTCCACACTTGGTGCCGGTGCAGGCTTTTTTTGTACCGGTTGACCACCACCCGTTCTCAAAGTGACCGGAAAAAGTGTATGTACGGGTTTCCCTGATATCTACCGAGCTATCTTTGTTTATGACAATATCAATATCGGCATTATCGATAGAATAACTTTTTGCATAACAGACTGAGGGAAGAATTAAAATTCCTAATAAGAGGAATAGCGATAAAAATATTCTCTTCATGACTTTATTTTGTCATGGTAATTCCGGAAACGATATCCCCTACTATCTTTTCAAAACCAAGATTTCCCGGATCTTTTACTATAGTTATGATGAGAAGAAACTTATCGTTTTTTTGAGGTATGTAGTAGTAATTTACAATTCCAAAAGCATCTTGGGCTGTGTATGTAAAACCACCGGAACCGTATGAAGCCACTTGTTTGATCACTTTAAAATCCGGTGAAAGCTGTTGTATCTTTTGCTCGATATCCGATTCAATTAATGACTTAAAATCTTTATTGAGTCCGATTGAGCCCTGATCTATGTTGACAGAGAACCCATCAAAAAGTTCTGTTTCCGTCTTTTGAGTAGGCCCCCATTTAAAAAACGATATAGTACCATCAATATTTTCTGTTGTTTTTATGTCTTTGGGAATAGAGACGGAAAAACCCATCTTGGTATTTGAGTATACTTTTGTATTTGATTCTTTTACTGTCTCAGTGACTGTAGGTGTCGGTATCACTTGATCTTCTTTGCATGAAGTGGTTGGCATGGGTGTGCTTGGGTTGCCATGACGCTGCCATGAACCATCTGTACAGATCCAGCTATCTTCAGGAGTAAGCACCCGAAGCCCAAATACAATAGCCACGGTGATTAATACTACGATGAATATCATCTTTAATGCAGTCATAATTTATTGTAACCCAATAAATAGTTTTCCTATTTTTATATCTTTTGAAAAAAATTGGATAGAAGATTTTCGATTATGTTTCCTCCTGTTCCGGTTTTAATCTTGACATCGATATCCAAAAGCATTCTATATAAATCCAAAAGATGGTCCTGTGAAAAGAAAGTCGCTTGTTGGTTTATTAGCCGTGTAGGATATGGTGCCAGTTTAATACAAGAAGGATCGTATTTTGCCTGAATCAATAATTTCATTTGACGCACAACCATAGCAAAAACAAACTCCGGCTCAGTATCCTCATCAAGTAATTTTTTCCAGGATAACAAAATATTTCTGGTGTTCTGAGGCCGGAGTGAGTCCAGAAATTTGAAAATTACCGGACTGATTGTAAAGACTTCTATTTTTGCTTTTGGAAATTTCTTTAAGGCGGTGGCTGATAAACCCTTATCCTCCCAAAGTATTACTTCCTGACCGGTTATTTTGATTAAAGTATCTATCAGCTTATCCTTGTTTTTTGATTTTGTACCGCTAAGCAGGTTTTTGATAACAAAACATTTTAAGGTTCCAAAAAGCCCCGATGAACCAATTTCCTGACGGAGATTAGTAATATCAATTTCGGCGGCATCTTGAATAACAACTTCCGTTTTTGCTGCCTTTAATTCTTCAATAAGGTGGGTAAGTCTTTCGTATGATTTGTTGGCGTCTTCGCCATGAAGAATTATCATTTTCCGAGTATTTCCATAAGAGATTTAAAACTATTGTATAGCCTTACCAGAAGTGTTTGTGAGTTTTGTTCTTGAGGTTTTACTTCTTCACTAATCACTTTTGACGAAGGGCTTGAGACGGGAGTTTCGACAATCGTTGGAGTGGTTGGTTCACCCTTAGTAGCAAACGTGCTTAAAGTTGAAGCAAATTCTTTCAATTCATCCTTATTTTTAAAACTAAACTGTTCAAACTGTCCATCTTGAGCCGAAAATACAAAAGGTGTAATGGCGACGATGTTGGCATCTGCCCATTGATGGGTAAGAGCATATTGATAATAAAGAGATATTTGATGATCGGATAAATATTTATTTGACCAACCGGTTTCGGTAATAAAAACAGGAAGTTTTTTGGTTGTAAATAACCGGATAAATCTTAAGTCGCTACGGAACGAATCAATTTTATTTGATCCCGATTTATCTGGGCGATCCGAGAAATCCGGATTCGGGTACGCATGCGAAGTCCAGCCATCGATTTTGTTAAAAATATCAGGATGACGAAGGTACATCCGTTCAAGATACAACCTCCAGTTGAGAGATGTCTTGCTGTTTGAAGCGGCATTGTCCATTCCCGCCGGAAGGATGAAGAAGTCCGTGGATTTGGCTTTAAAAATATCAACGGCGTTGTTTAATATATCGGAGTAGTTTTCCGGTGAAACAAAACCGCCAAATTCATCCGACCTGTTTACTTCATTAAAAATGACAATATAGCGGTTTCCCGTCGGCCAGTTCAGTTCACCCAAAAAATTGGCAAAGTCCACTAAGTCAAAATTATTGGGTTGCACCCAGTTGGATCCTTCCGCGAATGTGGCGACTCTAACTATTGGAATGACTTTGTTCTCTTTACACTGATCAAAAAATCTTTGCCACCTTACCCTGTCTCTGTCGGAGGCTTGAATGGGTATGGTTACGTACCCCCACTGACTCTTACCGTCATTGTTGACCATTTTGGATGCATCCTTGACCTCGTCGGGAAAAAGAATATGAATGCCGATTTTATTATTTGGAACAGAGAGAGGATCCGAGATGGCAAACACAAATGAAGGATGTGTTATAAAAAGAAACAGACTTATTATGAGTGCAGAAATTGACACAAGTAATTATATGATATGAAAAACCCTCCTTTCGGAGGGTATGTGACTAGGATTTTTTGTATAAGGAAAGAGAGTCGTCGTCATGACTTTCGACTACACAGTACTGCTCCATCGCGTAGACGGTGCACCTACTTGATATTTCAACCTTTTTACCGGAGTTTCGGCTAAAAAACTTTGGCAAATAATCAATAACGAATATAAAATATAGATCCTTTTTTTTATTTCCGACTTCGAAATCCGGTGTTTGGGCGACGGTATTTGTGTTTACTTTCCGGAGATAGCCATTTTCATTAAGAAACATCATTAATTTCTCTTTGTTCTTTTTGATACTTATTTCTCCCCAAACAAAGTTACCGGTTATTAATACGAAGGCAACGATGGCCAAAACGGACATCCAGATAGGTAGATTTTCATGATATAGGTTGGGGAAGGAAATTACATACACAAATAGAAGCAGGTAGTATACGAAAAAGACTCGATTTAAATTTCGGGAAAACATTGTTCCTCCTTTTAATTTGAATGTTCTTGCTGGGCGGATTATAACTAAAGAGGAAACCAAAGTCAACTATAGGGTATTACTTACGGACTTTACCAAGATGAAGATAGGCTTTATCTGTGGCTACCCTCCCACGGCTGGTTTTGGACAGGAACCCGGATTGAAGGAGATAGGGTTCGTAAAGATCGGCTATTGTTTCTACAGACTCAGAAATCAAAGCGGCAAGGGTTTCAAGCCCGACCGGTCCTCCATTATGAAGGTCAATAATGGCTTCAAGAAGTTTCCTGTCTACCGCGTCGAGTCCTTCATCATCTACCTCATAAAACTCAAGGGATTTTTTGGTTATATCCAGATTTGATTTAGAGTCGTGCTCGACGAGATTAAAGTCTCTCACTCTCCGTATAAGTTTGAGGGCAATTCTGGCAGTACCGCGGGAACGCTTGGCAATCTCGTAGGCCGAGTCTTCGTCCAGTTTGAGTTTAAGCTTCTTGGCTGCTTTGAGAATTATTCCCTTTAGCTCTTCCGGTTCATAAAAACGAAGCCGGTGAACAATTCCAAAACGGTCGCGTAAGGGAGAGCTTATTTTCCCGGCTTGGGTGGTGGCACCGATAAGGGTGAAAGGATTAAGGTCGAGTCTCAGGTTTTTTGCCGCCGGTCCTTTTCCAAGAATGATATCGATGGCAAAATCTTCCATTGCCGGGTAAAGAGCTTCCTCGACGGGTTTGTTAAGGCGATGAATTTCGTCGATAAACAAAACATCTCCCGGCTCAAGCGCGGTGAGGATAGAAGCCAGATCTCCGGCTCTGGTTAAAGCCGGTCCCGAAGTAACTTTTAGGTTAACTCCCATTTCGTTGGCAATGATGTGAGCTAGAGTGGTTTTACCAAGACCGGGAGGACCGTAAAGCAGGGTGTGTTCCATTGGCTCCTGACGTGACTTGGCAGCCTGAATTGCTATTTGAAGAGACTTAACAACTTGAGGTTGGCCGGTAAAATCTGACCAATGTGAAGGACGGATGGAAATTATTTCCGGTTGATTGGTCATTTTCGAAGAAGTTTCAAGGCGGATTTAACTTGTGCTCCAAGAGGAAGTGCCGAATCAATTTTTGAGTAGATAGAGGAGATCTCACCCTTTAGGAACCCTAAGGCTAAAAGTGAGTCGATTAGCTCGGAGTTACCTTCCAAATTACTCATGTTTACATCACCTTTGCCGATTTTGGATTTAAGGTCAAGAATTATTTTTTGAGCTGTCTTCTTTCCAACTCCGGAGATTGATGAGAAAAAGGCGAGATTGCTTTCGGAGATGGCTTTCTTGATATTTATTTCCGTAGATGATGTGAGCATGGCGAGGGCAATTTTTGGTCCAACTCCGGAAACGGTCAACAAAAGCTCAAAAATATCCAGATCTTGTGAAGTTTTGAAACCAAAAAGGGCAAGATTGTCTTCTCTTATATGGGTGTGGATGTATAGAGAAACCTTTTGTTTTTCCAAAAAGCTTAAACTGTTTGGAATAAAAACCGTAAACCCTATTCCATTGGCAAAAAGAATTATTTTTCCGGTTGTCGCGTACTTAACTTCCCCTTCAAGGTAGCCTATCATATAGCCAGTATAGCATGGCTAGTTTCGGATTTTTAATGGGTTTGGGTGATGAAATAAATGAGTTAGTGCTATGGCGACTGCGTCGGCAGCGTCGTCGGGTTTTGGAGGCTCTTTAAGGTGAAGAATTTTGGTAACCATAAACTCTATTTGTTTCTTTTCCGCTTTTCCATAACCGGTAAGAGATGATTTCACCTGAAGGGGTGTGTATTGAAATATTGGTAATCCGGCTTCTTCTCCGGCAAGCAGGATCACACCTCTGGCTGCACCGACATCAAAGGCGGTTTTGACATTGGTGGCAAAAAATAGGGACTCGACAGCCAAAATATCAGGTTTGAACTTTTTGATCAAACTTTTAAGAAATATGTGGATTTTAAGCAGTCTATCCGGTAGTTCTGAGTTTACTTTTGTTTCAAAACAGCCATACTCTACAAGAGAATCACTCCCCTTTTCATGCGAGACTATCCCCCACCCAACCCTACCGGTTCCCGGATCGATTCCTAATACTTTCATAAGTTATCTTAGCCTATTTTATGGATAAATTGAGAGTAAACATGGTAAAATATGGCTCGTGTGGGTCAGTAGCTCAGTCGGTTAGAGCACCTGCCTTTTAAGCAGGGTGTCCCGGGTTCGAGTCCCGGCTGACCCACCATTGGTCCCGTCGTCTAGCGGCCTAGGACGTCAGGTTTTCATCCTGAATATCGCGGGTTCGATTCCCGCCGGGATCACAATTAAAAATGGTTGGCTTGTCCAACCTTTTTTATTTGTCAAACGCAGGAAATCGAATGCCGGAACCAGTTTCGTAACGAACCTGGTGAGGCCGGTCTCAAAAAATTTTCTGCTGAAAATTATTTTGAGGATTCCCGTCAACCGAAGACTTCGATTCCCGCCGGGATCACAGCGAAATTCTCCTACTTTGGAGACTCTAATTATTCTTTGGAATCCAAGGTAGAAAAATACTGGTTTTCTTTTTATACTTTATGTACTCCGGATTATCTTGATATTTTTTTTCCAGTAGTGGAACACCTGATACAAATAGAATTAAAAGTGTAATAGTAATAGGACTGAGAAAAAGAAACAGCCTGTGCGAAGATTCGAAAGCAATCAGGGCAATTCCCCACCATTGAGTGACTTCACCAAAATAGTTTGGGTGACGGGAGTATTTCCATAGCCCCGACTGCATTATCTGACCGGTTTTTTTAGTTTTTATAAAATTTGAGAGTTGTTTATCGGATATACTTTCAAAAAGAAAACCGGTTATCCAGACAATCAGACCGGCAAGACCTACCCACTGAATAGTTAAAACTTTACTAGATATTGAAAGAATTATTGACAGTGATATTAAAAACATAAAAAGTCCTTGAAGTAAAAATACTTGTAGGTATGATCGGATTACAAAGTATTTTCCCCAAGATAGACGCCAACCATAGTAGCGTTTGTCTTCCGGGTTGTTTTTTAGACGATTGTAGATATGGGATGCTAGTCTGATACCCCAGATGGATACAAGAAGTGAAATTAAGCTGAGATGGTTCTCCGATGGATGAGAAACTGACAAAATAATGGTTATAAATACAAAACCAAGTGCCCATGCCAAATCAGCAACATCATTTCTTCTTAGAATGATTGAAACAACAAACCAGAAAGTCATATAGACAAAAATGAAGTAAGCGACCATAACTACGATATTAAACATACCTCTATGATACATTGAAGTTATGGACATTTTTAAAAACATACGTTCTTGGTTTAGTAGTTTTTTTAGGGATCGATGGAGTTTGGCTTACTTTGATGAATAAAAGCTTTTATGGAAAGTACCTGTCACATCTAATGACAGATAAACCAAATTTGATGATTGCTTTGATTTTCTATTTGATTAATATTTTAGGAATGGTTTTCTTGGTGATTAATCCGGCAATCAAAGATCAGTCGTGGTCGAGACTGTTATGGGGAGCTGCTCTTTACGGATTATGTACTTACGCTACTTATGATTTAACTAACATGGCAACACTTAAAAACTGGCCGGCAATTGTCACAATTGTCGATTTGATTTGGGGAGTAACACTGACCTTAGTAGTATGTAGCCTAGTATATTTATTGAGAAAGTAATTTACCTTAGATCTAAAAGATAAAGCGTTTTAAATATTGTTTTGCTGGAGGAAAACCTCAGCATTTTTTACCTTTCTTTTGAAAGTCGGGTTGAGGTTTCTCGTTCGACATCACCGATACTACCTTCGGCAGTTATGAATATGAGCCGGTTTTCATAATCGAGTCTCACAAGCATAGGATCTGTCAATTCCCAGTACGTTTGCAGTCTTTTTTCCACGACATCTTCTTTATCATCTTTTCTTGGGGTTTCATTTCGGTTTTCAGCCTCATGGCGACGGATTCTTGCTCTTTCTTTTGCTGTTTCGTCGGAGATATTAAAAACGACATGATGACTCTCCACCCTCTCCGTTGAGTGTAAAAAATTGTCCATGAGTTCGAGCTGACCTATGGTTCTGGGAAATCCGGTAAAGATAAAGGTTTCTTTACCTTCCTGTATTTTTTTGTTTAATTTCTTCTATGACAATACCGACAATAACATCATCCGGAAGGTACTGTCCGTTATCCACAATCTCTATATACGGTTCAACTAATGAGTGATATTTACCATACTCTCCGGTACTGTTCCTTGCTTCCCTGTATATATTCCCTGTTGATATTCTGACTGCTGTTTCACCACATTTTTCTAGTATGAAGTCGGCTTGGGTATCTTTTCCACATGAGCCTTTCCCGTGGATGAAGATAAAATTTATTGAGCTCACAAGCCCAATTCTACCTGATGTTATTTTATTGTGGTAGTAGATATTGGAGCCCCCAATGATATTGACTGAGCCATTACCGCTCCATTTGTAGTATTGCCTATCACCATTACGTCAATACCCACCTTGAGATTGTCTTTTGAAGCCTCTGTTGTTTCGTTTATTTTTGTTTGATCCGTTAGTAAAACTATCTTATTGCTACCATCCTTAGTTTGAACCGTGATACTTGTACTATCCATGCTAATTATTTTCCCGCTTACCGGTGTGTTTCCTTTTAACAAACTGTTCCTGGCTGATGCTGTGCCGTTTTCTGCTCTTGCACCGTTCACCATCCCCATTTGAAGATTTTCCGGACGAAAGTTTTGTTGTTTCCCTTTTTGATATGTATAACCTCCGAAGAAGCCGACAAAGAGAGTGAGAACACCGGTGATAATTGAGACGGGAATTATTTTATTCATAGGATATTTATATTTTATTAATCTGAAAATTTACTGGCATTATTCATAACGGAGAGCTTCGATGGGTTGGAGATTTGACGCCTTGCTTGCAGGATACCAACCGAAAATGATACCGATGGCTGCAGAAACAACAAATGCCAGCACTACGGACGATATCGATACATAGAAATTTGACGAATTGATTTTAGCGTAGACGTATGAGGCGAGAATTCCAAAGAATATACCTAAGATTCCTCCTACAAATGTAAGAATTACCGACTCTGTTAGAAATTGAGTGATGATGGTTTTTTTCTTGGCACCAAGAGCTTTCCGTAAACCTATTTCTCGAGTTCTTTCGGTGACGGTAACCAACATAATATTCATAATGCCGATACCTCCAACCAAAAGCGATATGGCGGCTATACCTGTCAGAAGAGAGGTAAAAGTACCGGTTATCGATGAAGCCGTGCTTAATATATCTTCTTGAGATTGAATTGTAAAATCTGCTTTAGCAACGTCTTTTATTTTGTGCCGGGATAAAAGAAGGTACCCGATTTCATTAGCAGCAGCATCCATGACATCTGTGCTTTTTGCTTCAACTGCTATAGAAGTTAAGTTTTTTGCACCAAAAAGCAATTTTTGAGCTGTTGTGAGCGGTACATAGATACGATCGTCTTGACTCTCATTTGTTCCCCCTTTGGATTCGGTAGTGCCAATGATTGTGAAGTACTGACTGCCAATCCTTATGGTCTCACCGATAGGATTGTAGCCATCACCAAAAAGATCAGTAGCTGTTGTAGATCCAAGTACGGCAACGCGTGTTTGTGAAGTGACGTCTCTTGTGGATATAAAACTCCCATTATCTACGGTAACGTTGTGAACGGTTGTGTATGCTGGAGTGACGCCAATGACGGTTGTGTTGGTGTTGTTTTCTCCGGTAACTACCTGTAAACGGCCTGAATATTCTGGTGAAACCGTTTTTATGGTCGTGATTTTTGAAGATGTTTCTATTGCAGTGGCATCAGCGTTCGTAAGAGTAGTGGTACTTGATGCACTGCGAATCATACCGCTTCTTGATCTGCTGGGAGAAATCGTAAGAAGGTTCGATCCAAGTGCCTGGATTCTCGAGGTAATTGATTGTTGACTTGACTGACCCAAAGAAACGAGAGCGATCACCGAGCCAATACCAATTACTATTCCAAGGATAGCCAAGCCGGTACGCAGTTTATTTAGCTTTAATGTTCCAACGCTATCGATTAATTGTTCAGAAAGTTCCATATTATTTCTTGACCGTAATACGTTTCTGATGGATCGGATTGTCATTAATAATTTTTCCATCCTTTAGCTGAATGATTCTTTTGGCATGTTCGGCAATATCAGGTTCGTGGGTAATCATAACAATTGTGTTTCCTTCATCGTTTATTTTTTGAAAGATTGTCATAATTTCTTCTGCTTGAGCCGAGGCAATATTTCCGGTAGGTTCATCGGCCATAAGGAGTGAGGGGTTCATGACCAATGCCCTTGCAATGGCGACACGTTGTTGCTGACCTCCTGATATTTGATTACTGGTGTGATATAAGCGATCGCTCAGCCCAACCATATCAAGAAGTTTCTTGGCCTTTTCTTCTCTTTCTTCTTTTGGTATACCTCCATATGCCATGGGTAACATTACATTTTTTATACAGGTAGTCCTTGGAAGAAGATTAAACGCTTGGAAAACGAATCCGATTTTTCTGTTTCTAATATCAGAAAGTTCATCATCGGAGAGCTGTTCTACGTTTTCCCCGTCCAGTATGTATTGTCCTTGGGTGGGCTTATCAAGAGCGCCAAGAATATGCATAAGGGTTGATTTTCCCGAACCTGACGGGCCCATGATGGCAACAAATTCTCCCTTTTTAATTTTGAACGAAACATTATCCAAAGCTACCGTTTCCAAAATATCGGTTTTATATATTTTCGACAATTTATTGACTTCAATGATTGTTTTGTTCATAGATTTACATCCCTAGACCACCGGGCATTCCACCTCCAATTCCTCCGCTGCCCCCGAAGAGCGATGATCCACTGGTAACGGTTGATTTACTTCCGGTAGATTTTGTGGTGGCTGTAACGACTGTATCACCCTCACTGAGACCTGACTTTATTTCTGTCTGGGTGTCATTTTCGTCTCCCGTTTCCACATTGACCGTGGTTATTTTTCCGTTCTTTTGAACCAGAACTGTTGATTGCTGACCCTTGGTACTGATGGCAGCCGAGTCCAAGAGAAGAACATTATCCTTTGAAGAGGTAATTATCGTGGCGCTTACTGCCATGTTCGTATATAGATTTAGGCTTGTCTTGTCCAGAAGTAATGTTGCCGTATATGATGTAACTCCGGAATTAACGCTTCCTCCCGTACTGACTGCTAGTACTGTTCCCGTAAGGGTGTTGTCGGGATAGGCATCTAAGAGCAATGTTGCTTTTTGTCCGGACTCTACGGTGGTTACGTCGACTTCCGTTAGACTAACCGTTGCTTGGTACTGACCATCGGGATTTTTAATGGCACCAATTTGTTTTGATGTTACGGAAACAGAGTTTTCCGAAGCGTTGGTTCCGGTGCTAACTGTTATCGATGAATCTGAAGAGCTAGCCAGAGCAACACCTTCCGCCAGTATCAGATTGTTGAGAATACCAGCAGTTGGAGCATAAATAGTACTGGATACTTTTTGGTAGTTTCTGTATGCGGCACTTGCCTGAGCTTTGGCAAGAGCTATATCTGTGCCGGAAATTGAACTATTCGATATAGCAGCGTTGTAGTCGGCAATAGCTTCGTCGTACTCTCTGTCAACAATCAAGAGTTCATTAGCTGTGTATGGATTATGTGTTGCCGGATTCCAACCACCGGAATGAGCATCGCGCTTGGCGGTTTCGGCATCATCCATGGCTTCTTTTTTCTCGATAACACTGACATAGTCGGTTTCTTTTTGTTTATCGACTGTTTTTACCCCAACGAGAGCTTCCTGATAGTTGTTCCACGCAGTTATTTGAGTTTCTTGACCCAAGTCATCCAATGAGATATCGGCAATTTTTTGATTTTTGGTAACCGTGTCACCATTTTTTACATAGACTTTTTTCACGGTTCCCGACGCACCGGTGGTGATGTATGTAGTATCACCGGAAGTGATTGTTCCGGAAGCGGATACAGTTGTCATAAGGGTACCCTTACTAACCGTATAGCTCGTATAAGTTACTTTTGTCTGAGCCGCATTTATTTTTGTTACTCCAAAATATCCAAATCCCAAGACAGCACATGGAATTAGAATCTTAAATATTAACGGGAGTTTAATTAACCAGTTTTTTAGACCACCAATTTTTTCGCGTAGGTTCATATTTTCATATATTAAGATAGAAACCTTAATTAGAGCTGAATTTTTTAGGCCAGTTTTACTGCTTAAAGAGGAAGTCTTACGACAAAAATAGCACCTTTTCTTTTGCTGTTTTTTGCGTAGATTACTCCCCGATGTTCATCAACAATCACCTTTGCGATTGAAAGCCCAAGTCCATAACCGGGAGTATTGTTATTGCTCCTTGAAGAATCTGACCTGTAGAAACGATCAAAAATATGGGGTAGATCTTTTTCAGAAATTCCCATGCCCTGATCTTTAACTGAGATATTTATGAAACCCTTACTCTTCCAAGCTTTTATGATGACATTTTTCTTTTTAGGACTGAATTTCACGGCATTATCCAGTATTATTGTTAGTAGGCTTATTAGTTTTGGTCTGTCTCCCCTGAACTTAATATTTTTGACAATGGTTTTAACTATGATTTGCTTTTTATCTGCGATAGTTTTTATTTGCTGAATGGCGTCTTGCACTAAGTCTTTAGAGAAAATAATTTCCTGTTGTTCTGTTTGTTTTGTCTTTTTTCCTGTTAATTGAATTAATGCATCGGATAATTTTTGTAATTTATTTACATCTTTTATGTTTTCGGATATTATTTTTTTTGCCTCTTTAACATTTAATTTCTTGTCCATGAGAGCAACTTCCATGGCTGTTTTTAATGATGTCAAAGGGGTTCTTAGTTCGTGAGACGAATCTGATATGAAACGATCTTGATCCTCTAGCATGTCTTTAATTGGCCGAAGAGTTTTGCCGGCGAGAAAATATCCCAATCCTCCGGATACTACAATAATTACTCCGTTAATTATCAACATATTTAAGAGTAGTCTTTTTTCGGTCTCGGCAATTAAATCTGGATCTATTACTGGCGGTTCTGGGAAGCCGGGATTAATTGGCGGAAACTGTCGTTCGATTCTTACCCTTTGAGCTCTAGCAAATCTTTCTACTTCAATCATCTGAACTCTAAAAATGACCAAACTAAAAAACAGACTGATAAGCATAATTATCAGAAGATACCAAACTGTCAATTTTATTCTGGCTTTTTGAAACATTTACTTTTTGATTTTGTAACCAAACCCCCTAACTGTTTCTATTAAAATCTTTTTATCTTTGAATGGGAGATCGATTTTTTTTCTTAATTTTCTTATATATACCTCAACCGTATTAGGAAGAACATCATCATCATAGTTCCATATATGGCTGACTATTTGATCTTTTGAAACAATGTCGCCTGCATGACGCATGAGGTACTCAAGAAGAGAGTACTCCTTGTTTGATAAATTGATCATGGTTGACCCCCGCTTAACGCCAAAGGTTACAGTATCCAGTTCGAGATCACCGACCTTAAGAACGGTGCTTTGCATTCCCAGAGGTCTTCTTATCAAAGCTCTCACCCGCGCTATTAATTCTTCAAAAGAAAAGGGTTTGGTGAGATAGTCGTCTGCTCCCGAGTCGAGACCCGCCACTTTGTCTTCTATTTGGCTTTTGGCTGTCAGAATTAGAATTGGGGTGTGGATGTTCATCTTTCTGAGCTTGTCACAGATGGTTAGCCCGTCAATTCCGGGAAGCATAAGATCAAGAATTAGACAATCGTACTCTTCGGTTGAAGCCAAATCAAAACCATCGCGGCCGTCAAAAGCCAAATCAACAGCATATTTTTCCAACTCAAGACCTTTTTTAATTGATGATCCGATTCGGTGTTCGTCCTCAACGACTAATATTCTCATGCCGCTACATTATATCTTTAAGCTGAATTTTTGCTGAAGCAGAAATAATACCCTCCATTCTGTTTATTGTATATTTGTACTATGTTAAACACTTTACAAATGATTAAACTCTATCTTCTTACTTTACCCGTATACCTAATAATTGATGGTTTGTGGCTCACGGTAATTGCTAAGAGCTTTTATGCCAAACATCTGGGATATTTAATGACACCAAAGCCGAACTTGGTCGCGGCAGGAGTATTCTATCTGGGCTATGTGGTAGGGATTTTGATTTTTGCGGTATCTCCTGCGCTACGTGACAACTCGTTTGGCAAAGCCTTAATTTTAGGAGGTTTGTTCGGGATGTTCTGTTATGCAACTTATGATCTTACCAACTTGGCAACCGTTAAGAGTTGGCCATGGTTTATCGCGGTGATAGATATCCTTTGGGGTATAACCGTGTCGCTAATAGTAGCCGGTGCCGGCTTTCTTATTGGAAAGAAAATACTTTAGACAACTGTTTATCTAACGAACTGACGTTCCTTACGGACGATTTTCTTAGGACCTTTTTTGACTTTCTTTACTTTTTCAACTTCAACCTTGGGTGCGTTTTTCACTTTAATCGGTTCAGATCTTGCTTTTTCCTCTTTAAGATCTGTTTCCGGCTTGGCGACATCAACTGGAACTTCAATTGTGGCAGCCTGACCTTTACGGACAAAGACGTCTTTGATTTTGGTAGCCTTTTTACCGAGTAGGTTTCTGAGATAATAAAGTTTGGCGCGTCTTACTTTACCTTTTTTAATGATCTCTATGCCGGTAACGGTAGGTGTATTTATGGGGTAGATTTTTTCTACTCCTATGCCTCCAACGGCAATTTTACGTACTATGAAGTTTTTACCCTGGCCGTCTCCGCGGATCGCAATAACGATGCCCTGAAAAGCCTGAGTACGGGTTTTGTCACCTTCTTTAATAGTCTGAGAGACCTTGATAGTATCTCCAACACAGAACTCAATTTTGTCTTGCCAATTGATTTGATTTGCCATTTTTCGATTGTTTAATTATTTATATTCATAAGAGCTTGCTCATCTTCTCTTCAATAATGGTGATTATTGAAGTATCCAGACTGCGCTTCCTCTTATAATCGCTCATAACTTCGTTATGATGCTTGATTATAGCGACCAGCTATTTTATCAGCCCGCGAGCGTTTTTTCCACCTGTTTCTCAAGCTCCGGAGTGTAATCCACCTTATACGGAAGTTTGATTTTCTTGAGATTGTTGCCTGATTCTATGGCAATAATGATTTCGTGATCCCCGTGATGGGTCTTGAGGAGTTCACTGACTCTTTCCAAACGGTCTTTAGGAGTCCCATTTTTGACAAAAATTTCGTGAATCATGTCTTGCGGAGTGAGCTTGGTGTCGATTGGGGAGATAAATTCAGCCACAATCTGGATTTTGTCGTCACGGTTATCAACTTTGCCTTTGATGACTAAGGCCGAGTCTTCGGTATAAAAGAGGGGGTTTTCGGCGTAAAGTTTGGGGAAGACAACACAGTCAATACTTTTGGTATCGTCTTCAAGAGTAATAAAGGCCATTTTTGAGTTGTTTTTCTTGGTATTTACCAGTCTTACCCGCGAGACAACTCCGGCAATGGTGACGATCTGATTTAAGTGGAGAGTTGCGTCCAGCTGATTTATCTTATGTGTAATCCGATTAGTCACGATACGCATTATTTTTTTGACAGGATGATCGGTGAGATAGAAACCAAGCAGCTCTTTTTCGAGTTTAAGTTTTTCATCCAAAGGCATCTCGGGAACTTCCGGTAGATGATCGGTAGAGTCTTCCGTGTGAGAAACATTGGTAAAAAGACTTACCTGACTACTATCTTTCCCCTTAAGAAGCTTAACCGTGTTGTCCCGGATAATCGGGAGACCTGCCAGTAGCTGTGCTCTATTACCCCAGCGGTCAAGCGCTCCGGCTCTAATGAGAGATTCAACTACTTTTTTGTTTACTTTTGAAAGGTCTACACGGCGGAGAAAGTCGGTAAACGATTTGAAGTCCCCTGCTTTTCTGGCAGACAGAATAGCGGTGATTGCCGACTCGCCGACATTTTTTATTGCCGATAACCCGAAACGGATGGCTTTTCCGGTACTGCGGGCTCTGCCCTCCGGAAGCCATTGATCCTCGGGAATATCAACAACCGTGAAATCGGTTCTTGATTCGTTTATGTCCGGAGACAGAACTCTGATTCCCAAGATTTCACATTCTTCAATGGCGGTAACAATTTTATCTGTGTCGGCTGCTTCGACGGACATCAAAGCTGTCATGTACTCGACCGGATAATGCGCCTTAACATAAGCAGTCCAGTAACTGACAATTCCATATGAGGCTGCATGAGCTTTGTTAAAACCATAAGCCGCAAAGGTTTCAATCTGTTTGAAAAGTTCTTCTGCACGGTCTCTTGGAATATGGCTGTGTTCAACACAGCCATCGACGAATTTAGAGTGCTGTTTTTCCATTTCCTCGGGAATTTTTTTACCAATGGCTTTTCTGAATTTATCGGCTTCTTCCCAGTTGTATCCGGCGAGCTGAATAGCCATCAGTAAAACGTCGTCCTGATAGGTGATGATGCCGTAGGACATATCCAGAATATTTTCCAGTCCCGGAACGAAATATTTGATTAATTTAGGATCACGTTTTCTGGCTACATACTCGGGAATTGAGCCCATAGGACCGGGTCTATAAAGCGCAACCATGGCCATCAAGTCTTCAATGCGTTCTGGATGAAGATCCATAAGATACTTGGTCATGCCGTCACCGGCCATTTGAAACACTCCGAATGTTTCACCCCGTGCAAGCATTTCATAAGTTTCTTTATCATCAAGAGGCAATTTCTTGATATCTATCTTTACATCATGGATCGCTTCGGCGATGGTTACGGCATTGGCAAGAATGGTGAGATTGGATATACCTAAGATATCCAGTTTCATTAAGCCGATATCTTCACTGGCGTGCATCTCATACTGAGTAATTATCCGATTACCACCACCTGTTTCCAGCTGGAGTGGGGTGAAATTTACTAAATCGTCCGGTGCAACGATGACTGCTGCGGCGTGTACAGATATGTGTCTGGCATTTCCTTCAACTTTTTGTGCCATTTCCAGTAGTTTGGCAACTTCCTGATCATCATCCTTCATTTTTTTAAGTTCCGGTGTAGTTTCCAAAGCTTTCTTCAGTGTCATAGGGAAACCCTGTGAACCTTCCGGAATTGATTTGCTAATGAGATCAACTTTGGAGTAGGGCATACCCATTACCCGGCCGATGTCGCGTACCGCTGCTCTTGCCTTCATGGTTCCAAAAGTACATATCTGGCCTACTTTTTCATTGCCATACGTATCGGCAAGATATTTAATAAGATCATCACGGTGAATGTCGGCAACATCCAGATCAATATCCGGTGGGGACGGACGGAAAGGATTTAGAAAACGTTCAAAGGGAAGACGGAATCTTAGGGGGTCAACTGTGGTAATGCCACAACAATAGGAAACAAGCGATCCGGCGGCAGAACCTCTAGTATTAGTGTAGATTCCTGCATCATCGGCAAAGTTTACGATACCCGATTCCAACAAGAAATATGGTGAGTAACCCTTTTTCCCGATAATTTCCAGTTCGTACTCGAGTCTTTCTTTTATTTCTACCGTGATTTCCGGAAATTTTTCCTTGGCTCCGGCATATGCCATGTCCTTTAGAGCTTCTTCGGCTGTTTTTCCTTTGGGAAGTTTGATTTTGGGAAAATACCATTTACCGATGGTGATTTCCAGTTGACAACGGTCAGCCAGCTTTTGTGTGTTTTCAATTGCTTCCGGAAGATCTTCGAACTCTTTGGACATTTCTTCCGTCGATTTGAGATAAAAGTCCGGAGTATCAATATAGCGCATGCGGTTTGTGTCACTAAGCATTTTTCCCGATTGAATACAGACAAGAGCATCTTGTGCAGCGGCATCGTCTTGATTTATATAATGCGAGTCGTTGGTGGCAATTAAAGGGATACCAAGTTCCCGGCTAAGTTTTATTAGTCCCTTTTCCGCCTTGATCTGATTTTCGTGCATTTCCAACAGTCTTGGTTTTACTTCTTTGGGAACGTTGGAAGAAGCGGCTGATTTGTCGTAATGGTGTCTTTGAAGTTCGATAAACACATTTTTCGGTCCAAAAATATCCTCATACTCCTGAAGTTCTTTTTTGGCTGCGTTGTAATCGTCTTCGATGAGTAGTCTTTGGACTCTTCCGGCTTGACAGGCTGTGGCACAGATAATGCCTTTTGAGTATTTTTCAAGAATTTCCTTATCGATACGCGGTTTGTAATAAAAACCTTCCATGAAACCTGATGTAATTATCTTCATGAGGTTTTGGTAACCTTCAAAGTTTTCGGACAGAAGAATCAGGTGATTGGCATCTTGTTTTTCTTTATCAAAACGGGAGTTTTTCGCCAGATAAACCTCACTACCGATGATGGGAATAATGCCTTCTTTGGTAGTTTTTTTGTAGAACTCAACGGCTCCGTACATTGCACCATGGTCGGTGATGGCTAGATGTGTCTGACCAAACTCTTTTGTCTTGGCTACCAACTTGCCAATCTTAGAAAGACCATCCAGAAGGGAGAACTCGGTGTGGACATGAAGATGGGTAAATTTTGACATCTGTTTAATGTTACTACTTACATCTTCGAGGGTTTGTGTCTTAATTTCAAGTAGATTCTCTACCGGTTAAGTAGCTCGGAAATAATTTTATTTAGAGTCCGGGGATCTGCTTGACCTTTGGTTTCTTTCATCGCTTGTCCAACGAAGAATCCGGAAACTCCCGTTTTTCCTTTTTTGTACTCGGCAACCAAGTTTGGATTATCGGCAATGATTTTTTCAACTATCTCTTTGAGTTCACCCACGTTGGTGTTTCCTGTTTGAGTTGCTTTTTGATACTCCCCTTTTATATCCCCTTTTATATCAATTTTTTTATTCGCCAAGAGACTGGCCAATTTATTTATCTCAATTTCTTTATTTTCTCCAAACTCTCTTATGATAGCCAAAGCTTCAGGATTATTACAAATTATCTTGACATATTTTGGCTCTATACCCATTTGTATCAAATCTGCTGTCACCTGATCCGGAAGTTGAGGTAATCCACTTCTTAATTTATCAACCATTTCATTTTCAATTACAAAAGGGGGAATATCAGGCTCGGGAAAGTACCGGTAATCTTTTGCTTCTTCTTTGGTTCTCTGAAGAAAGGTCATTTTCTTTACCGCATCGTATCCCCGTGTAGTTTTGTTTGTTGCCGATTTTTCTATCCCCGTCTTGACAAATTCTTCAATCTGACGGGTAATTTCAAAATCGATCGCCTGTGATGCAAAGTTAAACGAGTTAATATTTTTTATTTCCGAAAGCGGTGTGTAATGTTTTTCCGATTCGTCTTCCAGATATACGTTAACTGTGGGCTCCAAGCGCATCTGACCTTTCTCCATGTCGGCACTGGAAACACCGATAGACCTGACGATCTCATGAATTTTTTTCAGATATTCTTTGGCTTCTGATGATGATGACATGTCAGGTCTGGAAACAATCTCGACCAGAGGTACACCGGACCGGTTGAAGTCAACAAGGGTAACTTTCTTTCCTTCCAAAACTACATGCTGAAGTTTTCCGGTGTCTTCTTCCATATGAACACGTTCTATACCGATCTTTTTTCCGGAGTCTAGAAGAACGAAACCATCGGAACAGAAAGGCTCGTCGTACTGACTGATCTGATAGCCTTTGGCAAGATCGGGATAAAAATACTGCTTGCGGTCAAACTTACTCAAAGAATTGATACCACAGTTCAGAGCCAGACCAATCTTGATACAAGACTCGATGGCTTTTTCATTTGGTACAGGAAGAGCACCGGGAAGACCCAAACATACGGGACAGGTTTGAGTATTTGGTTCCTTGCCAAAGTGATCCGCCGGACAGCCGCAAAACATTTTTGATTTTGTTTCCAGTTCGACGTGGACTTCCAAACCGATTAATGGTGTAGCTTTCATGTTGTTTTGTCTAAGTCGGGAAATACTTGGTAATTTGTATGACGCTGAAAACAGTCGGCAATTTTAATGGCGGTTCCCTCTTTGAGCTGATTGGCGGTGATTTGTAAACCAATAGGCAGACTATCTACAAAACCGCAAGGTAATCCAACACTGGTAAGACCGGCGATAGAAGAAGGCTCAACCAAAATATCTTCCATTTCTCCGAACATGGGTTGATTTTTGGATGCCCCAACGGATAACGCCGGTCCGGGAGAGACGGCACCAATGACGGCGTCGTATGTTTTAAATATCTCTTTGAACTCATCAACGATTTTTGTTCTAACAGCTTGAGCCTTTTTGTAGAAGGCGTCGTAGTATCCGGCGGAAAGAGTATATGTCCCAAGCATGATGCGTCGCTTTGTTTCTTCGCAGAGAACGCTTCGCCCGTGACCGAAACGGATACCGTCAAAACGGGCAAGGTTTGAGCTAACTTCAGAACGCTGAATTACCGTGTAAACTCCAATCGCATATTTTGGATCCATCAAGGAGATTTCATCTACGGTTGCACCAAGTAAACGTAGTTTGTCTGCGGCATCAAGAATCAAGTTTTTAACGTCTTCGCGCATGTCCGGTAAAAGATACTCTTTGACTATTCCTATCCGTATACCGCGGAGATCGGATGCATAAAGATTTTCGGAGTATTTTTCAACCGGTGAGGGTGAAGTGGTGGCGTCTTTGGGATCTTTTCCTGAGATTACTTCCGTAATTAAAGCACAGTCTTCAACAGATCTTCCAATGGGACCCGGAGAGTCGAGAGAACTTCCCATGGCAATGATGCCAAAACGGCTTGCACGGCCATAAGTAGGCTTTAATCCGGTAACTCCGCACCAAGCCGCCGGTTGTCTTATGGAGCCGGCTGTTTCGGATCCCAAGGCAACTGTAGCCAACTGCGCTGCAATGGCGGCAGCCGATCCTCCGGATGATCCGCCCGGAAGTTTCTCAACGTTCCAAGGATTGAGTGTTGCACCAAAGTCAGATGTTTCTGTACTGGATCCGTGAGCAAAAGAGTCCATGTTGGTTTTACCTAAAATAATTGCACCTGCTGTCTTAATTTTTTCAATAACGGTCGATTCGTACTGCGGTTTGTATCCTTTGAGAATATTTGAACTGGCAGTGGTTTCGATTCCTAGAGTTAAAAAATTATCTTTGACCGCAAACGGTATTCCAAGAAGCGGACGGGTTATACCTTTTTCCGCAATCTCATTGTCGATAGCGGCTGCTTCGGCCAGAACATTTTCATTTAGTGCCAGATAAATATTTAACTTGTGATTGTATTTTTCAATCCTTTTTTGGAAATGACTGACCAGATCAACGCAGGTAAAATCTTTGTTCGTATAGCCATCGAGCACCTCTTTGATTGTTAGTTCATGGAGTTGTTTCATATTAGTTCTTCCGCATCGGAGTCTATCAACCGGTCAACCACAAAGAAACCGTTGTGAGTGTTTTTGGCTTCTCTTAGGGCTATTTTTTGGGGTAAAACGTTCTCCAGATCGACTTCATCTGTGCGGGTAATATTGGAAAGCCCGTTTATCTGATATGTTTCAGCTATTTTTGAAGTATCTATTTCATTGAGCTCGTTGACTACTTCGATTGTTTTTGTAAACTGGCCGGCAAAAAGATTGACTTCGTTATCTTGAAGCTTAAGATTGGCAAGCTTAGCGATTTTTTTGACTTCTTCAGGCGTAACAGTAACCGTATGCATGCATCTATTGTATCAATTTATAGTTATTTATATAAATTATTTTTGTACTTGAAGAGTAAATCCTTTTGACTGACCAACTGAGATAAATCCTTCCAGATCTATTTCTGTTTTCCCGATTTTGCATTCCTGAAAAAGTACGCCTGTTAAATTTGAACCGGATAAATTAGCACTGGTCAGATTACAATGATCAAAAACTGTTTTAAAAAGATTGCAGTTTGTTATCTTTCCGCCCTGAAGATTGCAGCCAGTGAAATAATTTGAGGATAGGTCACAAGACTTAAAAACAGAAGTAAAAAGTTTTTGTTTTTCAAAAGTACATCCTTCCAAAACGGATTTTTCAAACCGGCATTTGATAAGGCTAGTGTCTTTGAAGTTGATCCAGTTTAGTTTACACTCGTTAAATTCACAGTTCTCAAAAGAGGATGCATTTAGTAAGGCATTGGAAAAATCACAGTACTCAAACCGGCAGTTTTCGAAGTTTGTGAAACGGATATTTTGTGAAGAGAACTTACAATTTTTGAATTTTTCATTCAAGAAACTCTGACCTTTTAGGAGATCAGTGGTAAATTCTCTGTCCTTGATCACTTGTTATACAGATATCTTGGGATCGGACATTTCGTCTTTGCCTACTTCGAGATGCTCACCTTCTGTAGGAGTGGCAATTCCCTTTTGTTCTTTGAAGCCAAACAAGCCGGCAATAATATTTGAGGGCAAGGTGACAATCTTGATATTGTATTCGGCCGAAAGATCAATGACCACTCTTCTGGCGTACATAAGTTTGTCCGATGTATCTCTTAGTTCATCCATCAGTCTAACTACAACTTCTGCACCTTTAAGCTCCGGATTACTTTCCACGAGAACTTGAAGTTTGGGAACCAAGCTGCTTATTGCATTTGATGCAGCTTCGATCTTTGACATATCTTTTCCTCCGGCAGCTTTTTCAACCGCTTTTCTGGCTGAAACTATTTCTTCATAGATACCTTTTTCGTGTTTTAGGTAACCTTTGGTGGAGTTTTCAAGGTTGGGAATTAAGCTGGATTGTCGTTTCAGCTGATTTCCAATATCTTGAATTGCAGCCGTAATTCTGGTTTTTGTGGTTTGAAACCAGTTGTACTGAGAAACAACATAAAAAACTGCGACAAGAATAATTCCTACAACAATGTATCCGATCATTTTGTGTTATTAATGATAACTGTTTTTATTCTATCACCAGAGACGCAAATTGTTATATTTTGTTGAAAATTAATCGTTAAGTTTATAATGAGTAATTTAATTGTTCTATGTTTCACACTGTTTTCATATTCCTGATTCCACAGAAAACCGCCTCGCTCTTTTTAGGGAGTCTGGCGGTTTTCCTTTCTAATAGTCGTCAGGTGACGACTGAAAAGCCAATTTTAGCGGCCTCCAAAACTACGTGCAGGACGATCCTCTTTTGGACGAGCTTCGTTGACGATGATGTTGCGACCGTCTAGGTCAGTTCCGTTCATCTTTTCGATGGCGGTTTTTGCAGCTTCTGCGTCTTCGAATTCGACAAAGCCGAATCCTTTACTCCTGCCGGAGAATTTATCTGAAATAACTGTGCACTCGCCTAGAGCTCCGAAGGGAGAAAAAATCTCCTGGAGTTTTTGCTGGGTAGCACTATAGGGAAGGTTCCCTACGTATAATCGAACAGCCATTTCTGGCTCCTTTCTGATTCTCTCAAAGCCATCATCACTTTGAAATCATTCTGTAAAAACGTTAAGATGATTTAACTAGGCTATTATATCAAGACTATAATGGAAAAGCCATTGGCCATTATAGGCACAGATATAAGAGGAAACGCAGGATGCTATATCAATAATTGACAAATTATTGATAAAAAGATGAGTAAGCTCTTATACCCAGACTCCCCGAAATAGAGACGAAGTGGCTATATTTGCCCCTAGGCGTTAAAATACATGGTGTTGGGGCTGTAGCGCAGCTGGTTAGCGCGTCTCCCTGTCACGGAGAAGGTCGAGGGTTCGAATCCCTTCAGCCTCGCACAATAAGAAATTGCACCTTAATCAAAATTCCTAGGAGGTAATAATGTGTTACGGAAACTTTGGTCAAATTGGTATCCCGATTGAACCTGAAACACACAAGCTGTATTCTTTAAAGCTTAAATTTGCATGGTTGTTCTTTGACTCTTGGTGGAAATCCGCTCGTAAAAAAGCGGGGTACAGGCCAATTAAGCGTAGTTCTATGCCTAAACCTGTCCGATGGGCGTTTGAACTGATAAAAAATACGCCAATTCCGGATCATGACAAGAGTGTTACCGGATCAGATTCATGCTATATCATGGGAGTTGAATCATTTCTGACTGATTCTTAATGAGAATACCAGACCGCCTTTTTAGGCGGTCTTTTTTTTACAATTCCCCTATTGACAACCCGAAAAGAATATATAAGATGGTGATATGAGCAAAGGACAGAATGCTACTAAACGGATCAAAAAGATCCTGAAATTTTTCAAACTTAACGAGAACACTATAAGTACCGTCATGGGCGGTATTGTTGTGGTGGTTATTGCCGGCTTGGTTTTTAACTACTTCCGGACAACTAATCTTAAGTCTTGGCAGGGAACACTTTTATCCGAAGAGGAAGCAGCCACAACTGTTGCCGAAGGATTGGGTGATAAAGTGATTGCTACCTACAAAGTAGTTAAGGGTGATGATCTTTGGCATATTTCCGAGAAGTTCTACCGTTCCGGATACAACTATGTTGATATTATGAAAGAAAACAAGATCACCGGATCCGGCGTAATTGTCCCCGATCAAGTTTTGATAATCCCTAAAGTCGAGGCTAAAAAGATTACCGTTGTCGAAACAATTGCAAAAGTTCAAGTTAAGACTACTACTTCTATTGCCATGGGTGAGTACACCACACAAAAAGGTGACAGTTACTGGGATATTGCCGTACGGGCATATGGAGACGGCTATCAATGGACAAAAATCTACTGGGCAAATAAAAGTATTTTTGGGAATCCTGACCTTATCTTCGCGGGAGTGAAAATTACAATTCCCAAGCTTCAGTAGATATAAAAAACCGTGCCTGTAATTCAAGCACGGTAAAGAAATTATTCAAAGTGATTTTGAAGGTGTAGTTTGAGGTTACACATATATACTTCATTGTTTTGTATCGCTGCGATTGTTACTTTTCCGTCGACATACGACAGATTTGAATCCTCTGACTCTCCGCGTATTTTAGCTTCGTGAATCGTTATTCCACCCTCTTCACATACTCCATGCCGACCAGAAAACTCTTTGAGAATAATGGGCTTTTGTCCGTACAAACGAAGCAACAAATTACCCTGACCAAGTAACAAGTCAAACAATTGATCTTTACTAATACTAACTTCGTGATACAAAGTTTGATAACTCATTCTTCCTCCTGTTTGTTAAGGTGTGCCATATTCTAACACTTTGTTCCTAGCAGAAGGTGATTTCGAGTACAATACAAGTATCGCCGAAGTAGCTCAGCTGGTAGAGCGACGGTATCGTAAACCGTAGGTAGTGGGTTCGAGTCCCACCTTCGGCTCCATGGCTTTTAAATTTCAAAAGAATCAAGATGGTTCCGGAAAGTTCTCTACAGACCGAGGAGAAGTAAACACGCCCGTGTTTATGCCCGTTGGAACTGCGGCTTCAATCAAAGCCTTGGACTCTGCCGATATAACCGATACAAATGCCGAAATTGTTTTAGCCAACACCTATCACCTGTTTCTCCGTCCCGGAGATGACGTAGTGAGCGAAATGGGAGGAGTTTCCAAGTTCATGAACTGGAATAAGCCGATGCTTACGGATAGCGGTGGTTTTCAGGTATTTTCTTTAGGTTTGGGCGCACATACCGAGTCTTTGTCGAAGATTGATGATGATGGGGTTACTTTCAAGTCTCATCTTGACGGTGAGACACACAAATTTACTCCTGAACGTTCAATAGATATTCAGAGAAATTTAGGTGCCGACATTATTATGGCTTTCGACGAGTGTACTCCTGATAAAAGTAACTATGAGTATGCCAAAACTGCCATGAACCGAACTCATCTGTGGGCAGAGCGGTGTATCAAACAATGGGAGAAAAACAAAAAAACAAGTTCCCAAGGAAAATATCAGGCTTTGTTTGGAATCATTCAAGGTAGTTCTTTCCGTGACCTGCGTGAGGAGTCGGCAAAATATATTTCTTCCCTTCCTTTTGATGGAGTGGCAGTTGGAGGAGAAACAATCGGTTATAACATGGAGTCGACTTTGGAGATTATGGACTGGATCCGGAAAATTATTCCCAAAGACAAGCCTGTGTACACCATGGGTCTTGGGAGAGATCCGGAAAACATCGTAGATATCATCAAAACAGGTGTAGATATGTTTGACTGTGTGGCTCCGACAAGAATGGCCAGAAACGGTTCTCTTTATGTTGGAGAGTTACGTGGAGGAAAGTATGAAAGTGAGTATCCCAAAGGCAGACTTAACATAGACAACACCAAGTTCATAAATGACCCAAATGTGATCCAAGAAGGCTGTGACTGCTACACATGCCGCAATGGCTACACGCGAGGCTATTTAAGGCACTTGTACAAGGCTCAGGAGCTATCTTATTACCGGCTGGCTTCAATCCATAATGTCCGATTCATGATTAGACTGGTGGAAAAAATAAGAGAAAATCTCAAAGGACAAGCATAGCGTCCCCAAAACTAAAGAACTTGTACTTCTCTTTTATCGCTTCTTGATATGCTTTGGCTATCAGACTGCTCCGGAAATTTGAAAACTTGGTAGGGGAGTTGGGAAAACTTATAAAGGCAGTCACCAACATTAAAAGACTGGTCTCCGGTAAGTGAAAGTTGGTGATTAAACCATCAACAAATTTATATTTGAATCCGGGCTGGATAAAAATATTTGTCTCCCCTTCTCCGGAGTTTAGTGTTCCCGATTCACAGGTCAGTGATTCCAAGACTCTGCAGGTGGTTGTGCCTACAGCGATTATTTTTTTACCTTTCTTTTTTGCTAGATTGAGTCTTCCGGCGGTTTCTTTACTTAAGAAATAACTTTCGGTATGTAGAGTTTTTGATGCAATCTGCTCGTTAGTAACCGGTTTAAATGTACCAAGACCGACATGCAAGGTTACTTTTTCTATTTGGATGCCTTTGTTTTGAAGATTGTCCAGTAGTTTATTTGTAAAATGAAGACCGGCTGTTGGCGCGGCAGCACTCCCCTTTTCTCTGGCATAAATTGTCTGATACTGCTGCCTAAGATCTTTTTCGGAAGCTTTTGAATGAATATATGGAGGAAGAGGTGTTTTACCAAGCCGGTCAATTTCTTCTAAAAGCTCGGTTCCTTTTTTGTTAAACCTTATTTGCATCTCACCGTCTTCAGTTGAGATTATTCCTCCGGTAAATTCGGAAGAAAAATTTATTCTCGTGCCGATTTTAAGCCTGCCTTTTCCTATGGCTGAGTAAGAATCAAGAGATAATTGTTTGAGAAGAAGAACTTCTGTTTTTCCCCCTGTTTCTTTTGTTCCAAACAAACGGGCCGGAAACACCTTGGTGTCATTGAGAACCAGAACCGTGTTGCTGTCCAGTATGTGGGTAAGATCCGAAAAAATATGATGGGATATTTGTTTTGTTTCCCGATTAATCAGCATCAGCCTGCAGCTATCCCGTGGCTCTATCGCCACCTGACCAATTAAACTATCGGGAAGATCATAACTAAAATCCTTAAGATTCATGGGTGTATTTTTATTCCTGATGACCGGTTTTCCACTTGGTAACGGTTTCAACCGATGATTTTCTGTATGCACAGTATTCACAGTCCGGAGCTTGTGCCGGAATATCATCTTTTACCAAAGTTTTTCTAATATCCATTAAGGTGTCTCCCACCCAAGAAGCATTTCCTTTGTGGGCCAAAATGGTCATGGCAAACTCCAGTTTGCCGTCAAACTTGGGCAAGTTCTTCATAGCGTTGGCAAAAATGAAATATCCGGTATCGGAAACCGGAAAACCGAGTTTCCGGAAAATCCACTGGTAAACTTCCATCTGGCGTTTGTAGGCCTGTTTGTACTGGTCATCAAGCGAAATTTCTTTGGTGGTACTGGTTGCTTTGTAGTCAACAACAATCAGTTCCCCTTTTTTATTTACCCAAAGGTCGTCTACAAGACCGTTTACTAAAATATTCGATTTGTCGTCTACTGCCATTGCTCCCTCAAAAGCGGTAACCTCACCCCGCCATTTGGGTAAGTCCTTGTGTTGGAACGGAAGAGCATCGATATCATATTTCTTCATTAACTCGTGTGCCTCACCGGATTTTCTTAAAAGATCAAACTCGTTTTTTAGCAGATTATCAACAGCAGAGTTTAGAGTATATGGAGGAGTTGAGGGACGGGAGATACCTAGCCGGACATCCATATAAAAACATCTTGGGCAGGTGATAAATAGATCAATTTTTGACCGGCTAAGTTTAAATGGATCCGGAGAACCGGGATCAAATATATTTCTGATTCTTTTGTAGTTCATCTCATCACCATGCTAACACGAATATTGTTCCAATACTTACGCTTTTTGTCAATTTGATATAGAATTTGATTTATGAAGATAGTTGTTGACAAAGATAAATGCATAGGATGCGATCTGTGTAATGATATTTCCGAGGGAGCTATGGGTATTAAGTTTGGAGCCGAAGGAAAGGCTGCTCAAAATCCGGAGGCGGATTTGACAGATCCAAAGGTGCTTTCAAACGTAGATCTGGCTATCGAAGCGTGTCCAACGCAAGCAATTAAATTGGAAGAATAGTCAGTAGTTCCTAAGTTTCCCAAGATATTTCTGGATTTGTCTTTTTGCCTGATTCCTAACTCTTACTATGCCGTCGAGTAAAACTTTATGGGTGTCTTTAATATTAATCGGACAACCCGGGAGATTCATATCAAACTTAATTTCATATCCCGACCGTGAAACTTTTTCAATCGAAAGTGAGGCAATTTTAAGATCTTCCTGATAATGTTTCAGATACTTCCCCAGTCCCGTTTCAAACTTTGTTTCAATTCTTTTTCTTAAACGGTCACTTATTGTCATCTTCTGCGGGTTGAAGACAATGTTCATGACTTAGTATACCAAGTCCGATGCAATGAAGTGATTATGGCGTGGACATATTTCTCTTATATACTGTTTATAGTGAAGAAAATTGTTACTGTTATTTTTGTCTCTTTTGTTATTGCCTCAGTTTATATTTTCATAAAAGGAAATTATTTTAGCCGTATTATTTCCGAGTTATCGAAACAACGTATATATATTCAAAGAGACGAAACTCTTGATTTTATTCCCGACTGGACTACCGAGGAGCTTCTTTCCAAAATAAACACATACCGGGAGTCCGAGGGTCTTTCAAAACTTACAAAGGGAACCAAACTGGATCAATCGGCAAAGGCAAGACTGTCCGTAATTTTATCCGAAGACGATATAGATGGATCAAAAACAGGTCTAACCAGAGAAAAAGCACTTATAAATGCCGGATATACCGCCAACTTGGTTGGCGAGCTTGTCTTGACCGGATTCTTTAAATCAAACGATCCAATTGCCTACTGGAAGAATAATAAAAACTCAAATGATACCTTAACCCATTCTTCTTTTAAAGATGTCGGAATCGCGATAAAAAATAGCGTTGATAGAGTTGACGTTTATGTTCTTTTTGCGTCACCCCGGAAAATTGTAACGGTAACCACGACCCCAAAAGCAACTTGGGGTGGAGTTGAGCTGTGGGCAGCAGTCAATAAAAGAAGGGTTGAGATGGGGGTTAATCCATTAAAACAGCTTGATTCCCTGTGTACAATCGCGTCGATCAGATTGAATCAGTTATTGGAGCTCGGGAAACTGGATGGCCACGCAGGCTTTGTTCCCCTGTTACAAAGAGATGACCTGAAATGGATCTCGGAAAAATATAACGTAAGCGAGTATCTGATTCAGGGTTACAAAACTCCCACCGAGGCTGTTGCCGCTTGGGAGAACACGTTGGGTCACAAATCTTTACTTTCCGGGGGTGAGTATGTCTGGGGATGTGTTTACGCGCAAAATACCTTTGGAGTGGCTGTTACCGCTTATTAAAGAATAATTCCATCCATTTCATCGGACTCGACTTTTTCCGTAGGTAAAATGTAAATATCCCGCTGATCATTAGAGTCAACCATTGTCCCCTCCCCTTTTAAGATTTTTTCCAGTGAGCGGCAGTGAATGCAACCATCTCTTCCTTCGGGGCAGTCAAATTTATCCAACTTTCTTGCCAACTTTATTCTTCTACTGATTTCAATTACTTTTGTATGGGCGTCTTTTAGATCGGGTAAGATTTTTTCTGTCAGTCCGTTATCTGTTTCCAAGTACCAGTAACTGGCTCTTGTAACCGGTCTTTTTTGACAGTGATGCACGAGAAGATGGTATATGGGTAACTGAAGGGAGTCTTCCTCTTCTTTTTTCTTACCGGTTTTAAAATCAATGATATGTACCGAGTCCGATTTTTGGTCATACTCGAGCCAGTCAACTTTTCCGCATAGAACAATATTCTCATCTTCAGATATCCAGTAGTGGGGTAATTCCTGTTGAATTTTTACGGCTAATTTTGATATTGGTCCGGGATTTTCCATCACCTTTCGAAGCATTGCCTTGCCTCTTTCTTTAAACTTATGCTCATCTCCGGAGTCTAAGAAACCGCCTTTTTCTCCGGAATATTTTTGCCATACACGATCAAGCTTAAGTACCAAAGACTCATCCAGTCTCGATTTTGTAGGAATATTTGAGAGAGAATCGATTACTTCGTGAACAGCCTGACCCAAAGCAAGAAAGGGAGACATTATCTGAATTTTGTGTCCCGTCGATGGATTCTTGTAAACGTTTTTTAGAAAATAGGCTCTCGGACACTTCAAATAGTCATTAATCGAAGTGTGTGACACCCAGATCGCGGTGTACTTATCTTTTGCCATTGTAGGAATTATATATCCTAATAGTAAATATCAACCAGAGAACTCCTAAAAGATATCCTCCCAAAACATCACTTGCCCAGTGAACTCCCAGATATATTCTTGATATGCCGATAGTTGAAATTAACAAAATCAATAAAATAATTGGTAAAAGAGTGGTTTTTTTGTGATTTGATTTTTTTACCAATAAATAAAGCATAAAACCAAAAAACACCGTAAATACAAGTGCGTGGTTACTGGGGTAACTTTTGTCAGACAACCAAGTGGAAACATCGACGAGACCGGATTCGGGACGGGGACGGTTGATGAGTACTTTGAGAAGTGATCCGGAGAGTGAACTGCCTGCCGCAGCCAAGGTGGAGATAACGGCTTCCGTTCGAAGTTTAAAAGCAAATAAAAGCACGCCGGTAAATCCAACGATAAACATCATTATGGGAAAGTTCCCTATTGATGAATCCAACCACATAAGATTCGAAAAAAAACGGGAGTCGATACTTTGTATTTTCTCCGAAATGAGAAGGTCGATTTTGAAGTAAGGAATGAAGGCGGCAAGTAAACTAACAACGATCAAGACAAGGAGAATAATGTTTTGAGAATTAAACAGATGCGGACGTTTAGAAAAACTCATTCAAATGAAATTTTATCATTTATATCTATTTGACATTTCTTTATTGATCCTTTGGGCATTTCAATCACAGTTACATATTTTGGATGATAAACAAACATACGGTTTGGACGTAAGTCTTTTTTGATCTTGACTATCTTGTTTTGTTCGTCGAGCAGTACAACGTCGATGCTTTTATTCATAAAAAAAGTATGGATACCGAAACGGGTATGAAAAACCAGATAACGCGGGTTGTGGGGGTTTAGTAAGCCCAGTAGTCTATCAAGAAACGTTGCCGCGATTGCTCCGTTTTTAGAAATGATGATGTTTTCGGAAATATTCTTTATGATCACTTTTTGGTTTACTTATAACGCAAGGAGATGGTGATTGATTCTAAGCCATTTCCGGTGAGCTTTATATTCCGGATCAAGACTTTTTACCAAGTTCCAAAAATTTACTCCATGATTCCGGTGAACTATGTGTGAAACTTCATGAATGACAACATAATCAACTACTTCATGCGGTGCCATAATCAATTTTCTATTAAAACTGAGACAGTTTGTGGGAGAACAACTACCCCAAATTGAGGAAACTTTTTTCAGATTAATTTTTTTATAATTGACCCCGATTGTTTTTGAGAAATGATTTACTTTTCCGGTAATAATCTCTATTCCCATTTCCAAATACCAGTACAACAAGGCATCCTTTATTTTTTCCGGATATTTTTCTTTAGGTGTATCTTTTGAAATATATACTTCCAAGGTGTCGGCGGTTAGGTTGATGCTGCTTCTTCCAAAATCCGGAGATGAAGAAATTACAAGAGAGTATTCTTTGCCAAAATACAAATGTTTTTCACCTTCACTGTATTGTTTGGAAACTTTTTTTGCACCAATATGTTTAAGGTGTTTTTTTATCCACTCCGATTTATCTTCAATGAATCTTCGTATCAGTCCTTCGGTTACCCAAAATGGTGCATTGACGACAACGCCTCTCCTTTCGGAGATACTAATAGAAATATTACCGGTAAATTTCTTTTTCCTGACAATATGATATTTAAAACTGGGCACGCAACTATTGTAAACCAACCGGAGCCGGTTAAGGAAGAAACTCCAAAGAGTAGATGATATCCTCCGAGGTCAGATAGTCGGCACTGCTATCTTGAGACGAGTAGTTGGTGATATATAGATATTTCCCGTCTTTTTGCGGAACGTAGTAATAAGTAATATATTCTCCATTTTCTTTTGAAGTGTAGGTTTGTGCAGTAACCGATCCTATGGCTATAGGAGAAATAGTGTGAATAAGGTTAA
>Ga0209373_10000608_pt1 | contig 54130 bp, 52 predicted proteins | sample Higcelweek5metaG_FD_187173 | JGI IMG/M metagenome (GOLD analysis project Ga0209373, IMG submission 187173) | Freshwater pond sediment microbial communities from the University of Edinburgh, under environmental carbon perturbations - High... | ecosystem: Environmental > Aquatic > Freshwater >... | reverse complement strand
ACCCCATGAGGTAGCCTGGTTGCCGTTTACGTTACGGTAGGTTCCTTTGACAATAGGTGCCGGGCCTACCCTGTATGACGGTGTCAGCGCCTCGATTGTCTCACCGTAGTAGTAACCTGCACGCAGCACCTTGCTGTTTGCCTCGGCTACGAGCGGCTTCTTTCCGAATTTTTCCTCGATGAAGTCCTCAGTGTACTTCAGTTTGCTGTCGAACAGCCAGTAAACCATTCCCAGCGCAAACATATTCTTGGTTCGCAGGACTGTCTTCGGATCTATATCCATATCCTTGAGAGCCTCCTTGACAAGTGTGCTTATGGGCGCTGCGATGAGGTTCATCGAATCAAGTTTGTCCTCAGCAAACGGATCAGCCTTATAGCCTGCCCGCTGTATCTGTTTTTCGTTGAAGTTGTCAGAGTCATAAATAATTGTGGAGCCTTTCCTGAGCCACCTGGCATTGGCACGGATTGCAGCGGGGTTCATCGCAACAAGTATGTCGGTGAAGTCACCCGGAGTGTTAATCAGCTTATGCCCGATGTGTACCTGGAAGCCTGATACGCCTCCCACGGTACCCTGCGGAGCCCTTATCTCCGCCGGATAATCCGGGAACGTGGAAATGTCATGTCCAAACAGGGCCGACGTGTTGGAGAAAAGGGTGCCTGTAAGCTGCATCCCGTCTCCGGAGTCGCCTGAGAACCTGATCACAACCGCATCCTTCTCAATGACCTTTGATCTTTTTCCCATGATAATTGTAAAGTATTTGGTTTTAATTAGTCCCTATGAAAATAGTAACCGTATTTGATGAAGCTAAGTTCACTATTAAGCAAATATAACCGTATGATTTTGGTCATGTTTGCATTCACCGGCCTGATTGCCCGGATGTCAGCAAAAATGACCGGTCACAACTGGCAGCATCAGTGCCCGCCAAAAGCCTCCGGCACCTTCAGGACCAGATATCAGCCTTGCGGAGGTTGATGGCTCCCTCGAAGAACATCCTGGCAATCTTCTCGAACCAGTCAGTATAGTCCGAGACGAAGAAGAGATCTTCGCCGGCGTCACCCCTGTTTACAAGGTTATTCTTTTCAAGCGTCTCCTTCAGCCTTGCGGCCACGATTCGTGCTGAGTCAACCACCTCCACGTTGAAGTTGAAAAACTTGCTGATCTGGTTGCGGATGATAGGATAATGGGTGCAACCAAGGATCAGCGCATTGATATCCTTTAACTTCGCGTCAGAGAGGTAGGAGCGGATTATTGCATTGCTGATGTCGTCAAAGATGAAGCCCTCCTCGATCATCGGGACCAGGAGGGGTGTTGCAAGCGAAGCAAGGTTCGTATCAGGAGATGCCTCGTGCAACTTTTTCTCATACTCGCCCGAGCTGATCGTGCGCTTTGTGCCAATAACGCCAAGCTTCGAGAAGTTCCTGGAGGCGCAGTACTCAACCACCGGGTTGATCACATCAAGTATTATCACCCTGTCACCGTACCCGGAGAGCAGGTGTTCATAAGCTGAGGCAGAGGCTGAGTTGCAGGCGATGAGTACAAGCTTTGCATCATATCCCATGAGGAATTCAGTGATGCGGCGTGAGTAGCTCCTGATTGCCTCCTCAGACTTGTCACCGTACGGGAGGTGCGCGGTGTCACCGAAGTAGATGATGCGCTCACCGGGCAAAAGCTGACGTATTGCATGCGCCACCGTTAGCCCTCCTACTCCTGAGTCAAACACCCCTATCGGACGATTGCTTGCTTCCATGATACTGTAATGTGAGACTGCCCGCCTGGAGGCGGGCAGTACCTTGATTTCATTCTGGTTATTTGATCCCCAGCTTCGTCTTTACAAGCGGGCCGATGTCAGTACTTTTGACAGTATCGACATATACGAGGGTGCGTACATCATATATATATATGTATCCGCCCTCCTTTGCTACATCATTGATTGCATTCGTTGCCTTCTCGATAATAGGGTTCAGCAGCTCTGCCTGCTTCTCCTGCAGAAGAGTCTGTGCCTGCTGCTGGAAGTTGTTGATGCGTGTCTGCATGTCAGCCAGCTCCTGCTCCTTGTTTGCCTTTACAAGGTCAGTGAGGTTCTTGCTTTCCTTTACGTACTGGTCAAGTTTGTTGTTGTACTCAACCTGCATCAGCTCCAAAGCATTTGTCAGCTCCTGTCCGTATGCATTGTAATTCTTCATTGCTGTATCATAATCCGGCATGGCCATGATGATGTCATCCCTGTTGATATGGCCTGACTTGAATGACTGCGCAATTCCATCCTGTGCTGTAAAAACCAGTGCAGCAAACAGGAGTATCCCAAATACTTTTTTCATTGTCTTTTTTTCAATTTTTAACGTGCAAATGTAATTATTTAATTCTTATAACCCAGTTTCTGGAGGACCTGGTCAGAGAGGTCATATCTCGGGTTTGCAAAGAGTATGTTAGACCCCGCGGATGTATCGAATATTACCGCATAACTGCCCTCGACGGAAATCTCTTTGATCGCCTTCAATATCTGATCCTGTATAGGTTTTACAAGTTCCTCGCGTTTCTTGAAGAGTTCGCCTTCCATGCCGAAATAGGTGTTCTGCAGATCTTTCACCTCTTTTTCCCTTAAAATGATAGCCTCTTCCCTCTTCTTCTTCTGATCCTGTGAGAGAAGCACCACCTCTGCCTGGTAATCCTTGTACATCTGCTCCACAGCGGCATATCCGTCTGCAACCTCCTTCTCCCATCCTTCGGAGAGTTTGTCGAGCTGCTGCTGTGCTGCCGTGAATGCAGGTATATTGTTCCTTATGTACTCGCTGTCAACGAAAGCGAATTTCTGCGCCGTGCCGCTGAGTGTTGCTGCAAGCACCATGACCGTCAAGAAAATGATCTTCTTCATAGCTGTTGTATTTGTTGTTGCATTTTTAGAACTGCTGGCCTATTACGAAGTGGAACTGGCTTCCGGAATCTTCCCCGGTGCCGTAAACTGCCTGGTCAAACCCGTAACCCCAGTCTATCCCCAGTAACCCGAACATGGGCAGGTTTGCCCTGAGGCCTATGCCTGCCGAACGTTTCATCTTGAAGGGATTGAACTCTTTGATGTCATACCACGCCCTTCCTGCCTCGAGGAAGGCCAGCCCGTAAATTGTAGCCTGAGGGTTGAGGGAGATCGGGTACCGAATCTCCATCGTGAGCTTTGAGTATACGTTACCGGATTCAACCCGTCGCGTCACCCCGTTCTCTATCTTGTCAATCTTGGGTGTCAGTGAGCCGTTTGTGTAACCCCTTAGGGCAACGACCTCGCGTCCGTAGAAGCTGTAACCGGTCATTCCGTCACCACCCACGTAGAAGTTTTCAAAGGGCGAGGGGCCAATGTTTTTATTGTAAAAGCCGAGGTATCCGAAGGCGGCCTTTGCATTCAAAATCAGTTTCTGCTCCGTATTCAGGGGCACATAGTAGTCTGCCTTGAAGACAGCCTTGTAAAACTCAATCCATTTGTATTTTTCCTCGTCAGGCAGACCTGCCATGTTCTTTCCGCTGATGGCAGAGTAAGGAGGGGTGGCCTGCAGCGACAGGGTGAATGTGGAACCCTGGCGGGGGAAGATCGGGTTGGGACCTGCCGAGAACCTGGTGATCTTTGCGCTGAGTGAAGCGAGGTTCGCTGTTCCGTTTGTGAAAAGGAACTGATAGTAACTGTACTTGCTGAGGCTGTATCTCTGGTAGTTGGCCTCATACTGAACAGAAAAGTAATTGTCAGGCCACTCGAGCCTCTTGCCAAAGCCAACGGAGGCACCGTCGATAACCATCGACTGCCTGTCGTCCTCACCCTTCTTAGACCCGTTTGTCATCAGGGACCTGAATGCCGATATTGAGAGGGTGTTTGGCTTCTTGCCACCGAGCCACGGTTCGATGAATGATACATTATATGACTGGTAAACACGGCCGTTTGACTGAGCCCTTATCTGAAGCGACTGTCCGTCACCGGATGGGTAAGGTTTCCACTGATCCCACTTGAAGAAGTTGCGCATGGCGAAGTTGTTGAACCGTACCCCCACTGTTCCCACAAGCATACCGGCACCCCATCCGCCGGATATCTCGAACTGGTCATTGGCTTTCTCCTCGAGTTCATAGAGCAGGTCAACGGTTCCGTCTACCTGGTTAAGCAAAGGCTGAGGGTTGATCTTCTCCGGGTCAAAATGGCCCAGCACTGAAACCTGTCTGGCCGAACGAATGAGGTCTTCCTTGCTGAACAGGTCACCCGGCATAGTAAAGAGCTCACGGCGGGCCACATGTTCATTGGTGCGCGTGTTACCTGCGACTATCACGTTGTTAAGCGTGGCAGGGTCACCTTCAAAGATGCGCACCTCTAGGTCAATTGAGTCACCCTCAACCTTCTTTTCAACAGGAGTGAGTCGTGAGAAGAGATAGCCGAAATTGAGGTACAATGAGCTTACGGCATCGTCATCAACGTTGAGCCTCTTGTCAATCATGGTCTGGTTGTAGACCTCCCCGGTCGGGAAGTTGAAGACACGGTTCAGCTGGTCCTTTGTGTATATGCTGTTTCCGACCCAGTCTATGTTCCTGAGGTAATACTGGTTGCCCTCATTGATCTTCACAACCAGAACCATCTTGCCGTCTTCAAGTGCATAGGTGGAGTCACCTATTATTCGAAAATCGCGGAATCCGTTCTCGTTGTAGAAATCAAGAAGACTTGTCCGGTCCTCCTTGAATTTGTCCTCGATGAATTTCGAGCCCTTGAAGATGTTCAGGTCCTTCTGCTTGGTGTTCTTCATCACCCGGCGAAGGCGCTTGTCTTCGAAGAACTCATTTCCATCGAACTGTATCTGTTCGATCTTTACCTTTTCGTTCTTGTTGATGACGAGATTCAGGATGACATTATTCGGCATATCGGGGTCATCCTTCTGTATTATGTTCACCTCGGTGTTGAGGAATCCCTTTTCGATATAATGATCCTTGATGGTACGTTCAGCCCTGTTGAGCAGATGGGCAGTCACCTGTGAGCCGTTCGGCAGGGCAAGTTTTTCTGTAAGGTCAGTCTCCTCGGATTTTCTGATCCCTTCGAATCTGATTGATGAAAGTCTTGGCCTTTCCTGGAGATAGATGTCAAGCCAGACGTTTTCAGCCTCCTTGCCGGTGATAGTGATTTTTACATCGGAGAAGAGCCCCTGTTCCCACAGTTTCTTGACTGCGGCAGTGATAACCTCGCCCGGGATCTCGACCTTCTGGCCGATCCTGAGACCTGAGATGCCGATGAGAGCGTTGGGATCAAGAAACTTCACCCCCGAGATTGTGATGCCGGCAATAGTGTATTCATCAGGGTAAAGGTAGCTTGCATACTTTTCTTCCGTCTGGGCTGTGGCAATCAGCCCTGTCATAAGCAAAGCAAAGAGGGAGATTATCCGCATTGATTTTCCTTTCATCATCTCATCTGTTTTCAGCGATCTGCTCACTGGTCTTACCGTATCTGCGTTCCCTTTTCTGGAAGTCTGCCACTGCTTTGTAAAAGTCCTCCTTACCAAAATCGGGCCAAAGTTTTTCTGTAAAATATAGTTCTGCATATGCAAGCTGCCAGAGCAGGAAGTTGCTTATACGCTTCTCCCCGCTTGTCCGTATCATCAGTTCCGGGTCGGGAATGTCAGAGGTTGTCAGGCTGGCGCTGACAGTCTCCTCGTCTATTTCATCAAGGTTCATTCTTCCCTCCTTCACCGCCGCGGCAATACGGCGGCAGGCTTCAGATATCTCCCATCGTGACGAGTAGCTGAGAGCCACGATAAGCTTCATCCTTGCCCCGCCGGAGGTTAGTTCCATTGTCTGGTGCAGTCTCTTTCTGACATTGTCTGACAGTCGGGAGAGATCACCTATCACCTGCAGGGATATACCCTTTTCAATCAGTGTTTTGGTTTCGTTGTTGATCGAATCGATCATCAGATCCATAAGAGCAGAAACTTCTTCGTCGGGTCTGTTCCAGTTCTCGGTTGAGAATGCATAAAGAGTCAGGAACTTAACACCGATTTCGGCAGCTGCCTCAACGGTCTTGCGGACAGCCTTCACACCCTCGTGATGTCCGAAGATCCTTTCCCTGCCCCTTCTGTGCGCCCAGCGACCGTTACCGTCCATAATGACAGCAACATGCCCGGGCAGCCTGTTCATATCTATCTGATTCTTAAAGGTCAACGTTTTCTCCTCTTTCCTAGTTTATCCTGTTCAATCTCTGCAAAAGCAGGGCAACCTGCAAGCCTGTTGTACATCTTCCATGTGACTGAAACGCCCATGAAGCTGTACCAGTCATTGTTATGCGTCCATGAGCGATTCACATCGGATGTTGTACTTCCCGGAATCATTAAATCATTTCGGCCGTCAAATTTATCATAAAAAGTCTTACGAAACCCATATTCGAATTCAAGTCCAATTTGGTTTGCCACATTGATCTTAAATCCGGCAGAGAATGGGATAGAAAAGAAAGGGTGAGTGGTTTGGGGTGCATTGTTGTTGAAAACGAATGAGAAGGCGGCCCCGGCCGCTATATAGGGGGTATAGTCTACGTTCCTGCTTCTGAAGGTGGAGTAAGGGAAAAAGTTGAACTCATAAGTTGCGCCTAGTTCCCCGACCGGCGCTTTGAGTGGTGTGAGATAACCTCCCATCAGGTTGGCCCTGACAGCCTGCCTGGGATTGAAATTGTACCTGTAGAAAAACTGGGCGGCAGGGCCTGGTTTGAAAAAAGCGTTCAGGGGATTATCCTCACCGAGATAGTTCACAATACCTGCCGAGACACCGTAATCAGCGCTTCGCTGCGTGAAAGCAGGGAGTGTGACGGCAATCATCAGAAGTATGTAAAATGCTTTTCTCATTATTCCTGTCATTGGAACATCACCTGAAGTTGGGAAGTCCGTTACGTGCTGTTTTGATCCTGTAACTCAGAGTAACACTGAAGGTATGGTATGCGTCATTCCTCCTTGAATATCGCTCGGAGGAATACCCGTCAAGATAGTCAGACAGGGCGTATCTTCCGGCCAGTTCCAACCCGATGAGGAGGTTTGGATCCATTGCAAGCTTGGCACCCACACCGAGGGGAATTACCGCTGTGAATCCGCTTCTCTTCTGAGTAGGATCGGTCTCCCACCGTGACTGTATCCTTTCATTCCCGTAAAAGACATTATAACCCGCACCGCCGATGCCGGTCAGCGCATAAACGTCAACGCTCCTGAAAAAATCACGCAGCCTGTTGTTTCTCCTGTACATGTAGGTCTGGAACAGGAAGCTGTTTCGTTCACGGTTTCTGACAAAATAATACTCTCCCAGCAATGCCGGCTCATATATGAAACTAGATGTTTCATATAGTCTTCCGTCATTGTTTGACCCTCGGACGTCATCTGCATGGAGCATACCCCATGTGAAGGATAGCCTTGCCGCAATATTGTCGGTTATGAAGTACCTGAATGAGCCATTTACGCTGAAGCGGGTCTGCTTGAAGGTTATATCCTTGAATCCCAGCGCGTTTTCGCCTAGTGAGAAGCCACCGATGTCACCGTAAAACTGAGAGGTGCCGACAGCAGCCATAGCCTCATATCTTTTCATCTTCCACAGCTGCGCGGACGCGAATGGCGCTGTAAAAAGCACCACCATACACATCATTATCAGACGTTTACCCATCAGTCACCTTGCAGTTGCGGCTACAAATATAAGGAATGTACAATATTACAAACTTAAATATTCCTTAATTATTGTCAGTTACGGGGATCAGCACCCCACATCAGTTTGTTCCGGAGAGTGCTGAAAAAGTCATTGCCGGCGGTTAAAACAGTACTGAGACGCGAGGCTGACTGACGGACCTCCAGAAGAGTGCCTGCAGGTACCCTCACAGCCTTCGAGTCACAGGTCACCAGGCACTCGCTGCTTCTGCCTCCTGGCTCAAGGGTTATGACGCTTCTGCCGGTGACGATTATGGGCCGTATTGTAAGATTGTGGGGTGACATTGGGACGATTATGATGCTGTCATCCGTCGGTGACAGTATGGGTCCGCCCACACTTAGGTTATAAGCAGTTGATCCTGTGGCTGTTGAAATAATAAGGCCGTCTGCACGGTAGGTATTCAGGAAGATGCCGTCAACCTTCACAGTAATTGTGATCAGGCGCTGATCAGCCTTCTGAACAGTAATTTCATTCAGCGCAATGGCATTGCCGTTTCCGTTAACGAAGAGATCTTTCGGAGAGACAATCTCAAGCATGGAACGGTTTACGAGTTCATACTGGCCGGAACAGAGCAGGTCGATTGATTTCCCGATGTCATTATCAGGGATATTTGCCAGGAACCCGAGACGCCCGGTGTTGATGCCTGCAACGGGGATCCCGGTGGAGCGGACTCTCATGGCGGTCTCAAGGAAAGTACCGTCACCACCGACACTGAGTATCATGCATACATCAGCAGGCAGGTCAGTGATCTCGCTGAAAAGGATGATTCGGTGATCATTGTCAAAATGATGGCCACCCGGATCCATTATGTTAAGGTAGATTGTGATGCCCTTATCATAAAGGAGATCGATGACCCTCATCAGACCGGCGGTGGTCTTTTCAGTAAGACCCTTGCTGTAGAGTGCTATAGTCTTATCCATCAGGATTCAGGTTAGATATTGAGGTACTTCATTAGCATATTGTACCTGTCAGTATAGAAGCGGTCCATCTCATCGTTATCGGTCACCCAGGTTGTAACCTCGTATGAGTACCTCTCGAAGGTGCGTATTATTGATGCCAGGTCATTTGTATTGACCTTGAGCGTGATCTGGAGGCTGGTGGAGTCAGGCTCGGAGGTGATGTGCATGCTGAGTATCCTGGCGTCATTGCTCTCCACGATCTGTGATATGCGGCTCATGGAGTAGTCGCGCTGCAGAACCTGCAGGATTATTATTCCTCCCGGCTGTTCAATTGCAGAGATTCTGGCGATGCCGCTTATCATCTCGTTGTAGGTAATAACACCGCGGAAGTGGTTCTCATCGTCAACCACTGGCACCACTGTGAGTTTATGCCGTGCCGCCAGGGCGAGGACCTCGTAGATGTGCTGGTGTCCTTTCACCGCTGGTCTTGGCAGGGAGAGCGAGTGGTTTCCGATGGGCTCCTCCGGCTGGTTGAGGTCATAGATATCACTGTCCGAGATCAGCCCGAGATAATCGTTCTCATTCACGATCGGCAGATGTGAGACCCTGAATATCTCCATCCAGTTAAGGGCAGTCTGGGCTGTATCAGATGTTTTCAGCGCCGGCACCACCTCGGATATCATCTCTTTTGCAAGCATTCACAGTCTCATTTGGCGAATAAAAGTACAAAAAACTGCGGATCTTTTTAACTTTGCCCGTTGAATCAGCAGGTGAAGGCAATGACAAGGTTAAGTGTAAACATAAACAAGATCGCCACTATCAGGAATGCACGCAATGGCAATGTGCCGGATGTGAAGCTGGCCGCGATCAGGTGCCAGGGATTCGGCGCTGAAGGCATCACCGTTCATCCGCGACCCGATGAGAGGCACATCCGTTACAGTGATGTTTACGAGATCAGGGAAATTGTCACCACCGAGTTCAACATCGAGGGCAACCCTGAGGACAGGTTCATCAGGCTGGTGCTCGACGTCATGCCTGACCAGGTGACCCTGGTTCCGGATGCGCATGATGCAATCACCTCCAATGCCGGATGGGACACGAAGAAAAATCTTGCTTTCCTGACTGATGTGATTGGACTGTTTCATGAAAAAGGTATCCGCACCTCGATATTCACAGGTACCGATCCGGAGATAATAGAATACGCTGCCCGTACAGGCACTGACCGGATTGAGCTCTACACCGAGCCCTATGCATCGATGTACCCGTCCGACAGGGATGCCGCCGTTGCCCCCTTCGCCAGGGCTGCCGTGGTTGCCCGTGATGCCGGGCTGGGCATCAATGCCGGGCACGACCTCGACCTGAATAACCTTGCATGGCTTCACATTCACATACCCTGGCTGATGGAGGTCTCAATCGGGCATGCACTGATTTCCGACGCACTTTATTATGGTCTTGAAAATACAATTCAGATGTACCTGCGCGAACTGCATAGGAGCTGACGGAACAGCTATCTCAGGTGCTTCTCCACTATTGTTCTCAACACATCAATCCCAACCAGGTTCTCTCCTCCTCCGGGGATAATTATGTCGGCATATCGCTTTGACGGCTCTATGAACTGAAGGTGTGAGGGCTTCACCGTCTTGTTGTATCGCTCCAGGACCATCAGTACCGAACGGCCGCGCTCAATTATATCGCGCTGAATAACCCTGCCGAGTCTGTCATCGGCATCGGCATCAACGAAAACCTTGATATCGAGCATCGAGCGAAGACCCGGATCGGCAAGCACAAGAATTCCCTCTACAACAACTACTTCTGAAGGTTTGATGGGTATTGTCTCCGGCGACCTGACGCAGGTCAGGTAGGAATAGATTGGCATGTTAATGGGCCGTCCGGCCTTCAGCTCAGCCAGGTGTTTGATAAGCAGAGACCACTCAACTGAGTCGGGATGATCAAAGTTTATGTTCTGCCTCTCTTCAACAGGTACGTGACTGTTATCACGGTAGTAGCTGTCCTGCGGCATGATCACAACCTCACCCGGGGGGAGCATTTCGATAAGTTTACGAACCACTGTTGTCTTTCCTGATCCTGTGCCTCCGGCAATCCCGACAATAAGCATAAAATGATTATTTTTGTACCAAATGTAGCAAAATAACCGTATGGTAAAGCACATCGTGATCTTTAAGCTGTCGCCGCCGTTCACTCCTGAAGAGAGGGAGCAATCGGTCAGGAAACTCAAGGAGTTCTTCGGACCCGTAGGCAACAAGCTGAAATACATCGTTGAATACAGGACAGGCGTCAATATCACCGATGCGGACCATGCGGGTGATTTTGTAATAGATGCCACCTTCGCCTCGATCGAAGATCTGAAGCGTTACCAGGGGAGCGAGCCTCACCGTGAGGCAGTGTCAGCAGCCTCAGGTATCAGGAAGGCAAAACTGGTTGTAGATTATAATTTCTGATTGCATGAATTCTCTTTATCCACTCCGGTTCAAACCAGTGCTCAAGGAGACGCTGTGGGGAGGAAGTACACTGAAGGAGCGCTTCGGGAAGAAAACAAAAGCGGGGTCCGTGATCGGTGAAAGCTGGGAGATAATTGGAATGCCCGGCGCCAGTTCACTTGTATCCAATGGCTTTCTGAAAGGCAATACGCTGGAGGAGATCGCCGAGGTTTATATGGATGAGCTTCTTGGGGAGTCTGTCTATGAAAAGTACGGCACGGAGTTTCCGTTGCTCATAAAGTTCATTGATGCGAATGACCGGCTCTCAATACAGGTCCATCCTGACGACAGGCTGGCTGCCGAGAGGCATCACGCCTGGGGAAAGACGGAGATGTGGTATGTGCTTGATACAAAGCCCGGAGCGGTTATATACACCGGCTTCAGAAGAAAGGTAACAAAGGAGGAGTACCTTGATCACCTGGCAGGGAAAAAGCTTGACCAGCTTATCAACACGACCCCGGTAAGTGCAGGAGATGTATTTTTCATACCGGCCGGCATGGTTCATGCAATCGGTGCCGGGGTGCTTCTTGCAGAGATACAGCAGACCTCGGATGTCACCTACCGTATTTACGACTGGGACCGCGTTGACGCATCGGGCAAGCCTCGCGAAATGCACACGGCATTGGCACTGGATGCGATCAACTTCAACCTCGGCAGCAATAACCTGATACAGAAGAAACCCGAACTTAACAAAACAGTCCTCCTGGCTGAGAGCCCGTATTTCCGTACCAGCCTGATCATGTTCGACAGTCCGATAATTAAGGATTACAGCCTTACCGACTCATTCGTGGTATACATCTGCACAGCCAGTATGGCCGTAATAGAATGTTTCGGACATAAGGAGGAAATCAGAGCCGGAGAGACAATCCTCATTCCGGCCTCAGCCGACAGTGTAACAATAATTCCACGTGAGACGGCAACACTGCTTGAAGTATTTGTACCAAAAAAACAAAAATGATGAGACAAATCGCACAACTTATCCTTGCAATCATTATAACCCTCACCTCTGCATGCGGAGGCGGAACCGGCCGGGAAGGCGGAAGCAGGAAAGAGGGCCATGTGCCTGATACCGGTTACACCGGAATAAAGAACTATGTCAGGGATAACATCAAGATGAAGGAGGCAACCTTCAGGAACGGTGTCCGCGAGGGCATGACACGCACTTTCTACAAGGGAGGAGCCCTGGAGCAGGAAATCCCGTACTCAGGTGACAGGAAGAATGGCGAAGCAACCTGGCTCTACCCTGACGGCAAGCTCTTCAGGACCACACCGTATGTGAATGACACAATCCACGGTGACCAGATTCAGTATTACAAGAACGGACGGGTAAAGGCAAAACTTGGCTATGTTGACGGCAGGAGAATGCCCGGCCTGGAGGAATACATGATGAGCGGAGAAAAGGTGACAAATTACCCGGAGATCCGGTACCGTGTCAATGACCGGTACAATGAAAGAGGCATGTACAAGGTTTTCGTGGAGATGTCTGACATGGCAGAGAACGTTAAATACTACAGGGGCGACTATGTAAACGGACTGGTAGACATGGACTCTCTTCTGCCGATGCTGCAGACGGCCACTACAGGTTACCTTGACCTTCAGAAAACACCGGGCCACAAGGCAGATTCGGTTGTTGTGGTTGCGTCTTACCTGACACCGTTCGGCAACAGACTTTATTACCGCCTCGCCGTACCTTTACCTTATAAAGACTTAAATTAAATCATATGTCACAGATTCTTGTACCTGGAATCAGGCTCACGACAACAAGGACTGTAGGCGGCAATGACACCGCCTCTGTCTATGGGTCAGGACTTCACGATGTCCTGTCCACCCCGGCCATGATAGCCTTCATGGAACAGACAGCGATGCGAGCTGTGGAGGCCTGCCTTAATGAAGGTGAGGGCACGGTTGGAACCGAGGTGAGTGTAAAACACCTCAAAGCCACACCGGTAGGAAAGGAAGTCACATGCACTGCAACACTTCAGGAAGTCAACGGAAACAGGCTTCTCTTCCACGTGGAGGCCAGTGACGAGAACGGTAAAATCGGTGAGGGACTGCATGAAAGGTTTATCATTGACAACAGGCGTTTCAAGGAAAAACTGAACGGGTGATGATCATCAGGTCAGCATCCTTTGTCACAAGCAGCGCAAAGATCAGCCAGTTGCCCTCGCCGGACCTTCCTGAATACGCTTTCATCGGCAGGTCGAATGTGGGCAAGTCGTCATTGATCAACATGCTGGTTTCCCGAAAGGGACTGGCAAAGATTTCCGGCAGTCCGGGCAAGACACAAACAATCAACCACTTCATAATCAATGAAAGCTGGTATCTTGTTGACCTTCCCGGATACGGCTATGCGCGTGTATCGCAGAAAATGAGGACAGAGTGGGACAGGCTCTTCGGCTCCTATGTCACCCACAGGGAGAATCTCATTTTGCTCTTCTTGCTCATTGACGCCAGGCATGAGCCGATGGCCTCTGACCTGGCATTCATGGAGAGATTGGCGCATAACGGTGTTCCTTTTGCCAGGGTCTTCACCAAAACCGACAAGGTATCGGCCGCAGAAGCTGAAAAAAACAGGCTCATACATGACAAAACCATGCTCAGGACCTGGGAAAGCCTGCCCCCGACATTTGTCACCGCTGCTCCCAACGGCACTGGCAGGGAGGAACTGCTGGATTATATTGAAAGCACTATGATATTTTACAAAAATGGGAAATGATTGACCCATAAATATTATTTTTGCGGCATCGTTCAGTGAAACCCTGATATAAAATTTCAGATATGATCGGCCGGGCTCCATTTAAGATATTTTCCTGTACCTCATCACTCAGCATCGCAGAAAAAATCGCTGATCATCTCGGCATCGAACTGGGCAAGAGTTCCCTGCTGAGCTTCAGTGACGGCGAATTTCAACCCTGTTTCGACGAGTCGGTCCGGGGCTGTCACGTATTCATAATTCAGTCGACAAACCCTCCCGCAGAGAACCTGATGGAGTTGCTCCTGATGATTGATGCAGCCAAGAGGGCTTCTGCCTATAAGGTAAATGCAGTCATCCCCTATTACGGATATGCCCGCCAGGACCGGAAGGACCGGCCAAGGGTGTCTCTGGGAGCCAAGCTTACCGCTGACATGCTTACGAAGGCCGGTGTTGACCGCATCATCACGATAGACCTGCATGCTGACCAGATCCAGGGATTTTTTGATGTGCCTGTGGACCATCTCTTTGGTTCAGCGCTCTTTGCCCCTTATATCAGGAACCTCAACCTTCCCAACCTGACGGTCTCGGCACCCGACATGGGCGGATCAAAGCGGGCAAATGCCTACGCGCGCCACCTGCAGAGCGAGATGGTGCTGTGCTACAAGCTGCGGAAGAAGCCAAACGTTGTGGAGGAGATTTCAATTATCGGCGATGTGGAAGGAAGGCACGTTGTGATAATTGATGACATGGTTGATACTGCAGGTACGCTTACATTTGCGGCTACCGTTATGAGGGACCGTGGCGCGCTCAGCGTCAGGGCAGTGGCTACACACCCGGTCCTTTCAGGCAATGCAATCGAAAAAATAGACAAATCTCCTCTTGAGGAGCTTGTAGTGACTGACAGCATTCCCTTCAAGGGCAGCTCTTCGAAAATTAAGGTCCTTTCAGTGGGCGATATCTTCGCCGAAGCCATAAAAGCGGTGTACACAAACACCTCTATAAGCTCGGGTTTTGTATTCTGAGCTTTTTAGCTATATTTGCAGGCCAATTTTTTCCAATAAACCGTCAAACGTGCAATGGGAGGTACCGTGGCAGGTAACCTTGAGTAGCACAACAAATTAAAGACTGATGAAAACTATTGAGATCAATGCCGTCTCGCGCAGTGAATTCGGCAAGAAGAGTACAAACAGCCTGAGAGCTGAGAATAATGTACCCTGCGTAATGTACAAGGAAAAGGAAAATCTTCATTTTTATGCACATGAGAATGCTTTCCGCGGACTTGTTTACACTCCGGATGTATTTCTTGTCAACCTGGTTGTTGACGGTAAGAGTTATACGGCTGTTATGAAGGACCTGCAGTTCCATCCCGTTACTGACAAACTGCTCCATATCGATTTCATGCAGGTGAATGAAGCCAGGCCGATCATACTTGAGATTCCCCTTAAGATCACCGGCGAGAGTTCTGGCGTTAAGGCCGGAGGCAAGCTTCGCGTCAAGCGCAGATCACTCAAGGTCAAGGGCCTCACGAAATACATGCCTGAGCACATAACAATTGACATCACAAACATCGGAATCGGACAGTCTGTAAAGATTGGCGATATCTCCTATGAGAATCTTGAGATTATTGACAACAAGCGCGCAATGATCGTTGCGGTTGAGGTCTCCAGGATCTCGCTCAAGGAGGAGGAAGCTGCCGTTCCGGGTGCTGAGGCTCCCGCAGCAGAAGCTCCTGCAGAAGCGAAGGAATAAACAGTCCCTGATGCGTGATGAAACACCTCATCGCCGGTCTTGGCAATATAGGTGACGAATACAGGAACACACGTCATAACGTAGGTTTTATGGTACTGGATGCTGCAGCAGCGGCATCCGGTATCTCTTTTAAGGACAGCCGTTACGGATCTGTGGCCACCATGCGGCACAGGAACGCCGAGCTGATCCTGCTCAAGCCCTCCACCCTGATGAACCGCAGCGGCAATGCCGTTCGCTACTGGATGCAAAAGGAGAAAATCCTCCCTGAAAATCTGCTTGTGATAACCGATGACATTGCAATTCCTACCGGCAGCATGAGACTCCGGGCAGGAGGCGGCGCCGGAGGGCATAACGGCCTTGCGAGCATAAGTGAGGTGCTGGGCACTGACCAGTATGCACGACTGCGCATCGGTATCGGAAATGATTTTCCAAGGGGCGGACAGGTGAACTACGTCCTGGGTGAATGGAGCCCGGGTGAGATTGCAGTTCTCCGGAAGAGACTACCGCTGGCAGTGGAGTTTTTGATGTCGTTTGCCGTCGCAGGATGCGAGCTCACAATGACAGCCTTCAACAAGAGGGGAAAAAATCTGGACGATGACAACGGGGAAGCCGGAGGAAAGAATTGATAAGTTCCTCTGGTTCGTCAGGCTGTTCAAAACGCGCAGCATTGCAATCGAGGAGTGTAAAAAGGGAAGGGTCACTGTCGGAGGCCAACCGGTCAAGCCAGCCTTCCCGGTAAGCCCTGGAATGACTATCAGCGTCAGAAAACCCCCGGTCACATATACATATGCTGTTATGGGGCTGCCTGCAAGCAGGGTTGGAGCACCGCTTGTAATCAACTATATCACTGACATGACACCCCCGGATGAGAAGGATAAGCTCCTGGCCGGGAAAATGGCCGACGGGTTCAGACCACGTGGAAGCGGCCGTCCGACCAAACGTGAGCGCAGGGAACTCGACGACTTCCTTGAATGACTCCCCTCCCCCGCTGCTCCCGGTAACTCCCGCCACTGCTCCCGGTAACTCCCGCCACTGCTCCCTTCAACTCCCGTCACCGCTACCAAAAGCGGGGCTCTCTGCCCCTGACGTCAGTGTTCACTGCTCCTGACAGCACCGCCGCCGCTCCCGGCGACTTCCCCGGTTACTCTCTCCGACACCCTGATCGCTCCCGGCGACTTCCTCCACTGCTCCTGACAGCACCGCCGCCGCTCCCGGCGGGGTGGTATAAATACGTAAAATCAACCCTTCATTGTTAAGAAAGCCAAAACCCCGGGCCCATCGGGGAAACTTTTTCTAACTTCGTCATGCTGAAGCCCGGAGGCTGAGGCATTTTAAGATCGGAAGGTAAACCTGGTTGCGGAATGGGTAAGAAGAACATTGAAAAGTATGATATTTTCTATCAGCTGCTGAAGCGATATGTGGATTTCTGGCATAACTACATTTTTTACCGTAAGGTTATTGTATTAGGCAAGGATAATGCTGATTTCTCGGTGCCCACCATCCTGGCCCCCAATCACCAGAATGCACTTATGGATGCAATGGCCGTGATAGGCACGCTTGACCGCCAGCTGGTTTTCCTTGCCAGGGCGGATATCTTCAAAAAGAAGTTCATCGCGAGCATACTCTATTTCCTGAAAATCCTTCCCGTGTACCGCCTCAGGGACGGCTTCGAAGCAGTGAAGCAGAATGATGATACCTTCCGCGATACCCTCCGCGTCATGGAGAACCGCAACGGGGTTGTCATTCTTCCCGAAGGAAATCACGCCACCTACAGGAAGCTGAGGCAGCTGAAGAAGGGTATCTGCCGGATCGCCTTCCAGACAGCTGAGGCCTCGGATTTCAAAAAAGAGATCAAGATTGTTCCGGTGGGTCTTGAATATTCCCACTACTGGCGTTTCAGACAGGTGCTCACGGTTGTTTACGGCCATCCGATACTTGTCTCTGAGCACTTTGAGGCATACAGGGAGAATCCCAACAGGGCAATTGCGGAGCTGCGCGACAGGCTGTCGGCCGAGATGAAGAAGGTGATGGTGAACATTGATGATGAAGAGAATTACGAAGCTCTCAATGAACTGAGAAGCATTATCAATGAGAAGTACAGTGACAACATAAGATATCCCAAGCTCTTCCGTGACAAGAGGCTGATGAACAAGCTTGATGAACTGCGTGTCTCTGACCCTGACGCATACAGGGAGATATGCGGGGAGACCGTTGACGTGAAAAACCAGGCGACTGAACTTAATGTCTTGTACCGCCACCTCAGAAAAAAGAAGCATCCCTTCGGATGGCTCTTACTCTCGTCGCTTCTGCTGCTTGCCAGCCTGCCCGTCTTCCTCCTCGGGGCGGCATTGAACATTCTTACATTCCAGGTTTCGTACCTCCAGGCGATAAAGTCCAAGGACCCGGCCTTCATAAGCACGGCGCGTTATGGCTTTTTCCTCGGGCTGAGCTTTATCTTCGGCCCGCTGTATCTGATCCTCGCACTCATATTCATAAAACCGTGGTGGATGGCAATACTGGCGTTCATGATGGTCCCTGTCCTGGGAATACTGGCCTGGAACTGGTTCCTGTTACTGCAACGCACTGTAGGAGGCTTCAGGATCTGGAATCTCAGGCGCACCGGGAATGTTGTCTTCACAAAACTTTACGACAATTATAACAGGCTGGTTAAACGCGTCTCGTCACTCTGAAGATGAAAGATATATTCACAGGGAAAGTGGTCTGGATAACCGGAGCATCCTCAGGCATTGGAGAGGCGCTTGTAAAAGCCTTTGTGCGTCACGGGAGCAGGGTGATTGCTTCCTCCAATGACAGTGCCGGGCTGGCGAGGGTAGCCGGCGAGTGTTCAGGGCTGCGGGGAAGTGTCGCTGCTTTCCCTTTCGATCTGAGCGACACATCGGGCATTGATGAGCTGGCGAAGGATGTTGTGATGAAGGAGGGACGGGTTGACATGCTTCTGAATATCGGCGGTATCAGCCAGAGGGCGCTTCTAAAGGAGACGCCGCTGTGGCTCGACCGGAAGATCATGGAGATTAATTACTTCGGCACAATAGCCCTTACAAAGGCTGTGCTGCCGTATATGCTCGCTGCCGGGGGAGGCCATATTGCTGCAACAAGCTCAATTTCAGGGCGGTTCGGCTTCCCGTTCCGTTCAGCCTATTCAGCTTCAAAGCAGGCGATTCACGGATTCTTCGAGACTCTCCTTCTCGAGCACGGCAAGGATAACATCAGGGTCTCAGTCATCATCCCGGGACGGGTGCAGACAGCAATCTCGCTACATGCACTCACCGCCGCTGGAAAAGAGCATGGAAAGATGGATGAGGGACAGAAAGGCGGAGTGACAGCAGAGAAGGCTGCGGAACAGATCATAAGTGGACTGGCACGAAACAGGCGTGAGATACTGGTTGGCAGCACGGAGCTGCTTATGTTGTGGATAAGAAGATATTTACCTGCACTCTTCTTCAGGATAGCGGGGAAGATCAAACCAATGTAGATTAGTGATGAAGATCAAGGGTTACATTATCAGTGGAATACAACAGATGGGTGTAGGGGTCTATGACCTCACCGAGGCATGGGAGTGGTACATAAAGGCATTCGGGATGGACTGCCGCATCTTTGAGGATGAGGCAGAAGCCAGGCTGATGCTCCCTTATACCGGCGGCGAGCCGCGAAGCAGGCACGCCGTACTGGCGATGAACCTGCAGAGCGGCGGCGGATTCGAGGTCTGGCAGCACAAAGGAAAGGAACCGGAATACCGTGACCGGGAGACAAGGCTGGGCGACCTTGGCATATTCTCATGCAAGATGAAGGTGAAGGATGTGGAGGCAGCATGGAAATACTGGACCGACAGCGGTGTGGAGGTTCTGGGCAAACCGGTTGCGGACCCCTCCGGCAAAAAAAGCTTTTTCGTCAGGGACCCGTTCGGCAACCTGTTCCATATTGTTGAAGCCTCTGACTGGTTCATGAACCTCAGGAAGATCTCAGGAGGATCATACGGCGCAGTTATCGGCGTGTCGGAGATAGACAGGGCATTCAAGCTCTACTCCGATGTTCTCGGATATGACAGGGTGGTCTATGACACTACCGGCACCTTTGAGGATCTGGCATCTGTACCTGGCGGCAACGGCAGGTTCAGGCGCATGCTCCTGGCACCGACGAGGCCCTTCCACGGCGGATTCAATCCTATATTCGGGCAAAGCGTCATTGAGCTCATCCAGGCTCTTGACCGGCCGGTGACAAGGATCTTCGAGGGACGGCTCTGGGGCGACCCGGGATTCATTCACATATGTTATGATATAAGGGGAATGGATAACCTGAGGAAGTACTGCAGTGAAGCCGGTTTCCCATTTACTGTCGACAGCCAGTCGAGTCACGATGGCGACAGCTTTGATATGGGTGAAGCGGCTGGATATTTCGCTTATATTGAAGACCCCGACGGAACGCTGATAGAGTTCGTAGAGACCCATAAAGTACCTATTCTTAAGAAGTTAGGATGGTATCTTGACATGCGTCGGCGTGATCCGCATAAGCCACTGCCGAGGTGGATGATCAAGTCATTGAGATTTTCACGGGTTTCACCCGGGAAAGGCAGCGCAGGCAGCAGGCAATAGGCACCAGGCGGCATTGTCAGACTGCCTACTACCTACTGCCGACTGCCTACTGCCAACTGCTGACTGCAGAATGCTGACTGCAGACTACCAACTGCTGACTGCCGACTGCCTATTGCCTAATGGCTAGTGCCTGGTTTTCCCGCATCACCCTCATGAAATTCCCGCCCCAGATCTTGGCGATGTCATCGCGGCTGTAACCGCGGCGTATAAGTTCCTTGGTGATGTTTTTCATCATTGAGACGTCAGAGCAGTCTTCAAGACCGCCACCGCCGTCGAAGTCAGATCCAATCCCCACATAATCGATACCTATTACGTCAACCACGTGCTGAATGTGGTTCACCGCATCTGCGACAGTAGCGAGTTTGAGATACTGTTTTCTGAGCTCTGACATCTCTGTCCAGCGCTGCTCCTGCTGTGCTTCGGTAAGGTCAGGTCCCATGGCCATCCACTTTTCGCGCAGTTCCTTCCTTTTTTCCTCATAGACCGGATTGGGTTCAGGCTGACGGAGATAGTCGCTGAGGATGCATATCTGGATGACGCCGCCATTCTTCCTGAGTGCCTGAAGCATGTCGTCATTCAGGTTACGCGGGCTTTCACAGAGCGCCCTGCAGGAAGAATGCGAAGCAATGACCGGAGCCTTCGATACAGCCAGTATATCATAGAATGACTCGTCAGAGGCATGTGATACGTCTACAAGCATTCCCACACGGTTCATCTCAGCGACAACCTCTTCGCCGAAAGCGGAGAGACCGTTATGTTCAGGTCCGGATTTATCGGTAGAGGAATCGCAGATATCATTGTTGGATGAGTGGCACAGGGTTATATACCTGGCCCCCAAATCGTAATACTGTTTTATTTTACTGAGATCAGTTCCAACGGGGTAGCCGTTCTCTATGCCAATGAATATGGCAACCTTACCGTCAGCCTTGTGTCTCAGTGCATCGTCAGGGGTAAGGGCTATACCGGCCTGATCTGAATTGCGGGCCAGGTTTGCGTAGATCGAATCAAATGTGGCGAGTGTGTTGCTGTGTTCCTTTTCATAGGCCTCAGGGGTACGCGGACCCTGTCCCAGGAAGATTGCGAAGAATTCCGCATCAAGTCTCCCCTCCTTCATCCTCGGGAAATCGACGCAGCCTTTATCACTGCGCACACCCGGATCAAACCCGCCACCCCTGAAGAAGCGCATTGGAGTGTCAGAGTGTGTATCTATTGACAGAAAATCATCGTGCATCTTTTCCGCCTTTCGGTTGATTTTCTCCTCGCTTGAGGTGCATGAAGCGCCGATGAAGCACAGTAGCAACAGGATATATTTTGTATGCATCAGTTTCAGTTTTGTTGACCCTGCTAATATATGAATATCAATTACTGATTGTCACGTACTGAACCCTGCCAAAGAATTAAAAAAGGTTAAATGTATGATTATGAACCTGCGGTGCAGCCTATAAAGGCCGGCAGTGGCAGGGGGCACAAAAAAAAGCCCCGACGGAAAGTGTCGGGGCAGCCATGAAAAGAATGTAAAAATTGCTTTTGGACAGTAAAAAGCATCTTTAAAGTCTCACGACTTAATATCGTTCTGAACCTGTCAGATTATCTTCTTAACGCAAATATAATAAAAATGATTCGCAGATGTCAAGGATTATTCCATAAACAACGTCACAAAATCAAAGTCTGAGGGTCATGCAACTATATTAACTTTGATGCGTCATTTATCAAGAACGACCTGAAACTTGGCAGCACCGGAATTGCACATACATGAGAAGCTCATTGAAGAGTGCCGCAGTGGTAGCCGGAAAGCACAGTTCAGGCTGTATGAACTCTATTCAAAGGCTATGTTGAACACCGCTTACCGGATTATGGGTAGCAGGGAGGAGGCTGAAGATATGTTGCAGGAGGCATTTACCGACTGTTTCAGGAAGATAGGGACATACCGCACTGACTCCACATTCGGCGCCTGGCTTAAGACAATCGTTATCAACCGTTGCATCACCAGGCTCCGCAAACGGGAGGCCGATCTTGTATATGTTGATGATTACAGCAGGCACGAGATGCAGCAGGAGGAACCGCAGGAGACAACCTGGCCCAGCCCGCAGGTGATATCCAGGGCGGTGGAGAGATTGCCGGAAGGATACAGGGTGGTCTTCAGCCTTTACCTGCTCGAGGGTTATGATCATACTGAAATTTCCCAGATACTCGGCATCTCTGAGTCGACCTCCAAGACACAGTATGCAAGGGCAAAGGAAAAACTGAAAAAAATATTATCTGAAATGCAAGGTCATGGATGAAATTGAGAAGCACATAAGAAGCGTAAGGGATGAGCTCGACATTCACGAACCCGGTCCCGGACTCTGGGGCAGGATCGAACCTGGTCTTCCCGGCAGGGAAAGGCACCTGCGCATCTACCTCTGGCGCGCAGCCGCTGTCATCATAGTCGCAGGAGCAGCGCTGGCGATCATTGCCGGTATGCTCCGGACATCTGAGCGACTGAATGACCCGCAGGTGACAGAGGTGCGTGAAACATACAGGTACTATGACGACAAGGTCAGGTCTCTCTACGAGGAGGCAGAACCTCTCCTGACATCCAACCCTGAGATCGGCAGTGAACTTACTACCGGCCTGAATGAGCTTGACAGCCTCTCGGCACAGATCATAAGCGACCTTAATGACAACATCGCAAGCAGTGAAGTCATCGAAGCCCTGATTGGCAACTACAGGCTCCGCATAGAACTGCTCGAAGACATGCTCATGCTGATGAAGGAGCATAATACTGAAACAGAACATAATACCGGCAATGAACTATAAAAAACTGTATCTGCTGGCCGTCATACTGCCTGCAGGCCTTGCACTCTGCGGGCAACAGGTCTCTGACAGCAAGACCCTGAGAAAATCGTTCCGGACAGGCAGCGATGCAGTCCTGGATGTGACAAACAAGTACGGCGATGTGCATATCACACAATCGAAGACAGACTCCGTGATCGTGCGGGTGGAAATCTCTGCCTCGTCAAACAGCGGCGATAAGATCGATGCGATGATGTCTGACGTGGATGTGACAATCTCCATGACCGGTGAGACAGTAAGAGCCGAGACCTCCTTCAGGAAGGGAATTACCCCGCTGTTCGAGAGCCTCAAGGGACTGACAAAGAACCTGATCAACTTCGATTCGAGGATGAAGATCGATTACTTTGTAGAGTGCCCTCCGAAGACCGTCCTGAGGATTACGAACAGCTACGGTGATGTCTACATCGGTGACGAAACACCGGTGCTTGCTCTCAGGCTTTCAAACGGCAATCTTGATGCCGCTGCGGTGGGCAACGCTGAAATGATGGAGCTGACATTCAGCAAGGCAAACGTGAGGAGCATCAGGGAGGGGAAGGTAACACTCTCCTTTAGCGAGTTGCGTACAAGGGAGACAGGGAACATCAAGCTTGCCTCGGTCTCATCGAAAGCATGGATTGACGTCTGCGGGACAACAGATCTGGATTCAAAGCGTGATGACCTGCATTTCGGTACTGTCAGGGTGCTTACGGGAACAAGCTACTTCAGCGACATCATAACTGACCGCCTCACGGGTGAGATAAACATGTCAGTAAAGTACGGGAACCTGTCGTTTGAGCTGATTGAACGCAGCTTCAGCCTGATTGACATAAAGTCATCCTATGCCGATCTGGACCTGGTGATCGAAGAGCATTCAGCCTACGATCTTGAGATAAGGCATGAAAGCGCTTTTGTCTCATTGCCGGGGGTCACGCCCGAACCGGAGCGCACCGAGATCAACTCACAGGATAAGCTTTTCATGACCAGGGGATCCGTCGGCTCCGGAGCGAACCGCTCACCGGTAAGGATTGATGCCACCAGGGGCGAAATACGAATACTTCAGAAGTAATTTTTTAAGCGGGTATGCAACTGATGCAACTTTTCCGTGTCCTTGTTAAGGAACAGTAAAAGGAAAATAAAGATGAAAAAAGTAATTCCCGCCATTATTCTGGCAATGACAACCCTTGCTGCCTGCTCCCTGTTTGTTGACTGCATCGACGGGAACGGCGATCTTGAGACTGAAGTGAGAGACGCAGTACCATTTACGGCTATTGCCAATGAAACCTCTTTCCACGTGACCTATATTCAGGGTGATGAACACTCAATCACCGTTGAGGCTGAGAGCAACATCCTGCCCTACATCGAAACAAAGATCAGGGCCGGAGCTCTTGAGATAAGCACAATCAGGGGCACACACTGCCTTAACTACACAAGGCATCCAGTCATCACCGTGACAGCTCCAAGAATAAACGAGATTGTCAATGCCGGGTCAGGCGACTTCCTTTCCGGTGACCTTTCAGGCACCAGTGTAAGGATAGTCAGCAGCGGATCAGGTGACATTACAGCCGGAACATTGACCGGCAGTGAGGTCTCCCTGGTGATGTCCGGATCAGGAAACGTGATGACAGATGATATTGCCGCCACCACAATGAAAGCCACCCTCTCAGGGTCTGGCGACCTGACAATGACAGGCGAAGCTGCCAGCAGCAGGTATGTCGTCTCCGGGTCAGGGTCAGTGTTCTCGAGGTATTTCTCAACTGAAACCGCCACGATTACAATGTCAGGATCAGGCTCGGTCTACACCACCGTGAATGACCACCTTGATGCGGTCCTCAGCGGGAGCGGCAACATCTACCTGCAGGGAGATCCTGCAATTAACGTGACCCGTACAGGATCGGGGCAGATCATACGTCTGTAATCTATATCTGCATATATGACAGTAGCGGCAAGTCTGAGACCTGCCGCTACATTCATGTATATAAAATACCTTGATTCCAGAAGAATCAGTTGAGATCAATCTCGTTTCCCTGCCTGTCAAAGAATTCATACTGCAGGAAGTGGTATGACTCGATTCCCTGTACCTTAATGCTCACCCCGTGCTTCTTGTTGATCCTGCCGATCCTGGTGAGAAGCCCTTCCTTCAGGTAGGCTGCCACATACGGATGGGTGCGAAGAATGAACTTGCTCGTCTTTACCTTTTCGAGAATGGATGCCAGTGTGCGCTCAATCTCATCGGTAAGGAGGATTGCCGGGGCTGTCTTTCCCTCTCCCCTGCAGACCGGACACTTTTCGTCAGTGACAATTGTCATTTCCGGACGCACCCTCTGGCGCGTTATCTGCATCAGTCCGAATTTACTGAGGGGTAATATGTTGTGCTTGGCTCTGTCAGCACTCATCAACTCTTTCATCCTGTCAAAGAGAGCCTGGCGGTTTTCATTCGACTGCATGTCAATGAAGTCGATCACAATTATGCCGCCCATATCCCTGAGACGCAGCTGCCTGGCTATCTCCCTGGCAGCCTCGATGTTGACAGATAAGGCATTTGACTCCTGATCTGAGCCTGTTTTTGACCTGTTGCCGCTGTTGACGTCTACGACGTGCAGTGCTTCAGTATGTTCGATGATAAGGTATGAACCGCCCCTGAATGAAATTGTGCGGCCGAAGAGCCCCTTGACCTGCCTGCTGACCCCAAAATGGTCGAAGACAGGTACCTGGTCCTTGAATACCTTAACTATCTTTTCCTTCTCAGGGGCAATTTCCCTGATGTAACTTTTCACTTCGCCGGCTATCACCTCATCATCCACGATGATGCTGTTAAAGTCGGTACTGAGTATATCCCTGAGGATTGTTGTCGTGCGGTTCATCTCTCCCACCATTAGGCGGGGCGATTTGACATCGCGGTGCACAGCGGAAAGGGCTGTTTCCCATCGGTTGATAAGTTCCTTCAGTTCAGCATCAAGGGCTGCAACCTTTTTACCTTCTGCCACGGTGCGAACAATCACTCCGTAGTTTTTAGGTTTAATGCTCTGTATCAGAAGCTTAAGACGATTTCGTTCGTCGGCGTTCTCTATCTTTGAGGAGACTGAGACCTTATCTCCGAATGGCATCAGGACGAGATTTCGCCCTGCGATGCTCACCTCGGATGCAAGCCTTGGTCCCTTGGTTGAGATCGGTTCCTTTGTAATCTGCACGATAACTGTCTGACCTGTTGTCAGTACATCAGCTATCTTCCCGTCCTTGTCAATGTCAGGTTCAGGTTTGAACTTCGACACCGTTGGCAACTTGGCCTTGTTCTGTGTGGCCAGCTGATAATAACGGTGGAGGGTCCTGAACTGGGCACCCAGGTCAAGATAGTGCAGGAAAGCATCCTTTTCGAAACCAACGTTTATGAACGCTGCATTAAGCCCCGGCATGATCTTCTTTACCTTTCCCAGGTAAATGTCGCCGACTGAGAATTTTACATTCCGCTTTTCCTTGTTTAACTCGACAAGCTGCTTATCCTCCAGTAGTGCAATGGATATCTCAGCATCATTTACGCTGATAATTAAATCCTTATTCACATTCCGGAATTTATTGATTAGCCGATAGTCCTTTTCATAATGCAACTAACCTAAAGATCAAAGGATCTTTAGGTTAGGTGTAAGAGTTACAGACTATGCATTTATGCTATTTCTTCTTCTTATGCCTGTCTTTCCGCAAGCGCTTTTTACGCTTGTGGGTAGCCATCTTATGCCTTTTTCTCTTTTTACCGCTTGGCATTGTATTACTTCTTAACGTGTGATTTAACCTTTGTTATGAAAGTCTTGGCAGGTTTGAATGCCGGGATATTGTGGGCAGGAATGATGATAGTCGTATTCTTCGAGATGTTCCTGGCTGTTTTCTTTGCGCGCTTCTTCACGATGAAGCTGCCAAAGCCCCTGAGGTAAACATTATTGCCGGCAACCATCGAGTCCTTAACTGATTCCATGAAAGCCTCAACGGTTTTCTGAACGGTTACTTTCTCAATTCCAGTGTTCTTGGCAATTTCGTTAACAATGTCTGCTTTTGTCATTTTGCAAGAATTTTTAATTCAACAAATTATTTTTGATGTTCTGTTTTTTCAATGTGCAAATATAAAATATTATTTGTCAATATCAGGTGATAAGAGTTTTTTTTCGAAGCGAATAACCTGATTTTTTGATACCTATAAAATATATAGTGTCCGGATTCGCCTTTCAGACGTGCTCTGAGGGGGTATCCGCAGTTCAGAGATATCCGGCCGGGAGCCTGACAGTAATTTTTTTCGTAACTTTACATCCTTCAACTAGGTGTAAATTATTATAAAATCATGTCATTCAATAAAGTAATTCTGGTGGGCAACGTCGGCAAGGATCCCGAGATCCGGCGTTTCGAGAACAATATCAAGGCATCATTCTCACTTGCCACAAGTGAAACCTACACTCCAAAGGGAGGTGATAAGGTTACACAGACCGAGTGGCACAATATTGTTGCCTGGAGAAGACTTGCAGAGCTCTCTGAAAACTACATCCGCAAAGGATCACAGATACTGATCGAGGGCAAACTGCGTTACAGGTCATACGATGACCGCGATGGCAATAAAAGATATATAGTTGAGGTTGAGGCAGATACAATCCAGCTCCTGGGTCGCAAGCCTGATGGTCAGGGCCAGCAGGGACAGGGCTACCAGGGAGGAACCCAGGGATACCAGAATGGCGGCCAGGGATCACAGGGAAGCGGACAGGGTTATTCCTCTTCGTCACACAACGCCTCACCAATGCCCGGAGAAGGTCCGGGTGACGGCCGGAATGAGGATCTATCCTCTCATGATGCAGCAGATGACCTGCCCTTTTAGGTAACCAACCATTCCGGTTTTGGATACGCTGATCTCAGTATCGTTTACAGGGATAATTGCCCAGGGTGCAATTACAGGGTCGCCAATGACACTTGTAACTGAAATCATCATCCTGGTTCTCCTTATAATCGCATCGGCCTTCATCTCAGGGTCTGAAGTTGCATACTTCTCGCTCACGCCGAACGATATGGAGGAGCTTCAGCACCGCAAGGGAAAGAGACCGGCTGCAGCGATGAAGCTTCTGGCAAAGCCTGACAGGCTGCTGAGCACCATACTTGTTGCCAACAACATAATAAATATTGCAATCATCATTCTTGCTGCCTTCATCAGTTCAAGAATGTTCGATCTGAGCAATAATCCCGTCCTCTCCTTCATTATCGAGGTGGTTGTGATCACCTTCATCCTTCTGCTCTTCTGCGAGATCATTCCAAAGGTTTTCGCAACGCGAAGCCAGCTGAAGTTTACCCTGATGATGGCTCCTGCCCTCACCTTTGTTTCAGGACTTCTGAAACCGCTTGCATCACTCCTCTCCTACTCCTCCTTCTTCGTCAAGCGAAGACCCAGGACAAGGGACACAGGTCTCAGCATCGACGACCTTTCGGCAGCCATCGACCTTACCTCTTCCGGAATCAAGGATGAGAAGGATATACTTAAAGGTGTGGTTCGCTTCGGCAATACTAACACAAGTGCAATCATGTGCCCGCGCATCGACGTGACGGCACTTGATATCAGCAAGGGATTCCATTCAATCATGGAGGAAGTGGTGGAGTCAGGCTTTTCAAGGATTCCGGTCTACTCTGGCTCCTTTGACAATGTGAGGGGTATCCTTTTCGTCAAGGATCTGCTGCCTCATCTGGGCAAGCCTGACAACTTCAGGTGGCAGACCCTGATCAGGCCAGCCTATGTTATTCCTGAAACGAAAAAGATCAGCGAGCTCCTCAAGGAGTTCCAGACCAAAAAGATACACATGGCAATAGTTGTGGATGAATACGGCGGAACAAGCGGGCTGGTGACACTTGAGGACGTACTGGAGGAGATAGTGGGCGAAATTACAGACGAGACTGACGAGGAGGAGCCTCTCTTCAGGGAGACAGGAAAAGGGAAATGGGTCTTCGACGGGAAAATACTGCTCAACGATTTTTACCGGATAACAGGGCTTGAGGATGATCCTTTCGAGGACGTGCGCGGTGACTCCGAGACCCTTGCAGGGGTACTGCTGGAACTGCTTGAAGAGATACCTGTCAAGGGCAGGGTCATCTCCGCGGGAGGATTCACATTTACTATAGAGACAATAGAAAACAGGCGGATAAGGGAGATTAACGTCGAAAAGAAAGGGGAGATAAAATGAGAAAACATTGTGCCGCCGTGCTGCTGGCAACTGCCTTGTTGCTGACGGGATGCGGACAGACGCCTGTGCCGAAGCCGGCAGGTTATTTCAGGATCGATCTGCCTGAGAAAAGCTATGTTCAATATGACACCCCCTGCTCCTACTCGATCGAATACCCGGAATATGCGAGGATCAACCTCAGACCGGCGGCGGCGACTGACACCTGCTGGATGGACATCGAGTTCCCGTCGCTGAATGCAAGTATTCACCTGAGTTATTTTGACATCCGGGATAACCTGGCGTCGCTGACCGAACTGAGCCGTGAGATGGCTTACAAACACACGATCAGGGCCGAATCCATAGAGGAGAAGCTTTGGGCAGACGACTCATCACATGTATACGGGGTACTCTATGACCTGAAGGGAAACACAGCATCGGCAGTGCAGTTCTTCGTTACCGACAGCACCAGGCACTACCTGAGAGGTTCCCTCTATTTCATGACCCAGCCGAACGAGGACTCACTCCTGCCGGTGATAAACTTTCTAAGGGAAGACATCATTCACCTCATCGAGACCCTGAACTGGAGATAGACAATGGGTTGCATCACTAAGCACTATCTGAACAAGGAGACTGTAATCGGTGTCTGGAAGATCGAGGAGGATCTCGAGACACTGCTCACGATGGTTGATATGAGCCCGGAGGACAGGAAGAGGTACGATGTCTTCCGAAGCAACTCGAGGAAAACGGAGTTTCTGAGTGTCAGGGCGCTGCTGGCGGAGATGCTGGGCAGGGATGCACGGATAGTCTATAACAAAAACAATAAACCCTTCATAAAGGACGGTTCGCACTTCATCAGTATTACACACTCCAACAAGCTTACGGCAATCCTTATGAGCAAGGATGAAAGGGTGGGGATCGACCTCGAATACATGCGGGTGAACATCAACGCCTTCGCATCTAAGTTCCTGAATAAAAGGGAGAAGATAACGCGGAGATGGGCAGACCGCACATACCACCTCTATATCCACTGGTGCGCCAAGGAGGCAATGTACAAGATTTGCGACAAGGAGGGGATAAACATAGTGAATGACATCACGATTGAGCCCTTTGAGGTGAGGGAATCGGGAGAAATAAAGGGGACTGTGAAGAACCAGAGAATTGATGACCGGTTTACCCTGTACTATTCACGATACGACAATTACACAATTGTCTGGACTAAGAAGAAGCATGAGAATTGAGATTCCCTGGAATAAGAAGAAGCTTGTTGCCCGGTTGATAGACCCTGATAACGCAGGGGAGGAAGCTATTACAATTGCTGCACGCAATGCTGCAGCTGCCGGAGTCGATCTTTTCCTTGCCGGTGGCAGTCTGACAAGCGTGCCGGTTGAAGGGGTCATCAGGCGGCTGAAGCAGCTCTCCGAAATCCCTGTTGTGCTTTTCCCTGGCAATCTCACACAGCTAACCTCCGAAGCCGACGTTGTCTTCCTGCTGTCACTCATCAGCGGACGAAACCCCGAACTGCTTATTGGCAACCATGTCATCGCGGCGCCTCTGCTTAAAAATATCAGGGAGAGGGTTATACCGGTAGGCTACATGCTTGTAGGCTGCGGCGGGGGTACCTCGGTGGAATACATGAGCCAGACATCCCCGATACCGTACGGTAAGAATGATATTGCTGTTGCAACTGCCCTGGCCGGGGAGATGATTGGAATGAAGGCCATCTACCTCGAAGGAGGCAGCGGTGCCGCGAAACCGGTTAACCCGGCAATGATAAGGGCGGTAAAGAAGGAAATTACAATCCCTCTGATTACGGGAGGCGGACTTGACACTTCGGAGAAGGTCGATGAGGCCTTTGAGGCAGGAGCCGACATGGTCGTTATCGGCAACGGAGGTGATCAGGATCCCTCCCTGATTGCAGCAGCCTGCAGGGTGCGCGACAGGCATAACAGCCGTACTGCCGGCATCTGAAATCAAGACAAATTTTTTCCGGTGGCTGCGGGCCGGCCGCCAGGCCGTTACCTGAACAGTTCGTGGAGAGGATCGCCGCTTGCAGCATTGGGCATCGGTACCTTGCACAGCACCGAAAGGGTTGTGGCGATATCCCTTGTGCTGACACCGCGGGTGACTGAAGCCTTGCTGGCGGTCCATCCGTACCATATCAGGGGCACGTGGCTGTCATACTCCCACGGGGAGTTGTGGCCGGTCACGTTGTCTGTCTTCTCAACCCATCCCGGGTTAAGGGCAATCATCACATCACCGGAGCGCTGCTGGCTGTAATTGTGGCTCATCTTAAGCAACAGTCCGCCGGCAAAGTCACTCATCTCGAATGACGATGTAGGAACAGCAGCTGCAATGCCTGAGAACTGCACCATGAAACGGGCTACCTTTTTCTGCACATCCTCGAGGTTCATCTTTGCATCCTCAATCAGCGCCCGGTTCAGGAAGATCTGGCTGTCATAGAAACCCCTCACCCAGTCGCCCTTACCGTAAACGGCGTTGAGGTAGCTGCGGAGCAACTGCAGCGACTGGTTGAGCATGAAGTAACCTGAAGGAACCCTGCTTTGCGCAAGCACTGCAGGTATCTCCGACACCCCGTGTGCCGATACAAAATAAACCAGTACGTTTTTCTTTCCCAGCGACTTGTCAATCTTCTCAAGCAGCTTTCCGATATTCCTGTCGAGCCTGACAAGCGCGTCCGAAGCCTCCACCGAGGAAGGTCCGAACCGGTGGCCCGCATAATCGGTGGCTGAGTAGGTTACAGCCAGGAAATCTGTTATATCATCCTGACCCATCTGCTCATTGTCTATAAGCCTGAGGGCCAGCTCAGTGGTGAAGTCATCCGAAAAGGGTGTCTCGCGCAGTATGGAGTAGTCCCTCGTGACATTGAGAAGTTTCCCCTTTGTTGACATTGTTTTGAGATCATAGGGAAACCATGTCTGCCCGTTCAGACCTCTTTCAAATTTACTTGAATCGGGCTGGCATCCGGGATAGGTTGCCGGGTCAAGAAGGGGCTGCCATGGCTGGTTGAGATACTGCCCAGGAAGTAGCATTGCATTCATATCCATGAGCCACAACGGGAGTGTTTCGGCGAAATAAGTGCTTGACATCCAGGTTCCTGTCCGGTCATCATACCAGAATGCACCGTCGGCCGCATGACCGGCAGTGATAATGGCTGACATCTCGCGGATGCCTATCCCGTATACTTTTGCTCCTCCGCAGGTGGCCATCTGAAGTTCATCGGAGAAGCTTGAAGAGAGCAGGTTGGCCGGAGAGAAGAGCCCTGTCTCGAAGCTGCCTCCGACGGCATTGACGCCCGGATCCTGGACGCAATAGATCATCTCATTGTTGAAAGGATGAAACCAGGAGTCTGAAGTGATGCCATGGGCCGAGGGTGAGGCACCGGTAGAGATTGTTGCAAAGCCCGGCCCTGCCTGGGTAGAAAGATAATCGATAGAGGCATTGCGGTAGTAGGTCCCTTCGTTGACCATCCTCTTCAGTCCGTTATCCGGAAGAATGTCCCATATGCGTTCAAGCTGGTCATATCGCAGTTGCTCAACTACTATACCGATAACCAGCTTCGGTTTATCAGGCGGAATGTATGCCGATTGGGCGGACAGACAAACAGTAATTGCAAGCAGATATATTATTGTGGTTACCCTTTTCATAGTCATAAAGTGCTCTTTGAAAACAAGTCCCAAAAATATCAGTTTTGGGTTTACCTGCAACCCGGCAGGCAAAAGATATCACCAAAGGGTTATTCTGTTATCAACCGTTTGAAGACCGCCTTACCCCTGACAACCGGTCCAACGGGTTCCTTTCTGACGGAGATGATGTACATGCCATAAGGAAGTGATCCAAAATCGCAGACGACCGGGAGTCCCGGTTGGGCTATCGTGCGGTAATGTCTGATGAGGGCTCCAGTTGCGTTTGCCAGGGTGACTGTCACCTCCCCGGTGACTTGCTCCTGGGGCATGATACTGACTTTTCCGTCGGAGGGATTGGGCCATATCAGCAGCCCGCTGCCGGGGGGATCCGGGTAGTCATTGCCGCTCTTTTCCATCTGCACATCCCGTATAAGAAGGGGCTCGCCGGATGTCAGGACGGCCGTGATAGTGTAAGGTTCATATCCTGGGCAGGAGAAGATGAGGTTCCAGGAGCCCGGTGGAAGGAGCCTGCAGTACGCTCCGGACAGCGTATCGGAATAGATATGAGATGAGTCGGCATCGTGCCCGGCAATGAATATCTTCGCGCTTAGCGGATCACCGGTGTCTGTGTCTGTGACTGTGCCTGTCACCCCGGAGAGTGCCTCTGAGATATAACGCAGCAGTGAACGGTGGTGCCACTCCCACATCGCTTCGAGGTTCGAGCCGGGGGTAAGCTTTGTATCATCGATCTCTATCGTAACTTCGCGGCCTCCGAGTCCCCAGGTGACAAAATCCTGTCGTCCCCCGGTGATTACATACCACTCCCATCCCCTTGTCACACCGTTATTTAGGAAGGTCATGTATCCGGGTTCAGCATAAAGGTGAACCGTATCCGCATAACGCCTGCAGACTGTATTGAACCATACGTCATCAGGATGGATGCGTGTCCACCTGTCCCACGGGTAATTCACAACTTCAGCGCCGCTGTGCAGGTTCACTGAGAGCGCGAACCGTTTTGCTTCGAGGAATTTGATCATATCACGTGTCTCCTTCTGCAGCGGCGGCGGCGGGGAGGCCTCCGGGTCAGGGAAGTTGCGATTGAGGTCATAGCCGTTGCTGTTCGCCCTGACCGGATAGACTATTGTGTCACCGTTACGGTATGCGCCGTCAGGATTGGCGAGCGGGTTGATCCATATCTCCAGCCCTGAGACAAGCTCAGAAGCCAGCCCGCCGCCGCCGCTGCCGGCTGCAAGGTACTCCGCCAGCCTCATCAGCAGGACAAACCCGGCGATCTCATCACCATGGATGGATGAGCTGAGCATAACGGCCGGCTCTGATTCATCGGTCCCCGGGTTGTCGGAGATCTTAAGGGCCAGGACAGCCCTCCCCATGATACTGAACCCGATAGTGTCGAGCAGGCAGACCTCCGGCCAGTGGTCTGCTATCTTGTGCATTATAGTGTCATAGTGCTTCCATGTGGGGTACGACTGCCAGTGCATCGCCTCGGAAACGGAGGAGGCAGTAAAGAACCCCTTCCGCTCGTCCGGTTTCACAAGTTTATAGGGTATGCCGGCGGCGATGAACTGCTCAAAGTCGCGCGGAGAGAGACAGAGTCTGGCTGTAGTGCCGTCACATGATGAGACGGAGAACCGCGATGCCAGCCTGTTCATGGCGTTGAAGCCGGGATAAGCGATGTCCACCTCGGCCTGTCCGAACAGCATTACAACTCCTCTTATGTCACTGCCTGCCGGGCTCTGCTGCCCGTGCCCCACCTTCCCGGATAAAAGGAGCAGGAAGAGAGGTATGACGAGGAACTTCTTCACAGCAGCGGTTAAACGTTGAACCTTATGTGCAGTATGTCGCCGTCGCCCACCACGTAGCTCTTACCCTCCACCATCAGCTTACCGGCCTCACGGCAGGCATGCTCCGAACCCAGCCTGACGAAGTCGTCATACTTCATCACCTCTGCCCTGATGAATCCCCTTTCGAGATCGGAGTGAATGACTCCGGCGGCCTGCGGTGCAGTCATCCCTGCGGTGATTGTCCATGCACGTATCTCCTTCGGCCCTACGGTGAAGAAGGTCTGCAGGTTAAGCATCTCATATGCAGCCCTGACGAGTTTGTTGACCCCCGGCTCCTTGAGTCCTGATGCCTCAAGGAACTCCATGCGGTCGGTCTCTTCGGTGAGGTTGGCTATCTCGGCCTCGAGGGCGCCGGCTATCACAAGCGGCCCCGCCCCCCTGCCGGTGAGGTATTTCCTGACTGCATCGACGTATGCATTACCGTTCACCGCAGAGGCTTCGTCTACGTTGCAGACATACAGAACCGGTTTCATTGTCAGCAGAAAGATATCATCAACATATTTCTTGTCTTCCGGCTTGATTTCAAGGGAGGCAGCATTCTGAAAGCCCTCGAGGTGATCCCTGTAGAGATTCAGCACCTCGATGCCGTGTTTCGCATCCTTGTCGCCCGTCTTTGCTGCCCGTTCCAGCCGCTGAATCTTCTTCACAACCGACTCCACATCCTTTATCTGCAGCTCGAATTCGACATTCTCCAGGTCCCTGACCGGGTTGACAGACCCGTCAATGTGAGGCAGATTGTCATTATCAAAACAGCGAAGCACATGGATCAGTGCATCGGTGTTCCTTATCTCACCGAGCAGACGTGCGCCTGAGCTGTCGCCCTGACCTCTTACCAATCCCGGTATATCAACTATATCAACTGTTGTATGAACGATCCGTTCCGTGGGCTGAAACTTTTCAAGATCATAAAGCCTCCTGTCCGGCACCTGGATGACTCCGAGGTTTGCCTTGACGCCTGTGCCGTATGTGTCGGTCTCACCGCGTGTGTTTGATATACAGTTGAAGATTGTAGTCTTGCCTACGCTTGTTATTCCTATTATTCCGCATTTCAATGCCATGTCTCATTTTTCTCTTGCTGCAAAGTTACCAAAAAGAGGCTACCGGGAGCCGGGCAGGAGGCGGGGCATGCACTTTTTGTTAATTTTGAGGGAAGGAGATTAAACCATTGGCGCCTTCCGGCGTCAGAAATACAAACACCGCCTGACAGGTCAATGTCAAATTTCACTGAAGATGATATCAGGGCAGTTCTTGCCACGGATGCCGAAAAGGCATTCCGGATGATAATTGATACTTACGGGTCAAAACTCTACTGGCACATCCGCCGGCTTGTAATAACGCACGAAGACGCCGACGACGCCCTGCAAAACACATTTATCAACGCATGGAAGAATATCTCCTCTTTCCGTTTTGACAGTTCATTGCTTACATGGCTCTGGTCAATATCCACAAACGAAGCTCTCACACTCATCAGGAAGAGGGAGAGGCAGGGCACTGTTTCTCTTGACGATGTGGAGGCTCTCCTTTCGGGCTCCGCTGAAGGCAGCAGCTGGTTTGACGGCGACGCAGCGGAGGTGAAGCTGCAGAATGCAATTCTAAGACTCCCGGAGAAACAGCGGATTGTCTTCAATATGAAGTATTTTAACGATATGACCTACGAAGACATGAGCAGTGTGACGGGAACATCTGTCGGGGCGCTGAAAGCGTCGTATCATCATGCTGTAAAAAAGATAGAACATTTTTTAAAGGATAATTAAACCAATGCCCTCCGAGGGCGTCAAAGGGATGTCATGAAACTCAATGATAAAATAGAAAAAGCCAATCCGTTCAGGGTCCCTGAGGGCTACTTTGATTCGCTGACCGACCGCACAATGGCCGCCATCAGGGAAGAAGAGAGCCGGAACGAGGCCGGTCAGGCACCGCCCCGCAAAGAGACGCGGATTATAAGCATGAGGCCTTTCCTTGCACTGGCAGCTGCAATAATCGGATTCGCAGTCATAGCGGCAGTGACTGTCAGGCTGATAAGCGCCGGCCAGGCTCCGGAGGGGTATGAGCCAGGGACAAGCCTGTATGCCGACCTGGCTTTTGAAGAGGTTGACGCATTTGTGATGGAGAATGAGCTGAGTGCAGCAGAGCCCGTCTTCCCGGATATGGCGGAGGAGGAGATCTCATCCGAAGCCATCATCGACTACCTCATGACTGAGGGTATTGAACTGACTGATATTTATGAACTATTATAATACAATTATGAAGAAACTGTTGTTTTCAATGATCATCGTGGCGCTGGCCGGAACAGCCGTGCTGAACGCCCAGGGACAGGGCCAGGGACAGGGGCTGGGACAGGGTACAATGCAGGGCGACGGTGAGAAGCTCACCGCCTACAAGATTGCATTCTTTACAAAGAATCTTGACCTCACACCCGCCGAGGCAGAAAAATTCTGGCCGGTTTACAATGATTACTCGGCACGGAAAAATAAACTTCTGACAGACCGTCTCTCAATGATGAGATACGCTGTCCAGAATGAGGCCAATATGACTGAAAGCGAGGTCGCCTCAACTGCAGATAAACTTACGCAGTCATTTGCCGACGAAGCCGGCCTTGTTGTCTCTTTCAACGAGAGCCTGAAAAAAGTGCTGCCGCCAAAGAAGATAATAAAGCTTTACCAGGTAGAAAACCAGTATAAGCAGCAGTTGCTGCGTGAGCTAAATGACAGAAGGCAGGGAGCCGGACGGCCTGGATTGAGCGGGCGCGGCGGCCAGGCCGGTAACACCGGGATGCAACAGTAGAAACCAGGTGACAGGCCTCCGGGGAGTGGTTGCAGCAGGACCCGGTGAGTGACACACCGGGGTACAGCAGTAACTGATTCCTGCAGACTGAATCTCAGGAGAGTTTCGTCTCCCTTATAAATGACGGGAGTGCAGAGAGAGAAACAGCTGTCTGTTCTCCCGTCTTCATATTCTTAACTGTTGCCTGTCCGGCAGCGATCTCGTTACTGCCGGCAATTACAACAAGCGGAATCATCCGTGCATCGGCATATGAGAACTGCTTTTTGAGCTTCGCCGCCTCGGGGTAGAGTTCGGCGGCAATGCCAGCCTCGCGGAGCGCACCTGCTATCTGCATGAGTGCCGGCAACTCATCCCTGCCGAAGTTGATAATAAGCGCCTCAGTTGATGAGCCGGTCTGTTCAGGGAAGAGACCAAGCTGAAGCATTACGTCGTAGATCCTGTCTGCGCCAAATGACACTCCGACGCCCGAAACACCCGGCAGCCCGAAAATACCGGTGAGGTCATCATACCGTCCTCCTCCGCATATGCTGCCGAAAGAGAGATCCGCCGCTTTTACCTCGATTATTGTACCGGTATAATAGTTCAGTCCCCGAGCCAGTGAGAGATCAAGTTCCACAGGTGATTTCACCGGCTGCATTGCAATATAACCAATCAGCTCCTCCATCTCGGCAACACCCTTCAGTCCCGTCTCCGAACCGGCCATCACTCTCCTGAGCTCCTGCAGCTTCTCTTCGGACGAGCCGCTGAGGTTAATAACCGGCTCAAGCCTGGCAATCACCTCCGGGGCAATGCCACGCTGCACCAGCTCCTGCCTCACCCCTTCCCTGCCGATCTTCTCGAGCTTGTCAATTGCCACCGTAATATCTGTTATCTGCTCGCCCGCACCCGCCATTTCAGCTATCCCGGCAAGAATCTTCCGGTTGTTTACCTTTACAATTATATTGATCTTCAGCTCACTGAAGACGCGGTCAATTATCTGAACCAGTTCTGCCTCATTAAGAAGAGAGTCGCTGCCGATTACATCCGCATCGCACTGAAAGAACTCCCTGTATCTTCCCTTCTGAGGTTTGTCGGCCCTCCACACAGGCTGTATCTGGTATCTGCGGAACGGGAATGTGATCTCGTCACGATGCTGAACCACGTAACGTGCAAACGGAACGGTGAGGTCATACCTCAGTCCCTTCTCGCTGATATGCTTTGTCACCTGTGTGGTGTCGGAAGCTGTGAGAGCGCCGGGATCGACCCCTGAAAGGAAGTTTCCGGAGTTAAGAATCCTGAATATGAGCCTGTCACCCTCCTCCCCGTACTTGCCAAGCAGAGTTGAGAGGTTTTCCATGGCGGGGGTCTCAATGGGCAGGTAGCCGCAGAGCGAAAAGTTCCTTCGGATTATGTCGAAGATGTAATTGCGGCGCAGCATCTCTGACGGTGAGAAGTCGCGTGTGCCCTTTGGAATGGATGGTTTCTGGGACATGTCAGGATTGATTTCCCGACAAAAATATGAAAAAACGGCGTACGGGGATGATATTCCCCGTATGCAGATCATGCATCAATATGATGCAGCGACAGGTCTGAGACCTGTCGCTACATCATTACGATTACAAATTATCTATTGGATGAACGGTGCGTCAGGTCTGAGACCTGTCGCCACCCCATTGCGATGACAAATTATCTACTGGATGAAAGGAATTGAGATCGGGTATTTGAACACCTCGCCCTTTGCAGCCCTGATGCTGGCAACAATGATGCAGACAAGTTCAAGAATCGTGAGAGCTATCAGGAGGGGGATCCCCACTATAATGAGGCATAGCGGGAGCAGCAGTATGGTGTAAAGCGCCATCGAAAGCTGGAAGTTCAGAGATGCCTTACCGTTCCGGTTAACCCACTCTGACTCGTCCTTCCTTGAGACCCAGCAGATCAGCGGGCCGATAATTCCGCCACCGAAGGGAAAAATGTAACTGGCGAAGGCCGAAAGGTGGCAGAACATTGCCCAGTCGCGTTCAGATTGAGTGTATGTCTTAATCTCTTCCATTGCTTTTTTTTAAAAAGACGGTATTTGTGTTAAAATGCTGCATCCTCAGAAGCGGCCGAGCCTTTTCAGATCGCTTATGAGCAACCCGTTGGCATTCTTGCTGTCAACCATGTGACTGTCATAGTAATACATGACAGCATCATCTGTGCCGACAAGCATCTTCATGCAGGTGCCGGTCCGTTTGACACCGTCAGGTCCCACCTTGTGAACAATCAGGACATCCTTTTCCTTCGCCTCGATTGCACTCATTATCTCCTCCTCACTCACGATCCTGACCTTATAAGGGTAGTGCAGGGCTATCCTCTCAACAGTGTTCACCTCCGGCGCCAGGTCTTCCTCCCTGACGAGGACTGTCTTATTCATTATTTCAGGAACATTTTTGTTGTAATATTTAAGATAACGGAGAGCAGTAGTGGTTGGGTTTTTCATCACCAGTTCAGCATGATACTCCATGAAGCGAATAATCAGGCCGAGCTTGTAGCTGTATTCCTCTTCCGGTGCTCCGGAGAAGCAGAGAGGAATTGCGCAAAACTCAGGCAGCTGATCAAGTTCATCCACATCAGCCCCCAGAAGCAGGTTAAGGAAATCGTAGGTTGAACCCGATTTGTCATTACTGAAGTTGGTGATTGTAAGTACAATAAAGGAGTATGCCGGGTCAGTGCGCATCACATTGAACTCCTCAACGGTAATATACTTCACCGGGGTAACCTTCCAGTACTTGTTTACAGCATCTCTTATCTCCGCATTGTAAAACGAAAACTGGTCCTGTTCCAGAACGACACAGGTGACAGTCTTCCTGAACTTCTCAGCATCGTCAACTGTGGGATAAGGCCTCTGCTGAGCTGATACCGTATGAGCGAGGAGGATTAACAGGACAAAAAGGCAGGATTTCTTCATAATAACTATTTATCGGCAGGAAGGAGGACAGGGTTTCTCTCATTGAACTTCCTCAGGTAAACGAACATCATTTTTTTCTGGTTCTTGTTGCGCATCGAAACAAACTCTTCGTAGAGCTCCGGGTCTTTCATCAGAAGAGCCTCGAGATTCTCAAGGTTGTACTCATATGACTTACCGGTTTCGAAATCTATCATGAACATCTCCAGGTCAGTGCGTGAGGAGTTACCCCGGTAGGGATAGCCTCCGTAACCGTAGGGGTCATAGTATCTCGATGAATATGGGCTGTAATAATAAGGTGAATAGTATGACCGGTAAGGTGAGTAGTAGGGGTCATAATAGCCGTTGGGATTATAGCCCGACTGTGTTGTCACGTCCGCCACAAAGTGAATGATTGAACCGAAGAAGGTGATGCGGTTAAAGTTACCCTGCACCCTGGCATAGAGCACCCCGTTGCGTGCAAAACCCCAGATATTTTCCTTCTCAATCTCCTGTCTGACACCCAGATTATCATAGAAGTAGATCTTTTCCGAGGAGATCACCTGGTCAAAAAAGTCCTTGTCGTTATAATCAACTGAAGTAAACAGCTTTGCCTTGGGAATAGGGCTGTTTGATTTCACCATGTCAAAGTTCAGGTATATACCGTCCCTGAACTTGAAGTCAGGGGTATACTGAACAAGAGTATCCCCCTGCTGCGCCATTGTGAAGCCTATGGCTATCACAGCTGCGATCAGTGTCATTAAGCCCTTTTTCATCACACTCTTTTTCAGGTTTTACTTCAAAAACTATACCGTTAGGCAAAAATAATCTTTTATGTACACTGAAAGCAAGCCCCTCTTTATCTTTATTGAAATTGGTGTATCTTTGGTTGACGTAAATCTACTGCGGTCATAATATGCCGAACAAAACCAGACCTTCCTCCATCCCGCACTCGGATCTGATGACCCGGAGGACACGGGACCGGATTCTTTTACCAGTGGCCCTTGCTCTTCTGATTGTGATAGTTGCACTGGTGACCGCACTCTCAGGGATGACCTACATGCCGATAGTTTCTGGAGCTATTGCGCTGATACCGCTGGCGCTTGCGATTGCCGAGCTGAGAAGGCTCATTGCTGACAGCAGGAATATCCTGAGGGAGCTTGCCTCGATTGCAGAGAAGAACGAAGAGGTAATCAACTCCTTCTCTCACAAGATCAGGGAACCCCTCAACAACCTCGTTCTGCTGGGCAACATGCTGACCGAAACAACTTCCTCACCCAAGCAGCAGGAACTGGTGGAGACATTCATCGCATCCACTGGGTCAATGGTGGACGTTGTAAATGAGCTTACAATGGAGACGGCGGGCAACATCACTTTTGAACGCAGGGGAGAGATCCGCTTCAGGCTTGGTCCCATCATACATGACACAATTGAGCTGATGAAGCTCAATAAAAGGCATGATCAGAGCGTGGTGATCTATGATGACCGCGGGGAGGGTGCCAGTGATTACAGCGGTGATCCGATAATTATCAAGCAGATACTGATTGACCTGCTCAGTGCAGCAATATCAGGTTCATCAGGAATAGCAACAATAAAGATACAGGTAAGGGAAGCAGGTGAGCGTGAAGGAGCCCGGAAGGTAGAGTTTACCCTCTCTTCCAACAATCCCGTTGTCTTCATCGGAGAGGGCAGACAACCGTGGCCTGTAGCAGGCAGGCTGATTCGTGACCTCGGGGGTAACTGGCAGGAATCCACCACCGGATCGGGGGCATGGTTTGTCTTTTATATTTACCTGCACAAGGCCGAAACGCATGCCCGTCCGGCAACTGCAAGCACCCTCATTAAAGGCATGCCGGCCGAGAAGAGCAGAAAAGAGATGAAAGACCTGAATATCCTGCTTGTGGAAGACAACCCCATAAACCAGCGTATCACCCAGCTCATGCTGGAGCCGCTTGTCAAGAGGCTGGAGATAGCCCGCAACGGCAAGGAGGCGCTGGACATGTTCGGAACATCACGCTATGACCTGATACTGATGGATGTGCAGATGCCGGTTATGAACGGGCTGCTGGCTGCCGAAAAGATCAGGAGTCTCGAAATGAGCACCCAGTTGCATGTCCCTATCATTGCAATAACGGCCAACGCCATGCTGGGAGACAGGGAGCAGTGCCTTGCAGTGGGGATGGATGATTACATCAGTAAACCGATAGAGCCCGAAGTCCTCATAGAGAAGATCGCTGCACTGATCTGAAAAGGGATTTCAACCTGGTCCGCCCGGTTGCATTAAGTGCCATCCCGGAAGCAGTGAGCCACCCAAATCTCAAGGGCTTAGCGCCGAAACCTCAGCACGGCTTCACGCCAATACTTCATAAGGGCTTCACCCCGAGACCTCAGCACGGCTTCGCTCCGATACTTCAGGAGGGCTTCACGCCAATACTTCAGAAGGGCTTTACCCCAATACCTCTAGAAGGGCTTAGCGCCGAGACCTCCGCAAGGCTTCGCTTCGATACTTCAGAAGGGCTTCACGCCAAGAATCATCATGTCATCAATCTGGTCATGACCCTCCATCCAGGAGTCAATTGTCTCATCCAGGATCCTCTGCTGGTCTGATAGCGGATATTTGCTTATTGTAAGAAGAATATGCCTCAGGCGGCGGTACATGAATTTCTTGTTATCGGGACCGCCGAACTGATCGGCATACCCGTCCGAGAAGAGATAGAGAAGGTCACCCTCCTGCAGTGTGAAGGTGCTGCGGTTGAACGAGACCATTGCGAACGACTGCACAACGTTCTTCTTGTCGCCCTTGATTTCGATCAGTTTATCGTCACGCACGATATAGACCGGCAGGAAGGCCCCCGAGAACTCCATCACCTTCGTCTTCTTATCGATAATGCAGATGCTCATCTCTATCCCGTCCTTGATCATTGCTTTTCCGCTCTCCTCCTTAAAGAAGGCCGATTCCAGTTCACGGTTCATGGTGAGCAGCAACTGGTCGCTGTCGTCAACCTTCAGATCATTGATTATTTTATGGATGAGTTCCAGTCCGATCATTGACATGAGCGCACCCGGGACGCCGTGGCCGGTGCAGTCGGCTGCCGCGATGAAGTACTTGTCATCGCGTTCGCTGAACCAGTAGAAGTCGCCGCTGACGATATGCTTCGGGCGGTAATAGATGAAGTAATCAGGGAAAATGCGCCTTATGTGATGTTCGGCAGGCAGGAGTGCCGCCTGTATTCTCTGGGCATAATTCAGGCTGTCAGTCAGGTCCTTGTTCCGCAGCTGCAGTTCCGAACGCTGGATCTCGATCTCATTGTATGCGTTCTTCAGCTCGGCAAGGTGTTTCCTGGTGCGCAGGAGCACCCAGAACTGAAGTATGGCAAGGTAAATCAGAGCCACTACGATGAAGACCGCTATGCCATAGTTGATGGCCGGATTGTCTCTCAGTCCGCCTGCCATGGCAGTCAACAGGGCCGATGGCATAATGCCGTTCATCCGGCAGCGCTTTTTACGGTCTCCACGGAGGCTTCGCCCGGCCTGAGCAGGGGAAGGAGCCTGAGAGAGGGTGATTCCAGAAACGGGCCGAGGCCGTATTCATTCCACCTGCGGTTTACCAGCTCAATTGTCTCCATGTCTGAGCAGACGACGTTGGGCCAATCCCTTGGGAAAGCGGGGAGGGAACGTGTCTTGGAGGTGGCGTCTATGAAGATTGCCCCGCCCCCGAGATGGTACAGGTCGCGTGCCGGGTCACTGTTACCGGTCACCAGCCATGTAAGCATGGATGGATCATCGGCATCAGCGCCTTCATCCACTGCTATGATCACTGTGCCCGGGGCAGTCAGGGGCGCAGGAAGGGATGCGGCAAGGCGATGCATGTCAAGCCCCTGCGGCGGTTTCCGGATGATAAGCACTGCAACCGGCAGAGCGTGATCAGCCAGGGTTTGCATGCCGACGACCACATCTCCGGTGATCTCGTCATCAGTAAGAAGCAGCAGCGGAACCGAATGGGCCTCTGCAATACGCTCCTCGGCAAGTTTCACAGTGGCATCAATACCCAGCTTCCCGCCCATACTGAACCTGTCGGAAGAATGGTCAAGCACATCGAGTGGTCCCCTTGTAAGGAGAAGGTCTGTATCAAACCGCACGTTGGCGAAGAAAGCCTCTGCCACAGCGTGATAATCTGTCACATGAACCGGGCTGCTGACAACGATTATATACTTACTGAGCATCATCTGGCCGGCGCCGAAAAGGGCGCTGAGCACCTTTAACCCCTGTCCGGGATAGGTCTTGTCGATGCTGACTATAACAAGGTTATGGGCCACGCCGGAGACGGGCATGTGCAGCTCGCGTATTTCGGGGGCAATCGCTATCTTAATAGGTGCAAAGAATATCTTTTCCGTGGCTTTGCCCATCCATGCGTCTTCCATCGGCGGGACGCCCACTACGGTTGCAGGGTAGACGGCGTTCTTCCTGTGGGTGATGCAGGTGACATGAAACCTCGGGTAGAGATCGGCCAGCGAATAGAATCCGGTATGATCGCCGAAGGGTCCTTCGGTGACGGGGTCCTCAGCGGTATCAACATATCCCTCTATCACGAAGTCGGAGTCTGCCGGCACCCAGAGATCGTTTGTAAGGCATTTGACAAGCGTCACCCTCTTACGGCGGAGGAAGGCTGCCAGGATATATTCGCTTATATCTTCAGGCAGTGGTGCCGTGGCGGAATATGTGTAAACAGGGTCACCGCCCAGAGTGACCGTGACGGGCATCCGTCCGCCTCTCTTTTTCCAGGCGTCCAGATGGCGCGCTCCTGTCTTATGCCTGTGCCAGTGCATCCCTGTCACATCCTTGTCCATGACATGCATCCTGTACATGCCGAGGTTGTTCCTGCCTGTCTCAGGGTGCTTTGTGTGAACAAGGGGAAGGGTGATGAACCTGCCTCCGTCATGCGGCCAGCATTTAAGAATCGGGAGTCTGCCCAGATCAGCCACGGGCTCAACTACCTCCTGACACTCGCCCCGACCCCTCTTTCTCCGGGGTGAGAGTGTCAGAAACCTGAGCATGCCCGGCAGGCGTGCCAGCTTTCCTGACAATCCGCGTGCCTGGCTGAACGATTCTATCACGGAAAATATCTCCTCTCCGGCGTCATCCAGTGAAGTGCGACCGATTGCTGCCGCCATTCGCCCGTCAGAAGCGAAGGCATTTATCAGCAGCGGGAACCCGGTGCCGGTATTCTCGAAGAGAAGAGCCTTGCCGCCGTGTTTCACAAGTCGGTCAGCTATCTCGGTTATCTCCAGTTCAGGATCAACCTGGCAGGTGACGCGTGCCAGCTGGCCGCGTGACTCAAGAAATGCGGCAAAATTAGACAGACCGTTGAATGACATTGAGAAACTGATTTATACAAATATAATCGAGTAGAAGGAAAATGAAACAGGTTTCCTCCTATTTCATTTTCCGACCTCTCACACCACCGTACGTACGTGTCTCGTATACGGCGGTTCCCCAAGAATCTACCTCCACCTTACTGTAGTAGTCCGTAAAGAAAACGTAACCGGCTAGACGAAGACGCTCTAAAGTGATGGTAGTGGAAAGGATATAGCTCCCGGCTATGTGCCAATAGCCCTTCCTGCGGGGTGTCGTTCCTCAGTACTATGGCCTCGGCTGACTCCTCACGGTAAACCTTATTTCGACCATACTTCTTACAACTCTCCTTCTGCATGTCCGTGAGATATTCCGGGTAAGAACGATTACTTTTCATCCCTTCTGTCTGCTTCATTTACCCTGGCTGCTCCGGACAGTATCGGACTTCGTTTTGTTCTGCAAACTTATCCGTAACCTTAGGCCTTATATGAAGTTCCTGTACGTCAGACCAGAACTTTGTCTCCGGCTTCCTTAGGATCTCGCCTCACGCCGGGCACCCTATCCTTCAGCTAACGCTTCCCACTCTCAGGGCGCGTTCGGGACTTCCAGCCTATAGTTATCGCCCATGCCGGGCGCACAAAAAAGTTGCAGCCTGCAGTAGGACCAGTGGTCAGACATCTCAAGAGTGATTACCTGATGCTGAGGTGACCTCAAGGGTGTTGAAGGCGTGTAATCGGGAAGCAAAATGGTTCTTCGTCAAATTTGGTGATGATAATATCTCTTGGTTTGAGCAAAAAATATCAGATAAGTAATTGATATACAGATAAATAAATTGAATAAATATTAGCAAATCCCAACATTAATATCTATCTTTAAGTATCTGACACTTAGATATATAGATATAAAATGAAGCGATTTGCTAACAGGAGTAAATTTAGCCCTTTTTATGCCCTTCTGCAACTCCCAGGGATAGCAATTAATTCGGTACATGTTGAAGACCATAATATGGTGATCATTGCTCATATCAAGGGAAAATACGGTATTTGTCCTAAGTGCGGGAAGAAGAGTGGTAGGGTTCATGGTAGTTATTACAGGCAACTGAAGGATTTGTCCGTTTTCTCAAAGGAGGTAACCATAAAATTGCATGTCAAAAAGTACTTATGTCGTAACACTCAGTGTAACATGAAGATATTTTCGCAACAACTATCCTCGGGGCTCGACCGGTATTCCAGGAGAACCCGCCGTGTAAATGAACAACTCACAAAGACGAGCCTAGAGGTATCAGCACGAAAGAGTTCTTGGATTTCCAAGCTTAGCTTGATTCCGGTCAGCCCGTCCACCTGTTTGAGGTTGGCAAGTAAATGTGATGTTCTACCCCGGGATGAGATCAGGCATATTGGGATTGATGACTGGGCCTACCGGAAAGGGCATACCTACGGAACTATTCTTGTTAACAGGGAAACAGGAAAGACTGTCGACCTTATTAAAAGCCGGGAACATGAAGATATTATCAGGTGGCTGAAAGCATATCCAACCATTGAAACCGTTACCCGCGACCGGGCAGAATGCTATTCTCACTCTATTACTTCAGCCTTACCGGCTGCCGAGCAGATTGCCGACCGTTTCCACCTGGTGATGAATCATTCAGATTACATACTTAAAATTGTACAGAAACTGCTCCCGACTTTAACAAGAATAAACCCTCAAAAGTTATGTATTGCCGGTAACCCAAAAGATCCTAATATTCAAAAAATTATTGATCTGGCATGCGGTGGACAAAGCTCATTGGCAGAGCACAAGAAGATATTGATACTTAAAGCCAAAAAACTTTACCACCAGGGCTATCCCAAAACCAGGGTGGCTGAGATTTTACATCTCAATTTCCGCACTGCAATAAAATATATCGATCATGACTTGGATAAGTCAGGCATTGGAAGTACTCCTCGGGTTGATTATTCGAACTACCTGGATGACCTGATATCTGGTTATTCTAAAGGTGAAAAGCTCAGTGTTACCTTCCGAAAAATCAAGAGGAAAGGATTCAGAGGAACCCAAAGGGGCCTCGGTGTCAGGTTTGGAACCTTATATAAAGAAGGAAAGCAAAACAATGGCAGGGCAACTCTCTCTGAAATCAAAAGGCAAAACCTACACCAGACTGTCTCTCCCAGAAAATTGGCCATTTATCTGACAAACAAAAACTACAATAAGATATTGACCCCTGATGAAATTGAATGGTTCGGGAAATTAAGGGAGAAGAATCCGTTGGTCAGCGAATTATGGACTCTCTCGGAAAGGTTCCGGAAAATGTTTGAAGAAAATTCCATCATATTGTTCCGAGAGTGGTTTGATCAAGTCATGCATTCTTCTTTCAATAGTTTAAAGAGCTTTGTTAAAGGGCTAATAAAGGATTTTGAGGCAGTCAAAGCAGCAATCATCAATAAGGGTAACAACGGTCAGACAGAGGGGAATGTGAACCGGTTAAAGAATATCAAACGACAAATGTACGGTAGAGCTGGTTTTGAATTGCTTCGCAGGAAAGTTGTACTTTCAAATACCGGTTAATGGATCACCAAATTTGACGAAGAACCATTTCTTTTTCCTGTTTACAAAACCCCAGGAGTGTATGATGTAACCGGAAAACATCGCTAATTGCCTGAAATCAAGCATATTTGTTTTCTGGTATCAGTATGAAGGTTTAGTTCTTAAAATAGAGGGCAATTGTAACTGATAAGTATATAGTGTTTCATGTAATTATGCTATATTTGAAAAACATTATCCTAAATATTGAACCATTGATTAGTACGTTACCTTGAATTGAGCATGATTAGTTACTATGATTGAGGTAATGAGATATAAGATTTATGCTTCTCATATAAAGAAAATTCAGAAGTTTTTATTCTTTTTATTATTTACATATTTTCAGGTATGCTGTAATAGAATTAATCCAGATCAACAAACAGATAAAAGCGTGTTTACGTATCATCTTGAAAAGAAGATACTGGATGCGGTAGATACCTTCAACTTGAGCAAAATATCCAATTCAATTCTGTATGTTAAACTAAAAACCCAAGATTCTTATACAATTTCGAAAATTGAAGAAGTGGAGATTGATGATTCACTAATTTTCGTTTTTGAAAAGTATGAAGGCATCTTTATATATAATCTGAAAGGTGACCTATTAAATTTTATTCGAAAGGATGAGTCCCATTTGCTAAAAAGACCAATCTATTTTGATTTAGATAAGAATAGAAACCATATTTTAATATATGATGATGAGTTAAGAAAGTTACTATTTTTCAATTATGCAACAGACTTTATTAAAGAAATTAAATTAAACAAGGAGTACTTTCAATATTTTACACCTTATTATGATGATAGGGTTCTTGCTTACACAATGCACCCCTTTACGCAATACAATAGAGGTTATAACATGGCATTATTATTGGGAAGTGGAGAAATCAATGAAAGATTTCTACAGAGAAAGGAACTTTCACCTGAAAAGAACACAATTGCAATAGCAATAAATAGATTATACAACTACCGTGACACTTTAAGTTTGTGGCAATTCTATTATGATACAATATATAGAATCTTGCCAGATGCTGTCATGAAACCAAAATACAGTTTTTCACTTGGATCATTGAAAGTGCCAACTAATATTTTTTACAATGTTAAAGATGCAAATGAATCACAGAAATATGCTTCGATTAGAGATGTTTTAGAAACTCAAACATACTTTTTCATTAAGGTATTATCTAACGCCAAGGTAAAGCATATTATTATAGATAAAATTAGTAATGATATTTGCTGTATTGGTAACTCCAAGATTGAAAATGATGTTGATGGTATTATAGATTTTTGGCCAGCTGGAGCAATAAATGACTCTATACTTTACATGGTGATACATCCGCTTGAAATACTTCAGTCAATGGAGTTGAGTCACAATGTTAAAGCAGTTCATCCAGAATTTTATTCAAGTTTAAATTGTGCTTCGGTTTATGACAACCCATGGCTCATCATCTTAACTTTACATTAATATGAAGAAGTATAATTTAGTTTTTTACTCTTTCATCATTTTAAATCTGCTTTTAATCTTATATTTATTGAGTAAAAGAAATGATGAAAGTTCTGATTCGCCCACGAATTCCCAATTTACCGCAAATTTTCATAATTCGCTGCTTTTAGAAGACACAAAGGTTGATAGAAAAACTAAACTTATTACAACAAGTTTAGATACAATGTCCCTATTTGATATAGTCGATCACTCAATGCTATTTTTTATTTATTCAAGTTTTGGATGTAATCCATGTATTGAAAATATTCTGCTTGAAATTAATAAGGCATTTTCTGGATCGGACTTAGAAAACATCAGAATAGTTGTTGATTACAGTAGTATCCGAGATGTCATTATCTTAATCCAGAAGAACCATATTCAATTTCCGGTCTATACAATTTCTGTTGACAATTCCGTTAATTTAATCAAGCCATATCCTTATTTTACTATACTTGATTCCACTTTTTCTTTTAAGTCGGTATATATACCAATCAGCGATGATAATATTATGTTGAACTCATATCTTAAGATTGCTAAATTAAAACTAATGATATGAAGACGAGAATTAGTATTTTATTGCTATTAACTTTAGTAAATGCGGCATTATTACTAAGTCAGGCCAGGTTACCTTGTTGTGATCATTGCCTTGTTCAGAATGGTACTTATTACGGGAAAACGTACACCCTAACAGGCGAATGTTATTGTACTTACCCTGATGTTCATTTTGTAGGCTATACTTACGATTGTTATACAGCCGGGGGCTTTACATGTGAGCAAATTGAATGCTATGAAACAATTTATTGTACAGCAGGAAAGTAAGAGATTATTCTTCATTAGATATTATGATTTCCTAAGAAACAGTCGATTATGTGTTTCATTTGGCTGATAATTACTGGATTTTCTTTTTGCTTTCTTGAAGGCCATCAGACAAATGGCTATCCCCCTCATGATGAAGTATTCCTACATGCAGACCGCAATTTCTATTCAGTAGGAGACACAATAAGATTTCAGGCATACGTAAGGGACCGTAAATCTGGCAGAATCGAAACAAAAAGCAAGTCTTTATTTGCTCTTCTAATTAATGAAAACGGACAAACAGTAGATAGCGCCAGATTCAGAATTGAAAATTCAACTGCCTCAGGCTGGCTGAAAGTCAGAAGTTCAGACAAAACCGGCCTTCATCAAATAGTAGCTTTTACAAGTGAAATGATGAATTATAGTGCTGACTACGCTTTCACAAGTCAGGTTTTTATCACAAAAGATTCCTCGATACTGCCCGGGTTTGAAGGAAAATATAATAGTAAAACATTTGAACTGGAATTCTTTCCTGAGGGAGGTACACTTATCAACGGGATCAAACAAAGAGTTGCTTATTACGGACATTTTCCTCAGGGATCTCTAAAAGAATTTTCAGGTGAACTGTATGAGGATGACACAAAGCTATTTGACTTCAAATCAGGAATTAAGGGCAACGGAATATTTGAGCTGACAGCAGTTCAGGGCAGATCATATTATGTAAAGATCAAGGATGCTGAACTGAATAACATAAGATTCCCCTTACAGCCACCCCTGGAGGCTGGCATTTCATTAATGACAGAGTACCTTGATACAAACCTGGTTAAAGTTTTAATTCAGGGAAAAGGAATACAAGACTCTACGTTTCTGCTCAAAGCGGTTATGAATGATTTTACAGTATTCTCATCGGAATTTCAGTTTGATACAATCTGCCACTTCGTAATTAAGACACAATCACTTCCCAAAGGCATTTCATTCATACGGGTTTATGATTCAGAATCAAATATGATTGCTGAGAGACCTGTTTTAGTTAACTGGCACAGGAAATTGCTTCCACAAATAACAGATCTAAAAAAAGAATATACTCCCGGTAGCTGGGTCGACTTCAATCTAACTATAACGGCCAATGAAACAAATTGTCCTTACTCTTTTATATCAATTGCTGTCATAGATTCCGCATCGGGACTTATTCAAGGGGATTTACCTGCCAGTATTGAAGATGTATTCCTGACTGGCTCAGACAACATTCTGCCTTCATCTCCGAACTATTTTGGTTTAAATCATTTGGATAGAGAGGAAGCTGATCAGGTATTAATGCTAATGAAGGCACGGCAGTTACATGGTAAAACCGTTGCCGGAATATCTCCGGAATACAAAGACTATGATATTTTGATTGTTACCTGTCAAACGAGCAACAAAAAAGGATCAGGTAGAATTAAGATGCTTACAATCGAAGGATCCAATATATACAACTTCAGACTATTAAGTAACGAGGTGGTTATTCCTCTTGACACACTAGATCCCTCTGTCAGGCAAATATTGATTCTGCCTGATGATAGGCTTTCACGAAGTTCTTCCATTTCAGTTGACTTTCCCGAAAGCACCGCATATATGAGTGATTTAAAATCACATATAAGAGCCAACCTATCAGTCAATGATTATAACGCCTATGATAATCCTTCGAATTCCGGAACTCTCGAATTGGATACCGCTATAATGATTGAAGCTGTCACAATAACCGCCCAGCGGGTTAGGCCGAAGATAGAACCTAATAAGTATCAGTTACAATACATGAACACCTCTACATATACTTTAAATAATGAGGAATTCCATTCTGCATTTAATTTTGAAGATGTCCTGTTACGCATGCATCCATACAAGGTGGATACGAAGAATAAGCTAGTCTATTTTAGATCTGTAAGATCTCTGACACCAACTCCTGCACTCATTGTTCTGGATGATATCCCCTTGTGGTCATCACGGGGATGGCGATCTACATATGACGTGATTGCCAATCTTCCAGCTAATGAAATATCATCTGTAACATTTCTGAAAGGAACCCAGGGATTTACCCAATATGGAGAAGTTGCTCTTGGTGGAGTTGTCTTCGTAAGCACAAAAAGTAAGGATATGATTAACAAATTAGGTCAATATCCTACCACAAACATTTCAGATAACTATAGTTTCCCCGGCAAGCTTGTCACTCTTTTCAGAGCTGAAACTGGGGACTACTCACCCCAATTGAATGAGATTCCCGATGATCCCTATTATCAGAACAATCCTACAATCTACTATAATAATGAGGTAGTCTCGGATATGAAAAACCCTTTACATTTTAAGTTTCTGAACAATCATGTTAAAGGAGTTAAATTTATTATAGTGAATGGAGTTTCAGTTACCAACATTCCATTTAGCTGTGTTGCTAAGTATATTCTGAATTAGGGTTTGCTAATATATTATCACTATTATCCGATTAATAAATAAGATTCACAACCTTTCGTTACAACGATTTGATTATCAGTTCAATCTGTTTACTTTCATAAGTTCCCCCCACCCCTACATCTTAAAAGGTAATTGCATGCCTGGTGGACCTGGGTATAGATGGGATTTTCATACCGGGCGCACAAAATTAAAACTCCGCGGAGGCGGAGTTTTAACAAAGGTGGAGGCAAGTATCAGCCTTCGCAGCCGTAAACTGCATTTGCACCCAGCTCTTCCTCAATGCGGAGAAGCTGGTTGTACTTTGCAATGCGGTCAGTACGGCTGAGCGAACCGGTCTTGATTTGTCCCGAGTTGGTGGCAACTGCCACGTCGGCTATAGTCGAGTCTTCAGTCTCCCCTGAACGGTGCGATGTGACGGTGGTGTAGCCTGCCCTGTGCGCCATCTCAATGCAATTGAGAGTCTCGGTCAGGGTGCCAATCTGGTTCAGTTTGATGAGGATGGAGTTGGCACAACCCAGGCTGATGCCCTTTTCGAGGTACTCCACGTTGGTGACGAAGAGGTCGTCACCCACGATCTGGATCTTTGATCCCAGCTGATCAGTGTGCAGCTTCCATCCTTCCCAGTCGCCCTCGCTCATTCCGTCCTCGATGGAGTCAATGATGGGATACTTTTCAACCAGTGATGTGAGATAGTCGGCCTGCTGGGCAGGGGTTAACTTCTTGGCTTTCTTGCCCTCGAATTTGGTGTAGTCATAAACACCATCCTCAAAGAATGAGCTTGCAGCACAGTCGAGAGCGATTGCAACGTCGCTGACAGGTTTGTAGCCTGCAATAGTGATAGCCTTGATGATACTGTCAAGTGCATCTTCGGTGCCCTTGAGAGCAGGTGCGAAGCCGCCCTCATCGCCTACTGCGGTGCTGAGACCACGCTCCTTGAGCACTTTCTTCAGTGAGTGGAACACCTCTGCTCCCATCCTGAGGCCTTCGGCGAATGTAGCGGCGCCCTTGGGACGGATCATGAACTCCTGGAATGCAATTGGTGCATCAGAGTGAGCTCCGCCGTTTATAATGTTCATCATCGGGACCGGCAGCACGCGTGCGTTGGTTCCGCCGATATACCTGTAGAGAGGAAGTCCGTGATATGCTGCTGCAGCCTTGGCGCAGGCAAGAG
>Ga0209373_10000607_pt1 | contig 54151 bp, 42 predicted proteins | sample Higcelweek5metaG_FD_187173 | JGI IMG/M metagenome (GOLD analysis project Ga0209373, IMG submission 187173) | Freshwater pond sediment microbial communities from the University of Edinburgh, under environmental carbon perturbations - High... | ecosystem: Environmental > Aquatic > Freshwater >... | reverse complement strand
TTCATGTCGGTTTTTTCATCCATATTTGGAGGTTTTGGTGGTGTTATTGTTGAGAAAATGGGTTATTTAAATCTGTTTTCCATTGGTTTGATTGCAACAATCCCGGCAATGGTGCTTATGATATTCGTTAAAATAAAGGATGATGAGCAGGTGGCACCTAAAACATGAGGCAGCCAATAAATGAAAAGTTGTTGGCAAAGCCGTAAAATACTTAAATATTATTTATTGCGATCAGGCACAACGGATTAGTATTATTTTTATATGTAATGTAAGAGAAAAGACTAAAAAAGTTATCACATTACTTTTGCATAAATTATTTTAGTCGGCCATTGATGTACCCTGTTATTTCTGGTATAATAGTTCATGCCACTATTGGCTTGAAGAAATTCAACCGGAGAATTTTGGGTTGCATAAGCCGAAAAATGTTTTATCAAGTTTCAATGCAAAGCAAGCTTTCAATTTTTGGCAAATATGGTAATTTGATTGTGGTACACAGTGATGAGAATTTATACTATAATGTATACGAAACGCTATTTTTAAGTGAGAGGTTTTACTGTTTATGTCGACTAATCTTTCTAAAATGCGCAATTTAGGTATCAGCGCACACATTGATTCCGGGAAAACAACGCTTACAGAGCGTATCCTGTATTATTGTCAGAAAATCCATGCTATCCATGAAGTCAAAGGTAAGGATGGTGTCGGTGCAACAATGGATTCAATGGATCTTGAACGTGAACGCGGTATTACTATAGCATCCGCAGCAACAAACGTCCAATGGAAAGATTATGATGTAAATATTATCGATACTCCGGGACACGTTGATTTCACCATTGAAGTTGAAAGATCTCTTCGCGTGCTTGATGGTGCAATACTTGTACTGTGCTCTGTCGGCGGTGTTCAGTCTCAGTCTATTACTGTTGACCGTCAGCTGAAAAGATACAGTGTACCGCGTCTTGCTTTTGTCAACAAGTGCGACCGTTCAGGTGCAAATCCGTTTCGCGTAAAAGATCAGCTTCGTGAAAAGCTTGGTCATAATGCTGTTATGGTTGAGATTCCAATCGGCCTTGAGGAAAAGCTTGAAGGTGTTGTTGATCTTGTTACCATGAAAGCCGTGTATTTTGATGGAAAAAGTGGTGATGATATCCGAATAGAAGAGATTCCTGCTGATCTCGTTAATCAGGCAAAAGAGTATCGTGACATAATGCTTGATGCTGTTTCAATGTATTCTGATGAACTTGCAGAATCCTACCTTGAAGGAACTGAGACTGTTGAGCAGATTAAAATTGCCATTCGTAAAGGAACACTCTCTCTTGACCTTACTCCGGTTTTCTGTGGTTCTGCTTATAAAAATAAGGGTATTCAATTACTTCTTGATGGTGTAGTGGATTATCTTCCTAATCCGTCCGAAGTTGATTATCACGCACTTGATCTTGATAATAATGAAGCAAAGGTGCCTATCGTTCCAAATAATGAAGTACCTTGCATTGCACTTGCATTTAAACTTGAAGATGGTCAGTATGGACAGCTTACATATATTCGTGTTTATCAGGGCTCAATTAAAAAAGGTATTGAACTGACAAATACCCGTAACGGACGGCGTTTTAAAGTCGGTCGTCTCATCCGTATGCATGCTAATTCAATGGAAGATATTGAAGAAGGATGTTGCGGTGACATTGTGGCATTGTTTGGTGTTGACTGCGCATCAGGAGATACTTTTACCGAAAACGGTATGAACTATGCAATGAGTACAATGTTTGTGCCGGAACCAGTTATTTCTCTTGCAATCAAACCCAAAGACAAAAAGTCAGCAGACAATCTGGGCAAGGCATTGAATAGATTTACAAAAGAAGATCCGACATTTCGTACTTTTGTTGATATTGAATCAAATGAAACAATTATCAGAGGTATGGGTGAACTTCATCTTGAAATTTATATTGAGCGTATGAAGCGCGAGTATAAAGTAGAACTTGATACAGGTATGCCTCAGGTTGCATACAGAGAAACTATTACACAGGCATCCCGTTTCGATTATACTCATAAAAAGCAGACCGGTGGATCTGGTCAATTCGGTCGTGTTGCAGGTATTCTCGAACCTAATGCTGATAAAGATTACGAATTTGTTGATAATATCAAAGGCGGATCGATTCCAAACGAATTTATCTCCTCATGCGATAAGGGATTTCGTCATTGTTTACCAAAAGGCAAAATAATAGGCTTCCCGATTGTTGGTGTAAAACTTTCAATTGATGATGGATCTTTCCATCCTGTTGACTCATCAGATATCGCATTCCAGCAGGCTGCAATTGGCGGATTCTGGCAGGCGTTTGAAAAAGCAAAACCGGAAATCCTTGAACCTATTATGAAAGTTTCTGTTGAGGGTCCAACCGAATTTCAGGGAAACATATTAGGCTCAATCAACCAGCGCCGTGGTATTATTGTCAGTACAACAGAGGAGAGTAATTTTACACGCGTTGATGCTGAAGTGCCGCTTAGTGAAATGTTTGGTTATTCAACTGTGTTGCGTTCTTTAACACAGGGGAAAGCTGAATTTACGATGGAATTTATGAAGTACAGTAAAGTACCATCGTCATTATCTGAACAGCTCAAGAAAGAGTGTGAAGAGAAAAAGAAAAATGATGCCAAAAAAGGCAAGTAAAGGCAATAAAGGCAAATAAAGGAGACCGCACTATGGTACGAAAAGAACTAAGTACAAGAAGTCCCTTGAGAATTATTGAAAAAACAACTCATGGGGGAGTCGGTAAAGGCAATATTGGTGTTATCGCAGCCTGCAAGGGCGTCGGTAAAACAGCATGCCTTGTTCATATTGCCACAGATCAGCTTATTCAGGAGAAACATGTAATTCATGTTTCTTTTGCAAAAGATACCAGTCATATCGTTGCCTGGTATGAGGATATCTTTGAAGAGATCTCCCGCAGGTACAAGCTCGATAATGCAATGGATATTCATGATGATATTACTAAAAATCGTCTGATTATGAATTTCCGTCAGGATGCCATTGCTGCGGATCAGGTGAAAAAAAGTATTCAGTCAATGATTAGTGATGGACATTTTGTGGCCGACAGTGTTATCATTGATGGGTATGATTTTTCAAAAATCACTAAAGAAGAATTCAGTTTTTTTAAGAAATTAGCTGAGGAGCTTCAGGTTGAGATCTGGTTCAGCATGACAATTCCGAAAGAAGGAAACAATTTCGATGAAAATGGAATACCGTTTCTTCTTTCGAAAATTGAAAATGATATCGCTGTATTGATTCTGCTTGAGTCTAAGAATGACTTTATTCAACTTAAGCTTATTAAAGATCATGGCGATTCGCCTTCTGATCTGCATTTGAAACTGGATCCTCAGATTCTTCTGATCGCAGAAGAAGCCTGAAAGGAAATTAGTATCTGATAAAATGCTTCTTTTTTGAAGCACTATCACTGTAACCTCCTTTCAGATTCTTAGTGATTGCAAGTATGCACTGATTCGGAGGATACAATAAATGTTAAAAAAACTGCATGTGTGCCGCATTTTTTCTGTAATAGGTACATGTGCAGTTTTTTGTTTTTCTACAGACAAATTACAGCAGCCCGCTCCCCGTGAATCTTATGATGTAAATCTCCCAAAAATTGTAATAGGCATGGATGAATCATCCGGAATGTGCAGCAGAGTAAGAATTATATTTGACAAATCAGATGATTACTATGTTATTGCGGATAATGATGATATGTTTGTCAACATGACAAAAAATGGTACAGAAAAAAAAGTGTATCGCGAGTCAAGTACTAAATCATATCAGATGTCAAATTTTGAGGCAGAACAGATAAGTAAAGTTTGCGGACAATTTACTGAAGCACTCAGGAGCTTTGAAAAAAATCTGCAATCTGAGAAGTGGGGCAGATGTCTTTATTTTGATGCATATTTCCCCAATTTTCTCAATGGTTTTTATTATATGGTGCTTTTGGCAAGATGCAGTTATGAGGATATTCCAAGAGAGGCAAAAATTGCAGATTCACTATATGATATTTCCATGAATTCGATCAAGTCTGATTTGCGTATCAGAAAATGGCGAATGTCAAAGGAGCATGTTGTGAGTCTTAGAATTGCAGCAAAAGAACTGGCATTTGAAATAAACGAATGGCAGAAAAAAGAGTTGAATAACTCAAAGCGTGATCCTAATATTGCCAATGATACCGGTTTTTTCAAAGCATTGATTTTTTTTGAACAAATTTATTTTAATAAAAGTAACAAACTTTCTCTTCCAAAATAAGCTATTCTCCATTTTTATTAAACATAATTAGGACTGTTGAAACGGAAAATGTTATTTTCATCAGGACTCATCTGTCGCACCTTTTTTTTTCAGATGATTTCGCCGGTTCATAATACTATTTTCATTGAAAAGTAAAGTCCGGTGATACTGTTGTCAATTTACTGTATATGATTAATCTTTTTCCCTGTAGTATACAGTCTTTACAGTGTTTTTTACGCTAACATATTAATGGATGTTCAATGGATCGCAGATTAGGCTCAATTCTGAAAAAATTCATTTCTATTGACGATTCGGTTCTTGATGAAGCTGAACTTTTCGCCAGGAAAAAGAATCTGAAAATCGGATCAGTATTGACTGCTCAATCAGGGATTTCTGAAAAAGCAATTTTTGAAGCGCTTGCGGAACAATTTTCAATGGAATTTTTACCTGGTATAGAAAATCAGGTAGCAATCGAACTTCTCAAAGAATTACCAATCGAGCTTTTTAAAGAAAAACGCTGTATTCCTTTAAGTTCTACAGAAACAACTCTGCGCATTGCGGTATGTGATCCACTTGATCTTGATATTGTGCTTCTGGCTTCTCTCTGCAGCAATCTGGTTATTGATACAGTTCTTATTTGTCCTACAGAAATGGAACGTGTTCATAAGGTTTTATTTGAAGGTGATTCAATTTTCAAGCATTCTACCGGAAAAATTTCAAAGGAATTCGAAAAACAGCTTCGTGAAGATGAGGATATATCAATTGATGAGATCCGTCAGACAACGGAATCAGAACCAGTTGTCAAGTTGGCAAATCTTATTTTCGATGAAGCGATAAAAGTGGGTGCGTCTGATATTCATATTGAACCTTCGGAACATAGTGCGATTGTCAGATTTCGTGTTGATGGAATGCTCAAACAGCATACAGAGGTGACAAAAGGGATGTTCTTCCCGCTAACTTCACGTATAAAAATTCTTGCTGATATTGACATTGCTGAAAGACGTGTTCCTCAGGATGGAAGAATCAGGTATAACGCAGACGGACTGGTCTATGATTTTCGTGTGTCAACATTACCTACCCATTTCGGTGAAAAAACTGTTATTCGCGTGCTTAAACATGATAAAGCTCTTTTAGATCTCAAGAATCTCGGTTTTTCTCCAAAAGATCTTAACCGCATTTTTGAACTTGTCGAAAAGCCACAAGGGATGATTTTTGTTACTGGGCCTACAGGAAGTGGAAAAAGTTCAACACTGTCCGCATGTCTGAACCGTATTCGTCACAAAGCAATCAACATTACGACAATTGAGAATCCTATTGAGTATAAGCTTGATGGTATCAATCAGGTGCAGATCAATGAAAAGGCCGGTGTTACATTTGCGACAGCACTGCGTTCCATTTTAAGGCAGGATCCGGATGTAATTCTTATAGGTGAAATTCGAGATAATGAAACAGCTCAGATTTCTGTGCAGGCATCACAGACCGGGCATCTTGTACTGTCAACACTGCATACAAATGATGCGATCTCCGCTGTAACGCGTTTACGAGATCTCAGTATTCCCGGATTTCTCATTTCATCTTCTATACTTGCGATAATTGCTCAGCGGCTTGTACGTGTACTGTGCCCTCATTGTAAAGTGAAGGCTGAATTGACTGATGATATCAGACACCGCTGGAACGCGGTACTTGGTTCTTATGAACTGCCTCAGGCTTTTTCTGCCAGAGGATGTGAGAAGTGCAATAAAACCGGTTATAAAGGCCGGATGGGTATATATGAAATAGTAACAATCAATGAATCATTAAGGACTCTTATTGCGGATAATTCATCAGAGACACTTTTGCGGAAAAATTTACGGGAAAATGGTTTCACTACACTTATTCAGGATGGCATTGCCAAAGTAGAATGCGGATTGACATCTCCGGAAGAAATATTGCGTGTAGTACTTGTTGAAGATGCGCTGCAGATGGCCGGGAATGAAAGCTGAAAAGGATTTCAAATGATTAATAAATTATATGGTTTTTTAACTGCTGTCAGTTTAATAATGATTGTTTCTCTGCAGGTGTATGGTCAGGGATCCCAGATTATACTTGACTCAAGTGCAATCAGACAGCAGCTGCTTTCGGTTGATGTCAAGGATACTGATATCCGTGATGTAATCCGGATGATATCCAAAGGATACAACCTCAATATTCTTCTTGATCAGGGTGTATCAGGAAAAGTGACACTGCATCTTACTGATGTACCGATTATGGAAGGCCTTAAAAGTATTGCGCAGTCAAACGGACTTGCTCTTGTCAAGGAGGGCAATGTCTATAAAATACAAAAGGCAACCGCTGAGGAGAAAAATCTGATCAGGTATATTGATGGAAGGCTGACTGTTGATGTACAGAATGTGAATGTCAAGGAATTTCTCAAGGAGCTGTCATCAAAGACTGCCATAAGTATTGTACCTGATGCAAAACTTGACGGACTTGTATCAGGTAAACTGTTTCAGGTTGATGTTGATGACGGAGTGCGTGCTATTCTTGAAGGAAACGGATTCAAGGTTATCCGCAGACGCAATATTTATCAGGTTGAGCGTGAAAGTCAATCAGGAGATGGCGGGGCAGGGGGGCCTGGAGGTACAATCAACAGGTATCGTAATCCTTCACAGAACGCAAACTTTCAGGTTGATTACAACAAGAATGGTCTTGTGACTATAAATGTTGTCAATGGAGACCTTGAAGATATTGTAAATGCAATTGCAGATCAGAGCGATATTGAGATTATCACTTATGGAAGTATTAAAACTGAGATTAATGCCAAACTTGAAAATATCCCTTTGACTGAGGCGCTTGCGCTGCTTCTTGGCGGAACAAGGTTTACATTTGTTGAAAAAGACAATGTAATACTTATTGGCGACAGAAATACAGCAACTCCATCTGGACAGGCATTGTCAAAATCGGAACTTGTTCATTTGCGTCATATAAAAGCGGACAACGTGCCTGCAATTCTGCCTAAAGATATTCCGCCGACAAATATAAGGGTTATTAAAGAGCAGAATGCTCTTCTGATTTCTGGTACATCTGAAGATATCGTGTCTGCCCGTGAGTTTCTCAGGACAATTGATATTCCTACGCCTCAGGTGCGCATTGATGCGGTGATTGTTGAATTTAAAAGCAATCTGAATAAAGAATTCGGATTGCGTTCCGGCAAAAGTGATGACATGATGAATAACTCATATAATATTACCCCTGCTCCTGCTGTCGGTACTTACGATGAGACTGCATATACAGAACTTGGTGTAAGCGGAAAATTCTTCAAGAGTATTTTAAGTGATGTATTCAGAGGAAATTTAGGAATTTTCAAAAATCTGCCTGATAATTTTTTTGCTGCCCTGCGCTGGCTTGAAACACAGGACAAGGCAAAAGTGCTTGCGCAGCCATCAATACTGACACTCAATGGAAACAAGGCTTCTATTGATGTCAGTGAAACACAGTACTTTACAGTGGAGACAGGAGTCGGAGAAAATCATACGTCAAGGTTTCAGCCTATTAAATTCGGTATACAGCTTGACATTACGCCATGGATTTCACAGAGCGGACAGATTACTGCTGAAATTACTCCAAATGTCTCCAATTCAGATCAGATTAATTCCGAGGGTTTCCCGAATGTTTCTTCAAGGTCAATTACAACAACTGTAAGGCTCAATGACGGTGAGACACTGGTGCTTGGAGGACTTATTAAAAATCAGGAAACTGCGAGTTTTCAGAAAGTTCCTTTTTTCGGCAGTTTACCTTTGATTGGCGGTCTGTTTCGTCATAGTGCAAAGAAAATGATACAGTCGAATCTGATGGTGTTCATAACCCCTCACATTGTGTCAAGAGGTGAGTCTGTCAATATGGAAAAAATGATCGAGGAATATGATGTTCATGATATGGGAGTAATAGAAAAAAGTGTTCATAATGGAATCAAGAAAATTCATAATTCCCGTGAAGAGCGTAGAAAACATAAAGAAAATAAATCGCCTGATTCTATAGAAACTGATGATTTTATTAAGGCCGAAGATTCATCAAAAACAGATAATTCTAAAATTAAAGCAGATAATAATAAGTAATTATTATTATCAGTATATTATATCGGATAAACAGAATGCAGTATTTATACGGGATTGTTCCATCAGCTGACGGGTCATTCGTTCAGGTAAAGATATCTGAAACCAATGGCAGATGGTCTGTTGATTCTATCAATAGACGTGAAATAAACAGCACACTCCTTAACGCACTGATGCTTAATAAAAAAGTATTGCTTGGAATTGAATCTCAATGGGTGCACAATCAGGTCCCTGATTATTTAAATTTAAAAAGTGCGAAAACATCATTTGGTGAATTTTATGCATGTACTCAGAAAACAAATTACACGCTTTACTCTGAGGCAATTGAAAAAAATCTCGGGGGGGTGTATCCTGATGATGCTTATCTGTGCACCATTCCAATCCATTATTTTGATAGAATCTCTCATTCATTTATTACTATTGCCGCCGATAGCGGAGCTTATAAAGTCGGGATAATTATCCAGCTTCAGCTGGTGGCTGTATTTACAGTCTCACTTGCGGATGTACATCAGATAAAAGGCTTTTTATCGCGCATCAAAAGATACTGGAATAGTTTTTCTGTTGACAAACAATTTCCAGGTACTATTGCAATGCTCAATATGCCTGAGATTTCACCTGATGGTGCAGCGAATATCAAACGGTTGACATTGTATAAAGATGACATCTCAGTGGTCAAGGCTATAGGTGTCGCATTGTGTGAAATTGAAGATGGTGTGCCTTCATTTGGCGCACAGACTGATGCATGTCAATTCAGGACAATCCGTTCTGTAACAATGCTTGCATCTGCATCTTTAATACTTCTTACACTTACGCTTCTTGCAATTTCGGCATTATTAAATGTTCACTATCATAATAGAATGGTTTCCAGTGAATTAGAGTACAATGCCATTATTGATCAGAATAAAGACATTCGTGAACTCTTTAAAGATGGGGCAGTGCTTTCAGAACGTCTTGCCAGATTTGATTCTATAGGTGCCAGGCGTTCATCCTGGACAAAACTGCTTTTCTTAATCGGATCGCAAAAACCTGATGGGCTCTATATTGAACGTATTGGCTCTGAAAAGGCTCTGAAAAGCAATGATTACAAAATTGCTATCGCAGGATGGTCTGTAAATGAAACATCTGTTACAGAAATGCTTAAAAAACTGAACAGTTCCACTATTGTCACAAATGCATCTCTGCAGAATATGCAGCAGGATGTGAATAAGAAAAACCTTTACACATTTAAGATATTATGTCAATTGAAGTCAGTAAATTAACAAAAGAATCACTGATGATTCTTGTCGCCGGGGTGTCACTTTTTATTGCAGCTGTATTGCTGCGGTATGCAGTTGTCCCGATGATTAATCAGATGCGCCTTAATTTCAGCCAGTATAATGAAATGAAATCGCGTATATCATCTGAAAGCGGGTTGATAAATGTTATAAAGGATATAAAGGTCCGTAATGAAAAAATCAGTAAAAAACTTGATTCCTATTATGGCGTGTCAATAGATGATACAAAAGATATTTCAGGATTTCTTGAACATCTGATCAAATGTGCGAAAACATCCGATGTACGATTTGTCAAGATGGAGCCGGGGCCTGAAAAGAATGAATCCGGAACAATTTCGTTTCCGGTGACACTTCAGTTTACTTCTACGTATAATGCTTTGGGAAAATTTGTAAATGCTGTTGAAAAAAATCCGCATATGTATAGGGTAGAAGGCCTTTTTGTTGAGGCCAGATCTGAGGGCAGAGTCGAGGCAAAGATCGGAATTGTCTGTTCTGTACCTGTAAAGGAGAAGTAATGGATCCAAAGATGGGTGGCATTTTCACTGTTGCGGGTATTTGTGCATTACTTGCAGGCATTTATCTTATGTCTGATTTATCATTATTATTAAACAGCGGTAATTCTTTAAAGCATGGTTCCGGTGCTGATATTGCATTAATTGAAATGAAAAAACTTGATGCTGTATTGAATAAAAAGATAGACCGTGATACATTTCAGTATGTCAGTTCATTTGAAAGTCCATTCCGTAAATTTGGTGATGATTTGTCAAGTCGTAGCAGAATGGCATATGCAAATCTGCCCCCGCGTCCTAAACTGTATCTGAAAGGGATTCTTCAAAAAAATGTGCCGCTGGCGATTCTCGAAGATGAGAAGGGGGAAACCTACATCCAGGGTGTAGGCGAAAAAGTGCTGAATCAGGAGATCATAAAAATAGCAGATAACAAAGTTACTCTTCGTGACAACCGGGGAAATTATGATCTCACGGTTCAAGAGAATTAACAGCTCCATATTTGCTTCACAATCCGGAAACGCACTTCCTGTTGTACTCATATTCGCGGTTTGCGGACTCATAATTGTCGGATCTTTCCTTTATTTTCATTTCTCATCATCAAAAATATCTTTCAATTCATTATCAACTGTCCAGGCATTGCTCAATGCCCGTTCCGGTATTTATAAAGGGTTCTACGACTTGACAAATCCAGAAACTGATTCGTCAATTGTACTGCCGCTTATTGATGCGACAAGTTCTGATTTTGGTAAATCCATGTTTGATAATTCAGATACATTATCAGACAGCGCCCAGGAAAAGACAAAACTGACTCTTGACGGCGGAGTTGTCAGGTATCAGCTTTACAAACAAAATCCGGCTGACACTGCCGATGTAGAAGCTGTTTCTGAGGGGGGATCATGTATAATCAGATCTGTAAGCAGGTACAGGAAAGCAAATGCGAAAGTTGAAGCCACACTGGGCAGCAGAATTCCTGTACGTCCTGATACAGTTGCAATATGTTATAATATCAATGAGTGGGATGCACCTGGTATCAAGGGAACAAAAATTGCCCGTTCAGACAGCACTGCAGATACAGTATCTTCATGGCTGAAAACATTAATAAGTAAAAATCAGGAGTCTCTTGCATCTTCAGACACCGCTCTTGAACCTCCCATTACAATTCAGTCAAACAGGGATATTTCTAAAATCCCACGTATTGTAAATGGCGATCTGCTTCTTGACGGATCATTCAATACTCTTGTCTGGAAAGATACCGGTACAATAATAGTTATTGGCAGAATGGATATAAGTACAGATGTATTCATTGAAGGGATAAGGTTTATTGTCGGTGGGGAAGTTACTCTCAGCGGTAAATCAAGGATGAATCAGGCAAGTATTTTTTCTCAAAGTAAAATATTCTTTGCAGATAATTCGCGTTTCAGCGGAAACGCGATGGCCCTTAACAGCATCGCAATTTATGGAAATGCGTCAATTGAAAATAAAAGTACGATTATTGTCTGCGGTTCCGGTGCATCTGATACAAACAGTACTGCTGCACAGAATGGTGAAAAAAATAAGAAAATATACTCTATTGAAATTGGAGATAAGGCAATTGTTGATGGTGTTCTGATTGCGCTTGGGACACCTGGAGACATAAAGACGCATGCTGATGTAGAGATCACAGGAGTCATGATTGCTCAAAAAGAAATAGGTCATCTTGGCAAAATGGCAGGTTTTATGGGAGCCGGTCGTTTTATAGATCCTGAGCAGTCTCAGGAAATTGCCATTGATGCCGGAAAAAGCAGTTCAAATCCGGTCAGGGAGCAGAAAAATATCGTAAGAGGTGATATTGAACCTTTAAGCACAATTGATGAATATAAGCTGCCTTTCTTTATCGGTAAATTGACTATTGTAAAATGGAGAGAATACTGAAAATGGGTTTTTGTAATAAATTCACTATTAAAGATATTTCAGGGTATTCTCTCATAGAAGTGATGATTGCGATGGTTATTTTTTCGGTGGTCATTGTCTCACTGATGAGCGGATTGACCAGTGCAGATAAACTCAAAGCCCGCGGAACTTCTGTTGCCAATGCTGCCACTATTGCGCAGAATGAAGCTGAGCAGATAAAAAATATTTCGCAATTAAATGGAAAAGTTAGTGATACGACTTATGAAATTATTTATGGAAAAAAAGAGTATTCTGTTGAAAGGAAAATTATAAAACCTCTTTCAGATAATTTCGATGTTTTTAATAATGATGATACTCTCGCTGGTATTGACGAAATAGAAATAACAGTATCTGAAACAAAAAAGCCGCTGAATATGTGGCGGTTTAATTTACTTCAGGGACAGGTTCAATGAAAAAGTCCGACTCATTGTCAGGCATGTCCGGCATGACACTAATTGAACTGATGATTGCAATGCTGGTTGCATCAATAGTTCTATATACAGTTATTTATACATGGAACAATATCAATTTACATGTAGCAAGATCCAAATTCATAACACAACTGGAAACAGAAACTAACCGCATTGGAATACAGATTGTTTCACAAATAAGAAGAAGCCAGAGTATTCTTGAGTGGGATGATCATCATATCAGGTTTTTAAATGCAGCCGGCACTGATACCATTGATTATTACTATGATGGAATGAATCTTCTTCTTAATGGTAAATCAGTAACAATTCTATTAAGTAAATCTAATGTTTCTAATTTTGAGTTTAAAAATCTTAATGAACAGGCCGGGAACGGCGATAACTCAATACTTCTCAACCTGACCCTTACTATTACCGGAATGAATAATGACAGCGCGACAGTCAATCATACAGTCCAAATTTCTCAGAAAGTAAACAAAAGCAGCGGTTTCGGCGATTCCTGGGGCTTCTGAATTATAAGTCTTTATGTTCTTACGGTATGAACTATATTAAATCTGGAAATTAAAGAAAAATATTTCCAGCCAATCAGCCCAGAAATATTCTCTTAATTCTTAACCTTAACCTTAACCTTAACCTATCCCCGTCTGTCTGCTGTAGAGTAGCATTGAACTATTTCACCATAGTAAAGAGTGTGGAAATCTTTGTTTGGATAGAGATGCTTGTAGGAGTCTATCAGCTGATCTGCATGCATTGGAGATTTATAAACTATTTTACATTCAAAATGGATACCTGGTACATCAATTATCGGAGTATGGATTTTCTCACCAGGAAAAACTTTGAGAGCGCATTCTTTGAATTTGTCAACGTCTTTTCCTGACTTTACACCACAGAACTCAAGCTCCTTTTTCATATCTCCAACCGGAACACTGACTGTAAACTCTGATGTTTTTTCGATCAGCTGGAAAGTGTACCGCGATTTACGAATCATAATTGTCATCATTGGACGTCCCCAGAGAAAACCAAGTGATGCCCAGCCGATGGTCATTACATTGAGAGCATCTCCAGACTGCACTGTTAAAAAGGCCCCTTTTCGGATCTGTTCCATTGCCTTATCTGATATTGCCATGTAATCAAGATGATGCATATGCACTGCTCCTTTGGAGTAAAGTTATTCCTGCCCTTGAAGAAATCCATGTATCCCGAATTTTGAGGGCGTACAATAAATGTATTAAAAGAATTCAAATGCAGATTCAAAACTTCCAATTCTACTTCTGTAAGATAGTATTATGAAACTGCATTTTATTAAAATAAATAAAGGGAAGTAATCAGGTAATTGAAAAATAGGAGAAATGAATCTTTGAAATCTGTTATAATCAGATTTTATGCTCTTTTAGTGCGTGTCCATGATGCGTTTTTAATACCTCCGGCATATCTGAAAAACCCCAGAATCAGTGCAAGATTCATCGCAAGGAAATAAAAGATATGACGAGTCAGCGGCAATGGTATTATTTTGTACAGTAGACTTGACAAAAAGAAGAAAGAACCGGCTGTAAAAAATAGTTTGTAAATTATATTTTCATTAAGACAAAAAAGAATTCCGCATGAAATAATGATCGCTATAAGGAAAAATGGTGAAAACCAACGTGTTACCTTATGAGAAAAGAAGCAATATGCCGGCCATCCGATAAATGGATTCAGAAAGTCAAGAAGCCAGAAAAAAGCCTGATAGTTACCCGCTCCGATTCTGATTCTGCGTGAAAATTCACTTTTCAGATTTCCTGTAAAGTCTTCCATTGAAACTGCTTCTGGTTCGTAAACTACACGGTATCCCTGTCTAATGCAGTTCATAGGTATCAGAACATCATCATTTGAATATGAATTTGGAGGGATTGGCCTGAAACATTTTTTTCTTATTGCGTAGAAACCACCGAATGCGCTTATTGTGCTGTGAAGCTGCCCTTCAAGAATTTTTTGTTTCGATTCAAATATTCGGTATATTCCCTCTCCGCCAAGCTCATCCTTGTTTTTAATGTGACTTGTAATATGCTCAATATGGCCTGCAACAACCCCGACGCGATCATCAGCAAAATTCTGAACAATCGCCTTAATACACTGTGGATCATGCATTGTATTGGCATCTGTCATGAGAATGATCTCAGCATCAATCCGAGGAGCCAGGTTGTTGACAATACCGGTCTTGCCGCCACGCTGTGCTGCTACCCAGAGGTGTACACGCGGATTGTCAATCTCTTTCACAATATTTTCTGTATTGTCAGATGAGCAGTCGGAACCTATCCATATTGACAATTTGTCAGATGGGTAATCAATTGCAAGAATGTTCTCGATTTTCTTCCTGATCACATCTTCTTCATTATATGCCGGGACAAGTACGCCGACAGTCGGGAAAAACTGATCATCCTTTTTTGTCGGATTCTTGAAAAACTGTGCAAAAATGAAAATTGATATTGGATAAAAGAGATATGAGTAGACAAGTCCGGCTAAGGAAATCCAGAAAACAACCTCAATAATCCTGACAAATATACTCATTTTGAATTATTCTTGATTGATGGTGAAAAGAGATATTTGAGAATCGTTTTACCGCCTTTAAACAGGCGTTTTGCTTCTGACGGATGTGAGACAGCCTGAAACGCTTTTGAGAAAAGGTATTTCGGGCGCAGATAGAATTCTTTTCTTGCCCGGTCACAATATGCGACAAGTTCTTCATACAAAAGATCCGGATTTGATACTACGGATGAATGCAAACCATCATCGGTCAACCATTTTCTGAAATCATTTGAAACGATCCAGCCTTTTTCACTGAAGTACTTGAAGTCACTTGTTCCCGGATAAACCATGATCGGAAAAAACTGAGCCGTATCAGGGCTGAGTTCTTTTGCAAATTTAAGTGTTTTCTCAAGTGTTTCGCGCGTTTCGCCTCTGTTGCCTACCATAAAACAGCCATGAATAAGTATTCCTGCTTTACGTGCATCTTTTATAAAGACACGAATTCTTTCAATGTTGGTACCTTTTTGAATATTGTCAAGAATCTGCTGGTCACCGCTTTCAAAACCGACACAGAACAGCCGGCAGCCGGCTTTTTTCATAAGGCTCATGGTTTCATAGTCTACATCAGCACGGGAGTTCGCAGACCACGGAATAGTGGTTAGCTTTGCGTCAATTAATGCCTGAGAAAATTCCCTGCACCGGTTCTTATCTGCCGTCAATGTATCGTCTTCAATCATGATTTCTTTTACATTAGAGAAGTTGGCTGTGATATAGCGGAATTCCTCTACAATTGACGCGACAGAACGTTTACGGTACTGATGACCCTGCATTGTCTGCGGAAGCACACAATAGGTGCATTTAAAGGGGCAGCCGCGTCCTGTTACAAGTACAATCAGAGGATATCTGCTGTGACCGTAAAAATATGGCGATATGTCAAGATGCTTTTTGTATACAGAAGATACCATTGGAATGTCGTCAAGATTCTGAATATATGGACGCGGATCATTCTTTACAATTTTGCCGCTTTCACTTCTGAATGCAAGTCCGGGCACACTGAGAAGGAATCTATCGTTGCGGCCTGCTGTCAGTTTTTCTGCAAGGTCAACAAGAGTCGCGTCATATTCTCCAAAAGCAACCGCATCAATTTTATCAGACAGACTCAGGGTTTCTGCAGGCAGTGCACTCACATGTACGCCGACAAGAACGACAAACAGAGATGGAATCTCCTTTTTAAGCGCAGCTCCTATATCAATATCGTTATAGATACTTGGTGTTGATGTGTCAAGTATGACCATAGCCGGCTCAAGCTTTTTGACTTTATCAACAACAGCACTAAGTTCAAGATCCGCTCCCGGTGCATCAATAAGTGTCACCTCATGACCGGCTTTTTCAAGATAGCCTGTAGCGTATGCAAGCCACATCGGATAATATAGTGTTCCACTTTTCGCAACCGCAGGCGAACGTGATTCACGGGAATACTTTGGAAAAAAAGGAGGATTAAGTGTAACTATTCTCATTTGTTTGTCATTTCTAAAAAATTATTGAAAAGCCCGGTCAATTTTTGCTTTCAGCGGTGCCTTGGGAAGTAAACCGGTATGCTGCTCGACAACTGCACCATTCTTAAAAAAAAGCAGCGATGGTATACTGTTAATATTGTATTTGGCAGCTACCTGCGGATTATCATCAATATTAACCTTTCCTATTACAACTTTACCATCATATTCAGCGGCAATGTCATTTATAATTGGAGTCAACATTTTGCACGGACCGCACCATTCGGCCCAGAAATCAACAACAACAGGCAGTTTGCTTGCGATAACCTCATCAGCAAAATTACCATCAGTAAATTCTTTCAAATGCTCTGACATCATTATCTCCATATAAAAAATTATTTAATAGTGTGTGTTGTATCTTTTGTCTTAAATGTATTCTGCATTGAATCTTCTATTTTTTTCCAGGTTTCAGGATTATTTTTATATTTTTCAATAAAAGCGATCATCTCCTGACTGTTTACATTTGTCAATTTCTTAAGTTCAATGTATTTACGTGCTTTTATAGAATCTGCAATGTCGAATTTTGAATTCAGATAGATTGTGCCGCTCAGACAGTTAATTATGTCCTGCTTTTCAGCACAGAAAATGTACCCATATGAAAATATGAATAAAAAGAAAGATTTCAGAATGAACGATTTATTTATCACTGTAATATTGCAACCTTTAAAAAATAAGTATCAGTATCCATCGCAATTCATTGCGGAAATCAAGCCGGTAATGTTGTAAAAATAATATTTTATTCAGAACAATTACTAATTTTCATGAGTACTTTAATATTGAAATATTTTCAGGCTTATTTCAAGGACTGTGAAAAAGAGATAACATTCCATTAATAACTTTTTCCGGATAAATCTGCCGCATACAATTATTATTGAATTTAATACAGAAATTTCCTCCATGCGGATGGCATGGCCGGCAAAACATTTCCTGTTCAAAAATTCTGTATTGTGGGACTCCGGACGGGAAAAAACCGAGATGATTGGTTGTAGGGCCGTAAATTATACCGGTTTTAACACCGCAAGCCCGCGCTAAATGAGATAATCCGCTGTCATTACCTAATGCCAACTGGCAATTTTTCAAAATGCAGCCGCATTCATATAGAGTATGTTTTCCTGCAAGAGATATAACTTTAGTGCTGATCAGGGAGCGTAAATGTTCTGCCTGCTCCTGTTCATCGGCACTTCCCATCAAAATCACATTCCAGCCTTTGGTAAGGAAATATTTACCTGCAATTGAATAGTATCTTATAGGCCACTCTTTATTTTTCCATGCACTGAAAGGAAAAAAAGCAATTGACGGTCTGATAATTAAATCGGACTGCAAAAGTTTATGATAGGTTGAATCTGCTGCTTTATTGAAATAAAGATCAGGAGCTTTATTAATATCTTTATTTTCAGGATTCATACCGGCAGTACATAGATACCTGCTTATTACATCTGATTGCGTAGGGTAGAGGTCTGTGCGTGTCAATAGCAGCATAGTTCTGGGAAAATGCAGCTTATGAAAGGTACTGAGTTTCTTATATTTTTTCAGATGACTGATAATAAGTCTGCTGCGTTTACTGTTCTGTAAATCAATTACATGATCCCATTCCATATTGAAAATTGACAAATTGGGAATAGACTCGTGTTTTTTGAAGCCGATGACGCTTTCTAATCTTGGATCATCAGCGAACATTTCCACATAATACTTATCAGTTAAAAATGTGATTTCTGATTCAGGATCAACCTTTTTCAAATAATTGAATACAGGTGTAGTGAGAATAACATCACCAAGAGAACTGAATCTTATTATAAGAATTTTCATAGTGCAACTGTTCAAATGCAGATAATTATAAAAGATATGGATTTATAACTGTCTGATCGTTAAAATAAGTGTGAACTTTCAAAAGTTACAATTTATATTTATTCAACCCAAGGGAGAGTCGGACTCTCAATTGAATTTTGTTTACATCAGGTGTGATGAAAATTTATAAATAATTATGAACAAGTACTAATCAATCTCTAAAATAATACCTGATTGACCTATATCAAAGGCACATTATAAATATGGCTACAGCTCCAGATTATGAACGCGATCAGATTCAATCGATTAAAGTAAGTGAGAATGTGAATAATCCCTACAAGGACAGTATACTTCCTACTTTTGCCCCTGGTTTTAAAATAGGTCCCAACAGAGTTGAATTGATGATCGGCGAGGGCGGCAGCGCCACAGTGTATAAAGTGTGGCATGAAGGGCTTGAAGTGATACGTGCGGTCAAGGTTCTGAAAAAATACACCAATAAGGAAGCACGTGAACGTTTTTTTACAGAAGCGAAGATTCTTGCAGATATTCATCACCCTAATATTATAGAGATTCATAATATCGGATATCTTGATCAGTCCGTGCCATTTCTTGAGATGGAATACGTTGACGGATTTTCAATCAAATCCATGCTTGGTCAGCATGTCAAGCTGCCGATTTCTGTGGCGCTTGCGGTTGCTTATTTTGTCAGCCACGCACTCAGATATACTCATATCAAGGATTATACCATTTATGGTAAAGTATATCATGGTCTGATTCATCGTGACATAAAGCCTGATAACATCATTATCTCCAATGATGGTATTGTAAAGCTTATGGATTTCGGTATTGCGCGTCCAAGTGAAGTGAGTCTTCACACAATAGGACAGAAAATCATGGGAACCCTGATTTATCTGAGTCCTGAGCAGCTCAATGGTAAACAGCTTGACTTAAGAAGTGATATATTTTCTCTTGGCGCAGTGCTTTACGAAATGCTCAGCGGTCACCGTGCGTTTCCGCAGAAAGTTCTTTCTGAACTGGTGCAGAAGAAGACAAAGGCAGAGTACAGGTCGCTCTCGTCACTTGGTGTATGTGTCCCGCCTGAGATAGAAGCGATTATTTCTAAAAGTATGGCGCTTGATCCAAATGAACGGTATGCAAACTGCGCTGATTTCGGTCAGGATATTTTTTCTGTATACAGAAATATTTCAGATCGTGCTCCGCAGGATGTCCTGTCCAGATTTATGTCCAATCCGTCAAGCATAACAGACGTTAAAACTGTACCGGTCAATACTAAGAAGGGTTCTAAATCGTCTTCATTCATCGAAAACAACAAGGCGCTTGTCTATATTGCCGGCGGTGCAATAATCGCCGTTGCTGCTGCGATAATTTTCAAAATTCTTTCTTAAAGATTTATTTGAAAGTGATTGAGATACACATGAGAAATGTGTGTCTCATTAAACCTGCCTGATTTCTGGCCAATTCTAAGATTATTTATCAGTAAATGATTCTGTATGTTACAATAAATAATACAGCATTTTGATGTGTTGTATTATTAGTAAATGATTGATCTGAAATTTAGACATAAAAAAGGCGACTGTTTAAATTATTTAAATGGTCGCCTTTGGTAGCGTTTTTAGAAACTAATGGTACATCAGTTGTAATAGTGTTGTAGATCTATCAATTTTGTAATGATTTGTCTTTATTTAAATCTTGAATAAAACATTGATATTCTTGGATACTCTGACAGCTGGTGATGCTGCAACAAAGAAAACTCATTTTTAGCTTGACAATTTTATATTAATATATTATTTTATTTCCACTATGATTGATTTTAATTCATAGTGTACATTATTGGAAAAAGGCGTATATAAGATAAACTGAAGAAAGTTATAAATTGTTATAGAGCAAAGGCTCTGTGATGTCTACTTTCCATGTAAATATCACAGAGCCTTTTTTTTAATTATTTATAGAAAGACAATTTAAAAAATAAAGAAAGGTGGTAAAAAAATGATTACTTAGAATAATGTTTGATGTTTATGTTAATCGATTAGCAGTAATTCATAATGATGTAATGATACTAAATTAGGAGAAAAAAATATGGGAAATAATGGGCAAGTGCCTTATAACGTATCTGACAATATAAGAAATTAACCCATTGAAAAACTATTTGTTACTGCATATTTGAAAATGTTTTTTTTACTCTCTATCTCATTGAAATAAGATCACATGCACTATTGTATGTAAATATTTTTTTTGAAGATATTGACCTGTTTCTTTGGGTGCAGTATATTGAAGTTGAATTGTAGTTAATACAATAGACAGCTATTATGAGATACCCACATATACTATTATGTAGGTATTCTATTTTTGTTCACTTTAACAACAAAAAAGGACGAGATGTATGCTTGAATCTAATACTCTTGATATAATAAAAATAGTATTTGAAATTGCAGCTTTAGTTATAACTCTATTGCAGAAATTAAACTAGAACTAGACAGCTGTTAAACGGCTATTTAGCAGCTGTCATTTACTAAAATATACACTAAATATACACTTAGTATGCAATAAAAATAAAATAAAATTATCTTTTTTAATTTTAACAGAAAAAACGTAAAAATATTAAAACTATTTGTAACTGTATATTGGAAATTATTTTTTACTCTCTATCTCATTGAAATACAACCAAATATATTATTGTATATAAATATTATTTGTGAAGATATTGACCTATTTCTTTGGATGCAGTATATTAAAGTTGAATTGTAGCTAATACAATAGGCAGCGGTTATGGGATACCCACATGCACTATTATGTAGGTATTCTATTTTTGTTCACTTTAACAACAAAAAAGGAGGATAAGTATGCTTGAATCTAATACTCTTGATATAGTAAAAATAGTATTTGAAATTGCAGCTTTAGTTATAACTCTATTGCAGAAATTAAACTAGAACTAGACAGCTGTTAAACGCCTATTTAGCAGCTGCCATTTATTAAAATATACACTAAATATACACTAAATATACACTAAATATACACTAAATATACACTAAATATACAATAAATATACAATAAATATACAATAAATATACACTAAATATACACTAAATATACAATAAAAATGCAATAAAAATGCAATAAAAATAAAATAAAATTATCTTTTTAATGTTAACAGGAAAAACATAGAAAAGAATTTGAACTTATTATGAAGGGGTATAATTGAATAATGTTTCAATTTTTTATTAACTTAAGTACATCAAAAGTATTTGAGATTGAAATCTCTAAAGTAACGAATCAAGAAAAAGTTTTACAAATCCTAAAAAATGTAATTGAAAAAGTAAATAAATAATTCTGAAGTTTCAAAAAAATTACAAAATGAACTTGCTTAAAAAGTCCATTTTATTATAAATGAAAGAAGAAATGATCTGGTAATATTGACACAAATATCAACAGACTTTATGTTGATATAATAGACTTTTATTTCAAAATGAGGTTATAGAATGATTAAATGTAAATATTGCAATGAAGATATTGATTCTAAAGCTAAAGTTTGTAAACATTGTGGTAAAAATGTTAGATTCATTTTATGGGATTTTTTAAATGCATCATTTTTTGTATGGTTCATTTCAATAATTGTTACAGGTTTAATAACACTTCTTGCGAATAATTTGATTAGTAATTGGGATTCTATTGTTCATAAAAATGATCTTAAAAAAGAAATAAATTTTAGAATCAACAATACCTTTAGTTACTTAACTAAAAGCGAAAATTTTAAATTTCAGGATGGTTGGAAAAATCGTGATTCTGTAACAATTCTATATAAAATGATTTGCACCAGTTTGTTTTATAGCAATCCTGAAGCTATTAATTACTTTGATTCATTAAATTTAAATGAGATGTACAAAGAACAATCTTTACCAAAACTCTTGATAAAATACAATGATAGGTTATGTAAGCATAATTTAACAAAACTAAAAAAAGTTAAAGTGTATTTAGATCAACATTTAATTCCTGATCCTGGAACATATCATAATTTACACGAAATGATATTTAATTTGGATACTTTGAAATAAAATACAGATTGCAATTGCTTAGAATGATAATAATTACAAGATAGGATATTGCTTTTAAAGGATAAAAAAATGGCAGAAAAAGTTGTCTATTTCTTAGGCGCAGGATTTTCCGCTCCACTTGGAATTCCTACAATGTCAAATTTTATGGAAAAAGCCAAAGATATGTATTTTGAAGATAGCGTAAAGTATAACTTATTTGAGGATATATTTAAAAAAATAAAAGAAATGTCATATGTAAAGAATTATTATGAAGCTGATTTAACAAATATAGAAGAAATAATGTCTATATTACAAATGCAGATTTCATTAAAAGAGAATGATATTGATAAAAGTTTTGAAGAATTTATTCAAAAGGTAATTGAACATTATACTCCAGATTTTGAAGAATTAAACAGGGCAGATTTAGGATGGTATTCAAAATTATTTGGAAAAAATAATTGGAGAAAGTACGGATATTTTATAAGTAGCTTGTTCAATTTGAAATTAGAATTACTAAATCAAGGTGTTTCTTCAGATCAATTAAAAAGAATTAAGCCTGATATAAATAAAAACTCTGATAAATCATATTCAATAATTACGACAAACTATGATTTAATTTTTGAAAAATATGCTGAGTTTATGAATGATAAATATCTTTCAAAATATCAACATACACTTACATATAATAAAGGTCAGGAAAGCAGCCTTTGTATAAAGCCAGTTTTATCAAAATTACATGGATGTATTAGAGAAAACACAATCATTCCACCCACTTGGAATAAAAATATAAACACAGATATTCAAAAAGCATGGAATCTTGCGTATAATGAGTTAAGAACTGCAAATTATATCAGAATTATTGGTTATTCACTTCCAGTAACAGACTCATATCTTAAGTATCTATTCAAATCAGCTATTGTAAATTCTGAACATCTTAAAAAAATTGATACATTATGTTTAGATCCAAGCGGAGAAATAGAAAAAAGGTATAGGGATTTTATAAAGTTTAAAAATTTCAGATTTAAAAATATTGACTTGGAAGATTTTTTTAAAAAGATTGAAGAAAATACAATTGGTAAAAAATCAAATGAAATGATCTTTGACAAATTAGAATCAACACATGAAGAAATTTTCAACAATTAAGTTTTAGTAAAATTTAAAGTACTAATGAGAAATTTTAAATAATTAATAATCCTTCATGAATTGAGAAAATTAGGAATTATCTAAAAAGTATAGTATAATCATTTTACTTTTAATCAACAAATAAAGAGGTGTTTATGAGATTAAAATTAATGATTATTATTGCTTTTTCTTTCTGTTTGGTAAATGGCCAAGATATTGATTTAATCTGGAAAGCAAGAGCATTAAAAGCTTCTGAAACATTAGACTCATTGGTAAAGGAAATGAAAAGAAATGATTCAAAAGCACTTAGATATAATATCATGTTAGAAACTGCTTATTTTTGCATAATATCATATCCAGAAGTTGCTGTTAAAAAGACGCCTAAATTAATTGCGTATCATCTATTTCTAAATTTTGGAGATGATGGGAGGTTGGATGTTGCATATTTGTATGAACCCAAAACAATGGATTATCTGGGTGTAAGAATTGATGCATTGCCGGAAAAATGTGGTGTTGTTCTAAATCCTGCTGAAGATTTTAAAAATCATTTTGGTATTGTTAATAATTTTGATTCAGAACCAATGATCCTTTTTAATCAAATTGATCCTTTTGCAGCAAGAATTGTAAACTGATCAAAAACACGTAGCTAAGATTTAAGAAAATAAAGGAAAAATACAGAAAATAATTTTTATCAAAAAAGTTGTAAAAAACTGTTAGTTATTGATTTTAAAGTAGAAAAAGTCTGATTTTGACATAAAAAAAGGGATTCCTCTTTTAGAAGAATCCCTTTGGTAGCGCTACGGGGAATCGAACCCCGGTTTTATGGATGAGAACCACATGTCCTGGGCCACTAGACGATAGCGCCAAGTATTTGGCTGGGGTGCAAGGATTCGAACCTCGATACCTGGAGCCAGAGTCCAGAGTCCTACCATTGGACGACACCCCAATATTTAAGTGCGTTTAATATAATAAATTCAAAAATTGGAATGCAAGCAATAAATGCAATGATTTATTAAAAAATTACAATATCTTCAATAGAACCCCATGATTCAATTGCGGTTTTTAGTTAAAGATAAATTTTAAAAAACAGATACATTTGAATTTTCGACAACAGCTTTGTTTTTTGGATTGCCTATATTTTCCGTTATCCACCTGTACTCTTTGTATCCTCCGGGTAAGCCGCTGAATACACATATTTTATCCTGTGCTGATGAAAAGTCATCCTGATATCTGAGCCGTTTCTGTGGATCATCAGTCTTGAATGAATCTGCATACATTATGGCAATGGAATCCAATAACGGATTGCATGCAAGCCAGTTTTTCATTTGGGATTGTGTTATAAGCGAATCTGCAGGAGCAACAAATTCAATTTTTTTATTAACGGGCCTGGCTGTTTCTTTTTGAGATTCATTTGCTGCAGGCGGTAATGCCTTTTTTTTACATCCAGGCAAAAGTATCAAAGAAGTGGATAAAAGTAATGTTATTGTAATCCTGTACACAATTTTTCTCCTTTACCTGAACATTCAAAATTTGCAGCCTGATTTCAGTAGATGTATAAAGTATTGATTAAAGCCATATTGCAAAATGATACTTTTTATAATAACACAAAATTATACTTTACCTGATCAGCTATATTATACTAATGTAATATAACGGTGTGTCTAAAAAAAAGTGATATTCATTGATTTCTTTAAGCTTAACTGTAGTTTAAGTATGTATTTTCTTTTAAATATGCATTACAAAAAGTATCGAAAAAGGATTCAATGAGACCGAAAAAACATCTTGGACAGCATTTCCTTACAGCTCCATCATATTCACAGAAAATTGCTGAGGCTATACCTGCAAATTGCGGTGAACATGTACTTGAGATCGGGCCGGGTCAGGGAGCATTAAGCAAATTTATTATGGAAAGATTTCCTGATTTTCATCTTGTTGAGGTTGATCAGGACGCTATTGAAAAGCTCAAAGAAAAGCTTGGAGCTGGTGCCTTTACAATTCATCATGATGATATAATGAAGTTCGATTTTTCAATTGCCGGTTTTCCTCTTCATGCTGTAGGGAATCTTCCATATTCCATAGGTGCGCATATTATCAAGAAGACCTTGCTTTATGGAAATAGCATTCTGTCCTGTACTTTTATGGTCCAGCGTGAAGTCGCCGAGCGTATTGCCGGATCATCCCATTCGAAGCAGAATGGTTTTCTTACTATTTTCTGCGGCTTTTTCGGTACACCCAAAATTCTCTTTCATGTACCGCCCGGTGCATTTTTCCCAAGACCCAATGTTGATTCTTCGGTGTTCCAGATAAAAATCAGACCATCACTTGCCGACAGACTGCCGCGCGACAAATGGGAACAGTATTTCGCATTTGTAAGTAAAGGGTTCTCCATGCGCAGGAAGATGCTTGTAAATGTTCTTGGTGATACTCCCGATTTGCGCGCAAAAGCTGCGCAATGTCTGAGAGCGCTCAATATTGATGTTTCTGTCAGGCCGGAAGATCTTGATAGCAGTGAGTGGCTTGAACTTTACAAAAAGTATGACTCACAGAATTAAAATAATAATTTCTGTGCTGACGATGATTCTTGCGGGATTCATGGCGTCAGTAACAGGTCAGAGTAATATCTGGCCGGAGAACCTGTCATTGCCTGATACTTCACAGCAGAAAACCTCCAAAAAACCGCTGATCAATTTTAAAAATTCACTTATTGTCAATGATATTGTAAAGAGCAGCAATATGCTGACTGTTACAAAGAGTGACAGCATTTCATTGCTTGAGCAGCATCTTGGATACAGCATAACTGATTTTAATAATGGTGTACAAAGTCAATCTGTAGATTTGTCAGGATCATATCTGAAAAACAGGATATTTGGGAGCAGTTCAGCACTTGGAATAGACTGGACTCCAGGGCTCTATTATTATAAGTCAAAATCATCAGGAATTCTGCAGGTTCCAATTGATCTGGGCCCTGTGTCAGAACTTTCAATATATTCAATTCCTGTTGAACTTCGCGGCGGTATATCAGCTTATGGCTGGAATGATGAATTCAACAGAACATCAGGCTTTTTGTCAAGAGGTAATTATCACGGAGACCCCGGGTATTATGGCGGATGTAATATCGGGGATTCAATCTTAAGATGGTTTAATCTGCCAATTGTAGCAAATTTCGGTATTCTTGGCAAGTCAATCGGCGGTACAGCTCTGGTGGTTATGAAAAGTTCGCTTCAGACAGCATGGGGGAGCCGATCCAATGACTCTATTTACTTTATGGCAGGTGATTCAGTATCAAACGGGAAAGAATTATATGGAGCAGGATCAAACAGTACGCTTTACAGCACAACACCATGGAAAGTAAATCATAATTTTTCTCTTACTGGGGCGATTCGGGGCAAGGAACGTTTCTTTCTTCGTCCTGCAGCTCTCTATTCATATTCATTGAAAAATATAAAGTATCCGTCACAGCCTGATCTTCTTGATGATATGCGTATAAATAAAAATAATCTTACACTTCAGGCGGCAACTGAAGGTGATAGAAAGATTACTTATAGTGGTGGAATATCATTTGAATGGGACAATACTGATTGGATTTACAATGCAGATGCTCGCGATATTTCATCTGATACCACTGCTTCTGGTGAAAAGAAAAGAGCTGTAAACCTTGGGGATTTTGATGAATTTATCACAAAGACTGATCATGATATTCTGCTTAATCTGCCATATGGGTTTGCGTTGAATTATCAGCTGCACTGCGCTAAAAATTCAAAAAAATATCCATATAGTTATATTAATGGTAAACATGATACTATTTCAAACAGTAATGAGAATGATCGTGTGATGATTCAGAATCATGGGGGAATATTATTTACAAAAGACTCTGTTGCCGCACTTGAATTATATGCTGAAGCAATAAAAAACTACCAATACTATTATCGTAAGGAAAGAAGCGGTGAAAGTATGGTTTCAAATGAAACCAGAATCGGGTGCAATGCACAATTCGCTTTCAGTAAATTTGCAATAGATGAAACTTTTTTTGCGGTATCTGATAAAGGTGATTATAAATTTAAGAATGTTCATAAAGGTGTCAATTTTGATCCGCCACCATATTCAAGGAAATTTTCCTCGCTTATGATTGTCAAGTGGTTTGTGAGTGACAGGTGGACTGTTACAGGAAAATGGAATGAGGTATACTTTGATTACGGGAAATGGTATGGGAAAGCTTATTCTGACAATACTGTTACAATTGACAAGAATGCCTATGCTATTGAAAGTAAATCTACAGATTATACATTGCAGCTGCTTGCGGGGTATACAGGAAATAAAATAGAGTTTGATGCCGGAGTACTTTTCCGCGATAATTATCTGCGGGTTTATGACTTTACAGATTCAACTTATCGCACTCCGGAAAACCAAAGCGAAGATTTTTTAATTGAACCATCAGTAAGATTGGCATACATTGGAAAAATTGGAATACTTGAAATGAATATTTCAAGAAAGTTTAATACTGCAGACCCTGATATCAGATACTTCAGTAAAAAGTGGATTTTATCCTTAACAACAAATCTGGCGTTTTGATTATGCGGAATATTTACTTATTATCAGTTTTACTTCTGGTCAGTTCATGCGGCCTTTTTCAACCGCGTGAATCATTTGAAACTCCTGATGTGTCAACAAATGCCGACCGGTTCAGCTTTTCATCAATTATTGACCTTGCGGGAAAAAAAATCAGCTGGATAAATTATGAGACATTCTTTTCAGATTCCCTTTTGTATCAGGACATGCTGACAAATATTACATCTAATAAAAATAAAATTATTGATCGTCTGCAGAAGCTTGAACATAATTATCCAAGGTTTCAGATAAAGTGGAAAAATATAGATGTAGTACTTGAAGAAAATACTCTGAATATTAAAAATGTCAGCTATATAGTCATTGCAGACAGCACATCTTTGACAAGTGACACTTTTTCTGGAAAGTCAACAATGAAAATTATTATGGATGTCGACTACAAGCTGGTTACCTGGCAGGATTTTCCTGATGATCTCTTAAAGAAGTTTTTTACACCTGTGGAGTGATAATGCATCAACCAAAATTCATACTTATGCTTTCAGTGTTCTTATTGATTTCATGTGAAAATACATTTTTCCCTGAAACATGTGAACCGATAAAAACTGTAGAACTGAGAGCAACTCCGGCTGGGGTAATAAAGCAATTGTTCAATTCATACACCAGCCGGGATATCAACCAGTTTACTCAGCTGTTTTTGAAAGATACTTTCAAGTTCTACATTGCCCAGAGTTTTGACAGAACCACAATGAACTATAAAAATCTGCAATCTGAAAAGGCAGATTCCTTTATGTTGTATGTAAGTACAACCAGTCTTTTTTATTATTGGGATTATAATGCTGAAATTTACAGTACAACAAATTTATTCAAGAATGCCACTGATATTACTGTAAGTAAATATGAAATATCAAACCCGGAGTATCAGATAGGTGACAAGGGTGATACTGTATATGCAGAAGTAAAGGTAAGCGGTGTCTCGTTTGAAATATCAGTTGACGGAATACCACTTTCAATTGCAAATCAGCCGCAGGTCTTTCTCATGAGAAAAGACAGCAAAAATCTCTGGGTAATCTGGAAGTGGTACGATATCGGGAGTGAAATGTAAATTGAGGCCAGGAGTGAGCTGAGGCTGAGAACTTTTTTAATACGTTATATTGACATATTGATATTTATTAATAATAAAATATCAATACTCACAATCATCAATGTTTTACCTTAACCTTAACCTTAACCTTTTAACTCAGTCTCACTCTTATCCCTCTATCCCTCAGGTACTGCTTGATCTCTTTTATCGTGTATTCTCCATAGTGAAGCATTGAGGCTATAAGGGCTGCGTCTGCATGTCCTTTTGTCAGTACATCGTAGAGGTGCTCGGGTTTTCCGCCTCCACCGCTTGCTATAACAGGAATGGTCACTGCCTGTGCGATCATAGCTGTTAAAGTAATCTCATATCCCTCTTTTGTACCATCCGCATCAATTGAGTTTACAACAAGTTCACCCGCGCCAAGCGTCTCTCCTTTTTTTGCCCACTCTATTGCGTCAAGACCAGTCCGGTTTCGTCCTCCATGAGTCACAATCTCATAGCCCGACGGGATCTGTGACGAGATTCCGACCCGAAGTACATCCATTGAAAGTACAACTGCCTGAGCACCCAGAACCATTGACGCATCGGAAATGAGCTGCGGATTAGATACCGCTGCGGTGTTGAGATTTATCTTCTCTGCTCCGGCCATCCGCACACGTGAGCAATCTTCTACTGAACGTAAACCACCGCCGACTGAGAATGGAATAAAAATGTTTGACGCAACACGGCTTACTACATCGATCATGATATTTCGGTTATCACTTGATGCCGTAATGTCGTAAAAGACAAGTTCATCAATTCCGTCCTCATAGTATTTTTTTGCAGTTGCGACAGGATCTCCAATGTCGACAGTGTTTACAAATTTAACACTCTTTGCAAGTTTGCCGTCGCGGACATCCAGACATGATATTATTCGCTTGCTTAACATACAGAGCCATCCCATTTTGAAAAGTTTGACAGAATACAAAGTCCTGAAGGTCCGCTTTTTTCAGGATGGAATTGTGTGGCAACCAGATTACGTTTTCCGATAATCACGGGAAATTCTATCTCGTAATCAGAAACTGCAATTATACAGTCAATTTCTTTTGGCTGCGGGTAGTATGAATGTACAAAGTAGAATTCTTCACCGGACCTGATTCCATTCATGACAGGATGTGATTTTTTCAAATCCACAGAATTCCAGCCGATATGGGGAATCTTGAGTTCCTTGTTTGTTAATTTAAATTTCGGGCAGTATCCGTCAATCAACCCAAGGCATGTTGTATTGCCTTCCTCCGAACCAGATAAGATAATCTGAGTGCCAAGGCAGATTCCAAGAACAGGAGTTCCTGCTGCGAAAGTTTCTTTTAACGCATTGTCAAGCCCGCGCGCAATAAGATTTTTCATTGCCGACGCGGCGTGTCCGACTCCGGGAAATATAACACGCTCTGCGCTGCGAATTTCCTTTGGATCAGGAGTTATCTTTGAACTGAGTCCGAGATAATCGAGCGCCCGTTTTACAGATGTCAGGTTCCCGGCATCATAATCGACAATAGCAATCATTGGTCAATCCTTTTAGTATAAGACATCCTCTGATGCATATCAAAAAATTGCTGATAAACATCTGGAAATCATTATTAAAATATGTTTTGCGGAGCCTGAAATAAACCGTTGTGAAAATAAGTATGACAGATATTTGAAAATGTTGTTTTTATACAAAACAGTACAAGAAAAAAACGTATGTATCAGCAGTAAATAAAATTCTTTTTATTTGGGCGTAAGCGGTATTGGTAAAAAGTATTTTATGAATTGTTCAGGCGGTATTATACTGATTTTTCAGCAATGCAGTTTGCAGAAATGAATATACTGCCTATTTTTAAAATTCAATAGATCAATGGATTAAAAGATATGGCGGATTCATCTGTGCTAAGCAGATCAGTAGTTGAAACCGAGAGTGAGCTGTTTAAAAAAGAGTATGAATTTGCGGTGACTGTCGAATTTGAGGATGTTGATTCCTACAAGATTGTTCATCATACACGTTTTATTGCATATCTTGAGCGTGCAAGGGTACATTTTTTAACTGATCTGGGTTTTGATCTTCACCCGGAGAATCTGAGTATTGTACTTTTCAGTCTTGATGTGCGTTTTAAAAAACCGGCATTTTTACTGGATAAACTTATTGTTTCAGTATTTATAACTTCTCTGGACGAGTTTAGACTGGTTCTTGGTTATAAGATAATGCGCGGCAGGGATCTTGTGCTCAGAGCAACAAGCGGAATAGCCTTTATGGACAGTAAATTAAAAGCTATTGTTCCCGCGCCGGAAAACTACATTGAAAGAATGCGCATGTACGTTATTTGAGGAAAGGTTAAGGTTAAGGCTAAGGCTAAGGAAACTCTTAACCTCAACCTTAACCTCAATTATATGAGAGACTATTTATATTATCTGTTTGACGCTGATGGTACACTTATTGACACAACGCAACTTATCTGCAGGTGCTTTGAAAATACCGCACTGCAGACAGGGCATAAGTATGGCGGCGATTCTGAAACACTGCGTTACATCGGATTGCCGCTGAAAAATCAGATGGAAGTATACTTCGGTAAACTTGATGACAGTACATTTGAAAAATACCGCTCCATACATATGGATTATCAGATGAGTATTTACAAAAAATACCTGAAGCTGTTTCCTGATGTTTATGATGTACTGAATAGATTGAAGCAGCAGGGTAAAAAGTTGGCAATTGTCACTTCAAGGCTGAGAAATTCACTCGATGTTTACCTTGGAGAAACAGGCGTGTTGTCACTATTTGACGCAATTGTTTCTCCTGAGTTGACAAAAGTACATAAGCCGGAGTCTGAACCTGCACTGAAGGCAATGGAGCTTCTTGGTGCCGTTTCTCCATCAGATACGCTTTTTGTCGGTGATGCAACATACGATATTGAGTGCGGTAAAAACGCCGGCACAGATACTGCGTTTGTCAATTGGAGCATCAATGATGTATCAACTTTAAGAGTAAACCCGACCTGGGTGATCAAGGACATGAAGGAACTTATTGTCTGATATTTGATATTACTGTTCAGTATATTGAATGTAGTTGATAAATTGAATAATGGCGGATATTGATAATATTGAAAGAACGGATCAATAAATGAGTATGATTAAATTGCAGTCAGTCGTTAAGAAATACGCATCAGTTACAGCACTCAATGATGTATCATTGACAATTGAGGAGGGGGAGTTTTTTGCACTGCTTGGTCCCAATGGAGCAGGGAAAACATCAATTATCCGTCTTCTCCTTGATTTTTCAAAGCCGACAGGCGGAACATTATCTATAAATGATATTCCATGTTCTGATCCTGCAGCGCGTAAGGGGGTAGGGTATCTGCCTGAAAATCTGCGGATTCCACCCTATCTCTGCGGCAGAGATTTTCTTAAACGTCATGCTGCACTTTTTAAAATGGAAAAGTCTGAGGCAGATCGTGCAATTGACAGAGTTATTGATATTGTAGGTATGAAAGAACGTGCAAAAAGCCATGCCGGCGAGTATTCCAAAGGTATGATTCAGAGAATCGGGCTTGCAGCTGCACTGCTTTGTTCTCCTAAGCTGCTTATTCTTGATGAGCCGGTGAATGGACTTGACCCCATAGGAATCCGAGAGTTCCGTTTGATTCTTGAGCGTCTCAAAGTTGACAAAGTGACGCTTCTTCTCAATTCCCATATACTCTCAGAGGTTGAAAAATTATGTACAACTGCTGCAATCATGAATAAGGGAAGAATTTTGGTCAGGGATTCAATACAGAATCTTGTTCATGATGGTGAATCTCTTGAGGATGTTTTTGTGCGGGTGGTTACACCTGCGAATTAGTTTATATTTTATAATCATTATGAACCATTCTAACCATTCAGGCTACAAAATATTTGAGTGGTAATCGCATCTTATCTTTTGCAAATATTTTTATTGACATATAGATATCTGTTCATACTGCACATCAGCTTGGTTTAATAAAATCTTACATGCATCAGTAATGATTATTTCTGGATCGCATATGTTTTTGTCAATGTGTGTTTCATCGAATGAACTGAGGCAAAAATCAGATGAATTATTTCATTCATTTACTAATAAATATGTATATATTATCAGTGCAGACTGTGCAGTTTTTCTGAGATTTTTTCCTGCCAGCAGTAATATTTGTTATAAAACCAAGGGTTATTTCAGATGAGTATCATTAGTCCGAAGCGTATTTCATTGCGTTTGTTTACAATAATAGTAATTATGTACTGTGCTGCTTCTGCACAGGAGGATTACAGCAAATGGACTCATTCATTCAACATATATTTCAATACAGATTCTTCCGGTATACCGATTTCTGTTGTTCTGAAGCAGTTTCCGGTTCTTGTCAGGCTTGACAATTCAAATTTTCCATTTTTTGATTCTGTAAAAACTCTCGGAGCTGATATAAGATTTTCAAACAGCAGCGGAGGGCATCTGTCTTATGAAATTGAAAGATGGGGCAATAATACAGGGACCAATGATACTGCCGTAATATGGGTAAAAACTGACTCAATTGTACCTGGAAGCAGTTTACAGCATATAGTTATGTATTGGGGCAATAAAAATGCCGCAGACAGTTCAAAGAGTTCCGGCGTGTTTTCAAACGCGAACTGGTATTCCGGTGTATATCACCTTGGAGAAGATGATAAAAGCGGCCTTGGAACTGCCGGATATTACAAGGATGCAACAGGTGTAAACAATGGTTATGACAGTATCGGGTCAAATACCGATAACAGCGGATACATCGGACGCGGGCACAAGTTTGGCAAAAGAGACGTTATTCCTGTTGGAAAATATAATCCGTCAACTACACGTATGACTGTTTCCTCATGGGTAAAATGGAGCGGGGATACATCATACTGGCAGGCAATTGTTTCAAAGCGTGATAATCCGTCAACTGTATACTGGGAACTCAACTACGCAGTACATGTGACTCCAAAAGGAATCAGCGCAGTCAATAATACTGCTACATACGGATTTGGTAAACCCATGTTTTCTGCAAATGTGTGGCATCATGTGGCAATGTCTTCTGTAAATGGATCTGCAAACGAGACAATTCTGTATGTTGATGGTGTCATGGCAGGATCAACCACTCTTAGCTGGGGAAATGCATCAGGAGCGGAAATTCTTATTGGAAATACAGATGCATACCGTTCAGGAACAGAAGGTAATGATTCCGGAGGAACATACTGGCGTGGATATCTTGATGAAGTTCGTCTGGAAAATGCTGCACACAGCGCTGACTGGATTAAAATCTGTTATGAAAACCAGCGGGTTGACAATCAGTTACTCATGAAACTCCGCTCAAAGCCTGTAATTACAATTGAGCCTTCAGGAATTCCCATGCCGGCCAATGATACGACATCTTTATCCATTGGCGTTTTTGGAGATTCACTGAGCTTTCAATGGTATAGAAGTACAGACGCTGAAACATGGACTGCCGCACCGGGCGATTCTGGTAAATCAATTTACACTTTTGTAACATTACCAGGTGATTCAGGTTCATTTTACCGTTGCATTGTTTCAAATGATCTCGGCAGCGATACCAGTGTGTCAGTGAATCTCAGAATGTGCAATCAAATTGTTTTTACAAAACATCCGCAAAGCATACTTGATTGTCCTATAGGCAGGGATGTGACTTTTTCAGTTGAAGTCGATAATTTATACTGCAGCTTCCAATGGGAAAAAAGTTTTGACGGAGTGGAATGGAGCGCTATTGACAATGAGAATAAGCTGGTTTTTAATTATTCTATACATTCTGAAACAATTGACAGAAAATACAGGTGTAAAGTTATGTCAAGTTGTGACACTGCCTGGAGTGATGTAGCGAATCTGACTGTATGCTTGCCTGTTACTGTATCAATGAAACCTATTGGTCAGTCAGCAATTGAGGGAAAAACAGTTTCGTTTACAACGGGAACAAAAAAGAGCGCTAAAAGTTTTCAGTGGTACAGTAAAAAAAGTGCTGATACAGCATGGCTGCCGGTTACCGGGGCAGTTGATTCTATCTACAGCCTTGCAGCCGATACATCTGTCAATGGTTCACTCTTTTATTGTATTGCAAAGGGAACATGTGATTCTGTAAAAACAGATTCTGTTCTTCTTACTGTTTATAGAAAGGTACGCGCTTCATTTTCACTGTCCGATTCCGCAGGTCAGGCTCCGTTTGGAGTGACTTTAACCGATATGTCAACAGGTAATATCGATAAATGGAAATGGATATACAGTGATACAACTGCTGATTCAGGATCAATATCAAAGAATCAGGCACGTCTGTATAAGACAGCTGCCTCGTATACTATAAAGCTTATTGTCAGTGGTACCGGTGGAATTGATAGTATGATAAAAACCGTAAGGGTCTATCCCGCGGGTGCCAATCCGGTCATCATTTCAGGCCGGATGATCAAACCAGACAAGGTTCAGCTGATATATAAAAATCTCAGTTCACTTCAGACTGCGCTTCCATCAATTCCTTTTGCAACAGAAATAAAATTACTTTACCGTGCAGGAACTGTTCCGACCGACACATTGTCTCCGGTCAGAATTTTAAAAGTGTACGATGCTGCGGCGTTCAAGGCACATGGAAACGAATATTGCGATACCGTAACAGTGGAGCCAATATCATTGCCCGATTCGATATACGGATTTTCAACACAGATTGTATGGAATGATGGAAAAACTGCCGCTTTGGGTTCTCATAACGGTTGTACTATACTTATGAGAAACAATGAACAGCCGCTCAATCGCCTTGCACTCAAAGGAATCTATGTTCCCTGGGATTCGCTTGATTTCATTATTGACAGCGTGCAGACGATTGACTGGTATGTAATTGATTCTGTGGCAATATGGTATGGAATAGGAATAGACAGTGTTCCTGATTTCTCAAGGCAGACCGGTGTAAAAAAATGGGGTTATGATGAAATTGTAAACTCTTCTGCAAACGGAAAGTTTATATGCCGCATCTTTGATAAACAGTTCAATACAGATATAATAAGGCTTAACTGCGCAGTCATTCTTATTGGCAGGAATGGAGTCAGAAGTCTTCCTGTGATGAATTTCTTCAATATAGGCAGGGTGCGGCCTGAAAATGCTGTAATCCTGCAGGCTCATGCTGTAAATGCAAATACAGTTGAACTGTCCTGGAACAGACAGAGCGGTATTGAAAAGATGCGTATATATTACAGAACGCAGTTCAGTGTGCCTCTTGAATATTCATTCAGCGGACTTGACAGCATTGTTGTCAGTCCTGACAGTGTTTCCTGTACTTTGAATCAGTTGAATCAGAAGACCAGGTATTATTTCGGAGCTCAGATTTTCAGGGATGGCATGTGGTCAAAAGTAACCAATGTGTCAAGCGCAACTGATTCAACGCCTGCTGCATCAGTTTCAACAATTACAAATTCAATAAAGATACAAAAAGCAGTTTTTGATTCAATAAACGGAGTATTGAATGTGAGCTGGACTGTTGATACAAGTATCGGATCAAATTTACAGGCAGGTCTATCATATACAACTGCCGCGAACAAATGTGGCGATTCAGCGGTATTTCAGATTGTTGACATAATGCAGTCAGTCGGTACTTCTGTCATTGCTTTCCGTGAAGCAATTGAATTTGATAATGATTATACCATTCTTATACGGCTGAGAAAAAATAATGAGAGCTGGACAGATCCGACTCCTGATTCAAAGGCCATTATTCATATCTCAAAATTCGGATTGCAGACTGTAAATTATACTTTCAAATCAGTTATTGACACCACATTTTGGGTAAATCAAACGATAAGATTCACCACACCTGCTGTAACTGCATCAGAGCCCAGAATTATCTCTATGAAAATCAGGGCATTTATTCCTGACACTACATTTCTAAAAGGATTCATAAATGTAAGTAACGGTTTTAGCTTTACACAACAAGTAGTTTCAGATTCTATCTTCATAGGGCTCAAGTGTATTGCAATTCCAGCGAAATTTTCCATAAAAGATGTCAGAATGTACCGTTTTGACGGTGCGAATTTTCTGTTGGAGTCAAAGACCTCCATAGATTCATCAGGCATGTTTGTTTCAGTCAAAACAGCAGATCTTTTCCGTCCATTTATTGCGTTAATTGACACTCAGGCACCTGTCATTACACTGATAAGTAAACGTGATACAATTGTAAATATAAACGAGAGCTTTCAGGATACATTGAAAATACAGGATAATATTGCTAATCTGGCCTGGTATTATAATTGTTCAACTGGCGCAGACCCGTTTTTCAAATCAGGGTATAAGAGCGGAAAAGTAACAATATCAGGTTGCAGTGATACAGTAATAGTGAATTCACAGAAAAATCTTATCGGGGAAGATGGCGCGAGGTCAATTGTTTACACCTCAGATGGACATACAGTAACAAAACTTGACCTGTCACGTCGTGTAAGAATAGACAAATGTGACACTGTTCAAACGATACCGTTAAAATGGATTCCACTGAAAGTTACTGCGATACTTGACACTCCGGCAGTATCATCTGCCTTAAGACACTTTTATAACAGTGTGGGTGAATCTGCCTATGACAATAAAAAGCTTCGTCTTTTCCGCTGGCACCAGTCAGCATCAAATATGACAGACAGTAATAAGTGGATTGAATATTCACCTGCAAATGAAAGGGAATTCAGCTTGACAAGTGGGCAATTGTACTGGATAAAAACAAGAGAGCCGTTGAATATCAATCTTGGTACCGGTCTAAGCATGTCTTTTTCAGATACTGTGAAAATAAAGCTTATTCCTGAAAACTGGACTGATTTCGCATTGCCTTTTCATTACGGCATGAAAGTCGGTGATATTATCTCTGCATCACGGAAGTATTCATCAAAAGTTGATTCCATGCAATTATATCAGTGGAAAATGGATACAGTATCAGGCAGATATACATCCTGTCCCTTTTTTGTTCCAAATCTTTACTATTCAGGTGTTACAGATTCCACCCTTGTAATGAGCTCAGAGGCAAAAACTGGATTTACAGCATGGAATCCGACAAAAGATACAATAATCCTTATTTTTGCTCCGGTATTCTCTGATACGGAGATTTTAACGCCGGTTTTGACAAAGTCTGATGTGAATAACGGCTGGGCTGTAAAAGTCAATGTAAGATTACACGATGGTCATACATTAAGCCCGATATTCTGCGGTTTGGATAAGCGTTCATTACAAGACAGTTACTTTCCCATGCCTCCGTCTATGGAGAAGGTTAATGCAGGTGTAGTTGGAAATAGAGGAAAAATATGCGCACATATGATTGCAGATAAGCTGCAGAATGGCGGCAGCTCCTATGTACTGGCATTTACAAACAACTCTGATGAGTCTCAGCAGATTACATGCACTATGGAAACTTTCGGCGCTTTTAATCCAGATGCAAAAACAGCCTTTTATAGTGCGCCTGATAATACATGGAGTTACGCCGACAGCACAGGAACTGTTTCCTTTAATGTTGATAAGGGCTCAACTGCATATCGTCAATTGCTCATAGGCAGTGATGAATTTATTCATAACTTTTATTCAAAAATCACACAGTGTAAACTTGCACTGACAAAAATCTATCCTAATCCGATAAGAGGTTCAGTAATGGTTGAGTATTCACTGCCTTTTGCACCGGTAAAGAAAATAGATTTTGTTATTGTAAATATGCTCGGAAGAGTTGTCTGGCGTAAAACTGACAAAAGAGAATCTTTCGCAGGCGGCCTCCGTTCATTCCGGTGGAATGTGACAAATAATAACGGTGAAAAGATCAGCAGTGGTATTTACATTTTAAGAATGGCTGCCAGTAACGATAAAGACATAATGATAGGACAGTTTGACCGCGTGCTGACAGTTTTGCCTTAAATGGATGTGTTGGCATATTGTAACCGCATTGTAAATTTTTGCATCGCGCCTCCTAAATCCCCCGCAGGGGGACTTGTAGGATTCTGTTTATTTTTATCAAGTCCTCCGCGGAATTCTGGTTAAAGATCCATTCCTAATTTTTTCATTTTCTTCCACAATCCGACTTTACTTATTCCAAGGGCTCTGGCTGCGGCTGTTTTATTTCCATTGTTTTTCGAAATCTGGTCTTCGATCATTTTCCGGCTGATTGACAATTTGGATATTTCCTTCTGTAATTGCAGTGCCGGCACCTGATATATCTGTTCTATGCCGGCAAATTTTTCTTCACAGATTCCATTTCTTACAGCCGCAGCCCGAAGTTCATGAGGCAGATCTGTAATCTGTATCTCATTACCACGGCATAATACAAACGCATGCTCGATAGTGTTTTCAAGTTCCCTTACATTTCCCGGCCAGCAGTACTCCATAAGGATACGCATAGCGTCTATTGAGCATGTTTTTATATGCTTATGTGTACGGATGTTAAATTTGTCAATAAAATGCTGTACAAGAAGCGCTATATCTGTTCTGCGTTCGCGAAGAGCCGGGATATGAATCGGGAAAACATTTAGACGGTAAAAAAGATCTTCACGAAACTTTCCCTTACTGACAAGTGAACGCAGGTTTTTGTTTGTTGCTGTCACTATCCGCACATCGACAGAGATCTCCCTGTTATCACCAACTCTTACAACAATACGCTCCTGAAGAACCCGTAGGAGTTTAACCTGCATTGCCTGTGATATTTCACCTATTTCATCAAGCAGTATAGTTCCTTTATCTGCAAATTCGAATTTTCCGGCATGATCCTTATATGCGCCTGTAAATGCGCCTTTGACATGTCCGAATAATTCACTCTCAAGGAGCGTCTCTGTGAGTGCCGCACAGTTTACACGAACAAACGGCCTGTCTTTGCGACCGGAAGCGTGATGAATCGCTGAGGCGACCAGTTCTTTTCCTGTTCCGCTTTCGCCTTGAATTACAACGTTTGCGTCAGTTGAGGCGGCCATTTCGATAAGGCTGTATACTTCAAGCATCTGAGGCGCTTTCCCTACAATGCCGTAGAAATTATCGCTGCCCGTGTCTGTATCATTCAATTCATTCTGATAAGAAACTGATACAGGTATTACAACAATGTATGTTCTTTTCTGTCCTTTAATGAGTTCTGTCTTTATTGATATATGTACATTTCTGAGCATACCGTCTTTACTTAACAGATGTGCCTGCCTGGATATGACAGTATCTGTTTCCGATAGAGGGTTTATGCCCTGAATGATAGTTGACAGATGAGTTTTGTGATTTATATCACCTGTGAAACCGGTTTCTGAAATTATCCAGTTGTTTACAAATATAATATTTAAATCCTGATCTGTTACTATCAGCCCGCAAGGCAGTCTGTCTGGATTGTAAAATTCATCGGTCATATTTATAGGCTCCGGTCAAATATCAGTGTTACTGTCGACTTTGCTTTATAACCATTAACTGTATTGTTAATAATTAATGGTTGACGTTAACTGGTTAACTGTTATAAATATACAATAATTAACATGTTATTCAATAAATATCATGATTATCACCATTTCAACTATTAATTACCAATTATATTTTATTAATTATCAGTTGGCATATCAATTGCTTTATTATTAGTGTAAGAAATTAAGAGTACACAAAAAAATAGACAATGGAGGAATGATATGGAACATTTGACAGTTGATACTTTCAAAGAAAAAGTTTGTGATTGCGGTTTTGATGGTGGTGAAGCACAGTGGAACTTCAAGGGTGATGTTCCTGCTGTGATAGATTTCTATGCAGACTGGTGCGGTCCATGCAAAATGGTATCACCCATTCTTGAGCAGTTGTCAGAGGAGTATCACGGCAGACTCAATATTTACAAAGTAAATACCGAACAGGAGCCCCGTCTTGCAGGTGCATTTGGAATAACAAGTATTCCAAGTATACTTTTTGTACCTAAAAACGGTCAGCCGCAGATGTCTCAGGGAGCACTGCCTAAAAACGAGTTCAAGCGGCTTTTCCGGGAAGTTCTCGGAGTGGAGCAGGGTAAGGTCTGAAAATAACTTGACATCCATATCAATGGAATGTGGATGTATGCGGCGAAGGAGTGAAAAATGAAATTAACAAAAAAATATTGGACTGTTGCAGGTGTTTTTGCAACCATAGCTGCATTCGCATTAGTATATGCAGGTTCCTATTCACAGAAGACAGTTGCAGAAAGTATAATTAAAAAAGTTGCGGATACAGAGGAGTTCAGATCAATTATTGACAATGCAGATTCTGGAATGCTTGTGTTTGATCTGTATGCAGACTGGTGCGGTCCATGCAGAACTATCGAGCCTCTGCTTTCTGATTTAGCACAGAAATACAGCGATAAGGTGGGTTTTTACCGCATAAACATTGATGAAAATCCTCAGATTGCATCGATGTTCAGAACAAATGCCATACCGTATGTCGTATTTGTCAAAAATGGAAAGGTCATTAAATCATTTGCAGGAGTATACTCTCAGAGTTCTTATGAGAAAGTGATACAGATTTGTAATGAGTCAACTGAACTTTGTGAAAAGTTGTGATCAGATTGAAATGGTTGGATAACCGGAGGTATATTATGATAAAATTAATAGCAGGAATTATACTTGGAGCTGCTGCGGGATATGCTTATTACCGCTTTGTCGGATGCAGCGGCGGATCATGTCCGATAACAGGTAATCCATATATCAGTACAATTTATGGCGCGGTAATGGGTTTACTTTTTTCAGGTTTTTTTCATACAAATTAAAAAGGGAATTTATTATGGCTGTAACTGTAAATAAAAACCGCTGTCCTCAGAATCATCCATGTCCATCAATACGGGTCTGCCCGGTTGGCGCATTGACACAGAATGGTTTTGATGCTCCGGTTGTGGATGAGTCTAAATGTATTGATTGCGGTAAGTGTATTAAGTCATGTCCAATGGGTGTATTTGGAAAAATGAATGTATCAGGTTGATTTTATCTATAACAGGGAGGTTGTATGAATACTTTATTATTTGTAATAATTGCTGCCGGAGCAGTAGCATTATTAATTGTCATGAAGAATGTAAAAAGTAAAGGTGTATTGAATGTCAATGTCGAAAAAGCAGTTCAGATACATAATGAAAACAAGGCAATTATTCTTGATGTAAGAACAGAGAATGAATTTGCGCAAGGGCATCTGAAGAACGCAAGGAACATTCCTGTACAACAATTGAGTGAAAAGGTTTCAGAGTTATCATCGTGGAAAGATAATTCCATGCTTGTATATTGTCATTCAGGAGCACGCAGCACTGCCGCCTGTTTTTTATTAAAGAAGAATGGGTTTACAAAATTGAATAATATGTCGGGCGGTATCAGCGCATGGATCGCGGCCGGTAATAATGTTGAAAATTAATGTATATTTTATTTGAGAGACTGCTGCACTGTCAATGATATTGGCAGTGCAGTTTTTTTTGTATTTTGTTGATAGTTTGCAATCAGACAAGCGATAATCACGAATCGCAGCACTGTCTTGGGAGCTTCACTCCCAAACCCTGACATACTTTTTTCAAGGGCAAAAAAAGTATGCAAAAATGCCCCTTGCGCCCGAACGCCGGCAGAGACCCATTTACAATAAAAAAAGACCGCCAAAAAAACTCGCTCCGTAAAACCTCCGCTCAGACAGTTTTTGGCTTATGTCTTTTTTTATTGTAAATGTGCCGGCTGAGTGGCGGAAGAAGGAAGAAGAATAAGAATGAGGATAAGAAAAGAGAAGAAAAAGAGATTGCGTGTACATTTGAATCATGTCAATCATTAAATCATGTAAATCAAGGTTCAAGACAATTATGTGTGCCTGCTAAGTGGCGGAAGAAGGAAGAATAATGAGAATGAGAATAGGATTAAGAGAAGAAGTGTGCATTTGAATCATGTTAATCTTTTAATCATGTAAATCAAGGCTCAGACTTTTGGGTCAGACGATAATGTCGATAATTTGGTAATGTAATAAATTTACAAAATTACTCAGATTGAAAATTCTTAATAACAAATAGAAATAACAATTATTCAAAAAAATGTTGCACTCGATATTTACATAAATTAAATTTACCAACAAGTAAACGCTAAACAGATATTTATTAGATTTATAATATAGCGAAAAAAAATTAGTAATTTGTGTAATTGCAAAATCATATTTATTGGATTTTGTATTAAAGATTATTCAATAGCTAAATTTATATCGCCCCGTATTTAATCAGTTTCCGAAAATATTAATTTTTTTATATTCTCCTAAACAAGGGGTTGCTATGCTTTTGTTAAAAAGTATGAGGAAAATGCTATCGTTTTTTTTACATGCAATATTCCTCTTTTTATGTCTTGTAAATTTTAATTCCTCGGCTCAAACAGTAAAACCATATATAATTTCAAACCCACAGGGGCAGAATCTGGTTATTGGAGATACATTGGTGATAAGTGTAAAGGCTTCCGGTACCACTCCCTTTTCATACCAGTGGTATGATACAGCAGATATTGCTTTTCCAGGGGCAACTGATTCAATATTCAGACTTGGCCCGCTTTCTTTGTCAGATAATTTAAAAGGTTTCTATTGTATTGTTGGAAATATAGCAGGATTAGTTTCAACACAGACTGCTATTGTAAATGTTAAACGACCTGGCAGTGAACTGATTTTAGTAAATGGTGAGCTTTATACAAACGAAGGGGCTTTGATAGGCTATTCATCAAAGATCAAAAAAGATATGATTGTAAAGCTGTATCCGTCAATCAGTGGCGGCAGTGCTGTCTATTCTGAATCTTTTTTAGAGGCTGATGGAAACGGTGTTGATGTGCTTCAGTCAAAATTTTCTATAAGTCTGGGCTCAGGAGTGACAAGTGATAACCTGCGTAATATTGTCAGGGAAAATGCAAATTTGTTTGTCGAGTTTCAGGTATGCCCACCCGGAGGGATTCCCGAGATACTGTCCCCCCGGCTTCCATTGACAAGTGCTCCATATTCACTGTCTGGAACACCCGAACAGCTCAGTGGAAATGTTGATCCTGTATCAGCGGGGATTACTGCTCCGATTGGTACACATTATGTAAATAAATCATCTGGTAAAACGTTTATAAAAACCCATAACAGCTGGGTTTCTCTTGATTAAAACTGTTGGTGCAGATAATTTAAGTATTATCAATTGACAGATATTGTTGACATAAATTTCAACACAAACCAAAAGAATCAGGTTGATAAATGAAGTACTTTGGAAAAACAGCGGCAGTACTGATGATAAGTTTTTTTATGTTTGTAATTGAAAATGTTGATGGACATCCTCAACTTGACATAAAAAAGATAGGAAACAGCGGTCTTGATTCAATATCAAAGTGGATTGATGATACACTTGTTCTTTCAGGACGAACCGGAGGCATGTCTTCCGGATCTGATAATCTGATTTTTGCATGCAGCAGGTTGACCGGCAATTTTGATATAAACTGTGTTTTTACTAATAATGGAATTGAAAATAACGAAGCAGGATTGATGATTCGTGAGGATACAACTGCAGGTTCAAGATGTATTCAATTTATCAATCATAAAACAAGAGGTCTGTTGATCAGATACAGGTTGTCAAGTGATGCTGTTTACACGACAATACAGGTCAAAGGCAATAACAGTGCTGCACTCAGAATAAAACGGACAGATAATCTGTTTACGTTTTTTTGGAAAATGAGAACTGAAAGTCAGTGGCGGACAGTATCAACTGCCTATACATTATATTTGGATAAATCACCACTATGTGGTTTGTGCCAGAGTTCATTTAGTGAATCACTCGTATCAAATGCAAAGTTCTGCAATATATCAGGTATGCCGGAGAATCAGGAGACATGTCAGCCTGTTTCATGGGAATTCAATACTTCTGATATTGATTCAACAGGGCTGGATCAATATATCTATTGGAATTTGACAAGTAATTATATGAAAAGCACAACATCAGGTGGATCAAAAAAAGCTGTATTAAGTACAGAACCGCTGCTTGCTTTTCGTACTGATTCTATTCTGACAATTGACTGGCAGGTTTATTCAGACAGGGATACTTCTGCAGATCTTGACTCGTACACTTTGTTTGGTAAAGACTCTGTCATTTTAAAAGATCGTATGAATGCATCCGGCGGCAATATAGGCAGCGGCGGAAAACTTGAAATCGGTATTAATTCAACCACACATAATCTTTTTGCCGGCGGGAATGTTTACCTCAAAGACAGGGCAAATATTAAAGGTGATGTTACTTGTAAAGGTAAGGTGACCTATGGCAGTCTTGTTACTGTTACCGGAACAGTTAAAACCGGTACAAGTGTACCGGTACCGGTAATTCCGTCAAGAACAGTAACTATTGGATCAACTATCAAGACTGTAAATCCGGGAGATTCTATATCTCTCGCACCGGGTAAATATAAGAGTCTTACAGTATATGCAAATGCAAAAGTGAGATTTTCTTCAGGAATATATCAGTTTTCACGTCTTGAAATAAACCCTGATGTCAAGTTTTATTTTACAGTATCAATTGACAGTACTATTGAATTAAATGTAAAAGACGATTTAAAGTATGCAGACAGATTTAAAATGATATTGTCTGATTCAACATTATGGAGAAATGTTTCCATTTATACTAATCAGTCAAATAGTCTTCTTCTTCAGACTGATATGAAATTGACAGGCTATTTATATGCCCCGTTTGCAAAAATCACAATTTACTCAAGAACACTTTCAATAAATGGAGGTATTTTTGGAAAAAGTATTATATCTGAACCCGATTTTATTTTTTCAATGAATTCTGCCGGAGAAAGCCTGAGTATTATCGAGACTGTTTTTAAAAATTCAAATGCCGGAGAGGATTACAGGTTATATCAGAAAATCAACCGCATCTCTAAGAATGATCTTAAAGACTTCATTTTATTTAGAGGCAATGACACTATTGCATGCGGTTCCTCAAAAAAATTGACACCATGCAGAACGTGGATGACTACAACATGTGAATTTTATAAAACAACAGATTTAAATGGAACAGGTAGAATAAGGGTATTATTCAATGATGGAAGTGGAAATGTAAAGGTTATTGATACTGTAGATAGTTATGTAAAAACATTTTCGGATTTGACAATGAATTATTCAACTGGAAAAAATCTCCGATGCAGACCTGTTGGAATTGATAATATTTCTGTGTCCTGCAATACATCATGTACACCTGTCATTGAAGAAAAAAACCTTTCAGATACAACTGTTTTAATAGGGGAAGATGTTCGTCTCTCCTATGTTATTGCATCCGGAACTGAATGCAGTTATCAGTGGTATAAAAATGGTTCGGCCATTAATGATGAAAACACTTTTCTGCTTATTTTAAAAAATGTTATGAAAACCGACAGTGGTTCTACCTATTACTGTAAAGTTGTAAATATGTGTGATACCGCAATATCAGATACAATGACACTTTCTGTTGACTCTTGCGTAGAACCGGTTATTACAACTCAACCTCAATCTGATACACTCGAACCGGGAATGGATGCCAGATTTGATGTCCAGGCAGATGGCCTTGATCTTACATATCAGTGGAAGAAAAATAGTGAAGATCTGACAGGAATGACAGATGATACTATGACATTGAATAATGTTTCAATGCTAAATAATATGGATGAAATTACAGTCAGAGTAAAAAGCCGGTGTGGAAAAGAGGTTCTCAGTAATACTGCAACTATACATATGATAGAGGTTTCTCAATGCACAATTACTGTTTCTTTACAATCAGATACACTGGAGACAGGCGACTACTATTATGGGGAAGTAAAAGCAACATGTGATAATTTGTATTATGAATGGTATAAAAATGGCAGTTTTTTAAAACAGACTCCAAATAATCATCTGGTTTACGGGCCTGTTACTTCTCTTGACAGCGGCAGCAGTTTTACATGTGTTATCACAAATGGTGCGCGTTCTGATACAAGCAGCCCGGCATTTCTGACTGTAGTTCCACAGAGAAAAGGAAATCGCCTTGTAACAATTTCAGGACGATTACTGAACGGATTAAATAAAATTGTCGGTGAAAACGGTCCTGAATTACATGAATTTATGGTGAAACTATTTACAGGAAAAAATGGCGGAAAAGAAATTTATTCTGAGCTCTTTATTAAAGATAAAAGAATTGCTGTTGACAGCGGAGTTTTCACAATTCATCTTGGCAGAGGCGAAACATCGCAGGATATTCAGAGTGTTTTTGCATCTTACGCTAATGTTTATGCTGAGGTATATACCGGAGACAGCAGTCATTTTGAGTTGACTGGTCCAAGAATGGTGATATCTTCAGCACCGTATTCATTAACATCTGGTATTAAAGTACTTCATGGAAACGGAAGTCCTGTTGTAAACAGTATATCTGCTCCGCCAGGAACAATGTATATAGATCAGGGTGATGGTAACAGAACCTGGAAACTCCTTAATAACGGCTGGAAAAAACTTGACTGAGAGGTATAGAATCAGGTGGCATTGTCAGGACGCTTCTTTTTAATATTAATAATTATTGTAAATGGTTTATTTTCCGAAATAATCTATGTTGATTCTGCATCGGTGGCTCTAAATGCAGACGGCAGATCGTGGGAAAAGGCATTTGTCCGTTTACAGGACGGCTTGAAAAATGCTGGAAAAAATGACGAAATACGAATTGCCGGCGGAACTTATTATACGTCATATAGAAAAAACAGGGAAGATCACTTCATTTTACCGTCTGATATAAAAATATATGGTGGTTTCAGAAGAAAAAGTGAAATTGGATCTGTAAGTAAAGCAGAAACAATTCTCAGTGCGGATTTTATGCAGGATGACAGCATGACTTCGGATTCAATATGGAATAATAAAAATAACGGTTATAGAGTGGTTGTATGCGAAAAAGGAAATTTTGTTGAAATTGACGGAGTGACAATTCAGGGCGGATATGGAATTGATGATTCAAATGGGCATATTCAATTTATGGGAAGCGGTCTGTATCTGCATGCATGGAATGAATTTAATAATGCAAAAGTCCGTTTGAATGAATGTAAAGTGCAGTTTAATATTTGCACAGGTAAAGGGGCTGGGGCATATTTCAAAGGAAGTACATGTGAATTTGAAAAGTGCATATTTTCGGGAAATAAATCGACTGGCAATGACAAATCCGCAAGTATGGGCGGTGGTTTGTATATAGATGCTTTTACTGCAAATGTAAATAATTGTACAATAAAAAACAATTCCGCAATACATGGCGGCGGACTTTTTTTTAATGGCGTAGTCTGCACCTCTATCAATAATACATTTGTAAAGAATCGTTCCTTTGCAGGTGGCGGTGCGATACGATTTACAGGAAATAATCTTGTTGTTGAAAACAATGACTATGAAGAGAACCTGTCTGCTGACGGGACCGGCGGGGCCCTGGCCTTCAAAGGGCGTGTATTGAAGATGACCCAATGCCTTGCATTACGGAATAATTCCTATGGTTCAGGCGGGGTTGTTGACTTTGAGGGAGATACCTGTTATGTTTATAAGTCAGAATTTGTAAATAATAAAACTGATTATTATGGCGGAGTATTTAAAGTATCCGGCAAGAAAATGAGCTTTGACAGCTGCAAATTTTTAAGTAATACCGCAAAATTGAAAAATGGCGGAGTATTTCACTGTGAAGGTGACAGTCTGATTATTAAAAGATCCATTTTTGAATCTAATTGTGCTGCAAACGGTTATGGCGGAGTAATTCATTACATTGGTAAACAGGCTGATATTACAGATAATAAATTTACAAAAAACAGTGCTCTTGCAGGCGGTGTCTTATATGCAGAGCAGGATGTTTTCATGAAAAAAAATGGCCTGAGCATAAAGGAATGCGTTTTTACTGATAACAGAGCAACTGAATCTGGAAATGCTTTGTGCTTTTACGGAAATGCGAATATTAAAAAGAATACATTTACAACAAACAATATTGCGTTGCAGAATACTATAGACAATAGAATCCATAATACAGGTGATAAAGTATGGTATATGGGCTTTTTTATGCCTGTAGATTCAATAAGATATAATTGTGAAATAAAGGCAGTTGAAAATAGTGCTATTAGTAAATGTAACTTCGTATCTGAAAAAATAATCAATACAGAAAAAGTTCTGAAATGGTATGGCAGTATTGATAATTGCACTTATAATGGAAAAGTATTTTCGAGAAATTTTATAAATAAGAACAATTCTATTTCAATGATAAATAAATAGAGGAAAAATTATGTCTCTTTTTGTACAGTACCGTAAAGCAATTCTTATTGCATTGTCAATCCTTGTTTGTATTTCCCAGGGAAAAGTAACCAACATTTATATTGACTCTGCGCATACTTCCGGAATAGGTGATGGAAGCTACTCTAACCCGTATAAGGATTTCTATAGTATTTTGCAAAGCAGAATAAGTGATGCCTGTGATACGATTACTGATTCTGTTTATGTAAAAATTGCCAAAGGGACATATTATATGGATACAACTTTGGTTGGTTATTCGTTTAATTTGTTCATCATTGGAGGTTATCCAAATAGTACTTCATCTTTTGATTCAAGTAATCGTAATCCTGATTTAAATAAAGTAATTATTTCGGGGGATATTGATAAAAATGATATTAAAAAACCTGATAATACTTACAATATTATTGACACCAATCAACAGAATTTAATTAAAGTAAGTTCTATGTATTTTGAAATTGATGGGCTTTCATTTGTAGGTACAACAAATTATAACAATGGTGATGGAGGAGCTGTTTCTGTTTCTTCTTATGAAACAAAAGCATTTAATTGTGATTTTATCTCAAATTATTCAAATTATGCCGGTGCTGCTTTAAAAAGTCAACATGGGAAAATTACTGTTGATAGATGTGAGTTTATTGATGATAAATGCTATTTTACTTATGATAGTAGTGCAATCCTTAATTCAGATATGGATGGCGGCGGGGCAATAGCATTTCGGGGAAGTGACAGCATTGTGATAAGAAACTGTCTTTTTGAAAAATGCATTTCGAGTAGTGTTGGTGGTGCAATTTGTACAGAAGCTATAACGCTGCAATTAGAGAATAATAGATTTAAATCCGATAGCTCGACGCTTTTTGGAGGGGCTGTTTATGCATCTGTTTTATTCTTTACTTCAATTAATGATTCGTTTTCTTTTAATAAGGCGGGCAAAGTTGGTGGGGCCATTTTCACTTATACAGATACACTAAAAATTATTAATGCCGATATTAAAAATAATTTTGCTGCAGATTCAGGTGGAGCAATATTTGGATTTTCTAAAAAAATATTGATAAATAATTGTTCAATTATTGAAAATAAATCATACAAAGGTGGTGGATTATTTTCATATACGAATATTATAAATGTAGAGTCAAGTGTTTTCAGAAATGATACTGCTGTTTATGGCGGCGCGATTTTTAATGGTGGTCCGGGTGTTATCCGCAACTGCATTTTTAATGATAATTTAGCTATGGGTAGCGGAGGTGGGTTTCAGGGTGGAGCTGGAAATGCAATAGATACTATAAAAAACACAATTAAATTTATAAATTGTACTCTGTCAAATAACAAAACTAATGGCTGTGGTGGTGCAATATTTTTCGATAAAGATACATTAGAAATTATAAATTCAGTTTTTAATGCTGATAGTGCTTCTAATGGCGGTGCTATTTATTTTGATTATTATTCACAAACGAATTTGATTGCCAGGAATAGTAAATTTACAAATAATTGTGCAGGAAATGGTGGCGCTGCAATATGGTCAGATTTTCAAATGCCCAGTTCAGTTATTTCTAACACTCTGTTTGATTCAAACAAATCAGTACGTCATACCCCAATTTCCTTTGGATGGAGTGGCTCTTTTGTCAATTGCCTTATGACAAATAACATTGCTGCTGAATACAGTTTAATTATTGGCTGCAATATTATGTATCCAACTACTAATGTTCGCTTGAAAAATTGTACAGTAGCTAATAATATTATCCCAGATTCAAGTGAACTGTTGCTTTACAATGATACAATCCAGAATTCAATTATCTGGAACAATGGTGCGTATGAAATATCAAATAGAGATCCTGTATATTATTCAATAATTGAAAACTGGCCCGGTGACGGCGTAATGAATTCATCGCTTGATCCTTTGTTTGTCAATTCAGGTAGCTCTCCATGCAGATTAGGGCAGTTGTCCCCGGCTATCGATAGGGGATTTAACAGCTATATTGACACGTCTGTCTACAAAACTGATCTTGCAGGAAAACCGCGTATTAATAATGGTACTGTTGATCCAGGCGCTTTTGAGTATTATGATACATCAGTCATTTATCCGCCATGCCTGCTTGCGACAGTCGACTCATTCAGTATTCCGTCAGCCGGTTCCATAACTGTAAATTTAGACAGTGTCATGTTTGTGTCAGTCGGATATTATGTAAGCTGTTCAAACCGGCCTGTTTCAAGTCTTGTGTGGAGTTTTTCCGGCCAACCTGAGAATGTTCAGGTTGTTTTTGATCCATTGACAAATAATTGTACTGTCAAGCCGTCAGCCGATTATCTTCCCGGATCATTTTTCAGAATGCTTGTTCGTGTCACAGATCCGGAAAATTACGATATGTATAGCGAGAGATGGGCCACTTTCTATGTTGTAAATCCCGGATTTGAAATATGTTCCATAGATATCTATCAGAATGACGTCAGTAAAACAATTGACGGTACAATAAATGTCAGAGATAACATCTATCCTGTTTTCATTGTAAGAGAAAGGCTGTATCTCTATGATTCATTAACCGGAACAGTTGATAAAATGCAATATATTGATAATGTCAGTGTTTCAGAGTTCAGCAGATCTCGAGCAATGGGTGGAAGTAATACCTGTGGAACTTATAAATTTATAATCAATCCGACATCTGCAAATGTCTACAATTACTCAGGTACATGGACCGGGAAGACACTTTATCAATGGGCAACCGATTCCTCATCCGTATCGGCCGGAGCCCAATATTACAAAAAATATCAGAAGATCAGGTTTGCAGTTAATGTAACAAACGGCATGGATCGAGTGCATAAACAGATTATTACTGTTCCGATAGATTTTAACGGGCCTCTCACCACAATGAATGTTTCCAGTTATGTAAATTCACAGATAATTACATGGACTGCATTTGGTGAACAGATAAGACAGCTTAAATTGTACCGTATTCCTGAGGGTTATGGCGCTGCGGCTGCGGATACTTTTGAATTGACACCGCAGGAAATATCAAAAAGAACATTTATTTCAGAATCTCTTCAAGATTCGCGAATGTATCATTATGTTATATTTGCAGAAGATATTCACGGCAATACCGCAGAATCTGACATACGCGCCGCTACATTAAGCGGAAAATATACCATAGCAGGACAAATATCCGGATCTGTATCTGGATCTATACCGGTTACAGTTAAACTGTTCAGTGTTGATACAGGTGGCAGTACTGTATTTATTAAAGATACAAGTATACTTGTTAGTGACTATTATACATTTACCAATGTCGAAAATGGTCAGTATCTGGTCAAAGTTATCTCTCCTGATCCTGATTTTTACAGTGTATTACCTGTCGAAATGTCTGTTCCAATACTTAGAAGTTCCGTTAACTTATACGACTTCAACATTATTCACAGTACTGTTATTAATAATAATGCTGTCAGGGTTGAACAGATACCTGTAAGCGGTGATCTTAAATTTACTGTTAAGACAAATCGTCTGTTTGTTGATGAAAAACCGGCACTGATTGAACTGTGCTGGGAATCTGGCGATACACTGGCCGATACAACAAAACAGAAACAGCTCTTTCTAATCAATACCTATACTGAAATAACAGACACAAATGGAACTGCGATCTGGTCATTTTTAATAACCCGTGCTGATATTCAGGATTCTATTCTGTCAAAAGGTGATACAACTTTTCTTAAAAACATTCAATATATAAATTCAAAATTGATTACAAGACAGGTTCCGTATACAACACTTTTCAGGGAAGCATACTGGCATTATCCTATTGGTGAAAAAGATGAAACAGACAATGCTGTTTTATTTGCCGGACAGTGTTTTAATAAGCCTGAAAAACCTTATGTTTCCACACCTCTGGCTTCTGATTCATCTGTAAATTTTACTGTTCGTCCTTTGAACGCAGGTAACTCATTACGTACAGTAATCAAGGTTCAGAGACTGGACGGTTCTCCAGTGACAGATCAGACATTCATGTCATCCGATATCTCTGTTCCTGATTCAATAGACAGCACAATTACAAGAAAGTTTGATTGGAATTACATGTCCGGCATGACAAATTCCTCCAAAGGACATCATTTCCTCTCCGGACTGAATACAAATGATACTGATTCTGTAAAGAGTACATGCAAATTTTCTGATGGTGAAGCTTTAACGGGAAATGACAGTTCAACTGTTTCCTGGATGGTAAAAATACCGTCAAAAGCTGAATATTGTCTGTGGCTCTATATAGAAGATACTGTTAAGAAAAGTACCAGAGTCAGTTTTATTATAAATAGTGATAGATCATACTCATTTTCTATAAATTTAAAAAGCGGCGATAAGCCCGGATGGTACGGAACTGACAGACTTATGCTTGATGCATGCGAGGCCGCAGAAGTGATAATGATTTCTCCTGTAAATGATATTGAATTTTCAACATTTGCAATCAAGAAATACAGAAAAGGCATAAAACCGTCCATATCTGATTATGTAAATGCAGTACCAAGCGGAAAGTATTTACAGTCGCACAACTGCACTTTAAGTAATCTTCTGCCTGATAATCAATATCGAATCCTGGCATTTGTACAGGACAGATACGGAAATACAAGTGATACTGTTATTGATACTGTTAATACACGGGCTGTTTTTGACAGCAGTGCCATAACGATTCATCAGGATGTTTCTGATGGAAATCTTGTCATGACAATTAATAAAGGCGGGTCTGATAAACTCTGGCTTGATAGTGCAATATTTACATTTGACAGCATTGAGTACCCTGTTGCCGTACATGCGCCGGTTCCA
>Ga0209373_10000605_pt1 | contig 54349 bp, 45 predicted proteins | sample Higcelweek5metaG_FD_187173 | JGI IMG/M metagenome (GOLD analysis project Ga0209373, IMG submission 187173) | Freshwater pond sediment microbial communities from the University of Edinburgh, under environmental carbon perturbations - High... | ecosystem: Environmental > Aquatic > Freshwater >... | reverse complement strand
GTTTCTATTTTTTATGCTTAGGCTATATGCTTTAGGCTTCATGCTTACCTGTAGCTTGCAGCATGAAGCTTAAAGCCTTACGCTAATGCCTTTCGTATTAAGGTACTTCTTTAAATCAGGAATTGCAATTTCCTTGTAATGGAAAATGCTGGCGGCCAAACCTGCATCGGCTTTTCCGGTGGTAAACACGTCTACAAAGTGCTCCATGCTGCCTGCTCCGCCCGATGCGATAATTGGTATTTTAAGCATGCCTGCCATTTTAGCTAGTTCAGCATTGGCAAATCCATTTTTGGTGCCGTCGTGATCCATGCTGGTGAAGAGGATTTCGCCCGCACCACGGTCTTCGGCTTCTTTAGCCCAGCTGAAAAGTTCTTTATCTGTAGGAATGCGGCCTCCATTTACGGTAACAGTCCACCTGCCATCGTAGTTTTTGGCATCGATGGCCACCACCACGAACTGTGTTCCAAAGTGAAGGGCCATATCGTCGATCAGCTTTGGGTTGCGCACTGCCGATGAGTTGATGGATACTTTGTCGGCTCCGGCACTGAGTAGGGCTTCGGCATCCTTCAGTTCGCTAATTCCGCCGCCCACAGTGAAAGGGATGTTGATTTCGCGGGCAATACGCTTCACCAGCTCCACAAAGGTTTTGCGTCCTTCGTGCGTGGCAGTGATGTCGAGGAAAACCAGTTCGTCGGCACCTTGTTCGGCATACAGCGCGCCCAGTTCAACGGGATCGCCCACGGCTTTAATCCCGACAAAGTTGATGCCTTTCACGGTCTGACCGTCTTTGATGTCAAGGCAAGGTATGATTCGTTTTGCAAGCATATTTTTAGTTCCTAAGTTCCTGAGTTCCTAAGTTCCTGAGTTCCTGAGTAAAAATACTTAGGTGCTTTGGCACTAAGGTACTTATCTGATAAATTTACTTATTTCCGTTAACGAAATTCTGTTTTCATAAATGGCTTTGCCCGTAATTACGCCCGGAACGCCCATTTCGTCGAGTTCATAAATGTCTTTCATAGTGGCAATTCCGCCGCTGGCAATAAGTTCCAGTGAAGGGAATTTTGCCATAATTTCTTTGTACAGTTCAATACTTGGGCCGGTGAGCATTCCGTCGCGGGCAATGTCGGTTGATATTACCTTCTGAATACCTTTGCTGGTATAGCTTTCAATGAAATCGAAGATGGGCAGTTCCGATACTTCTTGCCAACCGCTTACGGCAATCATTTTGTCTTTGGCATCGGCTCCGAGTATGATTTTTTCGGCTCCGTATGTTTCAATCCAGTGCAGAAGTGTTTCGCGGTCTTTCACGGCAATGCTGCCACCGGTAACCATTGATGCACCGCTTTCGAAGGCAATGCGCAGGTCTTCGTCGCTTTTCAATCCGCCACCAAAGTCGATGATCAGACTCGTTTTACTGGCAATGGTCTCAAGAACTTTGTGGTTGACAATGTGCTTTGCTTTTGCCCCGTCGAGGTCGACCAGGTGCAACCTTGTGATGCCCGCATCTTCAAACATTTTGGCCACTTCCAACGGGTTTTCGTTGTACACCGTTTTCTGGTTGTAGTCGCCCTGTGACAAGCGGACGCATTTTGCGTCGATAAGGTCTATTGCTGGAATAATTGTAATTCGAGTTCCTGAGTTCATAATAATATAGTTTCAAAGTGACAAAGAGACATAGTTTCAAAGATTATTTTTCGATTGATTTCATAAAAGCAGATAACATTCGTTCTACTTCCCTTATATTCTCAAAAAGGACGTTAAAATCGTCAATTGGTATAAAGTTTAAATTTCGGGCGATTATTATTTGTGTTTGGAGTTCAAAAATTGAACCCATAGAAATCCTAAGAAATCGAATGAAATCTTGTCTTGAATTTCTTCCATATCCTTCTGCAATATTTGATGGTATTGAAATGGAACATCTTCTGATTTGGCTTGTGAGACCATAAATTTCTTCTTTGGGAAATGAATGAGTTATTTTATATACCGCAGAAACAAGTTCAATTGCTTTTTGCCAGACCAATAAATCAGCATATGTTTTCATCCTAATTCTTTGTTTCTTTGGAACTCTGTTTCTTTGTTACTTATAATTTCAAAAAATTCTCCAAAATATTCGCGCCCACCTTCTGGCTTTTTTCGGGATGAAACTGCGTGGCGTAAAAGTTGTCTTTGTGCAACGCCGCACTGAAGGGGTTGATGTAATCGCAGGTGGCGGCAGTATGTACGCCCACTTCAACGTAATACGAGTGTACAAAGTAAACGTACTGGTTCTCCAGTTCGGGCGACATAATTCTACTGTTCAGGTTGTAAATGTTGTTCCATCCCATGTGTGGCACTTTGGTAATGAACTCCTGACCCGGTTCTGGAATAAACAGTTTCACCTTTTCGTCGAAAATCCCGAGGCACTCCACGTTGCCCTCTTCGCTATGGGCACACATTAGTTGCTGTCCCAAGCAAATACCCAGAACTGGTTGTTTCAGGTTTTTGATCAGGATGTCTAGTTTGTGCTCGCGCAAATAAGCCATGGTGGTGCTGGCTTCGCCCACGCCGGGAAAGATGACCTTATCGGCAGCCTTAATCTTTGTTGGATCGGCAGTGATTTCAGCCGAAACACCCAATCGCATCAGTGCATTGTTAACCGATTCGATGTTTCCGGCATTGTATTTTATAATGACTATGTTCATTTTTTACTTTTATTCGATAACTATCGGGGCATTTTTTTACTTTTGATCAGCTAAAATATCTGGCGCGTTCTTCTAACGGTTAGGAAGTCGGATTCTCATTCCGAAAATAGCAGTTCGATTCTGCTACGCGCTACAATTCTCGCACTAATTTTTCAATAAAATTTCAATAACCTTTTTCATTTCATTGAATTCTTCTTCTTTGTAAAGTCGTGTCAAAAAAACGATTTTGCCCGTTTTATCCACAATAACATTTCGAGTAACTCCGGCATCTTGGGCGGCAAAGGTGTAAAATATTTTTCCATCCAAATCGAGGGCAAGCGGATAGGTTACACCAATCTGTTTCTGAAATTCAACTACTTTTTCTTTTTCTTCTTTTAAATCGATACCATAAAGGGCAAACTTGGGATTGCTTTTGTTTTTTTGCCAAATTTCACTTTCGATATGTGGCATCTCTTTTCGGCACACACTGCACCAACTGGCTGTAAACTGAAGCATCACCACTTTTCCGCGTAAAGATTGCATATTGGTTTTGGTCCCGTCAGGTAAAACAATTTCAAAGTCTGGAACGGTCTGACCGAGTTTAACAATGTAACCATATTCCGCAGGAATTTCCTTTTGGATGGTTTGGGCTTTGATGTTATTGATACCTAAAATCAGAAAGGAAATCATAAAACATATGACTTGAGATTGTTTCATTATTCGTTTGTTTTGCTGATGATTAAAAGACGTTTTGCAATTAAGATTGAAAAGACAATCCATGGAACCAGTGATGCGATTGAGAAAACGAGACCAACGATTCCAAAGGTTGAAGGGATGGTCATTAAAAAGGCTGAAATCAGCCCCCAAATGGCCGTTCTTTTGCTGAATGTTCTTGCTGGGTCGTTCAACATTGAAAAACCAATGATCACCAGAGCAATACCGTTGAGAATGTAATACACATCGAAAGCGGTTCCTTTATAGCCCTCGTGAATGGCTTGTCCCGCGGCCAATAGCTGTTGTTGAAGCTGAGGTTCGGATGTGGCAAAATATTGCTTGCTGAGCGAAAGCATTTCGAACGCAGCGGTTGACGAGTAATAGACGGCAATTCCAATGAACCCGAGCACCAATGCGATGAACATGGGGTAGGCTTTTGTTTTTCGCAGGGCCGCAAACAACGCCAGATAGACAAAAGCCAGTAAAATGTTGTTTACAAGGTAGAGCAAATCGAGGCTGAGAAGCCCCAAAAACCAGTTCTTTTTAAACAGTTCAAAGAAACCCAATACCTCTTTTGGAGGTGGCCATAGGCCATAAATTACAATTTGCACCGGAATAATAGCGACTACAATGAGCGCCAGAATTCCGCCCAAACGGCAAAGCTTGTTCCAGTCTTCGGGTTTAAAAATTGATTGGTTCATGGCATTGTAAATTAACTAAATACGACTGTTCTATTGTTGTACACTAATATTTTCCGTTCAATATGCTTGTTCACCGCCTTTGAAAGAACTATTTTTTCAAGGTCACGGCCTTTGGCAATCAGATCGTTAACAGTGTCTTTGTGGCTAACATGGGCCACTTCTTGTTTGATGATTGGGCCTGCATCGAGCTCGGTTGTTACATAATGACTGGTTGCCCCAATAATTTTCACCCCTCGCTCATGAGCAGCATGGTACGGTTTTGCCCCAACAAATGCAGGCAAAAATGAATGGTGTATATTGATAATCCGGTGTGGATAGTGCGTAATAAAATCGTCGCTAATGATTTGCATGTAGCGTGCCAGCACAATAAAGTCGATTTTATGTTCTTCGAGCAATGCAATCTCTTTAGCCTCTAGTTCTTCTTTGTTGTTCTTGTTCAAAGGAAAAACATAATACGGAATGTCGAAACGCTTGGCTACATCGGCCATGTCGGGATGGTTGCTGATAATGAGCGGGATTTCTACGTTCCATTCTCCGGCGGTGTATCGAGCCAAAAGGTCGAACAAACAGTGCGACATTTTGGACACAAAAATAGCCATGCGGGGTTTCTCTTCCGAAAAATGGAGTTCGAATTTCATGTCGTTTTTATGCGCAATAAGCGTTTCGAAATAGTCCGAAATTTTGTCTTTGGGAATTTCGAAGTTCGCCAAATCCCACTCTACACGCATGTAAAACAGCTTCTCTTCGCGATCCACATGTTGATCGAGGTAAAGAATGTTCCCATTGTTCTTGTTGATAAACTCGGTTACCAGCGCTAGAAGCCCCTGTTTGTCGGGACAGTGAATAAGTAGGATTGCGGTCGATTTGCTTTTATCTATAGTCATAGTTGTATGGTTTTAAACACAAAGGGCACGAAGGGTTTTAGCTTTGCTGATTTTCAATTCACTAAGGACACAAAGAATCTTTTTAAAAATTTGATTCCTAAGGTTCTTATTGATATCCTTTTCCCTTTTGTGTTTCTATCACATAATTACTCGTTTAATTCCGTTTTTCAAGTGTGCAACATTGAAGTTTACCAAAAGCCCAAGTTTACTTCCCGATAATTTAAGATAGGTTAATGTCTGAGCCAAATGTACATCGGTCAAAACTTCAACTGCTTTTAATTCAATAATGATCTGGTTTTCTACCAGAATGTCAATTCTTAAATGACTTTCCAATTTCAACCCTTTGTATGTCAGTGGAATGCTTTTTTGTTTTTCAGTTTTTAACCCCGACAGAAGAAGTTCAAGCATAAGACACTCTTCGTAAACACTTTCCAATAATCCAGGCCCAAGATTTGAATGAACTTCGAAAGCACAATCCAAAACCTTTTTGAAAATTTCTTCACGATCCATATTTTGGCAGTATTTGAATATTTCTCTTTGTGTTACTTAGAGAATAACCTTGGTGTCCTTTGTGTTTACAAAATTCCTTTAGTTGAAGGCAACTCAAAGTTAAAAACATCTTTCTTAATTGCCATTTTTATCGATTTGGCCAACGCTTTAAAGATACCTTCGATTTTATGATGTTCGTTTTGCCCTTCGGCCTTGATGTTGAGGTTGCTTTTCGATGCATCGCTGAACGATTTGAAGAAATGCAGGAACATCTCGGTGGGCATGTCGCCAACACGCTCGCGCGTGAATTGAGCATCCCATACCAACCAGGCGCGGCCTCCAAAGTCGAGTGCAACTTGAACTAAACAATCGTCCATGGGTAGGCAAAAACCGTAACGCTCAATGCCTCGCTTGTTTCCAAGGGCTTTCAAAAATGCTTCGCCCAAAGCAATGGCTGTATCTTCTATGGTGTGGTGTTCGTCTACTTCGAGATCGCCTTTTACAATCACTTTCAAATCGATACCTGAGTGACGTCCAATTTGATCTAACATGTGATCAAAAAAGCCTAATCCGGTTGAAATTTCCGTTTTTCCGGTTCCGTCAAGGTCGAGCCAAACTTCGATGTCTGTCTCTTTGGTGGTGCGGCGAACTGAGGCTGTGCGGTCGGTTTTGGCAACTTCGGCATATACGTCGTCCCAGTTGGTGGTTTTCAGTACACAAACTTCGGCAAGTCCTTTCTCAGCCAGCAATTCATCGGGTTGATCGCTTAGCCAGATGGCCTTACACCCCATATTTTTAGCCAATTCCACATCGGTAAGGCGGTCGCCAATCACGTAGCTGTTGGCCAAATCGTAACTGCCGTCCATGTACTTGCCCATCATTCCGGTGCGAGGCTTGCGTGTTGGTGCATTGTCTGCAGGAAAACTGCGGTCGATGAGAAAATCGTTGAATACGATTCCTTCGCCTTCAAAAGCTTTCAACATTTTATTGTGGGCAGGCCAAAAAGTCTCTTCAGGATAAGAAGCCGTTCCCAGCCCATCCTGATTGGTAACCATCACCAACTCGTAGTCGAGGTTCTTGGCAATGAAATGCATGTTGCGGAATACACCTGGGTAAAACTCAAGTTTTTCCAAACTATCTAATTGGAAATCTACTGGTGGTTCCAGCACTAGTGTTCCGTCGCGGTCGATGAATAATACCCCCCGGCCCCCTAAAGGGGACTTTTTAGAGCCTGTATTATTGTAATTTTCGTTCATTTGTTGCTTCATTTAATGTATAAAACTTCAAATATGGTAGTCCTTAAGTCCCCTTTAGGGGATTTAGGGGTTTTATGCCCCCCTTTTAGGGGTCGGGGGGTGATTTAGGGGTTTTGTTTCTTCAATTTTGCAATCAACTCCCGATTTTCCTCAGGACTTCCAACGGTTATTCGCAGGCTTCCTTCGCAGAGGGCTACTTTCGAGCGGTCGCGAACGATTACGCCAGAATTCATCAGGTATTCAAATATTTCGCGTGCACCTTCCATTTTTACCAAAAGGAAGTTGGCATCGCTGGGGTAAATCTTCTGCACAAAACTAAACTGTTTTAATTCTTCGGCCAGTTTTCCCCGTTCAGCAATGATGGTTTTTACCCAGGCGTCTTTCTCTTCAACGTTTTGCAGCGACTGCATTACCCGTTGCTGGGTTAAAGCGTTGATGTTGTACGGATATTTAATTTTGCTCAGAATGCCGATGATTTCGGGTGAAGCGAAGGCCATACCTAAGCGAATTCCGGCCAATCCCCAAGCTTTCGAGAATGTTTGAAGCACTACCAGATTTGGGTATTTATCCAAATCGGAGAGTAAGGTTGTTCCCGGAGCAAAATCGATGTACGCTTCGTCAACAATTACAATTCCACCGAAGCCTGTTATCACTTTAACTATTTCTGTACGGTCGAGGTTATTGGCTGTTGGGTTGTTGGGTGAGCATAGAAAAAGCAGTTTCGATTTGTCGTCGGCAGCAGCCAATAATTTTGACGCTTCGATTTGGTAATCGTCGTTCAATAATACTTTCCTGATTTCAATGTCGTTGATGTCGGCCGAAACCGTGTACATTCCGTACGATGGCTCCATGATGACTGAGTTGTCGATGCCGGGATTGCAAAATGCCCGGTAGAGCAGATCGATGGGTTCGTCGCTGCCGTTGCCCAAGAAAATTTGGTTGGGTTGAACTCCTTTAATTTCTGCAATTCGTGCCTTAACCTCTTGTTGGTACGGATCGGGGTAGCGGTTGTAACCTGTATCGTAGGGGTTTTCATTGGCATCGAGAAAAACCGATGCGCTACCGCTAAACTCATCGCGAGCCGAGGAGTAGGGTTTGAGGTTGGCTATGTTGGGGCGAAGAAGAGAACTCACCCCCCAACCCCCTGAAGGGGGGGCTTGAGTTACTGCGTTATTGTTATTATCGTTCATTTTGCTGTTTCATTAAATGTACAAATCTTCAAGTTGGGTAGTTCACTTCCCCCCCTTTAGGGGGCAGGGGGTTTCTTATTGACGCTGCATTCTTGTGCGCAAACAGGTGCTCGGCTTCAGCCATTTGTTCAATTACGGGTCCTAGGTTCTGGATTCCCTCTTTCGTGATTTCCTGAAAGGTGATTTTACGGATAAAACTATCGAGATTTACCCCGCTGTAACTGGTTGCCCATCCATTGGTTGGCAACGTATGGTTGGTTCCCGAAGCATAATCGCCGGCACTTTCTGGAGTGTAATTCCCAAGGAATATTGAACCTGCATTGATAATCTGTTCCGAAATCTCACCATAATTCTTCATCTGAATAATGAGGTGCTCGGGTGCATAAAGGTTCATCATTTCAACCATTTCCGATTCAGAATTTACAAGAAATATTCGGCTGTTGTCGAGTGCCTTCAATGCATAATCCATACGGGGCAACACTGCGAGTTGTTTTTCCAATTCAATCTGAACGTCAGCAATCATTTTTTCAGACGTAGTGACCAAAATAACCTGACTGTCGGCACCATGTTCGGCTTGCGAAAGCAGGTCGGCAGCAACGAAAGCCGGGTTGGCGGTTTCGTCGGCCATAATGGCTACTTCGCTGGGGCCTGCAGGCATATCGATGGAAACATCGCTCATGCTCACCAATTGCTTGGCGGCGGTAACGTACTGGTTGCCTGGGCCAAATATTTTGAACACCTTCGGAACACTTTCGGTTCCGTATGCCATAGCTCCAATAGCTTGTATTCCACCAATTTTAAACACTTTGGTAATGCCCGAAAGCTTGGCGGCAAACAAAACTGCGGCGGGAAGCTTACCATCTTTTTGGGGCGGGGTGCAAAGCACAATCTCTTTACAGCCTGCAATTTGTGCCGGAATTGCCAACATCAGCACGGTTGAGAAAAGTGGGGCAGTGCCGCCAGGGATATATAACCCAACCTTTTCGATACCTACGCTTTTTTGCCAGCACTTCACGCCCGGAGTGGTTTCGATGATTTGTGTTTCGAAACGCTGCGATTCGTGAAACTTTCGGATGTTTGAGGTGGCTGTTTCTATGGCTGCTTTCAATTCAACATTGAGCTCAGCAACACCTGCTTCGATTTCAGCTTCAGAAACCAGAAAATTGCTCAATTCAACTTTGTCGAACAACGCAGCGTATTTGCTAATGGCAGCGTCGCCGTTGGCTTTCACATCGTCGAGTACCGCTTTCACTTTCTCGTTCAGCGAAGCTGTTTCGAAAACGGGGCGTTTCAGCAGCGAAGGCCACTCTGATTTAGAAGGGTAAGAAAAAACCCCCCATCCCCCTAAATCACGACCCCCTAACCCCCTAAAGGGGGGATTTTTAGTATCTGCGTTATTGTTATTGTCAACCCCTAAATCCCCTAAAGAGGCCTTTGAAGTGTTTGCGTTATTGTTAGTATCGTTCATTTATCTATTCCATTAAATGTACAAATCATCAAATTTGGTAGTCACTAAAGTCCCCTTTAGGGGATTTAGGGGTTGTTTTACATGATCATCTTCTCAATGGGCAATACCAAAATTCCTTCGGCACCAAGTGATTTCAGTTTTGAAATATTCTCCCAGAAGAATTTTTCGTCAATTACTGAATGAACAGAACTCCATCCGCTTTCGGCAAGTGGCATCACTGTTGGACTTTTCATTCCCGGCAGCATCTCAAAAATCTGTGGTAACTTATCGTTGGGTGCATTCAGCATGATGTATTTTTTCCCTTTTGAACGCTCAACCGACTCGATGCGGAAGATCAATTCATTGAGAATTGCTTGTTTTTCCGTAGAAAGATTTGGTGTAGCAATTAAAACTGCTTCGGAAGGAGTTACCACTTCAACCTCTTTCAACCCGTTTGAAACCAGTGTTCCGCCCGAACTTACAATGTCGAAAATACCATCGGCCAAACCAATTCCGGGAGCTATTTCCACCGATCCGTTGATGACATGGATTGCAGCGTTTATCTTCTTCTCATCGAAAAATTTTTGAAGAATAACAGGGTACGAGGTTGCAACTGTTTTTCCTTCGAACCATTCTGCTCCATTGTAGGTTTCACCTTTAGGAATGGCCAATGACAAACGGCATTTGCTGAATCCGAGGCGTCTAACCAACGATACATTTTTGTCTTTTTCGAGCATTTCGTTTTCGCCCACAATACCAATGTCGGCAACACCGTCGGCAACAGTTTCTGGAATATCGTCGTCGCGCAGGTAAAGGATCTCGACCGGAAAATTCTTGGAAGGCGAAAGAAGTTGACGTTTTCCAACGGTAAGTTTAATACCGCATTCATAAATTAGTTCAATCGACTCTTCATTTAACCGACCTTTTGTTTGAATTGCAATTCGTAAAATGGTATTCATCTCTTCAGTTTTAACAAAAATAAAAAAGGCTTACCAAAATGGGTAAGCCTTGCAAAGTTATCTAATATCTTCATTTAGTTAAGACATGATCGTGGCAGCCTACCGCTTTTGCAGGTTAAGATGATGGCCGTGATGATGTCCGTAACGTTTTGTCATGTCAAAATTTGTTGTTAACGATGCAAGTATAGTTATAATTTGAAAGTTTCCCAATGTGTTTGATGCAAATTTGATTGGTTTAAATCAAACTTAACGTTGATAAAGATGTATTGTTAATGGTATTACATGAATTTTGAATTTGTAGGATTATTCCTGATAAAAAAAGAGAAGCCCGTTGGCTTTCACCTTCGGGCTTCCTAAACTCTGATATTTAATTAGAAACTAACTTGAAGTTCGTTGCCCTTGTAAACTAGTGTTTTATCGATAATTTTGGAAATATCAATTCCTGTTCCATGGTTTTCATCAATCAAAATCACGTTGAATGTGCGGTTTTTCAGCATTCCTGGAAATTCGCCCTTTCGAGTTCCAACGGTCAATGTTTTCGAAGCATCGTCCCAGTTGAAATCAATGGTGGAATAGATTCCCTTTTCATAGTTGTAGTTATCGTTTTCGTCTTCGTACAACTCGAAGTTCCCATTGGCACCGGCGTAAATGCGTAGTTCAATAACATCGGCAGGTTTTTCGGTTGAATACTGTACAAATGGTCCCATCGGGATAATCGATCCGGCTTTAACCAGTAACGGTATTTTGTCGATAGGTGCTTCCATTGTTACGTTCTGGCCTCCGGTATAGGTTTTGCCTGTCCAGAAATCGAACCAGGTCGTTTCAGCAGGCAAGTAAACCTCTTTCACTTTGACAGTAGTTACCGGTTCTTTTTCCAACTTGAACATCGAAGGGGTTTTCCAGAACAGTTGCATGCGAGCGGCTCCGGTTTGGTTGTTCTCGTTTTCAACGGTGAACGAATATTCTTTTCCTGCAAACAATTCTACAAAATCGGTAAACGGTTCGTTGGTTTTTATCAGTATCGGAAGTTCTTTGCCATCGAGAATAATTCGTTTGGTATCGAAACTTTTCATGTGAAACTGATATTTGCCAGTCTCCTTCGGAATGAGTTTTCCTTCCCAGCGAATGGAGTACATCGAGTCGGTCACAAAATTGGGGCGGCCGCCGTACCAGTCAATATTGATGTTGGCATCGATCTGTTCTTTACTCAAATTCTGATAGTTTTTGTCTGTGTAGTAACGTGCCAATAGTCCCGTTTTTCCATCATTCGTTTTAAAAACTTCAGAAGGAACGACCTCGCTTAAAGCAGGCGGGCGGTGGTACATGCATTCGGTAACCGGGCTCACCATTATTGAAGGTCCAAACATGAACTGATCGTCGATGTTGAATGTTTTTTTATCTGAGCTGAAATCCATTGGTAGGCCGCGCATGATGGTGTAATCGTCGTTGGTTACTTTCCATGCCAGTGAATAAATGTAGGGTAGTAAGCGGTAACGCAGGTTGTCGAATTTAATTAAGGTTGGGGCAAAGTCGCCCATTTCCCAAATTTCGCGCGGAGTTTCTGATCCGTGAGAACGGAAAATAGGAGAAAAAGTTCCCAATTGGAACATACGAGTATAGAGTTCCTGATAAGCTGGATCTTTGCCGCCCTTGTTGAAAACACCTTCGTATGACCCCAGCACAAATGCACCAATATCGAAGGTCCAGTAAGGAATTCCGGCCATGCAATGGTTTGTTCCTGCTGAAATTTGATTGCGGAAAATTTTCCAACTTGCACCAATATCGCCGCTCCAGGTGGTAGCCCCATTTCGTTGTTGGCCAGCAAAGCACGAACGCGTAAGAATGTAGGCCCGTTTCTCGGACGTTTGGTTGCGCCAGTTTTTATGAACAGCATCGGTCATTACCAGCGAATAAGGATTCATGTAACGGGCAAACGAACCCAAATTGTTGCTGCCCATTTTCTTCAACTCATAATTTGTCGATTCTTTTGTAAGTGCACAAACCACATCGGGTTCGGTAGAGTCCATCCACCAGCCATCGAGGCCTTTTGAGTAGATCCCCTCGTTCAGGTATTTGCAATACAAATCCATACAGGCAGGATTGTATGCATCGATGTATTTGAATCCTGCCCATCCAACAGTGGGGAACAGGAATCCGGGATGCTTCTCCATTTCCTTGTAGAATGCGGTGTTCGGACCTATTGCCGGCCATATTGAAATTATGGCATGGTAATTCATGCCATGCAACTCTTTCATCATTTTTTCGGGTTCGGGAAACAATGTTTTATCAAACTCCATGCTTCCCCAATTGAGGTTGCCGTTCCAGTAGTCCCAGTCTTGAATCATGTTATCGATTGGGATTTTCAGTTTGCGGTATTTGCGAGCCACTGTTAGCAGCTCTTCCTGTGTGTCGTAATGTTCTTTGCTTTGCCAGTACCCGTAAGCATATTTGCCATACATGGGAGCTGTGCCGGTGAGGTAACGGTAACCCGAGATCACTTTGTCCATGTTATCGCCTTTCACAAAAAAGTAATCGATGTTGTTGCCCATGTCGCTCCAAATCGAGGTGCCTTCAGCTTTATCGGCGAAGATTGTTTTGGAATAATTGTCCCAAAGTATCCCATAATTTTGGGTTGAAACAAGAAATGGGTTTACAGCTTCGGTGTTGCTTTGTACCAAAACCACCTCTTTGCCACGGTAGTTAAAAAGGCCGTTCTGATGCTGTCCCAATCCATAAATTCCTTCTTCGGCCGTCAGTTCAAAATCTTGTTGAACGGCAAACCCTGAATCATTATCGAACACCACGGGTTTGAAGTTCGGTGTTCCTTTTTCTTTCAGAATAGTTTCATTGCCCGAAAGGTATTTCAGATTTCCGGTTTTCTTATCGATAGAAACGGCAAGGGTTTCAGATTTCAATATGATTTCAGAATCGGTTTCATTTTTTGCAATGTTGAGAACCGGAACCGATTTTTGTATAACCGAGAGGCTCAGTTTATCGGCTGTTCCATCGGAACTCCATTTGGTTACCCTCACAATGTTGTTGGTGTAAAACTGTGCTTTCACATTCAACGTTGAGGTGCTTATTTCTACCCCGTTCTGTATGTCGGCAACAGAAACCTTGTTGGTTTGGCAGGCTGTCAGTGCAATTGTCAATGCAATGATTAAAAAGGGAACTAATTTCTTCATAGTTGATTTTTTATATCTGAAAAACGTCGTTGGTCATTCATGTGTTTTGGGAACAGGATATCTTCCTATTGACTCTTAATGACAGTTACGAAAGTAGACAAGAAGTTACAAAACGAGGTGTGCACATTGTATGAAAAGCGAGGGCTATTTGTCAAATGTGCAAAAAAGGGTGGCTTTTCGTTTTGGGTTTAAACTATAGATAAGTATCTGATTTATCAGTGTTGGCGTATTGTTTAATGTATTGCGACGGGGTCATGTTAAACTCGCTTTTGAAGTGTTTTGTGAAATAGCGAGGATCGTTAAACCCCACTTTATAGGCTATTTCCATTACGGTGAGCTGACTTTTCACCAGTAGTTGGGCTGCCCGTTTAATGCGCAGAATACGGATATACTCAATTGGGGTTTTTCCGGTTAATGCAACTAGTTTGTTGTACAAGTGTGCCCGGCTTATGCCAATGTCGTAGCTTAGTTTTTCGACACTGAAATTGGGTTCGTGCATGTTTTTCTCGGTAATGTCTTTCACTTTAGCGAGGAATTTATCGTCGAGCGAGGTGATGCTGATTTCCGATGGTTCCAGGTTGAAATTCTTTTGATAAAGTTTTCTGAATTTTTCGCGTTGTTCGAGCAGGTTTTTTATACGCAGTTCAAGTACTTCGAAGTTGAACGGTTTCGTAATGTAATCGTCGGCGCCGGTTTCGAGCCCTTCGTATTCGTGCTGATCTGTTGAACGTGCTGATAGCAAAATTACAGGAATGTGCGACGTTCGCGGGTCTGTTTTTATTTTCCGACAAAGTTCAATTCCGTCCATTTCGGGCATCATAATGTCGCTCACAATAAGATCGGGCATGTCATCAAGAATGCTGTTCCATGCTTTCACCCCGTTTTCTGATTCTGAAATTACATAATCAGATTTCAAGTTGTCTTTCAAGTAGAACCTGATGTCGGGATTGTCTTCGATAAGCAACACTTTCCATTGTTTATCGGCTACTGCAACAGATTCGAGGTTGTTGGTTTTATCTGTTTTTGCAAATTCAAGCTTGTTGGTAATGATCTCTTGACTGATGTTCTGAAGTTTGAATTTATTTTTCAGTGGAAGCAATACCCTGAAGCAGCTACCTTGGCCGGGCGTGCTTTCCGCGGTAATGGTACCTTCGTGCATTTGCACAAATTCGCGGGTAAGCGAAAGCCCAATACCACTGCCTTTATTCACAATTATTCCGGCAGGAACATTTTGCACATACCGTTCGAAAATGACTTCCAATTTATCGGCCGGAATGCCAATTCCGGTGTCGCACACTTCAATTTTCAGCCATTTATCAGCATTGCTTTTCTCTTCAACAATCAGGTCCACTTCAATTTTGCCGTTTTCAGGGGTAAATTTAAAGGCGTTCGAGAGTAAATTGAAAATGATTTTCTCAATCTTATCGTAATCGAATGAAGCGTTCAATTTCTGAATGTTAGAATTGAAATTCAGTGTTATATTTCGGGTTTCAGAAAGGTCGGAAAACGATTCAACAGTGTCTTTGCAGAAAGCAACAATTTCATCTTCGCGCACTTCAAGGGTCAATCCCTGCACTTCGAGGCGGCGGAAATCAAGCAGTTGATTTACCAAACTCAGTAACCGCTTTCCATTTCTCTGTATCAGTTTAAGTTGGTCTTTATTCTGACCATCTTCAGTGGTTTTGATAATTCGGTCGAGCGGAGAAAGTATGAGTGTAAGTGGTGTTCTGAATTCGTGACTAATATTTGTAAAGAATTTCAGTTTCAACATGTCCATTTCGTGGGTTTTGGCTGTTTCCAACCTTTCCTGTTGAATCAGAAATTTGTTTCGTTCGCGTTGAATGATAATTTGAATGGAATAAAAAATAGCCATTAGCGTGAAAATGAGGTAGAACGAATAAGCCCATTTGGTTTTCCAGAATGGTGGAAGCACTGAAATTTTTAACTCTATTGGTTCGCTTTGCTTTGTGTTCTCTAAATCCGATGCAAAAACTTTCAACACATAATTGCCGGGGTGAAGGTTGGTGTAAGTTATCTCGCGCGATTTTGCGCCAGTTTCAATCCAGTCGTTATTAAAACCTTCGAGCTTATAGTGATAGGTGGTTTTTTCGGGATTTAAGTAATTGAGGGCGGCAAACGAAACTGAGAATGTTTTTTCAAAATGGTTGAGTTGTATACGGTCAATATCATTCAACGTTTTGGTGAGGAGCACCCGCTTATTGAGTTCCTGTCCAATTTCGACCGATTTATTTTGAACCTTAAAATCGGTAAAAACCATTGTGGAAGTTTTTCCTAATGTGGAAAGTTTTTCGGGATTAAAAATGCTGAATCCGTTTGGGCCACCAAAAATTAGTTCTCCCTTGCGGGTTTTAAGTGCTGCATGTTCGTTGAATTCCCGTCCGTGGAGGCCATCTTTTTCGTCGTAATTTTTAAATTGACACTTGATTTCGCCTTTTTCTACTTTCTCGATAATCAGATTTGAAAGGCCTTGTGGGGTTGCCAGCCACATGTTTCCGTCGTTGGCCTCCAAAATGGTCAAAACATTATTGTCGGGCAATCCGTGTTCTTTACTGAATGAATTAAATTTTTGAGCTACGGGATTATATACATTCAATCCATCGCGAGTGGCTATCCATGTCCAGCCACGAGAATCGCAATAAATATCGAGGGTTGTATTGCTGCTAAGGGTATTTAGCGAATTTTCATCGCGAAAAAATTGGATGAACCGATGAGTGGTTTTGTCGAAAAGTTCAATGCCATTGGTGGTGGCAAACCAAATATTTTTGTCGCGGTTTTCTGCAATGCCCATCACATATGCTGACCTGTAACCCGATTCATCTCGTCTGTTTTGGGGAAAGAATTTTTTGCTTTCCCGATCGAACAATTCAATGCCGCCGCCCAGCGTTCCTACCCAAAGCTGGTGATCGCTATCTTCGTAAACCGACCATACATTGTTGTGTGCAATGGAGTTATTGTCGGTTGGATTATTCTGATAGCGTGTGAATTTTGTGCCATCGAAATGGTTCAACCCTCCTACATAAGTTGCAATCCATAGTCCGTCTAAATGGTCGATGCACAAATCTACAACCACATTACTGCTGATGCTATTTTTATCGTTCGGGTTGTGTTTGTAAGTTTTGAATGTGTTTTGTCTTCTGTCGAAATAAATTAATCCGCCGCCGTTGGTGCCAATCCACAAGTTGCCGCTACGGTCTTCAGCAAAAGTATTTACATCTTCATTGGTGAGCCAGTTTTCACGAAACGGGTGCATTGTGTAGGTCGAAAAGCGAAACAGATCGGGGTGGTAATAGTTTACCCCTTTTTTGTAGGTCCCCACCCATATTATGCCATTGTCATCTTTTAGCAGCGAGGTTATGCTGTTTTGCGAAAGGCTGTTGCTGTTTCCGGGTTCATTTAATATTTGGGTTACAGCCAGCGTGTTTTTATTGATCACATTCAAGCCTCCATGGTCGGTGCCAAGCCAAATATTTCCTTGGTCATCGAGCTCGGCGCCGGAAATCAAATTGTGGCTGATCGGGTGCTGGGTTGAGTTGGCATTGAAAGGTGTGATCTCAGAAGTTGACGGGTTGAACATGAAAGCCCCTTCTTCGCTGCGAGAGTAAATCCAAAGGTTATTTTGAGTGTCGACCAGCAAATTGTGATAGAGAGTTGTTCTTGGAATTGATTTTAATTCATCTGAAAAGTGAGCAGTGAACTTAACATTCGTTGGATCGAATTTTTCAATTGTCATTTCAGTGGTTGTGAACCAAAATTTTCCATCTGGGGCAACTGCAAAGTCAGCAATATCTTTGTTCGATGATCCGGTTGTAACCCCGGGAAGTTCGGTGCGAACGATGGTGTCCTTTGCTTTGTCGTATTTGTAAATGCCGTTCGATCGGTGTATGATCCATATATTCTGGTCGTTGTCTGAATAAAGATCGACAATGTTGTTGGTTGGGAACTGAATGTTTTTGTGAAGAATAGAATCGTCGGTACTGAACGACTCTGTAACCGGATTGTAAAAATTGAGGCCGCTACCGGTCATGACCCAAATTATTCCACGATAGTCTTCAAAAAGTAAGGAAATTGTGTTATTGCTTAGCGATACAGGGTTGTCTTTCGATTTCTGAAATCGTTTTGTGGTGTAACCATCAAAGCGGTTCAACCCATTCACGGTTCCAATCCAAATGTAACCTTTACTGTCTTTAAAAACAGTGTTAACCTGATTGCTGGATAAACCGCTATTGTTGTCAAGATGTTTAAACCTATAGTCCAAAGGTTGTGCACTTAACTGAATAATCCCAACAAAAAGGATAATACTTAATAGAAGCTTTCTCATTTACAGGGTAAAGATAAATTTCGGATATTGAATACAAAACCTGAATATACACTGAATTGATTAAGATTCAAGGCTAATTTGTAAACTAAATTCCGTTGTGATTCCGTTGTGATTCTGTTAATTCGTTAATTTGCTAATTACTACAGCCATTTTTTTCGTTTAAAATAGAAAAGCATCACCACCACAATTACAATCATTACAGCCCACATTGCAAAATAGCTGTATTTAAAATGTAGTTCTGGAAGATAATCGAAATTGGTTCCATAAACTCCAACGATAAAGGTGAGAGGAATAAAAATAGTGGTAAAAATGGTTAGTATTTTAATCACATCGTTGGCCCGGTGGTTCAGGTTGGTGTTGAAAATATTTAACTGATCACTAATCATGCTGTAATATACTTCAACTGTTTCGAGGGTGTGTAATAGCAGGTTGTCGAGGTCGTCGAAATAGAGTTGCGTAAAATCGGTGATAAGAGGAGATTCGCTGTTTCTCAATTGCATCGAGACCTCTTTTGATGGCAAGATTGCTTTGCGTAAGTAGCTGATTTCCACCTTGTGCTGATATATATTTTCGATCAATAATTTGTTGTTTTTAGAAAGGATTTTGGCCTCATTGGCTTCAATTAGTTCACCTACAGCACCAATTGCAACCATGTTTTGATCGGCAATGGCATCAAAAATCCTGTAAAACAGATAATCGGATTTGCTTTTGCGCATTTTTCCAAAATTCTGACGAAGCCGCTGCCTGATGGGTTCAAAAATATGACCTACTTTTTCTTGAAAACTGATCACGTAATTCTCCCCAACAATGAGTGCAACCTGATCGGCTGAAACCGAAATTTTTTCTTCTTTAAACTGAAGTTCTTTCAGAAAAATAATCAGGTTTTCGTCGTTGTCAATCAGCCTTGGGCGTTGGTCGGTGTTGGCAATGTCTTCAAGTATCAAAGGGGGAAGATGAAAAGCTTCGCCAATCTGAAGGATCACTTCCTGATCGTGCAATCCGTCGATGTTGATCCAGCTGATTCTGTCTTTTTTTATGTGTGGAAGCAATCCTTTAACGTCGGTCGATTCGTGTTCGTCGAGTTCTGTTTCATTATAAGTGATGAGCCTTAGCCGGGGCTTATCCATTTTCTGACGACCAATAAATGTGATTGTACCGGGTGCTTTTCCTACAAGTGACCGGCGGTTTTTAAGGAATCGTGCCATAATTAAATTTTTGAAGTGCTGGTTTTTATTGCGAGGTGAATTTACAAATAGCAGTTGTTTCAACCTATTTTATCATTAAAATCATTTCAAAAACGAAGGGTATTTGAGCTTCATTTTTTAAAATCAATAGTTTGCCTATAAAAAAATGCCATTCTCCGATTGCAACCCTTTTTAGGAAAACGCTGTCTCTATTTTTGACACTGAAAACACAATTTATTAAAACCCTTTTTTAGCCACGAAACAGTTCTAACGAAAACATTCACTTAAAGAGAATGGATTTTGGGCGAGAAAAAAATAATTAGCACATGAAAACACCAACTTTATCACTTTCTGAAACCCCAAAACAGAATAAGTTCAACTCTCCTTATCAGCTTAATTTGTCGGCAAACGGATCTGACGCGTTCTATCTGATGCTCGACATTTTTACCGATCATATATTAAAAGAAGGTCATACACAGTTCGATCAACTTATACATCAATATCGATGCTCTGCAGCATTTATGAACAATGGGTTTAAGCAATCGTCTGATGAAAATGTACTTGACATTTTGATTATGGGCGTATTATGGAACCAATACAAAGGGAAATGGGGCGGTTCTATTGCCATGAAGAAAGCGATACTGAATAAATTGTACACTATTCGCAAGAACAATGCTTTTTTGAAGCCCATGGCCGACAATCTGAGGGGAAAATTAACCCCAATGCTCGATCATCCGGTTGATGAAAACATTGAAATGAATGCTGACAATCTCAAACACTTAACCATGTGGCTTTCGGCTACAGGCGAATTCAACGAAGAGTTGTTGCGCATCGAATCGTGGATTGAATTTCTTGCAGGTATCCCAAAATCAATGGAGCAGTTTTTCCTCGTTCATGTTGAGCGATTTGCCCTCTGGTTCGAGGAGGAAGCCCATGCTGCGATGAAAAACTATACTCGTGGCGTCAGGCAGTTTTTATCGACACATTTGTTGAAATACCGGGGCAAAGAGGACTACTTCTTTACCGGGCGCAACGAGGTGGAATATCATCTTAACATGGTTGGTGCTTCCATCATGAACCGAAGTATGCAAAAGGAGTTTCTTGAAACTGAACATCAAATTTTATTACTTCCCTCGTGTATGAAGAAAAATGAAAACTGCATGTCGGTTGAGGTAATGCAAGGACGAATTTGCACAAATTGTACCGAAGGCTGTAATATTTCGAAGGTTTCGCAACAGATGAAAGAAGAAGGTGTTCATACTTTCATTATCCAGCATTCTTCGAGTTTCTCAAAATACCTCGAACGCTGGGCTAACCAGAACAAAATTGGGCTGATAGGGACAGCATGCACATTGAATTTATTGATGGGTGGTTTTGAAATGAAGCGCCTCAATATTCCTGCACAATGTGTTTTCCTCGATTATTGCGGATGCAAAAACCATTGGAGCGAAAAGGGATTGGCCACCAACATTAACGTACGTCAGGTTCATAATTTGGTAAAGCCCGTTAAAATTCATCACGATATTGCCAGCTAAATCTTGTTTTTCAACAAGCAGGTTAACCATAAAACACATTATTTTTCAATTGCTTTCTTTTTTATAATTCGATATGGCCATGGGCTAGAAATCACCAAACAAAATGATTTTTTAGCTCATGGCTTTGCATATGCCCATTTACAGCTGATTTTTTCTGATGAAAATTTCATACTGGTCTCTTTATAATTGGTTGTTTCGGTTTTATTTCATTAATTTTTGACCGCATTTTTAAAACCAAATTTTATGGAAGAGCAAATCAGGCAAATTGCTGAAAGACTGAGAGGTCTTCGCGAAGTAATGGAGATTTCTGTAGAAGATGTGGCAAAAACGTGTGGTATTAGTATTGAAAAGTACTGTGAGTACGAATCGGGTAACGTAGATATACCTATTAGTGTTTTGCACAATATATGTCGTAAATATGGGGTAGAGCTTACGGTGTTGCTCACCGGACAGGAGCCCCACATGCACAGCTATTCTTTGGTGAGAAAAAATCAGGGAATAGATGTCGAACGCAGCAAAGCCTACAAATACCAATCGCTGGCACATAGTTTCATAAACCGGAAAGCTGAACCATTTTTAGTTACCGTTGAGCCAAAACCTGTATCAACAGAATTTTGTCTGAATACCCATCCCGGGCAGGAGTTCAACTATATTCTGAAAGGTAGATTAAAGTTCAATCTCGATGGAAAAGAGATGATTCTCGAAGAGGGCGATTCAATTTATTTCAATTCGGGATTGCCCCACGGAATGCTTGCTCTTGACGATAAAGAGTGTCAATTTTTAGCGACCATTTTTTAATTAATTATTTCACAGGTAATTATGCAGTTATATAAAAAATACCTTGTCAAAACCGAGTTTGATTCTCTGGATGACTTTCAAAAAAACTTCAAAATAAACGTTCCTGATAATTTCAATTTTGCGTACGATGTGATTGACGAATATGCCCGCATCGAACCTGAAAAAATTGCCCTCGTTTGGGTAAACGATGAAGGAGATCACAGGGATTTTACTTATGCCGAATTAAAATCAAAAACCGATGCCACTGCTTCTTATTTCCAAACACTTGGAATTGGACGTGGCGATAAGGTAATGCTGATATTGAAACGACGTTACGAGTTTTGGTTTGCATGTTTGGCGTTGCACAAAATTGGAGCTGTAGCCATTCCTGCAACACACCTTCTTACCGAGAAAGACATTATTTATCGCTGCGAAGCTGCAACAATAAAAGCACTGGTTTGTGTGGGCGAAGACGTTGTAATAAACCATGTTAGAAATGCTTTGCCCAAAAGCCCTTCGCTTGAAGAGGTAATTTCGGTAGGCCCAATATTCCCCGAAGATTTTTGTAATTTTCAGGAAGGGATAGACAACTCTCCAGCATTTGTAAAGCCAGCTCATCCGTCAGAAAACGATGATCTTTTGCTTATCTATTTTACATCGGGAACCACCGGCAATCCTAAAATGGTTGCTCACGATTATACCTATCCATTGGCACACATCACAACTGCCCTTTTTTGGCAAAATGTTCAGGAAAACGGTCGTCACCTTACTGTGGCCGACACCGGTTGGGCAAAAGCGGTATGGGGCAAAATGTACGGACAGATGTTGGCCGGATGTAGTGTGTTTGTATACGATCATCAGAAATTCACGCCACTCGACATGCTGAAAGTGATTTCTGAATACAAGGTCACTTCATTTTGTGCGCCCCCTACCATTTACCGGTTTATGATTCGTGAGGACATTTCACAATTTGATTTGTCGGCATTGAAATATTGCACAACTGCAGGTGAAGCGTTAAATCCAAAGGTATACGAAACTTTTCATGAACTTACAGGCATTCATTTGATGGAAGCTTTCGGTCAAACAGAATCGGTTGTTCAAATTGTAACTTTCCCTTGGATGAAAGCAAAGCCGGGGTCAATGGGTATTCCTTCTCCTTTATATAATATTGGACTAATCAAACCCGACGGGACCGATTGTGAAGATGGAGAGCAAGGACAAATTGTGATCCGCGTTGACAAAGACCATCCGGTAGGTTTGTTCAAAGGATATTACCGCGATGAAGTGCGTACTAAAGAAGCTTTTCAAAATGGCATTTATTACACTGGCGATATTGCATGGCGCGACGAAGATGGTTATTACTGGTTTGTTGGTCGTGCCGACGATGTGATCAAGAGCTCGGGCTACCGCATTGGACCTTTCGAAGTTGAAAGTGCGCTGATGACTCATCCTGCTGTTGTTGAATGTGCCATTACCGGTGCTCCTGACGAGGTTCGCGGACAAGTCGTTAAAGCAACAATTGTACTAGCTAATGGGCATATTGGAAGCGATGAACTTATAAAAGAGATTCAGGATCATGTGAAAAAGGTAACTGCACCTTACAAATATCCTCGAATTGTTGAGTTTGTTCCCGAACTGCCAAAAACCATCAGTGGAAAAATTCGCAGGGTTGAAATCAGGGAGAAAGGGCAATGATCTGTTCTTAGATCCAACCGGATAACATAAAAAAAGGTGCCTGTTTAGACACCTTTTTTAATTTATGCGATTTCAATCATTAAATGCGATTTCTTTATTTTCTCTTCGGGTACAACATATACCTTTTTGATTTTTCCATCGAATGGCATGGTAATGAGGTTTTGCATTTTCATGGCTTCAAGGATTAGAATTGTTTCTCCTTTTTTAACATCTTGGCCAGCTTTTACATAAACATCGATTATTGTGCCCGGTATAATTGCAAAAATCTTCTTCGGATTTGGAGTTTCCCAAACTTTTCTATTTATAAATTTTTTTGTAAGCTCAGTGTTAAATACACCGTTGCTTGTTGGGAAAGATGGGTATTCTCCAATTTCTTGATCTTTTAATTCTTCCATATCTATGTACATTAAAATGGTGGAATCCCGTGTTTTTTACGTGGCATCGAAACTGATTTGTTTGCTGATACGCTCAATGCATGTAACAACATAGAACGGGTTTCGAGAGGTTCAATAACCTGATCGACATACCCTTTTGAAGCAGCAACATATGGATTAGCGAATTTTTCTTTGTACTCTTCAATCTTCAGTTTGCGCATTGCTTCTGGATCTTCAGCTTCGTCAATTTCTTTACGGAATACGATGTTTGCTGCACCATCAGGTCCCATAACGGCGATCTCAGCCGATGGCCATGCAAATACAAAGTCAGCACGCAGGTGGCGCGAATTCATTGCAATGTATCCACCACCGTATGCTTTACGAATGATCACGGTGATTTTTGGAACCGTAGCTTCGCTGTATGCATAAAGGATTTTTGCTCCGTGGCGAATAACCCCCATGTGTTCCTGATCAACACCAGGTAAGTAACCCGGCATATCTTCCAACGTAATAATTGGGATATTGAACGCGTCGCAGTAGCGAATGAAACGGGCAGCTTTATCAGAGCTGTCACAATCTAAAACACCTGCAAGGTATTTAGGCTGATTGGCTACAAAACCGCAAGTTTCACCATTCATGCGTCCAAAACCAATTACAATATTTGGAGCGTATAACTCCATGATTTCGAAGAAGTCAGAATTATCGGTAATTGATTTGATAATGTCCTTTATGTCGTAAGGCAAACGAGAGTTACCTGGGACAATGTCTTCGATTTTGTATTTTTTGAGTGGTTCTTTTGGTGCAATTTTCACCGCTTTTTCAGTGTTGTTTCGAGGAATGTATGAAATCAACGTCTTAATTTGCTCGAAGCATTCTAGTTCTGATTTTGCATAGAAATGTGCATTTCCGGCTATTTCGCAGTGAACGCGTGCACCACCAAGCTCTTCCATCGAGATTTCTTCGCCCAAAACTGTTTTAATAACGCTTGGTCCAGTAATGAACATTTTTGAAATGTTTTCCACTACAAACACAAAGTCGGTAAGGGCAGGAGAATATACAGCACCTCCGGCACAAGGGCCAAGAATTACAGAAAGTTGAGGAATTACACCAGAGGCGAGAGTATTACGGAAAAAGATTTCACCATAACCAGCCAGTGAGTTTACACCTTCTTGAATACGAGCACCACCTGAGTCGTTAATACCGATTAATGGAACACGCATTTTGAGTGAGTGGTCCATGATTTTTGTGATTTTTTGGGCATGCATCAACCCAAGTGATCCACCTGCTACAGTAAAATCCTGTGCATAAATACATATTGGTGAACCTTTAATAGTCCCAGTTCCGGTAATTACACCATCGCCGTGGAGAACTTTGTTTTCCATGTCGAAGTCGCGGGCCAGATGCTCAACAAACAAATCGTATTCATGGAATGAATTTTCATCAAGAATAGCTAAAATACGTTCGCGGGCAGTAAGCTTTCCCATTGCCAATTGCTTTTCAATGGCTTTGTCGCCCCCACCTTTTTGAACCTCAATCTTTCTTTTGCGAAGATCAAGAATGTTTCTCTTTAGTGACATAAGATTAATTTTTTAATAACCTTTTTTCAAATAGAATCCGTTCGGATCAAATTTAATTTGCGACGTCAAAAATATAAACTTTATAATATGTACATTAAAACTGATTGGTTTTAGTGCATTTTTACCCCTTTTAAGAGAAATAAAGAACATTTTGCACCGAAATTCAAAAAAAATAAAAAATCACAAACTGGTTATTTTGCTGCCCATTTATAAAGGAAAAAGGCAATTATCGCATAAACAAAATTTGGTATCCACATGGATATTAACGGAGTAATAGATCCACTTAGGGCATACACCTTAGTGGTTTGTAAAAACATAATGTATGAAAAGCTCAGCAGTAATCCCAACCCAAGGTGAAGACCAATTCCCCCTCTGATTTTTCTCGAAGCCAGAGATACTCCAATAATTGTTAATATAAATGATGAAAAAGGCACAGCTGTTCTTCGATGTTGTTCAACTTCATATTGCTCAAGAGAATCAACACCACGTAACTTTTGCTGATCGATAAAATTGATCAGTTCGTTTCTGTTCATTATTTCAACATCTTCTTTTTGTGTATTAAATTCTTCGGGGGTCATTGCCATAACGGAGTCAATTTTTGAACCTTTTCTAATGGTTTCTTTGTCTCCGTCGATATCGCGTATAACGTAGTTCGAAATTGTCCATGTTTTCTTTTCCCGATCCCATCTAATGTTGTCCGATGTCAGTTTTGATTTCAATTTGTGATCTTCAAACCGTTCAATCGAAAATCGTTTACCTAAATCGTTCGAGGCATCGTAACGTTCGAGGTAAATGTATATGTTAGGCTCAATTTGGCGGTGAATATCGCGGTCGCGGTTAGCTGGCTTGGCTTTGATGTAATCGTATTTGAATTCGATCATTTTTTTATTTGCAGGGGGAATCACATAGTTTCCCAGAACGAATGAAAAAGTGGCAATTATAAATGCAGAAATCAGATATGGAACCATCATCCGCTTGAAGCTGATGCCGCTGCTGAGTATGGCAATAATTTCGGAATTGAATGCCATTTTCGAAGTAAAAAAGATAACGGCAATAAAGGTGAACAATCCGCTGAACAGGTTTGCAAAGTAGGGTATGAAATTTAAATAGTAGTCGAAAACAATTCTTTTCAGTGGGGCATCGTTTTCGATAAGTTTATCGATGTTTTCACTTAAGTCGAAAACAATACTGATGCTTAAAATAAGGGCAATTGAAAAAAAGAAGGTTCCGAGGAACTTTCCAATTATGTAAGCGTCGATATGTTTTACCAATCTGAATCTCATTACTCAAAATATTGTGTCGATGTTAAAGCCTGACCGATAATTGCTGAACCATCTCTTCTTTCCAGCTTTTAAAAGTATCATTTTTAATTCTTCGTCGTGCTTCGTTGGTAAGCCAAACATAAAAAGCAAGGTTGTGAATGCTTGAAATTTGTGCACCCAACATTTCGCCCGATATTACCAAATGACGCAAATAAGCTCGAGAGTAGGTGTGGTCAACATATGAAGTGCCATCGGGGTCAACAGGTAAAAAATCGTTTTCCCACTTCTTATTTCTCATGTTCATGGTTCCTTTTCGGGTAAACAACATCCCGTTTCGAGCGTTTCGGGTGGGCATAACACAGTCGAACATATCTACCCCGCGATCAATTGCTTCAAGTATGTTTATGGGGGTTCCAACTCCCATCAAATAGCGGGGACGGTCTTCAGGTAAAATTGAATTTACCACGTCGACCATTTCATACATCACATCTTCTTTTTCGCCCACGGCTAAACCACCAATGGCATATCCATCGGCATTATAGGTTTTAACATTCTCTGCTGCACGGCTCCTTAAGTCGTTATAAACACAACCTTGAACAATAGGAAAAAGCGATTGCTCATGCCCATATTTGGGTTCGGTTTTGTCCATTTGAATCATGCAGCGATCGAGCCAGCGTTGAGTAAGATCGAGCGATTTCTTTGCGTAATTGTAATCGGCATCTCCCGGAGTACATTCGTCAAAGGCCATGATGATGTCGGCTCCAATAGAACGTTGTATGTCGATTGATTTTTCGGGACTGAACATGTGGTACGATCCGTCGATGTGCGACTGAAACCGAACACCTTCTTCAGACATTTTGCTGATGTGGCCGAGCGAAAACACCTGAAATCCGCCGCTGTCGGTTAAAAGGGGCTTGTTCCAGCTGTTGAATTTATGCAAACCCCCGGCTTGTTCCATAATTGACATTCCGGGGCGCAGATACAAATGGTACGTATTCCCAAGAATGATTTGAGCTTTAATGTCATCTTCAAGTTCTCTTGCATGCACACCTTTCACTGTACCTGCTGTACCTACAGGCATAAAAATTGGTGTTTCTATTTGTCCATGAGCTGTTTTTAAAACACCGGCTCTGGCTTTCGACCCTTCCGAAGTATGTTCAAGTGTAAATTCCATCAACAAAAAATTAAACGCACAAAAGTATAAATAATTACCTTGTTGGGGTTTAGTTGTGCAAGTTTGCCTTATTTTTATTGGAACGCATTAAGTTTGAGTTGCATTTCGATGTAACAATTCAATTAATATGAATTTAGAATACGGGGCAAGACAAAAATAATTGTATTTTGGAACAGTATTGAACCTTAGGAAACAATGAGCGGAAACGAGAATCATTCAGAAAATGCACGTAACGATTATGAATTGATTAAGCGTGCGTTGGATGGCGACGAGAATGCTTATGCCCGCTTGATGTTGCGCTACAAAGATGCCATTTACTTTATGCTGCTGAAGATGGTTCGCAATAAGAACGACGCCGAAGACCTTACACTTGAGGCTTTTGGGAAGGCTTTCACAAACCTTAACCTATATTCGTCGGACTATGCCTTCAGTACATGGCTCTACCGGATTGCAACAAATAATTGCATCGATTTTATCAGAAAACAAAAGGGAATTCACTTTTCGCTCGATCAATCAAGCGAAGCAGAGCAGGAAGGAAATGGGTTCAACCTGAAATCGAATAATCCCGATCCCGAGGAGAAAATGATACTGATGCAGCGTGGAAAAATTCTTCAGGGGTTTATTAAGAAATTGAAACCAAATTATCGGCTGCTTATCGACCTGCGATATTTCAAGGAATATTCGTACGAAGAAATTGCAAAAGAATTAGATTTGCCCATCGGAACAGTAAAAGTTCAGCTGTTCAGAGCTAGAAACATGTTATATAAACTTATGGCTGAGGCCGAACTCAACGATTAATCAATTGGAACTCATTACAAAATATTTTAAAGATTTAACTCCGCAGCAAGTTAAACAGTTCGAATTGCTCGAGCCTGTTTATACCGATTGGAATTCGAAAATCAACGTTATTTCGCGCAAAGATATCGAAGAACTTTACCTGAAGCATGTGCTTCATTCGTTGGCAATTGCAAAGGTGATCAAGTTTAAGCCGGGTACAAAAATAATAGATGTAGGTTGTGGTGGCGGTTTCCCGGGCATACCACTTGCCATACTTTTTCCCGAAGTTAGTTTTACCATGGTCGATTCTATAGGTAAAAAAATTATGGTGGTTAACGAAGTTGCTGCTGCTATTGGGCTTACAAATGTAAAAGGGATCCATGAACGGGCTGAGAAACTTCCCGAAAAGTTCGATTTTATCATTAGCAGGGCAGTTACTGCATTTCCCGGTTTTGTTGCGCTCACCCAAAATCTTATTTCAAAAACACAACACAATGCTTTACCCAACGGGATACTGTATCTAAAAGGAGGTGATTTTGCCGATGAGATTGCTCCATTCAGAAAAAAGGCTGAAGTTTTTAATATTCCCGATTACTTTGATGAAGATTTTTTTGAAACCAAAAAACTGATATACTTACCATTATAAATATATCTTTGCATTGGTTCAGAAATAAATCGCAGAACATGAAATTTTTATGCTGAAAAATTTTCTTCGGCAGAAAATTCAATTATTTTTGCACTCCGAAATTTTAGATAGAACAAATTAGAATTTAAAACATATTTCTGATGAAAAGGACATTTCAACCTTCCAATAGGAAAAGAAGAAATAAACACGGATTCCGCGAGAGAATGTCGACTGTAAACGGCCGCAAAGTGTTAAGTGCACGCAGGGCAAAAGGAAGAAAAAAGTTAACCGTATCTGACGAAATGTATCGTAAGGGTTAATTTAATTTTCTTTTATAAATTACACGGCAAGGTGAAGGAGTTTTATTCTTTTGCCTTTTTGTGTTTGTATACAGTGGGTGTTTCAGTCTTTTTTTGTGCGTTGAAGCAAACCAATTATTGAGATTGCAGCGATTTGTGGGTAACGCAAAGCAATTTCAAAAAAAATGGAATATTCGTGTCATTGAAGCAATTCTAAACTATTTTTGCCACTAAATCATTTAACCCTGAATATGAGTTTGAAATCATTTCTGATGAGTAAGGTGTTTTTGAAGAATCTGGCCTATATGGTTGGTGCTTTACTGATCGCTTTATTGTTGACTTCGTTGTTTCTTCGGATATATACCCATCATGGAAGTAGCCGCAGAGTTCCCGATTTGAAGGGGCTAACAACTTCAGAAGTAAAGAAGAGCATTAAAAAGAACAGTCTTCAATTTGAAATTTTCGATTCTGTTTATACTCAGGGTGCTGTTCCTGGAACAGTGATTTCGCAATTTCCGCATTCAGGATCAAAGGTGAAACAGCAACGCAAGGTATTTGTAACATTGGCATCATTTACCCCCGAAAAGGTTAAGGTTCCTAACATTGTTGACGTTTCGTTGCGCGAAGCACAAAGCCGTTTGATCAGTTCTGGGTTGCGGGTTGGCCGAATTGAATACAAGCCATCTGAATTTTTCAACCTCGTTCTGTCAATAAACATCAACGGTAAGACAATACCCAAAAACTCGTTTATAACACAGGGTACCGCAATTAATTTGGTTGTTGGACGTGGGTTGAGTGACGAAAAAACCATAGTTCCCGATCTTATTGGGATGAAAATTAATGATGCACGCAATGCGCTGGAATCTATAGAATTAAATGTTGGCACACAAGTTTATAGCGAAAATGTTCTTACCGAACTCGATTCAATGTCGGCTGTAATTTGGAAACAACGTCCCGATAATTCTTCAAATGTGGCCATCGAAAAAGGTTCTTCAGTCGACTTATGGTTATCAATAGAATCTGACAGTATAAGTACTGAAACCGAATCTGATTATTTTGAAGAATAGCATGCAGGAACGCCCCGATGATTTTGATGATATAGACGAAGGAGGTCTTTTCGAGCATTTCAGATACGAAGTAGAGCCAGGGCAAAAGCTTCTGCGAATCGATAAATTTTTGGTAAACCGCCTAGAGGGAACTTCGCGAAACCGAATTCAGTTAGCAGCCGATGCAGGTTGTATTATGGTCAACGGTGAACCTGTTAAATCGAATTATCGCGTAAAACCCAACGATATTGTATCCATTGTTCTCGATTATCCAAAGCGGGAACTCAAAATAATTGCCGAAGATATTCCACTTAACGTAGTGTATGAAGATGATGAACTGATGGTGATTAACAAACCAGCAGGGCTTGTAGTACATCCTGGTCATGGAAATTATACCGGAACATTGGTAAACGCTCTTGCTTACCGATTCAAAGATCTGCCACTTTTTAATTCTGAAGATCCCCGGCCGGGACTGGTTCACCGAATTGATAAAGATACCTCGGGGTTGTTGGTTGTCGCTAAATCGGAACATGCCAAAGTGCACCTTTCACTTCAGTTTTTCAATAAAACAACAAAGCGGGCTTACCAGGCATTGGTTTGGGGAGTTCCTAAAGAATCGGAAGGAACCATAATTGGAAACATTGGGCGAAGCCTCAAAAACCGACAAGTTTTTACTGTTTTTCCTGAAGAAGATTATGGAAAACATGCCGTTACCCATTACAAGGTTTTAGAAGAATTAGGTTACGTGAGTTTAGTGGAGTGCCGTCTCGAAACCGGGCGTACACACCAAATTCGGGTGCACATGAAACACATTGGACATCCGCTGTTCAACGACTCAAATTATGGTGGAAATGAAATTCTTAGGGGAACCACTTTTACAAAATACAAGCAGTTTGTAATGAACTGTTTCAACATTTGTCCGCGCCAGGCGCTTCATGCTAAATCGTTAGGTTTTGTTCATCCAACAACTGGTGAAGAGATGTATTTCGAATCGGAACTGGCTGACGATATGAAGCAGTTGATTGAAAAATGGCGCAACTACACTTCATCTCGTAACGAAGAATAGGTCTAATTTTATTCGTTAATCGACGATGCATTTTCGCAATTAGCGTATCTTGGTGATTGCTTTCCGCTTATGTTTGCATGAGAGAAAGAAAAATCAAAAACAAGATGCTACACCAAATAAAATTAGCGATCGATTTAGGCGGTACCAATTTGCGAATTGGTCAGATTTCAAACGGTATTCTAACTTCAAAGCTTGCCGAAGAGCTTCGTGAAAAAGAGAATCTCGAAGCAACAATCCATCAGCTCAAAACCATCATCAGAAAAATTTTCTCGCCCCAAGTTGTTTCTATCGGAATTGGCGTTCCATCGGTGGTCGATGTTGAAAAAGGAATTGTATACAATGTTGCCAATATTCCATCGTGGGTCGAGGTGCATTTGAAAGAAATTCTGGAAGCCGAATTTAAAGTTCCCGTACATGTCAATAACGATGTCAACTGTTTTGTATTGGGAGAACAAGCGTTTGGGGTGGCCAAAAATTGCCGATCGGTGGTAGGCTTGGCTCTTGGAACTGGTCTTGGAGCAGGTATTTTTCTGAACAACCAGCTTTACCAAGGAGAAAATTGCGGAGCAGGTGAAATAGGTTGTTTGCCTTATCTCGACCGTGATTTGGAGTTTTATTGCAGCAGTACTTTTTTCAGCGCACTACACCAAACTACAGCTAAAGAGCAATTCGAAAAAGCAGGAATGGGTGATATGGCTGCATTGGAACTTTGGCGCAAATTTGGAGTTCATGTTGGGCAGGCCATCAAAAATGTTGTGTTTGCCTACGACCCGCAAATGGTGGTTTTAGGAGGTTCTATCTCAAATGCTTTTCCATTCTTTTGTAACACAATGACTGAATCGCTTAACGATTTTCCATACCCAAAATCAATTGAAAAACTTAAAATAAGGATATCTGAAAATGAAGATATTAACTTGTTAGGGGCATCAAAATTAATCTAACTCTGTAAAATAATGAAGGCAAAAATGTTTGTATGTATGTTGCTTGGAGCTATAATGCTTTCGTGCAATGGCCAATCTTCTGTAACAGAAAACAACTCTCAGGTACTTAATATGAATTGGAAAATTCAGAAGTCGAGTAAAGTAAAAGCCGATGGGAGCGAAATATCGAAAAGCAGCTTTGCCCCTGAAAACTGGATCGAAGCACATGTTCCTTCAACTGTTATGGGTATTTTATCCACTCAGGTGGAATATGCAAATTTGTTTGTTGGCGGCAATTACTATGCAGCCGATAAGTCGCCTTTCAACGAGTCGTGGTGGTACCGCACAACTTTTAAACTCGCCGACTTGAAAAGCAACAATGCTGTTTTGATTCAATTCGACGGTATTAGTTACTATGCCAACATTTGGTTGAATGGAGAAAAAATTGCTTCAAAAGATCAGGCTTTTGGAACTTTCCGCAGGTTTGAATTCGATATAACCAAAACAGCTGTTAATGGAGAAAATACCTTGGCCGTTGAAATCTTCCGTCAGCAACCTGGCGATTTTGGGCATGGTTTTGTCGATTGGAATCCTCGTCCACTTGACGAAAATATGGGGATATGGCGCGATGTTACCGTAAAAATTATTCGCGATGTGCAGTTGAAAAACGGCTTTGTACGCAGTAAAGTAAACACACAAACGCTCGATGACGCCTGGCTTACAGTGGGTGCACAGTTGAGAAATTTCACCGGTGCAGCGGTTAACGGAACGGTTAAACTTACGTTGGGCGAAACAGTGATGGAACATCCAGTTACTCTTCAACCAAACGAAACCAAAGAGCTGGTATTGACTTCAACAGAGCTTGAAAAACTTCATATTAAAGACCCAAAACTGTGGTGGTGTAACCAATTGGGCGATCCAAACCTTTACAGCCTGAAGATGGAATTTGTTCACAAGGGGAAAGCTAAAGCTGAAGAGAATATCCGTTTTGGAATTCGCGAAATTGAAAGCTATTTCAATGCCGAAGGACATAAAGGGTTCAAGCTGAACGGCAAAGAAGTGCTGATAAAAGGTGCCGGTTGGACCGATGATCTTTTTCTGCGTGACACCAAAGAAAGCAATGAAATACAGGTGAAGTATGTGAAGGATATGGGAATGAACACCATCCGCTTCGAGAATATATGGGGAACATCTCAGAATATTTACGACCTGTGCGACGAACAGGGATTGTTGGTAATGGTTGGTTGGAGCTGTCAATGGGAATGGGATAATTACCTTGGCAAACCATGCGATAATTTTGGAGGAATCTCAACTGAAGCCGATATTGCCTTAATTTCTCAATACATGCGCGATCAGGTGCTTTGGTTGCGTAATCACCCGTCAATTTTTGTGTGGATGGTGGGCAGTGATATGCTTCCTCGCCCCGCACTTGAAAAAGAATACATGAAACTGTTCAGCGAACTCGATAACCGCCCATGGTTAAGTGCAGCATCGAGCCGTACCAGCGAACTTACAGGTCCAACGGGCGTTAAAATGAACGGCCCTTACGAATATGTTGGTCCGTCGTACTGGTATCTCGATAAACGGAGTGGTGGCGCTTTTGGGTTCAATACCGAAACTGGCCCCGGCTCACAATTGCCTGTTGTTGAATCGATTGAAAAGATGGTTCCCGAGACCGATCGTTGGCCGCTAAGCAAAGCATGGGATCAGCATTGTACCACATCGGGATCAGCAATGAACAGCATGAAACTTCAAAACGAAATTGTTACTGCACAATATGGCACGCCAACTGGGTTTGACGATTTTGTTCGAAAAAGCCACATGTCGAATTACGAAGCCATTCGCGCCATGTTCGAAGCGTTTAGAGTGAACCGGCCAAATTCAACAGGCATTATTCAGTGGATGATGAACTCTGCATGGCCATCGCTATACTGGCAGGTGTACGACTTTTATCTGGTTCCAACACCGGCATATTACGGTGTGAAAAAAGCACTTCAACCGGTGCAGCTGATTTTCAATTATGGCGACAGGTCAATTGTGCTTTCTAACGAAACATTGAACAACATAGGAGGTGGTAAGGCAAAAATCTCGGTCTTCGATTTGAACTCAAAATCAATTTTCAATAAAGAGATTGATGTAAATGTAGCCGCCAACAGTTCTGCAAAGCTGGTCAATCTTCCAACGTTCAATACATTGGCTTTTGTAAAAATGGAATTGATCGGCAGTAATGGCGATTTGCTGTCCGACAACTTCTACTGGTTAAGTTCTCAGCCCGAAGAGTTCGACTGGAAAGCTACGGAATGGTATTACACTCCTATGAAAAAATATTCAGATTATACCGAATTAAGCAAACTTGAGCAGGTTGAACTGCAACTGAAACAATCGGTTCAGCAAAACGGAAACGAAGCAGTTTTAACGGTTGAAATGGAAAATGATAAAAAAACAATTGCATTTTTCACCGAATTGAAATTGAAAACCGATGATGGAGAGTGGGTGGTACCTGCAACTTTCACCGACAACTATTTATCGTTGTTGCCCGGCGAAAAAAAGACTGTTGTAGTGAAGTTCCCCGTTGCAAAGGTGGATGGAAAGAAAACAACGCTTTCGATTTCGGGTTGGAATGTTGTTCGTCAACTCGTTGAAGTGAAACTGTAATTATTGAAACGATATGCCCAGAGTAATTGTATTGGCCGACTTTTCTGAGGAGTACTTTAAGAAGATACTCCTTGGAGTTGCCCGGTATTCGAAAGAAAACGGGCCATGGGAGTTTTGCCGTATGCCTGTTTATTACCGTGAAACACATGGTGTTGATGGTATTTTAAAATGGGCCAAAGAGTGGAATACCGACGGGATGCTTGTTCAACTAAAGAACGACAACGACTCGGAAAAAATTAGTTCAGCAGGCTTTCCTGTGATTGCTCAGGATTTTATGGAGCGTTTCGCAAACCTTCCCAACATAACGGGTGACTATTTCAGTACAGGAAAAATTGGTGCTGAATATTTTCTGAAAAAGGGATTCATGCACTTTGCTTATTATGGCTTTCCAAATTTTGTGTGGTCGCGCGAGAGGGGAGAAGGGTTTCGCAATTATTTGAAATCAAAAGGGTTCGAAGTGTCATTTTATGAAAACGACCACAGTTTTGAATCCGATTTTTGGTACTACAGGCCTTCGAAATTGAGCCAATGGCTTTCAGAATTACCCAAGCCTGTTGCCATTATGGCCTGCGACGATAACCGCGGGCAACACATTACCGAAGCGTGCAAACTTGCCGGAATAAAAATTCCCGAAGAAGTGGCTGTTCTTGGAGTTGATAACGATGAGCTGATTTGTACCTTGTCTGACCCTCCGCTGTCGAGCATTGCTCTTGATGCCGAAAAAGGAGGCTATGAAGCTGCCCGTTTGCTCGATCGGATGATGCAAAATTCCAACGCCGCTTTTCACAATGTAATTGTGTCGCCCTTGCAGGTGATTACTCGCCAGTCGACCGACATTTATGCCACGCCCGATATGGAGATTGCGCGTTCGTTGAAGTTTATTCATCAAAACAGTGATCGTAACTTGTTGGTGACCGATGTGCTTAATGTGGTGGCACTGTCGCGCAGGGCATTTGAAATCAGGTTTAAAAAAGTAACCGGAGTCTCGGTCTACCAATATTTTCTAAAATTGCGAATCGATCGGTTTGCTCACCGCCTAATTGAAACCGATAAGGCTGTAAATGAAATTGCTATTGACTTGGGATTCACTGAATTTAAAAATGTGTCGCGGCTTTTTAGGCAAATTAAAGGTTGTTCGCCTGTTGAATATCGTAAGAAACACAAGGCTATTGGAAGTTAAAATTTCAGTTTATTTACCCAATTTATTTCCGCATTCGCTAATATCTTTTCTATTTTTGGTCGGTTAAAAATCGAATCACAATCATGAAGAAAAATATTGCAGTTATCTGGGGTGGCGACTCATCTGAATATGTAGTAAGTGTTAAAAGCGGAAGGAATATCTTCAACAGTATCGATACCGAACTATTTACGCCGTGGCTTATTCGTATGCGTTTTGAAGAGTGGAACGTGATGGATGGCGAAACAATGATTGCTGCTGTTGACAAAAGCGATTTCAGCTTTGTGATTAACGGCGAAAAGATAAAACCTGAATATGCGTTTATCATGATTCACGGTACGCCCGGCGAAGACGGTGTTTTGCAAGGCTATTTCGATTTGTTGAATATTCCCTATTCTGCTACCCGGGTTTATGCTTCGGCTTTAACTTTTCACAAGTTTTATTGCGATAATTTCCTCAGGGCATTTAACATCACAATGGCCCGTGCAGCCTATTTTCAGAAAGGCGATTCTATTGAACCAAAGAAATTGGTTGAAGAATTTGGGTTGCCCATGTTTATTAAACCCAGTGCTGGCGGTTCTAGCTTTGGTGTTACTAAAGTTAAAAGCGAAGATCAGATTCTTGCTGCCGTTGAAGCAGCCTATGCCGAGAGCGACGACTGTTTGGTTGAGGAATTCATCGATGGGATGGAACTGGCCGTGGGGGTGTGCGAGCTGAACGGCAAAATTGTTCCGTTCCTTCCTACCGAAGTAATTCCCAAGGGCGATTTCTTCGACTACGATTCAAAATATTTAGCTGGAGGTGCTACCGAAATTACACCAGCCCGAATTTCAGAAGAAAAAATAAAAGAATGTCAGGATCTTACGGTGAAATTGTACAAACTCATTGGTTGTCATGGCATAGTACGTATCGACTTTATTCTTAAGAACAACGAATTCTATTTTCTCGAAATCAATACAATACCGGGAATGACCGAAACCAGTTTCATACCACAGCAGTTAAATGCAATGGGGTTAAGTTTGCGGGATATTGTGAGTCAGATCATTGAAGCCGATCTTCAAAAAAGGAAATAAAAGTAGTTTGATTGTACCCTTTTACTCCAGCATTTTTTTAATTTTAAGGTTCTTTTTTCATTTCAATTTCAAACCAATTTTTATTCATGGTAACCACAAATAAGCGCAAACCTGCAACAAATATCGATCAAATTAATGCCCAATATGGGAAAATTCCGCCACAAGCAGTTGAAGTTGAAGAGGCTGTTCTTGGGGCTTTAATGCTTGAACGTGATGCATTTGTTGGTGTTGCCGACGTTTTGGTTGAGGATTGTTTTTACAAAGAAGAGCATCGCGAAATTTTCAAGGTAATTAAAGACTTGTCGATGCAAGACAAACCAGTCGACTTGCTGATAGTGACCCAAGAATTGAAAAACCGCGGATTGCTTGAACAGGTTGGTGGCCCATATTACATTACCCAACTAACCAGTAAAGTTGCATCGGCTGCTCACCTCGAGTTCCATGCCCGCATCATTGCCCAAAAATTTATTCAGCGTGAGCTTATTCGCTCTTGCTCCGAAATACAGGCCAACGCTTACGACGATACAAAAGACGTTGATGAGTTGATTAACGAAGCAGAATCGGCCATTTTCAAAATATCGGAAGGAAATATCAAGAAAGAAACACTGCCTATTAAACCTATTCTGAAGGAGGCTGTGCATTTGATTGAAGAGGCCAGTAAGCGCGACGATGGGCTTTCGGGGGTTCCTTCGGGCTTTTCGAAGGTTGACCGAATGACTTCGGGATGGCAAAAAACCGACTTGGTGATTATTGCTGCCCGTCCGGCCATGGGTAAAACCGCTTTTGTACTTTCGATGATGCGCAACATGGCGGTTGACTGGAAAAAGCCGGTAGCCATGTTCTCTCTTGAAATGTCGTCGATTCAGTTGGTAAACCGTTTAATTGCTGCTGAATCGGAACTTGGTTCTGAAAAAATAAAAAAAGGTTCGCTTGTTGGCGACGACTGGGTGCGGTTGAACAATGCCATTCAAGTGCTCGACGAAGCTCCAATATTTGTTGACGATACACCCGCTCTTTCGATTTTTGAGTTCAGGGCAAAATGTCGACGACTGAAAATGCAGCACGACATTGGCATTATCCTGGTCGACTACCTTCAGTTGATGACTGCCGGAACCGACAACCGTGGTAGCCGTGAGCAGGAGGTGAGTTTAATCTCACGCTCGCTGAAAGCCATTGCAAAAGAGCTCGATGTGCCAATTATTGCTCTTTCGCAGTTGAACCGTTCTGTTGAATCGCGTGAGGGAAAAAGGCCACAGCTGTCTGACTTACGTGAATCGGGAGCAATTGAGCAGGATGCTGATATGGTAATATTTATTCACCGTCCTGAATATTACGGAATTAACGAAGATGAAGAGGGAAATTCACTTCGAAATGTGGCTGAGATTATTATTGCAAAGCACCGTAATGGCGCCGTTGGCGATGTAAGACTTACTTTCCGTAAAGAGTTGGCCCGGTTTATGGATATGGAAGAATATCCTTCGGACTTTGAATTGGCGCCAGTTGGAATGACTTTCAGTTCGAAGATGAACGAAGATCGTAAGGCAGCGATAGCGTCGCCTGGGTTCAGCATCCCTTCGGGCAATCCGTTCGAAAGCTTTGGAAGTAATAGCGATATACCATTTTAACCAATGAGAAAAGCAATTTTAATCATACTACTTTCATTTTTTGCAGTCGGTAATCTGGTTGCATCTTCAATTTTGATCCCGATGGACCAAAGTCAGAAAAACCATTTGAAAGCCTACGGAATTGCCTACTGGACTCTTGAACGTGCACTCGATGTCAAATGGTTGCTCAATTACCGTGGGGGTAGTTTTATGATTAGCTATGTTAAAGATTTGGAAAGCGAATGCTTAGTCAGGGGTATTTCATTTGAAGTAATTGCCGATGGTACCGCTAATCAAATTGTAAACGAAATATCGAGCCCATCGCAAAATATGGATGTTGTATTACTACAAAAGGCGCCCAAAATTGCAGTTTACACACCTCCGAACAAGCAACCTTGGGACGATGCTGTAACCATGGTGCTTGCATATGCCGAAATTCCGTATGAGAAAATTTATGATACTGAAATAATTGAGGGCAAGCTTGCCGATTATGACTGGTTGCACCTGCATCACGAAGATTTTACCGGGCAGTTTGGTAAGTTTTTTCGCAACTATCAGCATATGCCCTGGTATCAAGAGGAGGTAAAAACAAATCAGGATTTAGCCAAGCAGTTAGGTTTTCTGAAAGTTTCTGAGATGAAAATGACCATTTCGAAAATCATTCAGAGTTATGTCGCAAATGGGGGATTTTTATTTGCGATGTGTGCAGCTACCGATACTTACGATATAGCTTTGGCTGCCGAGGGAACCGATATTTGCGAATCGATGTACGACGGTGACCCTGCCGACCCCGACATGAATAGTCATCTCGACTTTACCCGTACGTTTGCCTTTCAGGATTTTACGGTCGATAGTGATCCTTACAAATATGAATTCTCAAATATTGATGTTACCGATACCCGGAAAATTCAAATGACTTCAGACTTTTTTTCGCTGTTTGATTTTTCGGCAAAATGGGACCCCGTGCCCACCATGTTGTGCCAAAACCACACTCAAATTGTTCGTGGTTTTATGGGTCAAACTACTGCTTATAACAAAGATTTTCTAAAGCCAGAAGTGTTGGTGATGGGTGAAAATAAAGCCGGAAACGAAGCTCGTTACATTCATGGTGAGTTGGGCAAAGGAACCTGGACTTTTTACGGGGGCCACGACCCTGAAGATTATCGCCACGCAGTAGGCGATCCTCCAACCGACCTAAATTTGTACCCCAATTCTCCGGGCTATCGTTTAATCCTGAACAACGTGTTGTTCCCTGCTGCTAAAAAGAAAAAACAGAAAACGTAACAGATTTACGTTGAAAAGCGAGTTGTTCTTTCTGAAATTTTTTGTTAGGGCAACAGAATCCAGCAGTTGGCGATTCCAATAAATTTTAGTTTTTCCTTGTTGGCCTTAGCTTTCACTGTAACAAATAATATGTGGTCAGAGTAGCGGTAGGTGGCTAATAGTTGAATTTGAGTGGCTATACTGACTCCTTTTTGAATCACATTATTACTTTCCTTCCGTTTCTTAGCAGCCTCATTTTTTACCCAAAGTTCGAAATCTTTTTCGGTTGGTTTTGTTTTGTAAAGCGCAACAACGCTAAGCGTAAGAGCCATAACTGCGATTGCCGCAATTAAAGGTTTACGATATTGATGTTTTCTTTTCTTTTTCGGTTCTGGTGAAGCAATGGTGTTTTCAATCACTGTTTCGGTTGCCGAACGTTCATTCGCAACAGGGCTTTCAGTCAGCGTTTCTGATACAATACTTTCTTCTTCATCCGAATTCTCAATCGGAGCTTCTGTGATGTGGTTTTCATGAGCAGAGGTGCTCTCAATTTTGTCCACTTCGGGAGCGTTTTCAATGTTTTCGGCAAGGGGGTTTTCCTGATTCAACATATCAATCAAAAATGGTTAACAATTCATTTAAATTTATGATGGTGAATGTTGGTTCCCCAAAATCACCATATTCAACGGGGGTTTTAATCAGGTCGAAATAGACCTGATCGATTCCGAAATTTTTGGCTCCAATAACATCACTTTCCCACGAATCGCCTATCATTATGCTTTCTGTTTTTCTGGCATTACTGCTTTTGATTGCATATTCAAAAATTTCGAACGAAGGTTTTGGCGATTTGATCTCTTCCGAAATGTACACAAAGGTAAAGTAGCGGTCGAGTCCCGTGTTGATCAATTTGTTGTGTTGTACCTCTTTAAACCCGTTGGTGATGATGTGCAGGTGATAGCCTCGACTTTTAAGTGTAGAAAGAATCTCTATTGCATTGGGGAGCAGTACTGTTTGGGTGCTCATGATTTTCAGGTAAAGATCATCGATGGCAAGGTATTTCATGTCTGGAACAATGCCGAAAAGAGCCAAGCTCCGTTTGAAACGTTCTCCGCGAAGAAAATCCTTTGAGATCTTCTTTTCACGATATTCAGCCCAAAGTGCGTCATTGATCACAAGGTATTCCTGAAAATACAGATCGAACGATACTAATTTCTCCATCAGTTTAAGTTGATCGAAAGCCATTTTCATGGCTAGGAATGCATTTTTGTCGAAGTCGTAAAGTGTATTGTCCAGGTCGAAAAACAGGTGTCGGTATTTGCTCATTGCAGCCGCTTTTTTGCACTACGAAAGTAGTTGATTCATTTTTAGGAATACAATTGCTTCGATATTTTTGAGGTAATGCAATCAAAGTTAAAACTCTCTTAATGGAGATGGAACTCAATGCCTGGGTGTTTAAAAAAAATAAAGCCGTCCGGGAAATCCGAACGGCTTATTTAACACACACTTAATTAAAGATTACTCATGAACACGAGTACTTTATTATTATCCTCTAATTTTTCGAATGGAATAAAATTACCAACCAGTTCTTCACCATTTAAAACCAGTTTTGAAACGCCTTTCTGAACTCCATTTTCGTTTTTCACCTCAATACTTAAGTGCTTTCCACGGAAACGACGGGTCATTTTGAAGCTCTTCCAATTGGCCGGAACACATGGATCGATGGTCAACCCGTCGTATTCGGGTTGAACGCCCATGATGTATTGCGTGGCTGCATAGTAACTCCAGGTGGCTGCACCTGTTAACCATGGCAAGCGAGCAGCTCCAAACCGTGGGCTGTATTTGCTGTGGGTAAACTGGCAGTTCACATAAGGCTCGATCTGACGGATTTCGGCTTTGGTATTGTAAGCCGCCGGCATAAACGCACGAAGGTAGTTGAATGCTTGTTCTCCATTTCCCAACATGGTTTCGGCAATAATTGCCCAGCCTTGGGTGTGTGAAAAGATCGAACCGTTTTCTTTCATCCCTTCGTTGAAAAGCGGTGCTTTTACAATTTTGTGGTTGGTTTTCACATAAGGCGGTGAGCATATCGCAATACCGCATTCTGAAGCCAGGTTTTCGCGAACAGCTTTCATGGCCAGTTCTGCCTTTTCTGACGAAGCGTGTCCGCTTAATACGGCCCATGATTGTGGGTTTAACCAGCAACTTCCTTCTTCGTTCTCTTTCGAACCATATTTCAACCCATCAACACGGTAGGCACGCATGTACCATTCGCCATCCCAGGTGTGTTGTTCTATGTTTTTATCGAGTGTTTCAAGATGACCTTTTGCCCATTCGATCTCCTCTTTTGTGCCAAATTTCTCGTTTATTTCGATGTAGGTTTTCAATGCAAAACGCAACTGCATGGCCACAAAAACGGTTTCACCATCGTGCCCCAGTTCTAGACAGTCGTTCCAGTCGGCCAGCAAACCACAGGGCAAGCCATGTTTTCCACTGCGTTCGAGGTTGAACTCAATGGCACGGCGCAAGTGGCCAAGAACTGTTGCTTCACCTTTGTCGGCATAAGGCAGAACTTTTTGGTAGAAGCTGGTATTGCCTGTTTCTTTCACAAAAGCAGGAACACTGTTGAACAACCACATGCAATCGTCGGAGCGGTATTCCATTTCGTCGGGGCACTTTTCGCTGCCGGGATTGTGGGCAAATGGTTTCACCACGGGCATGGCACCTCCGGTTGAGGCTTGTCCGGTAATCATCAGCTCCAGCCGTTTTCCGGCATCTTCTGGAATGGTGTGCAACACGCCCAACATATCCTGAACAGTATCGCGATAACCCAATCCGTCGCGTTCGCCACTATAAACCAAGCTGGCCGCGCGCGACCAGGCAAAGGTCATCAGGCAGTTGAAAGGGCTCCACATGTTGGTCATGCTGTTGAATTCCGCATCGGGGGTTTCAATCCACATGCCTTCCAATTGCTTATGCCAACTCTGTTTCAGGGCTTCAAATTCAACTTTCAACTTTTCAACGTTATTGAATTCAGCTTTTGCCGCTTTTCCCTGAACGGCTGCTTTGCCAATTCCCATCAATACGGCAAACTCTTTCGATTCGCCGGGTTCAAGGTCAATATCAATTTGAACCACACCGCAACCGTTGTCGCCATAAGCCAGCGAGTTGGTGCATTCGCCCTTTTCAACTACCAACGGATTGTGGTACGAATGGTAATCGCCAATAAACTTGTTCAAGTCGGTATCGAAGCCTGAAATTTCTGCACCTACTATGCCAAGGAAAGTGTGACGGTTCCCGTCGTGGTTCTGAAAATCGCCCGAATCGTCGGGAAGATTTACGTTGATCCCATGATCGATAATGTCGTCTTCAACCGTCATCCGAAGAATGTACTGGGTGTATTGAAGGTTCATAAAATCCTGAACCTGATACCAGTTATTGGCGTATTCAACGAAAGTGTAGAAACGAAGGCTTCTTTTTACCTTGTCGTTGTTGGTTACCTTCATCATCCATGTTTCGAAGGTTTTGCCCAGCGGGACAAAGTAAGTCGATTCGGTACGGATGTTGTCGTATTCCGATTCGATGATGGTGTAAGCCGTACCGTGGCGGCAGATCGTTTTGTATTGATCGAGCGGTTTTCCAACCGGTTGCCAAGCTGCCGACCAGTAATCTTTTTTGTCGCGGTCGTGGATATAGAAATAACGTCCGGGTTGATCGAGCGGGATTGAGTTAAAACGCAAACGCATGAATCGCCCTTGCGCTGCCGATTTAAAGAAGCTGTAGCCCCCGGCATTGTTGGTAATGATAGCTCCGTACTCGGTACTTCCGAGGTAGTTGCTCCACGATTTTGGTGTGTCGGGCCTATCAATTACGTATTCTTTTTTGATGTCGTCGAAATGTCCGTATTGCATATCAAATAGTCATTAGTCATTGGAAAAAAGTCAATGGAAAAAGAAAAGGTCATTAGTCAATAGAAAAAAATCATTGGTCATTAGTCAATGGAAGAGGTCTCTCTTTCCTAATGACCATTGACCAATGACTATTGACTGTATTTAGAAAACTTCTGAATTTGCTTTCATGTAGCTGATCACTTCGTCGACCTGACAAAAAGCGAGAGCGGTGTATGTATCGGCAGCACCATAATAGATGGCAATACGACCGGTTTCAGCATCGTACAGGTTGGCACAAGGGAAAAGCACGTTGGGCACAAACCCAGTGGTCTCGTAAGGTAACTCAGGAGTTAACAGGTAATCGCGGGTACGGTAAAGCACCTTCGATGGCTCGTTAATATCGAGAAGCACAGCTCCGAAGCTATAAACAAACCCGTTGCAGGTTCCCGATACACCGTGGTAGAACAACAACCAGCCTTCGGTAGTTTCAATGGGTACAGGACCTGCACCAATTTTTGTTCCCTGCCACCAGCCTTGTCCGCCTTTGCTCATTACGTGTTTGTGGTTGCCCCAGTAAACCATGTCGGGACTTTCGCTAATGAAAATATCGCCGAAAGGCGTGTGCCCTGTATCGCTTGGGCGGCTCAACAACACGTATTTGCCGTTTATTTTGCGTGGAAACAACACCCCGTTGCGGTTGTATGGCATTAAAGGATTCGACATGCGGGTAAAGGTTTTGAAATCTTTTGTACGTCCCAACCCAATCGAAGGACCTTTCATATCGTCGCACCAGGTTACAAAATATTCGCCATCGATTTCAATCACTCGTGGATCGTAGGCATAGCTGGTCGGGGCTGGATTGCCGTTTTCATCGACCCAAGCTATAGGATCAGGAGTCAAATCGATATGAATTCCGTCTTTACTTGTACCTGCAAACAGTGTTGCACGGCCATTTTTTTGATCGGCACGGAATACTCCGGCAAATTCGCCTTTGAAGGGAGCCATTGCGCTGTTATAAACACGGGCAGCTTTTGGTATTGGATTCCAACCGATCACCGGGTTTCCACTAAATCGCCACATTACTTCTGTGCATCCTTCCGGTTTATCTTCCCAAGGAATATTTGGGAGCGTTTTTCCAATAATTGTCTTACTCATAGTTTGTAATGTCTATATATTTTGATTGTCTGATTTTCAATTATTCAGTTGCATCTACACCCGATGCAATTCGGCGGGCTTCAAGGTCAACTTTGATATTTGCAACTTTCTTTTCATCGAGTTTGTAGAAGAATAGCAAGCCAAGGGCCACAGCGCCGAAAATAAGTGGAATTATACTCATCATCGACCTGAGACCTGAAACTACATTTGCATTTTGAACAACGTTTGCCTGAAATCCATAAGCTCCAAGTATCAAACCAACAATAGCAGCACCAACGGCCCAGCCAATTTTAGTTGACAAGATTGAAGCAGAATAAACTAAGCCTGTAGCTCGGCGGCCTGTTTTCCATTCAGAATAGTCGGCGGTATCGGCATACATAGCCCAAAGGATTGCAGAGATTGGTCCTCCGGTAATTGAACCAATTATTTGAATGGCAAATATAAGTGTCAGATTTTCTGGCTTCAGAAAGTAGAAAGAACCTGTGCAGAGCATTGAGATGATCAATAGAATGATAACTGCTCTTTTCTTTCCCGACATACCTGCAAACCATGGTACAAGAAAAACACCAATAAGTGAAAATGCTTGTCCAATTCCGTTGAATCCTGAGGCAAGATCTTCAAAACTAAAGTGGAAGGTATTTCCAAATATGCTGTAGTCTTGTGCCCCTACAAAATATTTGAAGTAGTGAGTTGTCACACTAATTCTGACACAGTTAAATAAGATGAAAAGGATGGTAACGGCAAAAAGTATTAACCATGCATCGTTTTTCATCAAATCTTTTAAGTCGTTTCTAACGGTTGATTTTTCCTTGGCAATGGGTTTAACACGTTCTTTGGTAGATAGAAAGGTGATTGCAAAGAAGATAATGGCAAAAACAGCATATACAACCATTGTTAACGACCAGCCTCTGGTGCTTGTGCTCGATCCGTTTCCAAAATGTTTTGCAAGTACAAGTGCGGTGAATGATACAATCAACCCGGCAAGATAAGCACCTACAAATTTAAAGGAAGAAACACTGGTGCGTTCTTTTGAGTCGGGTGAAATTACCCCCATTAAAGAGGTATAAGGGATATTCACAAAAGAATAGAAAAACATAAACCCGATGAACGTGAAGTAAGCATAGATTAGTTTTCCGTTGGGGCCAAAATTAGGAGTGGTGAAGGCTAAAACAGCCATTATTGCCAAAGGAACGGCTCCCCACAAGATAAATGGCCTGAATTTGCCCCATTTGGTATTGGTGCGGTCGGCAGCCATACCAATTCCCAAATCAAAGATTGCATCAAGTACCCTTGAAACAGCAATCATGGTTCCAGCTGCAACTGCTGTTAAACCAAATGAATCGGTATAAAAAAACAGTAGGTAAAGTGTAATGTTTTGCCAAAACAAAACCGAGGCGAGGTCGCCACATCCATATCCGGTTTTTTCCCAGAATGAAAGTTTTTTAACGGTGTTACTCATAAGTGACAGATTCTAAAAATTAGTAATAGGTAGTTTAAATGGTTTTGGAAATAAAATTGGACTAAACTATCTGTTCTCTTTCGAAAAGAGAGGGGGGTATCGTTGCAATATGTAGTAAAAAGAGCAGGTGAAAAATGCCTTTCTCTTGAAGAATGTGCTCAGAATATGCTTGATATTCATCCGAAAATAATTTGTTTTTCTAATTGCCGGATGGAACTCACATGATTCATTTTCAATGGTGTATGTGATAGTGTGCAAACATGTTCGTTTCATGCCAAATCGTGAATTAGTGTAATTTGTACGCACTTTTAAAAAACAAAGACAAAACCAGGGTTGCCGGTTTCGTCTTTTTTAATGAAATTGATATTGATAAATAGGGGTGGATGATAAAAAGGGAATTGCTTTTTTTATAATTGGTGGGGTTATATCTTTTTCAAAAAGAGGTGGAGTATTAACACTACACTTAATCCGAGAATCAAACCTACAGCCATGTAAATGATGTAAAGGTTTATTCTGATAATGTCTTCAAACAAAATGAGAATTAATGCGGCTGCTCCCATTAATACCAAAGAATAGAGTAACCCTATTTTTTTGTTTATTGTCCGGTCATCACTGTTTTCATCAATGAGTTGTTGTTCCTGGTAATCGTTCATATTTTGAATCTTTTTTGGGTTTTCGATATCAAATGACGTAAAGGCGTGTGTTAAAAGCAAAAAAAATGTGTGAATAGACGTTTTTTTTTATTGAATGAACGGTTTTATTGAGTGAACGAAATTGGGAAAGTCCAAAATGATCCTTTTTTCACTTTTCAAAACAATTGAATAGTATGACAATTAACCCATTTGCGAGGCGGATTGAAAAAAAAATCAAAATTAACTGCCACCATTTTCTAATTTCGCATCTAACTAATGAATCGATTTAAAACTAAACCTAATCACCTTGAAACCGATTAACTGGGACGAATTGTTCCGACGGAATGCAGCTCAGCTTAAAGGGTTGTGCCGCAGATATGTGGGCGACCCTGCGGTTGCCGACGATTTGGTGCAAGAAACTTTTATTACCGCCATCGATAAAATTGAAACTTACCGTGGAAGTGGTTCGCTCGACGGCTGGATAAGAAAAATAGCTGTGAACAAAGCGTTGCTTTACCTCAGAGAGGCGAAACCCGCTAATGTTCCCGTTGATACATTAACGAATACAATTGAACAGGAATCAGAAATGGAAAATTTGGCAGGCAAAACACGATATGCAATTGAAAACGCATCGTTCAGCACCGACGAGCTGCTCTCGGTGATCGACGCTTTGCCCCTGCACCACAAAATTGTGTTCAATATGTATGTGATTGACGGGTTCAGTCATAGTCAGATTGCCCAACAGATGAGCATCAGTGCGGGAACTTCGAAATCGCACCTGGCAAGGGCGCGTAAAAAGGCACAAGAGCTGCTTTATGCAAAAGCCAGCGGAAAACAACCTGCCGAAACCCGCAGAAGAAGTGCTTTGCTGTTGCTGCTTTTTCAACCGAATTACATCGACCGGATATTCCGAAAAGGCCTTGGCCAATTTGGGCTTCCGTTACAAACTCCCAATATCACTTTTCCACCCGGAACTACTTTAACACTAAAATGGACTGCAACCATTGCAGGAAAGGCCGCACTTTGTGGCAGCGCAATTTCGATTGTTGCTGCCGGCGGCTTTTTCGCTGTGCAGTTAGCGCAACAACCATCGGCAGGTGGGGTTGAGCCGGTTCAGGCTGAAGAGGTTTTTACCAGTGCTCCGGTAGTTAAACCCGTGCCCGATTCGCTTATAATTGCGGCCCACGAGGTTCAAAAGCCCCAAGCGCCTGCGAAAGTTGAAAAAGAAAAAGTGATCATCAGAAAAACCATTGTTATACGTGATACTGTGCGCCTTGAAAGACCTGCTTCGAAATAGCCTGCTGCTTTTTGCACTGCTCCTAACCGGCAGTGCTTTTTCGCAAGTCCCCGACACTGTTGTTGTTTACGAATACGTGTATGTAACCGATACGGTGTGGATAGAGCGCGAGACTATCGACTTTAAAAAGCTCATATCCGTTGAACCTGCTGCATTTCAAGTGAATAATTCGCTATCTACGGATTTTTATCCTTCTACAAGTGCAACCATTTCGGATAAAAGCATCTATGAGGTAAAGAACCAAAAACAAGATGAAATGAAAAAACTAGCATTTTTAGGGTTGGCATTGTTCGCATTAAATACAAGCACAAAAGCTCAATCGGAGTTTAAAGATAACCTGAGCATTTTTTTAAAAGGAAATTTGGCAACTCAATTGGCTTCATTTCCCGATATCTCAAATTATAATGGAAGCGCAAGCAGTTTTACAGAAAAAGAGTTTGGGGAACACTTGCAATTATATCTTCCTTCTGTTGGATTCGGTGTGTCATCCGAAATACAACTAACTCATTTTTTAAGTTTTATACCAAGGGCTTGTTACATTCAAAAGGGATGTAGCAAACAAGTCTCTGGTGGAAAATATTATGTGAAAGTTCCAGGAGAATACAATACTTACACAAATGTATATACCAATGATAACGAAATACAGAATCGATTTCATACTATTTCAACAGATATTCTGTTGAAGTTGGCAAAGAAAAATTATAAGAAAATTCAGCCAATGTTTTATACCGGATTAAGTTTTGATTTGCTCTTATGGTATAAGAATGAGTTTGAAATTGATATGTTATATGGCCCCGATAATGAATACAATAACTTTAAGCGTTTGACTTATGGGTTAGTTAATGGAATTGGACTTGAGGCTAATAATAATTGGTATATGCAATTCGAAATGAATAATGATTTAAGTTTTTTAGTTAAAAACAAAACATTGAAAATACGTAATCTTGTTTTCTCTGTTAATTTAGGAATCTACCTCAACAAAATTCCACATTTTAAAATTGTGAATACCTCTAAAAAAGCGATGTGATTTTTATAATCAAGAATCCTTCCACTCCTCCAATGAAACTAAAATATTCGTCATTATCATTGTTCCTGATTTGCCTGCTTTATGCAGGCACTGCTTTTGCCCAAGTGCCCGACACCGTGGTGGTGTACGAATACGTGTATGTAACCGATACGGTGTGGGTTGAACGCGAAACTTTCGACTTTAAAAAGCTGATATCCGTTGAACCTGCTGCATTACAGGTGAATAATTGTTCAGTTGACGGTTTTTATCCGCCATTAAGTGCAACCATTTCTGAAAATTCCATCATAAGAGAAGAAACCAAAAAACTATCAGAAATGAAAAGAACCGGATTTTTTACTCTTTTGCTGCTCTCGGTGCAGTCGCTCACCTTTGGGCAGGCCGAGTTCAGCGTAAATGCTGGCACAAGCAGCATGTGGTTCGAACATGGCGTGAGTACAATTAGTAACCCCATGTGGACAGGTGCTCATGTTGGAGCAGAGTTAAGTTTTCCAATAAAAAACAGCGACTTGGATTTTTCGGTTGGGGGTAAAATTAGCTATATATCGCCAATAACCGATTATAAACAATCGAAACCCATTGACGCAAGCTTACCTTTTTTTGAGTATGACTATGCAAAAATTCAAACCAATGTTATTTTAAATGAACTGAATACAGGGCTTTTTGATACTCCCTATTTTCAGTTATCTGTACCATTTAAACTGAATTCTAGACTTGGAAATTGGAAACCTTATTTGGGTACAACGTGCGATGTATCTGTTTTTCTGTATTCAGCAACTTATTCGTCTTATTACGACAAATCAAAAACTCCTTTTCTCGATTTGTGTATTTTGGCAGGAACCTCCTATTTCTTTTCTGAGAAATTGGGAATCGATATTGGAGTTAGTCAAGGGCTGTTTGGCAAATACAATATTTTTGAATGTAGTATTAGCCCAACTCTTGGGGTTGATGAATACTTATTCAGATCGCTAGATCTCGACATTAGTTTGGTTTATATTTTTTAAAGACTTAATTATGAGAACAATATATTATATTAAAACAAGACTGATATTGTTTGTGAAAGTAGGATTGATCCTCACCTCATGCACGAAGTATGATTTAGAACCCACAATAAAACCATCTGAAGGTTTAAATATCATTATCGGTAATCAAGTGAAGATTACATCAAATGAAATAGATTACTACGATAATTCTTCTAAACTTTTCTATATGAATTCGAATTTGCCATATAAATTTACCGATTTTAATGGTTCGAAATTTTGGATCACCGACAATCAAGATCCGGTGCTTACTGGTGCAGTTAGAATTGATTGTCAGTGTGGAGTAGACAGTCTCATAAAAACAGAATTGATTATTGCTGAAGGATACCATTCATACATTGTGAGTTTGAGAAAGAGTTTTAGCAATCAGCGATACTTTTTTAGTGATGACGATGAGCGAGAGAACGAATTGTTTATCAATACGCTGAAAAAGTACAGAAAATATAGAAGTGGAATTTCCATTGATTTCGATAAAATTGAACGTATCGATTGGAATCACATTCAACTTAAACTGAAAATCACAAATCTGGATACCGTTAGCTACTATCTTCTCGATCCCGAAAGGATGGAGACTCGTTTATATCATTATCTCACCAGTGGACTAACCCTGCGGAATACCGATAATAACAAGTTTTTTGACAATAACGTAAAACCTAATTATACAAGTGAAATTGATTTCGGTTATGAAAAATGGCTAACATTGATAGAAAATGGTGAAGAAATGTATGTTACTATTGATTATCCTCAGTTTGACTCCATTGCACCGGGAAAGTACACAGCAAGCTTTTCATTTCCGGGATTAACATATCAGGTTTTGGAAAAGAACGATCTCAAAATGGATAACGGAACAATTTGGCTGGGCAAACTTGATCTAAAAGAAGAAGTTATTCTTAATTAACGATTAAAAGAAACAAGTTTGAAATACCTCCTCTTCCTTTTCGCACTGCTCCTAACCGGCAGTGCTTTTTCGCAAGTACCCGACACCGTGGTGGTGTACGATTACGAGTATGTAACCGATACGGTGTGGGTTGAACGCGAAACCTTCGATCTGGAAAAACTCTCGTCAGTAGAACCAATTGCACTACAGGCGAATGATCCAATAAGCGTTGACTTTTATTCAACATTAAACAGCATCGACCTAACCGATAACTCTAACGAACTTTTAAACATGAAACGAGCAGGTTTTTTTACAGTGCTTCTTTTGGCGGTCCAAAGCACATTTGCTCAGCCCGAATTTAGTGTAAGGGCTGGGTTAACACAGTTTCATTCGCGACCAAATAGTTATGAACGTTCAATTTTTATAGGCAACCATTGTGGTTTCGATGTTAAAGTTCCTCTTGCAAAAAGCAACATCGCTTTTTCGGTCGGAGTTGAGCAACGCGGCTATTTAATCGCGTTGGAATATAGCATTAGCCGATCTTTAATTAGCGGAACAGCCAATATACCCCTCGATAAAAGAATCGAAAAGTATCGATCGTTCCCCGTTTTGGTGTACTATCAATTTCCCCGGTTCGAGTTTTTTGCAGGCTATGAATACAAGCATGTAATTTTGAACGAACAAACAGAACCCTCTCTTTCGGCTTATTCTTGGAGCGAACATGGATTGGTGGCTGGTTTAGAATTCAATATCAGCCCAAAACTCTCGTTAATGGGCAAATTGTATTCTGGCGGATTATTTAGCGTACACGACCCTGCAACCAATCGAATTGTTTCACGAACCAATAGTAGCCTTAGTTTTAAATACTACTTCAATCGGAAATAGACAATTATCAATTACTTAAATACTCTCAAACATGAAAAGATTAAAACAAATTTTAGTTGCAATGCTTGTCGTTGCCAGTGTTGTCTCTTGCAAAAAGGATGGAAACGAAACAAACCGTTCTTTAGAAAAAGAAACGCTTAGTGCAAAATGGGTTGTTGATGGAACTAGCGATTATAAGTCGTTTGAGTTCAATGAAAGTGGCAGCTACATTGTTGTAAAAAACTCCCCCGAAAAATCGACCGATAATCAAATGGTGCTTTTCGGAACCTATGAAATTGTTGATAATGAAACAATTGTTCTTTCCGATTTTGGGACAATGAAGGTTACCGAACTAAATGATGATTCAATTGGTTTTTCCATTCAACTGACCGGCAATCCCAACAGTGACGTTATAATTATGGCGGCTAAGCAAGCTGAAATGAAAAGCTCAAAAAAAACCGATTTGCTGTGCCGTACTTGGAAATTGGTTACCGATAACGACGAAAATGTTGCAGGAACCGATCAGGAACTGACTGTATTGTTCTCGGCTGCCGGTACTTACTATGTTTCATTTGCAAACCCTAGTGACGACAATGAAGATGGTTTGGCACAGTGGAAATGGACAGATGAAACAGAGTCAACCTTTTTTTATTCCTGGTCCGATGTGCCTGTGTGGAGTGAAGAAAGTAAGGTTGAAATTATTGAACTCACAAAGAATGTTCTGAAAATACTTGAAAAATACGACGATGGCGATGAAAATTTGTATGAGTTAGAGCCTATGCTTAATGCTAAATCGGCAAATGCCAATCCAACCAAAACTCAGAATGCGAAAAGCCTGAAAAATGGATTTCTGAAGAGGTAATCCCATCTTCTAACTCAAACAATGTAGCAATTGCTGTTACTTTGTTTGAGTTTTTTTTGATAGCAATAGCCGTTTTAAGAGCCAGTTTAAAAATAGAATCAAAAAAAATTGACACAGAGATATATGTTAATGCTTCATTCTGATGCAAAGCAAATTGAAAATGCTTGCGTCATAAGAATACTTCAGTTAAGAGAAGGCACAGAGAACCCGGAGTTTAAAATCGCAAAGCGATTTTGTTTCTCTGTGACCTCCGTGTATTCTCAATAGGAATGTTTTATATGGGCACAATAAGCATAGCTGAACTACAACAACTTAATAGTTACAATCATATTCTCTGTGTAAAATTTTAAACGTTTTAAGTTTTTTCTGTTTTTCGCACTGCTCCTAACCGGCAGTGCTTTTTTTTAACAGGAATACAATATTTCGTGCATACCAAAGGGCTCAAAAAAAGGGCCACCTTCCGCAGCCCTTTCGTATATCTCAAAATTTAGTATCAAAATTTAGTATCAAGTATTTAGTATCAAGTATCAAGATGCAGTTGTCTTGATACTTGTGTCTTGCGTCTTGATACTTATTCCCTGTGTCTTAATAGTCTATTTCAATTTCGCAAACAACGCTTTCATGCTTACGGCACCCGAAATAATTTCGCGCAGTTTCGAAACTTCAACACGCTCTTGTTCCATGGTGTCGCGGAAACGAATGGTTACCGTGTTGTCTTCGGCCGTTTGATGGTCAACAGTTACGCAAAACGGCGTGCCAATGGCATCCATGCGGCGGTAACGTTTTCCAATCGAATCCTTCTCGTCGTACATGCAGTTGAAATCAAACTTCAGGTCGTCGATAATTTCGCGGGCTTTTTCGGGCAGTCCATCTTTTTTCACCAGCGGCATCACGGCCATTTTCACCGGGGCGAGTGGGGCAGGTATGCGCAATACCACGCGGATATCTTTTTGTCCTTTGGCATCGGTCAACTCCTCTTCGCTGTACGAAGCGGCCATTACCTGCAAGAACATGCGGTCAACGCCAATCGACGTTTCAACCACAAAAGGCACATACGATTCGTTCATTTCGGTGTCGAAATACTGAATTTTCTTGCCCGAGAATTCTTGGTGTTGGCTCAAGTCAAAATCGGTACGTGAGTGAATACCTTCAACCTCTTTGAAGCCGAACGGGAATTTGTATTCCACATCAACAGCGGCATTGGCGTAGTGAGCCAGCTTTTCGTGTACGTGAAAACGGTAGTTGTCGTTGCCAAAACCAAGGGCGCGGTGCCAGCTAATGCGGGTCTCTTTCCACTTGTCGAACCAGTTAAGTTCGGTTCCCGGTTTCACGAAGAATTGCATTT